>ERZ1048872.567-NODE-567-length-39263-cov-8.037390_pt1 | contig 39263 bp, 53 predicted proteins | sample MGYA00383100_ERZ1048872 | MGnify/ENA primary metagenome ERZ1048872 (study PRJEB29581, sample SAMEA5548370) | metagenome | biome: marine; feature: coastal; material: water | depth 50 m | study: Short-term variability in the microbial, nano- and picoplankton...
GCGTCGTGTCCAAAATCATCGAGTGATGATCCGCAGACCTGCGTAAAATCAGGTCTGCCTACCTATTCCAAGCGCGCAGATGCGCGCGTTTCGGGTTCGATGAAGAGGGGGGAATGACCCGCTCTCTTCCTCTCAACTCTCACGCCTAAGAACAAAGGCTCGTAACATGCAAAGCCAAAATATCCGGATCCGGCTAAAGGCATTTGACTACCGTGTGCTCGACAGCAGCACGCAGGAAATCGTCAATACCGCCAAACGCACCGGTGCGTCGGTTCGGGGTCCTATCCCTCTGCCGAACAAAATTGAAAAATTCACTGTTTTGCGTGGTCCACACGTAAACAAGAAATCACGTGATCAGTTTGAAATTCGCACACACAAGCGTCTTTTGGACATTGTTGATCCAACCCCGCAAACCGTCGATGCTTTGATGAAGCTCGATCTGGCTGCGGGCGTTGATGTGCAAATCTCGGTATAAAGGAGCAATCAGATGCGCTCTGGAATTATCGCGAAAAAAGTCGGGATGACCCGGCTGTTCATGGAAGATGGAAGACAGATTCCTGTGACCGTTCTTCAAATGCAAAATTTGCAAGTGATTGCGCAGCGGACAACCGAAGCGCATGGCTATACAGCCGTGCAACTTGGCGCTGGTTCAATCAAGGCAAAAAATGTCTCTAAGGCAATGCGCGGACATTTTGCCGTGGCCAAAGTTGAGCCAAAGCGCAAAGTTGCTGAGTTTCGGGTTGCTCCTGAAAACTTAATTGATGTGGGGTCTGAAATCACGGCAGCACATTATGCCGAAGGTCAGTTTGTTGACGTCTCGGGCACTTCGATCGGTAAAGGTTTTGCAGGTGCGATGAAACGGCATAACTTTAGCGGTTTGCGGGCCACACATGGTGTGTCTATCAGCCACCGTTCGCACGGATCGACAGGTCAGTGTCAAGGACCGGGCAAAGTGTTCAAAGGCAAAAAAATGGCTGGCCATATGGGCGCGGCGCGGGTCACCACTCAAAATCTTCAGGTTGTTAAGACCGATGTGGATCGCGGCCTTATTATGATCAAAGGGGCGGTTCCTGGATCAAAAGGTGGCTGGGTTACGGTAAAGGATGCGATGAAAAAGCCTTTGCCTGACAGTGTTCCTTTTCCTGCAGCTCTACGCTCGGGCGAAGCGCCTGCACCAGCAGAAGCGCCAGCCGAAGGGGGTGAAGCATGAAACTGAATGTGATCAAACTTGACGGTGGTAAAGCCGGAAGCGTTGAACTGACCGAAGAAATTTTTGGTCTGGACCCTCGTGCCGATATTCTGCAGCGTGTTGTACGCTGGCAGCGCAACAAGGCACAGGCCGGAACGCATAAAGTGAAAACCCGCTCTGAGACCAGCTATTCAAAAAAGAAGATCTACCGCCAAAAAGGCACCGGCGGCGCACGCCACGGTGATCGCAACGCGCCGATCTTCCGCAAAGGTGGTATCTATAAAGGGCCTACACCGCGTAGCCACGGACATGACCTTCCTAAAAAGGTCCGTCAGCTTGGCTTGAAGCACGCGCTGTCTGCAAAAGCCAAAGAAGGCTCTTTGGTAATATTGGACAATGCATCAACTGACGGAAAAACGTCTGCGCTTGCAAAGCAGGTCAAAGATTTGGGCTGGAAGCGCACATTGGTCATCGACGGCTCTGACGTCAATGAGCAGTTTGCGACCGCAGCGCGTAACATTGATGGTTTGGACATCCTGCCAACAATGGGTGCCAATGTTTATGACATACTCAAACGCGATACGCTGGTGATTACAAAAGCGGGCGTAGAAGCATTGGAGGCTCGGTTAAAATGAGCGTGAAAGCAGAACTTTACGATGTGATCCGCAAGCCGATCATCACCGAAAAGGCAACCATGGCGTCGGAAAAAGGCGCGGTTGTTTTTGAAGTGGCGATTGACAGCAACAAGCCTCAGATCAAAGAAGCGATCGAAGCTTTGTTTGGTGTCAAAGTGAAAGCGGTCAACACCGCCATCGCAAAAGGCAAAAGCAAGCGTTTTCGCGGTACAGCCGGCAAGCGCAAGGACACAAAGAAGGCCTATGTGACCCTCGAAGAGGGAAACACTATCGACGTGACCACTGGTCTTTGATAGAAGGCAGCGAATCTTTGATGGCCTCGGATTTTTTCGAGGCCATCAAGTTTTAGAACTTGGGGTGTAAATCCCAAACACTTGGCCACCTTCGGGGGGCTTTACCAAAGCAAGGCATTGCCTTGCGATAGCAAACGGAAGACAGAAAGCATGGCACTCAAGTCGTACAAGCCGACGACGCCGGGCCAGCGCGGGCTGGTGCTGATCGACCGTTCGGAGCTGTGGAAAGGACGTCCTGTCAAATCCCTAACTGAGGGTTTGACAAAATCGGGCGGTCGCAACAACACCGGACGTATCACATCACGCCGTCGTGGCGGAGGCGCAAAGCGTCTCTATCGGATCGTTGATTTTAGACGCAACAAACTGGACGTTGCGGCAACCGTTGAGCGGATCGAATATGATCCAAATCGCTCGGCATTTATCGCTTTGGTCAAATATGACGATGGCGAACAGGCCTATATTTTGGCCCCTCAAAGATTAGGTGTTGGTGATAAGGTTATCGCCAGTGCAAAAGCAGACATCAAACCCGGTAATGCGATGCCCTTTTCCGGCATGCCGATCGGGACTATTATTCACAACATCGAACTTAAGCCTGGCAAAGGCGGCCAAATTGCCCGCGCTGCGGGCACTTATGCCCAGTTCATCGGTCGTGATGGCGGCTATGCCCAGTTGCGGCTTAGCTCTGGCGAAGTTCGCATGGTGCGTCAAGAATGTATGGCAACTGTAGGTGCGGTGTCCAACCCGGACAACAGCAACCAGAACTTTGGTAAAGCTGGCCGGATGCGCCATAAAGGTGTTCGCCCATCGGTTCGCGGTGTGGTCATGAACCCGGTTGATCACCCCCATGGTGGTGGTGAAGGCCGGACATCGGGTGGTCGCCATCCGGTAACGCCTTGGGGTAAGCCAACCAAAGGTAAGCGTACCCGCAACAAAAACAAAGCGTCGCAAAAGCTGATTATCCGCTCGCGCCACGCCAGAAAGAAAGGGCGTTAAACGATGTCTCGCTCTGTATGGAAAGGCCCCTTTGTGGATGCTTATGTGCTTAAAAAAGCCGAAGCATCACGCGAAAGCGGTCGTCACGAAATTATCAAAATCTGGTCGCGTAGATCTACGATTTTGCCCCAGTTTGTTGGTTTGACTTTTGGCGTTTACAACGGCCGCAAGCACATCCCAGTGATGATTTCAGAAGATATGATCGGCCAGAAGTTCGGTGAATATTCGCCAACACGGACCTACTATGGTCACGGTGCCGATAAAAAAGCGAAGCGGAAGTAGAGCCATGGGTAAAGAAAAAAATCCCCGCCGCGTGGCCGAAAACGAAGCAATGGCAAAATTGCGCATGCTTCGCACGTCTCCGCAAAAGCTAAATCTTGTGGCTGCAATGATCCGCGGTCAAAAGGTCGAAAAAGCATTGAACGATTTGACATTTAGCAAAAAGCGTATCTCGATTGACGTACGTAAATGTCTTCAGTCGGCCATTGCAAACGCTGAAAACAACCACAATCTTGATGTTGATGAATTGGTTGTTGCCGAAGCATATGTTGGCAAAAATCTCACGTTGAAACGCGGTCGTCCGCGGGCACGTGGCCGATTTGGTCGCATTATCAAGCCGTTCTCAGAGCTTACCATCAAGGTGCGGCAAGTAGAGGAGCAAGCATAATGGGACAAAAGGTTAATCCAATTGGCATGCGCCTTCAGGTCAACCGCACCTGGGACAGCCGCTGGTATGCAAACACCAAAGACTACGGTGATCTTCTTCTGGAAGATTTGCGGATGCGCGATTTTATTCGCAAAGACTGTGTGCAAGCTGGTGTTGCGCGTATCATCATTGAACGCCCGCACAAAAAATGCCGGGTTACAATCCACACGGCGCGTCCGGGTGTGATCATCGGCAAAAAAGGCGCCGATATCGAAACGTTGCGGAAAAAACTTGCCGCGATGACCACCTCGGAATTGCATCTTAATATCGTTGAGGTTCGCAAGCCCGAACTTGACGCCCAACTGGTTGGCGAAAGCATCGCCCAGCAGCTTGAGCGCCGGGTCTCGTTCCGCCGCGCTATGAAACGTGCGGTGCAAAATGCCATGCGCATGGGCGCCTTGGGTATTCGTGTCAACGTTGCAGGTCGTTTGGGCGGCGCAGAAATTGCGCGTACCGAATGGTACCGTGAAGGTCGCGTTCCGCTGCACACTCTGCGGGCAGACATTGATTACGCAAATGTCGAAGCGGCAACGGCTTACGGCATCATCGGGATCAAGGTCTGGATCTTCAAAGGCGAAATTATGGAGCATGATCCGCAAGCGCGTGATCGTAAAGCTCAAGAGCTCCAAGACGGTCCGGCACCTCGCGGTGTTGGCGGTCGGCGCTAAGGAGGACTAAACGATGCTTCAACCAAAGCGTACAAAATTTCGCAAAATGCACAAAGGCCGGATCAAAGGCCTTGCAAAGGGCGGATCTGATCTGAACTTTGGCAGTTACGGTCTAAAGGCCACCCAGCCTGAGCGTGTGACAGCGCGTCAAATCGAGGCAGCACGCCGCGCGATGACACGCCATATGAAACGTCAGGGTCGGGTTTGGATCCGGATTTTCCCGGACACGCCTGTGACCTCAAAGCCAACCGAAGTTCGGATGGGTAAAGGCAAAGGCTCTGTGGATTATTGGGCGGCCAAGGTTAAACCTGGTCGGATCATGTTTGAAATCGATGGCGTCGATGATGATATTGCAAAGGAAGCTTTGCGTCTGGCGGCGATGAAGCTGCCGGTCAAGACCCGGGTTGTTGTGCGTGAAGACTGGTAAGTCCAGCGCGTAGCAAGACCCAGCAATATTGCAGGGCCGAAATAGAAAAAACCCCGTCGAAACAATCGGCGGGGTTTTTTCATGTCGGCGGTTGACTGAAGGTAATAGGGTCAATAAGCGGATGAACGCTTTATACCCAGCTGTAGTTGAAGCTCACCGAGATGCGTTCCTCTTGGGCCATATTCATCGGTACTTCGTGGCGCAGCCAGCTTTCCCACAACAGAACATCACCTACTAAAGGAGCAACATAAGTAAAGGCGCGCATTTCAGGGCGGGCTTGTTCTCTGCGGGTGGGCGCGGCCATCATCATTGACGATCGCGGGTCTTCAAACTTAATGGCACTGGCGCCATCGGGCATGCAGACATAGGTGGTTCCACTGATCACCGAATGGGGGTGGATATGTGATGTGTGTATTCCGCCTTCGGGCAGGATATTAATCCAAAGCGAGTCCAGCTTAATCGCACGCTCGCCAAGATCAAATTCCAAATCTTGCACAAAGGCGGCCACATGTTGATCAAGCACCTTGACCAGATCTGCAAAGGTTGGAAAACGCCATTCTAAATCGGTTAATGACGCATAGCTTGTATAGCCTGGATAGCCGTTTTTCTCGCACCATTCCTGACCGGCTTGGTCATCATCTGCTATGGACCAGCAAGAGGCTTCTAATTCAGCCATATCAACAGGATCGCCATGCTCAGCGAGCTGTGCGTGATAGAGCCGGGTGACAAAAAGAGAAGATATCTGTGACATACAAGCGTCATAGCTTATTCGTGAATTTAAGGCGAGAGGGGAAAACGCATGGATTTTACAGATAATGCCCTAATTAGCCATTGCGTAATGGGTATGAGCCATGTAGTAAGCGCCATTGTCGAACCGGTTCTGATGGAATCGGCAATTTGGCGATTTGTTTAGACAGTATTTCATCCACCAGGCGCAAGGTGACCTTTTTGGGCCTTCTGGTGATGTGAGGAAGGAAAAGGCGATGAACGCCAGCGAATTACGCGATAAAACACCTGATCAGCTCCGCGAGGAGTTGGCCAACCTGAAGAAAGAGTCGTTCAATCTACGCTTTCAGCAGGCCACCAATCAGTTGGAAAACACTGCCCGCATGCGTGCGGTTAAGCGCGATGCCGCGCGGGTGAAAACCATATTGAACGAAAAAGCCGCTGCTGCGGCTGCAGAGCAAGGAGCCTAAAAGATGCCCAAACGTATTCTTCAAGGCGTTGTCACAAGCGATGCGAATGCTCAAACTGTAACAGTGTCGGTCGAGCGCCGCTTTAAGCACCCTGTTATGCAAAAAACCATTCGTAAGTCCAAAAAGTACCGGGCTCACGATGAAAAGAACGCTTTCAAAGTTGGCGATTCAGTTCGGATTATCGAATGTGCGCCAAAGTCGAAAACGAAACGCTGGGAGGTTCTTGAGGCCTAGGCCAAGAGACCTTTCGGTTTAATCGAAACCCTGGGGACAAGGCAAAGGCCCCCCATAGGTCGGGAGAAACCACATGATCCAGATGCAAACCAATCTGGATGTTGCTGACAACTCCGGCGCTCGCCGGGTTCAGTGCATCAAGGTGCTGGGTGGTTCCAAGCGTAAATACGCATCCGTAGGCGACATCATTGTCGTTTCGGTAAAGGAAGCCATTCCGCGCGGCCGTGTGAAAAAAGGCGACGTTCGTAAAGCCGTCGTTGTGCGCACAGCCAAAGAGGTTCGCCGTGAAGACGGCACAGCCATTCGCTTCGACAGCAATGCAGCTGTTATTCTAAACACAGCGGGTGAGCCAATCGGCACACGTATTTTCGGGCCAGTTGTGCGCGAATTGCGGGCCAAGAACTTTATGAAAATCATCTCACTTGCTCCGGAGGTGCTGTAATGGCTGCTAAACTCCGCAAAGGCGATAAAGTGATTGTTCTTGCCGGTAAGGACAAGGGCAAAGAGGGCACGATTGCTTCTTTGAACCCTGGTGCCAACAAGGCAGTTGTCGATGGCATCAATATGGCGATCCGCCATACCCGCCAAACGCAAACATCGCAGGGCGGCCGACTGCCAAAGGCAATGCCAATTGACCTTTCCAATCTGGCGCTGATCGATGCGAACGGCAAGCCAACACGTGTTGGATTTAAAGTTGAAGACGGCAAGAAACTGCGGTTTGCGAAAACCACGGGGGATTTGATCGATGGCTGATAGTGCAAAGTATACGCCCCGCCTTCGCGCGGCCTATGACAACAATATTCGCCCGGCTCTGAAAGAAGAGTTCGGCTATAAGAGCGATATGCAAATCCCTCGTTTGGATAAGATCGTTCTAAACATCGGCGCCGGAAAGGCATCGGTGAAAGACAGCAAAAAAGCCAAGTCGGCACAAGAAGATTTGTCGACAATCGCAGGTCAACATGCGGTCGTCACGCGTGCCAAAAAATCTATTGCGGGCTTTCGGGTGCGTGAAGATATGCCGATGGGTGCAAAAGTCACTCTGCGCGGCGCCCGTATGTATGAATTCCTTGATCGGTTAATCACGGTTGCCATGCCGAGGATCCGCGACTTTCGCGGCGTTTCGGCGAAAAGCTTTGATGGTCGGGGCAACTATGCTCTGGGAATTAAAGAACACATCGTCTTTCCTGAGATCGACTTTGATAAGGTCGATGAAAACTGGGGCATGGACGTTGCAATTTCCACCACCGCGAAAACCGACGCGGAAGCCAAGGCGCTGTTGAAGCATTTCAACATGCCCTTCAACAGCTGATCCGCGAGAAGGAGTTTAGACATGGCTAAAAAAGCAATGGTCGAACGCGAGAAAAAGCGCCAACGCTTGGTGGAAAAATATGCCGCCAAACGCGTCGCGCTGAAAGAGATCGCGAATGATGAGAACCTGCCAATGGAAGAGCGCTTTAAAGCGCGTTTGAAATTGGCAAAATTGCCCCGCAATAGCGCGGCAAGCCGGCTGCACAACCGCTGTCAGTTGACCGGTCGTCCGCATGCTTATTATCGCAAACTCAAAGTATCGCGGATCGCGCTACGTGAGTTGGGGTCCAGCGGGCAGATGCCCGGCATGGTCAAATCGAGCTGGTAAGGGAGAGACGATATGAATGATCCTATTGCCGATATGCTTACCCGCATCCGTAATGCGCAAATGCGCGGCAAGTCAGTGGTTCAAACCCCTGCCTCAAAGCTGCGTGGTTGGGTTTTGGATGTTCTGGCAGATGAAGGCTATATCCGCGGGTATGAAAAAGTGACGGGCGGCAATGGCCACCCAGCACTTGAAATCAGCCTGAAATATTTCGATGGCGCACCAGTTATTCGCGAGCTGAAACGGGTTTCAAAACCTGGTCGGCGTGTTTATCTGGGCGTTAAGGACATCCCACAGGTTCGTCAGGGCCTTGGTGTGTCGATTGTCTCCACCCCTCAGGGTGTGATGTCGGATGCGGCTGCACGCACTGCCAATATTGGCGGCGAAGTGCTCTGCACAGTCTTCTAAGGAGCTCTGCAATGTCTCGTATTGGTAAAAGACCGGTCGAGCTGCCGTCAGGTGTTACAGCATCTGTCTCAGGTCAGACCGTAGAGATTAAGGGCCCCAAGGGGACTCGTAGCTTTCATGCAACCGACGATGTCACCATCGCGGTTGAAGATAGCGGCGTTTCCGTCACGCCGCGCGGATCGTCAAAGCGCGCGCGTCAACAGTGGGGCATGAGCCGGACCATGGTTGCAAACTTGGTGACCGGGGTGACCAGTGGGTTCAAAAAAGAACTCGAGATTACCGGGGTTGGGTATCGTGCTCAAATTCAGGGTAACGTTCTAAAATTGAACCTTGGTTTGTCGCATGATGTGGACTTTCCGATCCCAGAGGGCGTCACAGTAACCGCGCCGAAGCCAACAGAAATCATTGTTGAAGGTACAGATCAGCAAATGGTTGGCCAGGTGGCAGCAAATATCCGCGAATGGCGGAAACCAGAGCCTTATAAGGGCAAAGGGATCCGCTATAAGGGTGAATTTATCTTCCGTAAGGAAGGCAAGAAAAAGTAAGGACACGCAAAATGGCAAACAGCAAAAGACAACTGTTCTTGAAGCGCCGCTTGCGCGTTCGGAACAAACTTCGCAAGGTCAACGCCGGACGTATTCGTCTGTCGGTGCACCGCAGCAACAAAAACATCAGCGCTCAGCTGATCGACGACGTCAGTGGCCGCACCTTGGCCGCCGCCTCTTCGTTGGAAAAAAGCTTGGGCATATTTGGCAAGAACAATCTCGATGCATCGGCTAAAGTTGGCGCGGCACTCGCAGAGCGTGGCAAAGCTGCTGGCGTTGAAGATTGCTACTTTGATCGTGGCGGATTTCTCTTTCACGGGGGTGTCAAGGCTTTGGCCGATGCCGCACGTGAAGGCGGACTGAAGTTTTAAGGAGACGGAAGAATGGCTAGAGAACAAAACAACCGGGGTCGCCGCGAACGCGACGAAGCGCCCGAGTTCGCCGATCGTCTCGTTGCGATCAATCGGGTATCGAAAACCGTGAAAGGTGGTAAGCGTTTTGGCTTTGCTGCCCTCGTGGTGGTCGGGGATCAAAAAGGCCGCGTTGGCTTTGGCAAAGGTAAAGCAAAAGAGGTGCCCGAAGCAATTCGCAAAGCCACTGAGCAAGCCAAACGCCAAATGATCCGCGTTCCTCTTCGCGAAGGACGCACGCTGCACCACGACATGGAAGGTCGTCACGGTGCTGGCAAGGTGGTTATGCGCACAGCTCCAACGGGTACTGGTATTATTGCCGGTGGTCCGATGCGTGCTGTGTTTGAAATGCTTGGTATTCAGGACGTTGTTGCCAAGTCCATTGGATCGCAAAACCCCTATAACATGATCCGCGCAACCATTGATGGTCTTCAAAAAGAAGCCAGCCCAAGATTGGTCGCACAGCGCCGCGGTAAGAAAGTGGCAGACATTTTGAAACGGGATGAGGCTCCGGCCTCGCCTGTTGAAGCTGCTGAAGCGTAAGGAGAGCGAGAAATGGCAAAAACCATCGTCGTCAAACAAATCGGTTCCCCGATCCGCAGACCGGCAAAACAGCGCCAGACCCTTATCGGTTTGGGTCTGAACAAAATGCACAAAACACGCGAACTTGAAGACACGCCTGCTATACGCGGCATGGTCAACAAAATCTCGCATATGGTTGAGATCATCGAAGAGCGCGACTAACGCATTTTTCAGATCTGCGATTTTAAGAACGCCTCGGCTTGTGCTGGGGCGTTTTTTTTGTGTTGAGGGTGACAAAGGTGTTGGGTAATGTCGCAAGATAGATTTACAGCATTGGATTAGGGGGTGCCATATGCACAAAGGCTCATGTCTCTGCGGTGCGGTCCGCTTTAGCGTTTCTGGACACCTCAAAGATCCCGATGCCTGTCATTGTAACATTTGCCGTAAATGGAGCGGTCACTATCTGGTCTCAACGGATATTCCACGCGAGGCGCTGAACATTGAGGGGGAGGAAAATATTTCGTGGTTCCAATCGTCCGAGAAGGTCCGCCGTGGGTTTTGTAAAACCTGTGGGACCAACCTTTTTTTTGATCCTGTCGTTGAAACAGACTGGACAGCCGTTTCTATGGGGGCCTTTGATGGGCCAACAGATGTCAAAACCCACATTCATATTTTTGTCAGCCAAAAGGGCGATTACTACGACATTACCGATGGGCTACCTCAGAACGAAAGATAAATTGCATGCACTATAAAGCAGTGCTGTTCGATATGGATGGCCTTTTGCTCGACAGCGAACGCCAGTATCTTGAGAGCTTTTCGCAAACCTGCGCCCAATTTGATTTATCCAATATGGAGCAGGTGTTTTATGACTGTATCGGGCTGCGCAGCGCCGATAGCAGTATTGTTTTGCAAAAAGCGCTTGGTCATCTCGTTGACCTTGCAGCGTTCAACGCGGCTTGGGTTGAACATGCTGAACAGCAGCGCGCAAAGAACATTCCACTGAAATCTGGCGCCCAAGAACTGCTCAGCCTGCTGCAGGATGCCGGCATTCCCCGCATGGTGGCCACATCCACCCGCACAGACCATGCGCTGCATCATCTGCAAAAAGCGGGGATTTATGATCTGATCACACATGTAGTGGGCGGCGACCAGGTAACCCTTGGTAAACCCGAGCCTGAAATTTATCTTAAAGCTGCTGCAACAGCAGGTTTCGATGCAAACGACTGCGCCGCTTTTGAAGACAGTGACCCCGGCACGCTTGCTGCCGTGCGATCCGGCGCAACCACCGTGCAAGTGCCCGACCTTAAGCCACCCTCGCAACAGACGCTGGCGCTTGGCCATGTGGTGGCGCTTGAGTTGCTGGCAGGCGCACAGAAAATTGGGTTAATCTAAGTAAAGTATAAGTCAAAGGCAGGACGGAATACCGTGGATGATATTGCCTATGAGATCAAAGAGGAAAGCCCCGTTCATTATGCGGCCATTCGCCATATCACCCAAGCATCCTTTGCCCCGATGTCTTTTAGCAGTGGAGCTGAGCCAAACATCATAGAAACGCTTCGAACCGAGGGCGACTTATCCCTGTCATTGGTCGCAATAGGGCAGGGCGCTCTTTTGGGGCACTGTGCCTTTTCACCGGTCGACATTTCAGACGCGGTAGGCAAATGGTATGCCCTCGGCCCGGTCGCTGTTCGAACAGCAGATCAGCGCAGGGGAATCGGACGTGCTTTGATCGCCGAAGGCCTGAGCCGTCTGAAAATCCAAGGCGCACAGGGGTGTGTGGTAATTGGCAATCCAAAAATATACACCCGCTTAGGATTTCAAAGTGACGGGCAGTTAATCTATGGCGCCTTGGACAAGGCGCTCCTTCAAAGAATCATCTTTCAAGGCGCGGCACCCGCAGGCCATGTTAGCTTTGCTTCTGCATTTGATTTAGATAGGCCGCAAGAGGATTAGAAACTGACTTTTGTGCACCGCATTTAGAAATTCAGCAAACGAAACGCGATCACCTAGCTGAGTAGTCAAAGGACTTGCGCGGCGTGCAGCTAGGGTTTATACGCCTGCGGTGGGCATAATGCCCCAGAATCAAAATTGTGAAACGCCGTGTTTACCCATTTGGTCGCTCGAAGGGTAGTTCCGGCAAAGGAGAAGCGACATGAAATTACATGAATTGCGCGATAACGAAGGCGCCTTGCAAAAGAAAAAACGTGTTGGCCGTGGCGCCGGCTCTGGCAAGGGTAAAACCGCCGGCCGTGGTATCAAAGGCCAAAAATCACGTTCAGGCGTGGCTATTAATGGCTTCGAAGGCGGCCAAATGCCGCTTTATCAACGGCTACCAAAGCGCGGGTTCAACAAACCCAACCGTCAGAAGTACGCAGTTGTAAACCTCGGGTTGATCCAGAAATTTGTCGAAGCCGGCAAGTTGGATGCCTCGGCTGAAATATCAGAAGATGCATTGGTTGCCTCGGGTCTGGTGCGCCGTAAGCTGGATGGTGTGCGCATCCTTGCTAAGGGTGAGCTTACGAGCAAAATCACGCTGAACGTCACCGGAGCGTCGAAATCAGCAATTGCAGCGGTTGAAAAGGCCGGCGGTACACTGACCGTGACCGCAGCGCCAGCCGCAGCAGAATAACGGGTTGTTTCGCGCGCATGCGCTGCTTACATAACCGTTAAGTTTTCCAATAACGCCGCCAGAGCCGGAAAACGCTTTTGGCGGCGCTTACATAAAGAGAGATCCACATGGTATCCGCAGTAGAGCAAATGGCCGCAAATACAAGTTGGGCCGCATTGGGTAAGGCAACCGATCTAAGAAATCGGATTTTGTTTACGCTTGGCTTGCTGGTGGTGTATCGGCTGGGCACATTTATTCCGGTTCCCGGAATTGATGGCGCCGCGTTGCAAGAGTTCATGGAACAAGCGCAGCAGGGCATCGGCGGCATGCTGTCGATGTTCACCGGCGGCGCGCTGGGCCGGATGGGGATTTTTGCTTTGGGGATCATGCCGTATATTTCGGCCTCGATCATCATTCAGCTTCTGACCTCAATGGTGCCGCAGCTTGAGCAGCTTAAAAAAGAGGGCGAGCAGGGGCGCAAGAAGATCAACCAATACACCCGCTATGGCACAGTGCTTTTGGCCACTTTGCAGGCCTACGGTCTGGCGGCAAGCCTTGAAGCGGGGGATCTGGTGACCGATCCGGGACTGTTTTTCCGGATGTCCTGCCTGATTACTTTGGTTGGCGGCACAATGTTCCTGATGTGGCTGGGCGAACAAATCACAGCGCGCGGCATCGGCAACGGTATTTCACTGATCATCTTTGTCGGCATCATCGCCGAAATTCCCGCTGCTTTGGCGCAGTTTTTCGCCTCAGGCCGGTCAGGCGCGATTAGCCCTGCGGTGATCGTCGGCGTGATTGTGATGGTAATCGCGACTATTGCCTTTGTGGTCTTTATGGAGCGCGCGCTGCGCAAAATTGCGATCCAATATCCGCGCCGTCAAGTAGGCATGAAAGTAATGGAGGGTCAAAATTCGCACCTTCCGGTCAAGGTCAACCCATCGGGGGTGATCCCGGCCATTTTCGCCAGTTCGCTGCTGTTGCTGCCGACAACGATTAGCACCTTTTCAGGGGCGCAAACCGGGGCCGTCATGTCGACGATCTTGGCCTATTTCGGCCCAGGTCAGCCGTTATACCTTGCGTTCTTTACGGCGATGATTGTGTTCTTTGCCTATTTTTATACTTTCAATGTTTCCTTCAAACCCGAAGAGGTTGCTGACAACCTGAAAAACCAAAATGGGTTTATCCCGGGAATTCGCCCTGGCAAAAAGACTGCAGAGCATCTTGAATACGTGGTCAACCGAGTGCTGGTTCTGGGCTCAGGCTATCTGGCGGCTGTGTGCCTGCTGCCTGAAGTTCTGCGCGGTCAGTTCGCCATTCCGTTTTATTTTGGCGGCACCTCGGTGCTGATTGTGGTGTCGGTGACCATGGATACCATTCAACAGGTTCAATCCCATTTACTGGCGCATCAATACGAAAGTTTGATCCAAAAATCACAAATTCGTGGTAAAGGTAAAACGCGTAAGAAAAAAGGACCTGCAAGACGATGAATATCATCCTTTTGGGACCGCCCGGCGCCGGTAAAGGCACCCAAGCCCGGCATCTGGTGGAAACCCGGAACATGATCCAACTCTCTACTGGGGACATGCTGCGCGAGGCAAAAACCAGCGGCAGCGAAATGGGCCAGCGCGTGGCAGAGGTAATGGCGCGCGGCGATTTGGTCACTGATGAGATCGTGATCGGACTCATTCATGAAAAGCTAGCCGGCGATAACGCGGGCGGTTTTATCTTTGATGGCTTTCCGCGCACATTGGCCCAAGCTGACGCCTTAGGGGACCTGCTGCAAGAGGTGGGCGAGACACTCGAAGCCGTGGTCGAGATGCGGGTAGATGACGATGCCTTGGTCAACCGTATAACCGGCCGGTCGACCTGTTCCGGATGCGGCGAGGTCTACCATGATGTGACGAAACCTGAACCATCGGACGGGAAATGTACCCGTTGCGGCAAAAGTGATTTTACCCGTAGGGCGGATGATAACGAAGACAGCCTCAGGCAGCGTTTGATGGAATATTACAAAAAAACATCCCCTTTGATCGGGTACTATCACGCAAAGGGCACACTGCGCTCGGTTGACGGGCTGGCCGCAATTGAAGCTGTTCAAACCTCGATTGCCAAAGTATTGGATAATTAAACTTCTAAGGGCTTGACGGGTCGCGTAAATGCTCTTAGGGAGAGCCTCTCTGACGAGAATCAAATATTGCAACCATTACCTTGTATCGGGTTGCATGATCACCTGATCAGCTTTGACTCTATGGCACGGTCCAAAAGGGTCACTTGTTGTGAAAAAAGGTTCCGGAGCTACGGAACCGCAACGAAAAGGAAAAGACACGTGGCACGTATCGCCGGCGTAAATATCCCGACACATAAGCGGGTCCCAATCGCCCTTACATATATCACCGGAATTGGCTCAACTTCAGCAAAGCAAATCTGCGAAGCTGTTAATATTGATGCCGCACGCCGGGTCAACGAGCTAAGCGACGCAGAAGTGCTCGCTGTTCGCGAACATATTGACGCAAATTTCTCCGTTGAAGGGGATCTTCGCCGTGAAGTTCAAATGAACATTAAACGCCTTATGGATCTTGGTTGCTATCGTGGTTTGCGCCACCGTCGTAATCTTCCGGTTCGGGGGCAACGCACCCATACAAATGCCCGCACCCGCAAGGGCCCAGCAAGAGCAATTGCTGGCAAGAAGAAGTAAGAGAGGGCATCAGTTATGGCACGAGATACTCGCCGTGTAGGCAAGAAAAAGGTTTCCAAGAACATCGCAGCAGGTGTTGCGCATGTAAACTCTTCGTTCAACAACACCAAAATCCTAATTTCCGATGTGCAAGGCAACGCAATCGCATGGTCGTCTGCAGGCACCATGGGGTTCAAAGGGTCGCGTAAATCAACGCCCTATGCCGCACAAATGGCTGCAGAGGATGCTGGTCGTAAAGCACAAGATCACGGTGTAAAAACACTTGAGGTCGAAGTGCAAGGTCCGGGCTCAGGCCGGGAGAGCGCCCTTCGTGCTCTGGCCGCGGTCGGATTTAACATTACATCTATACGTGATGTGACCCCTATTGCGCATAACGGCTGCCGGCCGCCAAAGCGTCGCCGGGTGTAATTTATAAGTTTTAGATTGGGGACAGGGTTTATTTCTGCCCCCAAGTACTCGTCTTTTTAACCTCGGGCGCGACTGACTTTTTGGACATGGGGCAGTTGCAGGAATGGAGGGACGCATGATCCATAAGAACTGGGCAGAATTGATCAAGCCAGCGCAGCTGGAAGTGAAGCCGGGAAATGAACCCACCCGTCAGGCAACTGTTGTTGCAGAGCCGCTTGAACGCGGATTTGGACTAACCCTAGGCAATGCTTTGCGCCGGGTGCTGATGAGCAGCCTACAGGGCGCAGCAGTCACCAGCGTGCAGATTGACAACGTGCTGCATGAGTTTTCATCGGTTGCCGGGGTCGGCGAAGATGTAACCGACATTGTTTTGAACCTTAAGGGTGTCGCTTTACAGATGGAAGTCGAAGGACCAAAGCGTCTAACGGTTAGCGCCAAAGGCCCTGCGGTGGTTACGGCGGGTGATATTTCCGAAAGCGCGGGTATTGAGGTATTAAACAAGGACCACGTATTGTGCCATCTTGACGATGGAGCAGAGCTTTACATGGAACTGACCGTCAATACAGGCAAAGGATATGTGTCTGCGGATAAAAACAAACCGGAAGATAGCCCTATTGGCTTGATCCCGATTGATGCGATTTATTCACCAGTTAAGCGGGTGTCCTATGACGTTCAGCCAACTCGTGAAGGTCAGGTTTTGGACTATGACAAGCTGACAATGAAGCTGGAAACAGATGGATCGGTTACGCCCGATGACGCGGTGGCCTATGCAGCGCGCATTTTGCAGGACCAGCTGTCAATTTTCGTCAACTTCGAAGAACCAGAAGCCGCCGGCCGTCAAGATGATGATGACGGGCTTGAGTTTAACCCGCTGCTTTTGAAAAAGGTCGACGAATTAGAGCTGTCAGTACGCTCTGCCAATTGCCTCAAGAACGACAATATCGTTTATATTGGCGATCTGATTCAAAAAACCGAAGCAGAGATGCTTCGTACCCCCAACTTTGGCCGCAAATCTTTGAACGAGATCAAAGAAGTGCTGTCGGGAATGGGTCTGCATCTTGGTATGGATGTTGAAGACTGGCCGCCAGATAACATCGAAGATCTGGCGAAAAAGTTCGAAGACAACTTTTAAAGTTTTCCCGACCAGAGTGCCTTTGGTCGGGAAAATCGCACCACCGCGATACTGATGCAATACCGACGTCATACCGCAGTGCAAAAATGGGCAATCCCGCCCCAAGGAGAGTAGCTGACACGCATCGGCTGCCGGACAAAGAAAATAAAAATTAGGAGATAGAAATGCGTCACGCAAAAGGTTACCGCCGGCTCAATAGAACCCATGAACACCGTAAAGCCCTGTGGGCGAATATGGCTGGTTCATTAATTGAGCATGAGCAAATAAAGACAACATTGCCAAAGGCTAAAGAGCTTCGGCCGATTGTCGAAAAACTGATCACACTTGGCAAACGCGGCGATCTTCACGCCCGTCGTATTGCGGCATCGCAGCTAAAAGAAGATCAATATGTCAGCAAACTGTTTGATGTTCTTGGTCCTCGCTATAAAGAACGTCAGGGCGGCTATGTGCGCATAATCCGTGCCGGTTTTCGCTATGGCGATATGGCGCCAATGGCCATTATTGAATTCGTAGACCGCGACCCAGAAGCCAAGGGCGCAGGTGACAAAGCACGCGTAGCAGCGGAAGAAGTGCTAGAAGATTAAAGCACTCGTTTTAAACGTTAAAATGAAACCCTCGCAGGTCTCTGTGGGGGTTTTTGCATTTTGGCGTTCATGGCTGGCTTGTCATATGTATCCCAAACCTGCATATCTGGAATAGAAAGAAAGGAGGGGCGGTGATCCAGAGTTGCTTAAGATTCATTTTGATTGTGGTTTTGGCTGCACCTTTGGCAGCAATTGCTGATGTTCAGGTGCCGTCTTCGCAGTCTGAAATCACTTTAAGTTTTGCTCCACTCGTCAAAAAATCGGCGCCAGCAGTGGTGAATATCTATGCGCAACGAGTGGTAGAAGCCCGTTCCAGCCCTTTTCAAAATGATCCCTTTTTTGGTAATTTTTTCAAAGATTTTGGAAGCACGCGCCCACAGGTTCAAAATTCGCTTGGATCAGGCGTTATACTAAGTAAAGACGGCATTGTGGTTTCGAATTATCATGTTGTTGCCGGCGCTACCGACATTCAAGTTGTCTTGAATGATGGGCGGGAATTCTCTGCAAAGCCGCTTTTGAGTGACCAGCAAAGTGATTTAGCAGTTCTTAAAATCGACACGCCAGCGTACCTTCCATTTTTGAATTTCAGGGATAGCGAAACAGTAGAAGTCGGTGAGTTGGTATTGGCGATTGGCAACCCTTTTGGAGTTGGCCAAACCGTCAGCAGCGGTATCGTTTCAGGCCTTGCACGTTCCGGGGCTGCCCAAGGCAATGGGCGGGGTTACTTTATTCAAACAGATGCTCCGATAAATCCGGGAAATTCAGGTGGGGCATTGGTTGATATCTCTGGGCGGTTGATCGGGATAAATACCTCTATTCTGACGCGCTCAGGGGGATCAAATGGAATTGGATTTGCCATTCCTGCCAGTTTGGTTCGCCAGTTTGTGCTGCAGGCCAAGGCTGGATATAGCAGGTTTCAAAGGCCTTGGGCAGGTATGTCCGGGCAACCTTTAACGCCGGAGCTTGCAAGAGGGTTGGGTGTTGATTTGACGGTTGGTATGGTGATTACAGCCCTGCACGAGCTTAGCCCCTTTCGGGCCGCTGGCTTTAAAGTCGGTGATGTGGTCGCGGCAGTCCAGGGCCAAGCTGTCAGCACGACAGCTGAAATGCTATATCGGTTGTCCGTTGCAGGTATTGGAGCGAATGCAGATGTCACACGAGTGAATTCTGAAGGTCGCAGTGATATTTTGGTTGAGCTTGCCACTGCGCCTGAAGACCCTCCAAGGGAGATCATTGAATTTGATCGGCGCGATTTCTTTCCAGGGCTAATTATAAGTTCAATTAACCCGGCAGTTCAGGCGGAATTGCAACTGCCATGGGAGAGCAAAGGGTTTATTGTCATTGACCCAGGTCCCTTGGCAGTGCGTGTTGGATTAAAAGCAGGAGATATTATCCGCGAAGCAAATGGACGTCAGGTCCAGACAGGTTATGATATCGATGAGTTTTTAAGGCAAAATAACCGTCGTGGAGAAATCCTAATTCAACGTGGCTCTCGCCAAATTATGTTAAGGTTTCGATTATGAATGATTTATTTGAAACCACTGACACTGCCGAAATACAACTTCAGCCGCTCGCAGAGAGGTTGCGGCCAAAGTCTGTTGATCAGGTTATTGGTCAGTCTCAAATTCTTGGCGTTGATGCGCCGCTGGGCGCGATGTTGGCATCAGGCAAACTTGGTTCTATTATCTTCTGGGGTCCGCCAGGGGTTGGAAAAACCACTTTGGCGCGACTGTTGGCTGATCAAACAAACCTGCATTTTGAACAGATTAGTGCCATATTTACGGGTGTTGCCGATCTGAAACGTTGTTTTGAGGCCGCTAAAATTCGGGCCAAAAACGGACGTGGAACTTTGTTGTTTGTCGATGAAATTCATAGATTTAACAAAGCCCAACAAGACGGATTTTTACCCCATATGGAAGATGGTACTATTCTGCTGGTCGGTGCAACCACAGAAAACCCATCATTTGAGTTGAACGCTGCGCTTTTGTCCAGAGCCCAAGTGATGGTGCTTTCACGTCTATCAGATACAGAGCTTGGTGATCTTCTGAAAAGGGCAGAAAATGAATTAGGCATTAGCCTGCCGATTAGTGAAATGGCGCGCCAGATGTTAATTTCCATGGCAGATGGTGATGGCAGAGCCTTGATCAATTTAATCGAACAAATTTCTGGTTGGCAGTTTGACGGCGAGTTGAGCTTAGATGATCTGCAAAAGCGATTGACCCGCAGAGCATCCAAGTACGACAAGTCCGGAGAAGAACATTATAATTTGATTTCCGCACTACATAAATCTGTCAGGGGATCTGATCCCGATGCTGCGATTTACTGGCTTGCCCGCATGTTAGAAGGTGGCGAGGATCCGCGCTATTTGGCCAGGAGAATTCTGCGCATGTCTGTAGAGGATATAGGGCTTGCTGACCTAGACGCGCAAAATATTTGCATACAGGCCTGGGAAACTTATGAGCGCCTTGGCAGTCCAGAAGGCGAGTTAGCGATTGCTCAGGCTGTTATCTATCTGGCTTTGGCGCCAAAATCCAATGCCGGCTATGTTGCTTATAAATCTGCCCGTGCGCTGGCTAAGGCACATGGATCAGAGCCACCACCTTTACATATTCGAAATGCGCCCACCAAGCTCATGAAACAGCAAGGATATGGCGAAGGGTATGCCTATGACCACGATGCAGAGGACGGGTTTTCGGGGCAGAATTATTTTCCGGATCAGATAGACCGTCCGGCTATATACCAACCCGTTGAACGAGGGTTTGAACGCGAATTGCAAAAACGGGTTCAATATTTCAACAAGCTGCGGGAAAAGCGAAACTCAAAGCCCTAAGCCTTAGCTTGACAAATTCGCGCCAAAGACTGATGGACTGCCCATGAGTTATTTATTTGTTTCTATGGGCGGCGCTATTGGGGCTTTGCTACGTTTTGTGGTGGGGCAGCAGGTGGCATTTCCTTTTGGCACCTTATCCGTAAACATCCTTGGGTCATTTTTAATGGGATTGGGATTTGTATATCTGACCTCACGGGTTGATGGTCGGCTTGCCTTGCTGCTTATGACTGGTGTGCTTGGCGGTTTCACAACTTTTTCAGCATTTTCACTTGATGTATATCGCCTTTATGAAGCTGGGCGTAATATATTTGCCGTGGGCTATGTTGGGGTAAGCGTCTTTGGCTCGTTGGCTGCAGTTATTTTTGGGGTGCTTATAATGCGCGCGATAATGTCATGAGTGGGGTCGAGCATATTGTTGTTTCCTCAGAGGATGGGGGGCAAAGATTAGATCGTTGGCTCAAGCGAAAATATGAGTTTATTGGGCAGGCTCGGATCGAAAAAATGTGCCGTAAGGGTGAGTTGCGTATTGATGGTTCGCGCTGTAAAGCCGCCAGTCGAATAGAAGCAGGCCAAGTTATACGCATACCTCCGATACCACAGGAAAGCGTTTTGGCTCGGCCCATCGAAACCCGGGTAATTTCGCCAGATGATACAAAACTCATACAGGCAGCGGTGATTTATAAAGATGATTATCTGATCGTTTTAAACAAACCTGCCGGTTTGCCGACACAGGGCGGCAGCAAACAAAAACGTCATGTGGATGGCATGTCTGAGGCGTTGCGTTTTGGCAATGAGGAAAAGCCAAGATTGGTGCACAGATTGGACAAGGACACCTCTGGTGTCTTGGTGATGGCGCGGACGCGCAAAGTTGCACAAGCGCTTACGGAAGCCTTTCGTCATCGCGAAACGCGCAAAATTTACTGGGCCGCCGTAGCTGGTGTGCCAAGCCCTAAAATGGGAACTATCAAATACGGCCTGAGAAAAGCTCCTGGACGCGGAAGTGGCGGAGAAGGCGAAAAGATGCAGTGCATTCACCCCAGCGATTTGGCGCAATACGATGACGCGAAGCGTGCAACCAGTGACTACGCGGTTTTAAACCAACTGGCAAAACGGGCGGCTTGGGTGGCTTTGTCCCCGATCACAGGTCGTACGCATCAGTTGCGCGCGCATATGGCGGAAATTGGTCACCCGATTATAGGCGACGGAAAGTATGGCGGTTCAGGACAAGAAAACCAAGGCGATGGTTGGGGCGCTCAGTTGGGTGGGGACATAAGCCGTAAGCTTCACCTTCATGCCCGGTTTATTTCTTTTCAGCATCCAGCAAGACGTGAAATTGTTAGCTTTACCGCCGAGTTGCCCCGTCACATTTCTGCAACCTGGTCCACATTTCAGTGGGACTTGGAAGAGGTGCCCAATGACCCATTTGAGGCAGAATAGTCGCAGATGGCAGAGAGTAACCTAATTTTGTTTGACGTTGATGGGACTTTGGTCGATAGCCAATCGCAAATCATAGATGCAATGCAAAAAGCATTTTTGGCCATAGATCACCCATTGCCAACACATCAGGAGATTCTATCCATTGTTGGCCTATCATTGTCGGAAGCATTTTCTCATTTACTCCCAAATAAAACACATGAAATTCGAGAGCAATGTTCTGAAATATATAAGTTTAGTTTTGCGGAAGCTCGTTCAAAAGGTTCAAAACCAAAATTTTATCCCGGTATAATTGAGGTGCTAACTGAGTTGAATCGAGAGCCAAATTATTTCCTTGGGATCGCAACTGGAAAGTCTCGCCGCGGCTTAAACGCGCTTCTTGAAGCTTACGAAATGGCACCTTGGTTTGCCACTATTCAAGTTGCAGATGATCATCCTTCTAAACCTCATCCATCCATGATTAAGGCGGCGCTGAAAGAAACTAGTGTTGACCCAAGTCATACTGTAATGATCGGGGACACAAGCTTTGATATGGACATGGCGCGATCAGCGGGTGTTTTTGCAATTGGCGTCGGTTGGGGGTATCACCCAAAAACTAAGCTGGCAGCTGCAGATAAGTTGGTCGAGCGGGCTGGCGATTTGCCGGGTATAATCAAAAACCTATTGAGAGAGTAAAGTATGTCTGAGTGGAAGCCAAAGCGATTTTGGCAGGATGTTTCAATTTCAAAAGTTGGAGATGGCCATTCCATTTTGTTGGACGGCCAGATGGTAAAAACCCCAGCAAAAGTGCCCCTAATTTTACCAACCCTGAAGTTGGCTAAGGCCGTTGCCGCAGAATGGAATGCTCAGGTTGAAGTCGTTGATCCTGCGGCTATGCCCTTCACGGGGGCCGCCAATGCGGCTTTGGATAAAGTTACAGTTCAATTTGAAGAAGTGGCGGGGTTGGTTTCTGCTTATGCAGAGACAGATCTTTTTTGTTATCGAGCAGAGTCGCCATGCGAACTTGTTAAAAGGCAAAAGAAGGCTTGGGATCCGATGTTGAACTGGTCATCAGAAGCATTGGATGCGCCGCTAAATGTTGCCTACGGTGTTATGTTTGTCGCCCAACCAGAGAAGTCGATCAAAGTGTTTCGATCTTATGTCAGTAAATTTAATCCGTTTGAGTTGACGGCTTTATATGATTTGGTCGGTTTGTCCGGATCACTAGTGGCCGGCCTAGCAGTGGTTCAAGGTCATGAAACACCAGAATCAGTATGGGATATGTGCCAAATTGACGAAACCTGGCAAAAAGAACAGTGGGGGCAGGATAAAATAGCTGAAGAGTTGGCGCTGGGTAAACGCACGAAATTCTTGCAGGCTTTCAATTTTTATACAACTTTAAGGTGATATTTTTCATTTTGGAATAAACTCGGTATATTTTGTTTGGCTGAAGCATGAATTTAAAGAATAGATTACTTGACGTTCCCTCATTATTTTGACCAAAATGTACCACTGTGTAGAGGGAGTTCTTACTATTCGAATACCAATGGCAAGGGCTCTCCATTATCGGAGCACTGGAATAAAAACATTTTGAATTTCAGTGTCAGTGAACCAATGGTTCAAATCAACAGCTTCAAATCAGAAGCTGAAAATCAGGAAGAGGGTAATATGAAAAAATCTTTTGTTCTTGGCACGCTGGCCGTCGCCGGTCTAGCTGCTGGTGCAGCAGCGGCAGGTACGCTAGACGACGTACAAGCACGTGGCACATTGAACTGCGGTGTTTCAACCGGCTTGGTGGGCTTTGCTGCCCCAGACGCCAATGGTGAATGGAGCGGTTTTGACGTAGGCGTTTGTCGCGCCGTAGCGGCCGCAGTCTTGGGTGATGCCCAAGCGGTTGAGTTTGTTCCAACCACAGGTAAAACACGCTTTACAGCCTTGGCATCTGGCGAAATCGATATGCTGGCACGTAACACGACTTGGACCTTTAGCCGTGACGTTGACCTGAAGTTCGAATTTGTCGGTGTAAACTACTATGATGGCCAAGGTTTCATGGCTCCAAAAGAGCTGGGTGTGTCATCCGCTGCAGAACTTGATGGCGCGACTGTTTGTATCCAAACAGGAACCACCACCGAGCTGAACTTGGCGGATTTCTTCCGTTCAAACAACATGAGCTATGAGCCAGTTCCAATTGAAACCAACGCAGAAGCACAACAGCAGTATCTGGCTGGCGCCTGTGATGTTTTCACAACTGACGCATCAGGTCTAGCTGCAACTCGGGCGACCTTTGAAAACCCAGGCGACCACGTTCTGATGCCTGAGATTATCTCAAAAGAGCCTCTTGGCCCACTTGTGCGCCACGGAGACAATAATTGGGGTGATGTTGTGCGCTGGACACTTAACGCTCTGGTTACAGCAGAAGAGCTTGGCGTAACATCTGCAAACGTTGGGGAAATGTCTGCTGGCACCAATAACCCTGAAATCAACCGCTTGCTGGGTACAGAAGGTACACTCGGCGCGATGCTTGGTCTCGACGGTGACTGGGCCAAACGGGCGATCATGGTTGGCGGCAACTACGGTGAGTTGTTTGAGGACAACATCGGCGAAGCTACACCAATCGGTCTTGCACGTGGGCTGAATGCTCAGTGGACAGACGGTGGTTTGATCTATTCTCCACCTTTCCGTTAATTTAAAACTATAGAGGGCGCGGCACTTGTCGCGCCCTTTCTTCTAAACTACAGCCTGCTTGCGGTGTGCAAAATTTAGATTGGCTGAACCACAGGGATCATATTTATGGCAACGTTAACCGACCCTGATAAGGAGTCGTTTAAGCTTTCGATGCTTCTCTACGACACTCGGTATCGCTCTATGACCATTCAGGTTATTGCGCTGATCGGTTTTGTAAGCATTGTCTTCTGGTTGATTTCAAATACAATCACCAATCTTAATAATTTGGGCAAGCCAGTTGAGTTTGGTTTTCTTTTTGAGTCCTCTAGCTACGATATCAACCAAAGACTTGTTGAATATAATTCGCGGGACTCGCACTTAAGAGCCTCTTTTGTCGGTGTATTAAATACATTGGTTGTGGCCTTCCTAGGGTGCATAACTGCGACAATCATTGGAGTTTTCGTTGGCGTTGCCCGCCTGTCAAAAAACTGGCTTGTTGCCAGAATCATGACTGTTTACGTCGAAGCCTTTAGGAATGTCCCTGTTCTTCTTTGGATTGTTCTTGCTATGGCAATCCTTATCGAAGGGCTGCCTGCCCCAAAAGCCTTCCGGGGAGAAAATGCTACAGCTTCATTGGAAGTGTTCGACAGTGTTGCGCTGACTAATCGGGGCGTATATGTGCCCGAACCACTATTCTCTAATGGGATAGGCGATGTGGCTCTCTTTGGCCAATCCAGTTTGCGGTTTAGCGTAAGCCTTGATCTTATTCTGATTGTTGCTGTTCTGATCGCATCTTTTTCTGTTTCGGGATGGATCAAAAGGCGAGCAAATAGAATACAAGATTCGACTGGTGATAGGCCGACCACTTGGCACCTAAGACTTGGGGTCACTATTTTGCCTGTTGCACTGGTGCTTTGGATGCTCGGGTTTCATTTAGGCTACCCGGAACTTAAAGGATTTAATTTTAAAGGTGGAACCCACCTTCGCAACTCGCTGATTGCTCTTTGGTTGGCACTCTCGCTGTATACTGCTGCGTTTATCGCCGAGATCGTAAGAGGCGGCATCTTGGCAATCTCAAGGGGTCAGACCGAGGCTGCTGCCTCTTTAGGGCTTCGCCCAAATCGGATTATGAACCTTGTGGTATTGCCACAGGCGCTGCGTGTTATCATTCCGCCCCTTATATCGAACTACTTAAACCTGACAAAAAATTCGTCGTTAGCGATTGCTGTTGGTTATATGGATGTAACAGGGACTTTAGGCGGCATCACTTTGAATCAGACGGGGCGTGAATTAGAGTGTATCCTTCTTCTGATGCTGGTATATCTTACAATATCACTTTCAATATCGGCTGTGATGAACTGGTATAACAATAGCGTTAAATTGGTGGAGCGTTGATATGAGTGATCAGGCTTTCGTTCGTCGTGAAATAATAGAAGAACAAACTCCGCCTCTCACGGCTTTTGGATTGGTGGGTTGGCTTAAATCAAACCTGTTTTCAAACTGGTTTAATGCAATTCTAACTTTTATTTCGCTTTACTTTATCTGGTATGTCCTTTCAGGCGTATTGCCCTGGATATTCCTGTCAGTCTGGAACGCTGGTTCTTTGTCAGAATGCCGAGAAATCGCAACGGCAACTTGGGGGGATAGCCACGGTCATGCCTGTTGGGCTGTGATAAAAGATCGATGGATTCAGCTTTTATTTGGGTTTTATCCTTCCGAGCTCTATTGGCGACCTATTTTAGCCTTTGTTTTGCTGCTGATTTCTCTAGCTCCGGTACTTTATACAAGTGTACCGAAAAAGATATTCTATCTGACGGCGGTTTATCCATTCATTCTGCCTTGGTTGATGTGGGGCGGGTCCGTATGGGCTTATGTATCCGCCCTTTTAGGGTTCGTTTTGGGATATGCGATTGTTCGCTACACTTCTGAAATTGTGGGTCAGTTAGGTGCTGTTATCCTATCAGTCATAGGCGCAATAGTTTGGTGGCTTTACATTGGACCTTTGCTTCTTTCGCAGGGCGTGGGGGCAATTTTACCGCTGGCTTTAGAACCAGTCATCAGCCGAGATTTTGGTGGATTTATGTTGGCGCTCCTAATTGGAGTTGTCGCAATTGGGTGCTCTTTGCCGATAGGAATTGTACTTGCTTTGGGGCGTCAGTCTGATTTGCTCATCCTAAAAACAATTTCGGTTTGGTTCATTGAGTTTATTCGCGGTGTTCCTTTAATCACTCTGCTCTTTGTTGCCTCGACCTTGCTGAATATTTTCATGCCGCCCGGAACCAATTTTGACATCATTCTCAGGGTCATGATTATGGTAACGCTCTTTGCCTCTGCCTATATGGCTGAAGTCATCCGTGGGGGTCTTGCAGCTCTACCTCGAGGGCAGTTTGAAGGAGCTGATAGCCTGGGGTTGAATTATTGGCAGTCGCAACGGCTTATTATTATGCCTCAAGCACTGAAAATATCGATCCCGGGAATCGTAAGCACCTTTATCGGCGTCTTTAAAGATACCACGCTGGTCTCAATTATCGGATTGATGGATCCGTTAGGGCTGTCTCAAGGTATTCGCGCCAATGCTGAATGGAATGGTATATACTGGGAACTGTTCGCTTTTATTGCGTTCTTGTTTTTCATCGTGTGCTTTTCAATGTCCCGTTACTCAATGTATCTGGAGCGTAAGCTCCAAACAGACCACCGCTAAGGAGATCAAGAAATGTCTGATCTAGCAATTGATCGTGAAGTTGACCGCAGCCAGATGCAAGTGTCCGACGAAGAAGCGATCCAGATTACAGAAATGAATAAATGGTTTGGCACATTCCATGTGCTTCGCGATATCAATCTCACAGTTAACAAAGGTGAGCGGATCGTGGTCTGCGGACCATCAGGCTCTGGCAAGTCAACTTTAATCCGCTGTATCAATGCACTTGAAGAGCACCAACGGGGCCAAATTATTGTTGATGGCACTGTGCTGTCTTCTGATTTGAAAAATGTTGATAAAATCCGCTCAGAAGTGGGCATGGTTTTCCAACACTTCAATCTGTTCCCTCATCTTACAATTCTGGAAAACTGTACGCTGGCTCCTATTTGGGTGCGAAAAACACCTAAAAAGGAAGCTGAAGAAACCGCAATGCACTTTCTGGAAAAAGTCAAAATTCCAGAGCAGGCCCTAAAATATCCTGGTCAGCTTTCAGGCGGCCAGCAGCAGCGCGTTGCGATTGCACGCTCGCTTTGTATGCGCCCTCGGATTATGCTGTTTGACGAGCCGACATCAGCTCTTGATCCAGAAATGATCAAAGAGGTTCTTGATACAATGATTGAGTTGGCTCAGGATGGTATGACCATGTTGTGTGTTACACATGAGATGGGTTTCGCCAGACAGGTTGCCAACCGTGTGATTTTTATGGATCAGGGTCAAATTGTTGAGCAAAATGAACCCGAAGAGTTCTTTAACAATCCCCAATCTGATCGCACCAAGCTATTCTTAAGTCAGATATTGGGCCACTAAAATACATCCCTAAGCCATATACAGAACTTGGCTTAGGGAGCCTTCCCAATGTCTTAGGATGGTTCCATCCATGTTAGTTTCCCTCACGTATTATAAATAGATTCAAACTCTGTCTTTGGGAAAAACTCATCTACTCAATCAGATTTACCAGCTGAACTTTCGGTAGAAGGTGTTTTAGCTTTTGCCGATTGATCTAAATGATACTGCTTTCCATCTAGCTTAAAGGCGACGGAAAAGGCATTAACAAGTATTCAGTCATCTAATCGCTTTTGGCAGTAGGTGAAGATAAGAAGGCCTGCATGTGAAACGAAGATTGTTCCAAGTTTCGAAATCGGTCTTTGCCGACAGGACACTGTCGCCTTGCTGCACAACCTTTATCGACGCATCGTTCGGCGTCCAGGGTCAATACATGGGATTGACATGCTTCTACGTCATAAAATTCTCCCTCAAAGGCCGAAACTGGGCAGGCTGATGCGCAGGGTGCTGCGCAGGCTGGACATGGAGAGGGGGAGGGCTTTGGTAATTGAATTTCACTTTCAAGCGCAAGAGCACCGCGGAAGGACACGAACAGCCCAGTCTGATTATGAACCAAAAGGCGGATTGGCGAGACATGCATCAATCCTGTTTTAAGAGCCCATTGAAAAAAAGGCGCATAGGTTGGACCTTGGAATGGAAATATTGGCTTCGCATTTATTTTTCTGGCAAGAGAGGTGATCACGCGTTCGGACCACCGGTCCATTGGGTTTGATTGCCCATCTTGCATTTCTAAGCTGTTTTTGAATTGATGCCAAAAATTGGATTCATCAGGGCCGATCAAAAGTAAAGTACTGCAATTTTCGGGTGCGTGGTCTTCTGCCACAGGATGAAACCCGCCCATGATTTTCAAAGAAATGGACTGAACCTCAGTTCTGATGTCCTCAAAGGTCACTTATCTCCAAATGGAAGCCATAGGTTCCACCTTAGTCTTGTTGGACGACTTTCCTTCCACTGTAATCCTAAATCCATTTCCTTATGTCCATCAATTGGCAGATCTTTATATGTTCCAAAAATACGATCCCAAATTGATAATGCAAAGCCATAATTGGTATCGTGTTCAAGGCGGTTTTTGGAGTGGTGTATTCGATGCATATCCGGCGTGACGATAAACTTTCGTAAAACCGTATCTATGCGTTTTGGTATGTTTATATTTGCGTGATTAAACAATGCTGTTCCATTCAACAAAACTTCAAATATTATAACTGCCCAAGCCGCGGGTCCAATGAGATAAACCAAACCAATTTTCAAGATCATAGAGAGCGCTATCTCGACCGGATGAAATCGAATGGCCGTTGTAACGTCCATATCCACATCAGCGTGATGAACTCTGTGCAATCGCCAAAGCAAAGGTACCTTATGTGTTATAAGGTGCTGTCCCCAAATGAAAAAATCCAGCATTAGTATGCAAATAGTGATTTCTATCCACGCGGGCCAGTTCAGCTGGTTGAAAAGGCCCAAGCCTGCCTGTGAGGCATCTATAGCTGCTCCAACTGCCAAAAGCGGAAGGCCAAAAGCAAGCGCCCGCAGCGTTAAAGTATTGATAGCAGTCAGAGCCCAATTGGTTGGCCATCGAGAAAGACGAGAGTGAACGCGCGTGCGGCGTGGCCAGTAACTTTCTATCAGCGCAAACAGCACAAAGAGAGTTATAAATACTGCCAGCCGAAGGATAAGTTCGTTTTCCATGACTTAAACCTAATCTCGCAGAGAAAAAGCTCAAGCACCGAGATGCAATTTTTTAATTTTTTCGGATCAAGGATCCAGCACCATGCTCAGTAAAAAGTTCAAGTAAACAGGCATTGGGAGCACGACCATCAAGAATAACAACTGCTCTTACGCCGTTTTCAATAGCGTTAAGCGCTGTTTCTGTTTTCGGTATCATACCCCCAGCGATCACGCCTTCTTTTGTCAGGCTGACAATTTGATCAGAAGTTAACTCTGTTAAAATGTTGCCATTTAAATTTTTGACACCTTCTACGTCTGTCAATAATAGCAACCGATCGGCATTTAAAGCAGCGGCAATCGCACCAGCCGCTGTGTCTCCATTAACATTGTAAGTTTCGCCGTTTTGACCTGTCCCTAAGGGCGCAATTACAGGAATAAGGTCATTATCAAACAGAGTTCTTAAAACATCCGGATTGACCGATTGAGGGGTCCCAACCAGACCAAGGTCAGGCTCCGTTTGGTCACAAACCATTAAATTTGCATCTTTGCCAGAAAGACCAACAGCCTGACCACCTTGCTTGTTGATGGCTTGGACAATTTTCTTGTTCACACGACCAGAAAGAACCATCTCAACAACTTCCATAGTTGCTTTATCCGTAACCCTTTTGCCATTCACAAATTCGGATTTAATGCCCAGTTTTTCGAGCATCGTGTTGATCATAGGGCCGCCGCCATGGACAATCACAGGATTGATCCCTACCTGCCGCATCAGCACGATATCGCGGGCAAATGTATCTAGGTTTTCATCGCTGCCCATCGCATGGCCACCCAGTTTGATAACCACGATTGCGTCATCGTAGCGTTGCAAATATGGCAAGGCTTCTGACAAGGTTCGGGCAGTGGAAATCCAGTCTCGGTCCATAGTTGCTGTCTTCACAAGTTCCTCGTTGATGAGAATGTTTTCTATGATTGTGATCAAATGCGCAAGAGGGCCAATTTCAAGCTTTAAACAAGAGAAGCAATTGTGGCACGAAGGGCCTCAATGCCCCAGCCTTTTTCTGATGAGGTAAGGATAAGCTCAGGGAAGGCCGCAGGGTGTTTTGATAGGGCTGTGCGCACCTGTGCCAACGTGGCCTCACGAGCTGGTTCTTTAACCTTGTCCGTCTTGGTCAATATGCATTGAAATGTTACTGCAGAGCTATCCAAGAGGCTGAGTATCTCTTCATCAACAGATTTAATGCCGTGCCGCATATCAATCAGGACAAAGGCCCGTCGCAAGGACTGGCGACCAGATAAATATTGTTTGAGTAACCGTTGCCACTTTTCGACCACAGGCAAAGGTGCATTGGCATATCCGTAGCCGGGCAGATCAACCAAATAATGGCTGTCTGCGACAGTAAAAAAGTTGATTTCCTGAGTTCTGCCGGGTGTATTAGAGGCGCGCGCCAAAGACTTTCTACCGGTCACGGCATTGATCAAAGTTGATTTTCCAACATTTGATCGCCCAGCAAAACATACCTCCAATCTATCGTCTGGAGGCAAACCAGACATAGAAACCACACCTTTTACAAAATCAGTTTGCCGTGCGAATAAAAGGCGCCCCTTTTCACTGTCTTGCGTGTCAGGGCGCTCTGCTAAGGGAAACTCTAGTTTCATAACATAACTCTGACTTTGTCACCAAGGTTGATAGTGCCAGATGATACTGCAACGGCATAAACATTGAAATCGCGATGCCCCCAAGTATCTAGGGTGCCCAAAGTATCTGCATCGCGCTGCCCAGTTTCTGGATTTGCTGTTGTTGCCATGCAGCGAATAACGCGTTCGCGCACTTCAAAAACAGCACTACCAATTTTTAACTGTTTCCCCAACCAATCAAATTCCTCCCACGGGGCTAGGCCATCAATCCATATATTTCCGCGCCATCTGGCAATCGACAAATCTCGGCCAAATTTTTGGCAAACCGCTCGATGTGATGCCAAATTTCCGATACTAATTGACGGGTAATCAGTGTCGGTTAAGCCGTTTTGCTTTGATCGCACCAAGCGGGTAGATTGCGCTCTATCTGCGGGAACAAGGGGGCCGGCCCAGTCTAGGAACTTTTGTTGCTCATGGTCCGGATTAAAAGATAAATCCTGTAAATCGGGATGTTTCAGCGTCATAACGCCAGTGGCTTCGTCAAAGCTGGTGCTAATTGCCATTAACCGCGGGGCTTTGGATCCGCGACTAAAATTTTGGCATGGAGCCCATGTTGTCCCATCAGCGTCCGAGGCCTCATGTGCTACCGCCCATGTCCTGTCCCATGGCAAAGTTTCTCCTGCAGTCACTGCAACGCTCGATAACTCTTCGCGGCCATGTGACTTTATTGGATAGCGCCAAACTTGTGAAACATCAGGCATTAGTTTTTGTCCGGTTTGTTTTTTTTCTTAAAGCTTGATCTGATATTACCAAATACATCAGGTTTGTACCCTTGCGTTCGCATAATCAAATACTGTTGAGTGAAGGTGATCGTGTTGTTTGCAATCCAATATAGGACAAGGCCACTTGCAAAGGTTCCCAGCATAAACATAAACACCCATGGCATCCAAGCAAAGATCATTGCTTGGGTTGGATCAGTGGGCGCGGGGTTTAGCTTTTGCTGTATCCACATGGAAATTCCAAGCAAAATTGGCAGAACACCTAAAGATACTATCGCAAACAGTGAACTTGGATCGGGTGGCGCAAAAGGAAGCAAGCCAAAAAGGTTCAAAATCGAGGATGGATCAGGGGCGCTAAGGTCTGTAATCCAACCAACCCATGGGGCATGACGCAACTCAAGCGTAACGAAAATAACTTTATAAAGAGAGAAAAAGATAGGTATCTGCAGCAAAATGGGCAGGCAGCCCGAGGCGGGGTTAACTTTTTCCTTTTTATAAAGAGCCATCATCTCTTGTTGCAGCTTTTGTTTATCATCTCCTGCGCGTTCTTTGATTTTTTCCATTTCTGGCTGCAGATTCTTCATCTTGGCCATTGAAACAAAAGATTTGTATGCCAACGGAAAGAGCAAAGTTTTAATCAGAAGTGTCAGGCCTATAATCGCCCATCCCATATTTCCAATCAAAGCGTTCAGCCAGTGCAGAACCACGAATATGGGTCTGGTCAGGAAAAAGAACCAACCCCAATCAATACTATCGGTAAATCGGTCAACTCCGGCCGATTGATACCCACGAATAGCTTCCCATTCTTTTGCGCCGGCAAAAAATCGGGTGCTTACAGAGGCTGATTGTCCAATAGCAACTGTTTGCCGTTGCAAAACGGTTTCGGTTTGATAAATATCTGCCGTTTCAAAATATTTTGCAGTAGACCTAAACCCTGTGCCTGACTGCGGTACTAGGGTCGTCATCCAAAAATGATCGGTGAAACCAATCCACCCATTTTCAGCGACCTCTATCCGGTCAGCATGTGTGCCTTCACGATCATCTATCGAATAGTCTCGGATATCATCATAGTTTTCTTCAGACAGATTGCCATCCGACATGCGTATTAAGCCTTCGTGAAGAATAAAAAAGTTTTTTAGGTCTGTGGGTTCGCCATTGCGGCGGATCAGCCCATACGGGCGCAGATCCACGCTATTGGTTGAATTGTTGAAAACTTGTTGTTCGATGGTGAACATGTAATCATCGTCTACCGAGATAACGCGCCTAAATTGGACGCCTATATCATTGGTCCATTTTAGTGTGATAGGTGCGTCCGGTCGTAAGGTCTCATTGCCCTCTAATGCCCAAATTGTATCGGGGGTTGGCACTTGATCTGGGGTAGTTCCAGAAATCGCTGCCCAGCCAAAACTTGCATAATAGGCGCCAATATCTCCGAAAGGCCGCAGCAGCGTGACATTATTTGAGCCTTCCCTGAGATCAACACGGTAATCGAGCAGTGATAGATCATCAATGCGTCCGCCCTTCAGGGAAATTGACCCACTAAGACGATTTGTTTCAATTGGTATGCGGGGGGCTTCTTGGGCAGATGCCACAGCCTGCGGTGCTGCTGTTTGCTCTGCTTCCGTAACGGCGGGCAATGCTAGAGGCTGATTCTCGGTTGCCTCAGTCTCGGGTGCATTTGGATCCACTGTAACTGGTTCTGGTGGTGGGAACAAAACAAACCAAACTATGATCACCACAAAGCTAAGCGCTGAAGCCAGAATAAGGTTTCTGTTTTGATCGTCCATAATCGTATGCCACCCTAGCAGATATTGTCTGTGCTGGGTTCAACAGAGTAAGGTGGCAAAGGTCAAGAGGGCAACGGAGTTTTTATCACTTTTGGTTAGTGTCTAGGTCTATTAATTGCCATTTTTCTTAGTCCTAGCCTAGGTTATCCAGCGATTAGTTGAATTCCTCAATTTCTGTCCTTGGTTAGACCTGAAAAATCAAATAATTTGGGGTCTAGCAAATGTGAGGGTCTAGCGTTCATAAGTGCGCGAAACATCACCTGTCTGCGACCTGGGTGATTAGCTTCCCATTGATCCAGAATTTTCTTTACTTGCTGGCGTTGCAACCCGTCTTGCGAGCCACATAAATCGCAAGGAATAACTGGATAATTCATAGCCCGAGAAAATTTTTCACAATCGGACTCTGCAACATGAGCGAGAGGGCGATATACAAAAAGATCCCCTTCCTCGTTCAGTAATTTAGGTGGCATGGTGGCTAAGCGACCGCCATGGAATAAATTCATGAAAAATGTTTCAAGGATATCGTCCCGATGATGTCCAAGCACGACAGCGCTGCACCCTTCTTCGCGTGCTATGCGATATAAATTACCCCGTCGTAATCGAGAGCAAAGCGCGCAGTATGTACGCCCCTTTGGGACTTTATCAACAACGATAGAATAGGTATCTTGATATTCAATTCGATGCGGTACATCCATTTCTTGAAAAAATTCAGGTAAAACAGTTGCCGGAAAACCAGGTTGACCCTGATCCAAATTACAAGCCAATATATCAATCGGCAACAGGCCGCGCCATTTCAATTCATATAAAGCGGCCAAAAGAGTATAGCTGTCTTTGCCGCCTGAAAGGCAAACAAGCCAACGAGTATCCCGCTCGATCATACCGTATTGTTCTATAGCTTCACGGACGCTGCGGATAATCCGTTTGCGCAACTTTTTAAATTCTGTAGTCGACGGAGCGCCTGCAAAAAGTGGGTGAATATCTGTGTTGTCATCAAACATGAAGAGGATTTAGACTTTTAACGGCGTCCAATCAAGGCATTGGTTTAATCGGGCACCTCATCAGTTCCCGAGTCGCCCCAAGGATGACATTTCATAATTCGGCGCAAGCTAAGCCAACTGCCTTTTATTGCGCCATGGCGCTGCAAGGCTTGCAAAGCATATGCGCTGCATGTGGGGTCATACCTGCAATTTTTGCCCACCCAAGGCGATAAGAGCAATCGATAAGCATGGATAGGAAGGGATATGGCAAAAGCAAGCGGGTTCATGCTTTGGCAGACGCATGAATTGTCAAAAGTGCTTGTCTCAGGTCGGCTTTCAATTCTGGAAAAGAGGAACCAACTGTCGTTTTGGCGCGGCCAATAAGCACGTAATCCCACCCGGCAAAGCCTGACCCTGGAAGAATAGCGCGCGCTATTTCACGTAACCGTCGCTTGGCGCGGTTTCGTGTAACCGCGTTCCCAACTTTTTTTGAGCAGGTGAACCCAACACGTATTTCTTTGCTAGCAATTGGGTGCTGCGGTATGGCTTGAACAATTAGACCTTTGCAAAAGGCACGGTGGCCTTTGCTTGCTAAAATAAACTGCTTGCGTGTTGCAAGTGTCGCCAGGGAGTTTTCTGGAGCTTCAGCAGAAGAGCGGACCTCTTTTGTGCACATCTCTTGGTCTGGCCGGCCAGTCACAGTATAACTGTCAATTTGATTAGTTTATGTTTCGGATCAACCGAAATGCTCAGGCACTCAGCGATTTACGGCCACGAGCCCGCCGTGCGTTCAAAATTTTGCGGCCAGCCTTAGTAGCCATGCGGGCGCGGAATCCATGCCGCCGTTTGCGGACTAAGTTGGAAGGTTGAAATGTGCGCTTCATAGCATCGTCTCCGTTACATCTGGCGGGGCACAAAATGGATTCGCGCCAATCACCTCTATTGAAGCCTCGCCTATAAGGACGATAATTGAATAAGTCAAATCATTGAAGCAGTTTTATAGAGAATATTGCGCCTAAAGTGACAATTTCTTGAGATGTTGTAAAATGCGTTTGTTTTTCAAATCAAATGGAAATTAATCAATAAACTGTGAATGATCTGGCAAAATTCTTTTTTGAGGCTCATTTTAGGCAAGTAAAGGCTAGGAAAGAAAAATGAATTTTAAGCTATTCTATCTTGCGAAGCAATTTGGACCCTTGTTGGTTTTATTTGCAGGGGCTTTGATTGGGGCTATTTTGTTGGGTGATTTTGTGACTTTTGAAGCAGTGCAGCAAAATCGTCAAACACTGGTCACCTTCCGCGATGCGCACTTTGGTTTGATGGTGTTAGGATTTTTAAGCTTTTATGTCTTAATAGTATCATTTTCCCTTCCCGGCGCGAGCGTGACATCCATAACGGGCGGTTTTTTGTTTGGTTTGACGCTTGGTACGGTATTGAATGTCATAGCGGCGTCGATAGGTGCAATAGCTATTTTTTTGGCCGTAAAGGCAGGTTTAGGTAAACTGGCAGTCCAAAAAATTGATAAGTTGGGTGGACGGATGGCCCGTCTTAGAGAAAAGTTAATTGAAAATGAAATTAGCGTATTGCTTATGTTGCGTTTGCTTCCGATTATACCATTCTTTGCGGTAAACATTGTGTCTGCGCTTGTAGGAATTAAGCTAAAGAATTTCGTCTTTACGACGGTCTTGGGTATTATCCCGGGCGCTTTAGTCTTTACTTGGATAGGTGTGGGAATTGGTGAAGTTTTAGATCAGTCTGGAACGCCCGACCTTTCTCTGATCTGGTCCCCTCAGGTTCTTGGGCCCCTAATTGGTCTGGCACTTCTTGTAGGAGCGCCTGCCTTCTTTCGTTTCTTTAAGTCCAAGGAATATTAATGGAAAAGAAAATTAAAACGGATTTGCTCGTGATTGGGGCTGGATCAGGTGGCCTGTCTGTCGCATCAGCCGCTGTTCAAATGGGGGCAGATGTTGTTTTGTTAGAGGGTCACAAAATGGGAGGTGACTGCCTGAATTTTGGATGTGTTCCCTCTAAAGCGTTACTTTCTGCAGCAAAGGCCGCGCAAGCCTTTCGGGGGGGGGATGCATTTGGTGTGAAATCTCAAGACCCTCAAGTAAATTATCAAGCGGTCCTATCACATGTCGCTGACATCATCTCAAAAATTGAACCCCACGACAGTCAGGAACGATTTGAAGCGCTGGGCGTGAAAGTGATCCGCGAATTCGGGAGGTTCATTTCTGACCGTGAGGTTGAGGCCGGCTCTTATCGAATAAAGGCCCGAAGAATAGTCATCGCAACGGGATCTTCAGCCTTTATACCTCCTATCGATGGGTTGCAAAGGGTGCCTTTTTTAACCAACGAAACACTGTTTGAACTGCAAAGCACGCCCAGCCATTTGATTATTCTCGGTGGTGGTCCGATCGGTGTTGAAATGGCTCAAGCGCATCGGCGCTTGGGAATTAAGGTAACCTTGTTAGAGGCGCTTAAAATTTTGCCACGCGAGGATCCAGAGCTGGTTTCTGTGCTGGAAACCAAGCTGCGGGAAGAGGGCGTGGAAATCAGGCAAGAGACCAAAGTAACGAAAGTTTCAAAATCAGCAGTCGGAGTTGAAATTCAGCTATCAGATGGTGAAAAGATTGAGGGATCGCACCTTTTGGTGGCTGCCGGCCGGCGGTCAAATATGGAAAATCTCAATTTGGAAGCTGCGGGGATTACGCAGTCCAAAACAGGTATCGAAGTAAATGCCAGTCTTAAAACCAAGAACGCTCGAGTTTACGCAATTGGTGATGTTATTGGAGACCTTCAATTTACGAATGTAGCTGCCTACCACGCGGGTATAGTTCTGCGGTCAAGTCTTTTGGGAATGCCATCTGATGTAAAAACAGACCACATACCATACGTTATTTTTACAGAACCAGAATTGGCACAGGTTGGTTTAACGGAAGAGGTGGCGCGGAATAAGTATGGTGATAAGTTAGCCATCAGCCGGTTTTCATACAATGAAAATGACCGCGCTATAGCAGAGCGATCAACAGATGGTATTATCAAAATCCTAGTCTATCATAGCAGAGTTGTAGGAGTTTCGATTGTCGGCCGCCAAGCTGGTGAGCTTGTTAATTTCTGGGCGTTTGTAATTGCCAACGGCGTTAAACTGTCGAAGATTGCGCAGATGGTTGCAGCTTATCCTACCTTGGGCGAAATAAACAAAAGGGTGGTAGGCAATTATTATGCGCCACGTCTTTTTGAAAGCGCTGGTGTGAAAAAGCTGGTGCGCTTCATACAAAAGTGGGCGCCTTAAATCATGTTTAACACATTGTCTGGCCGGTTTTTGGTGTTGACGATTGTGTTCGTTATGTTGGCTGAGATTTTCATTTTTATTCCGTCTATTTCTCGGTTTCGGGTCGAATTTTTATCCGCGCGCATTGAAAGGGCCCAAATTGCTTCGCTGGCATTGTTAGCAGATGATATGCTTTCGCCTGAGTTGGAAAAAGAGCTTCTTGAAAATGCCGCAGTTTTTAATGTTGTGCTGCGTCGAAATGCAACTCGCGAATTGGTTTTAACCTCTAAAATACCGCAGCCGGTGCATGAGACATTTGATTTAAGATCGGCAAGCACATGGGACCTAATACGGGGTGCATTAAAAAGGCTGGCTGACCCAGAACCTCGAGTTATCAGGGTGATCGGTCAACCGCGTCTAGGGGGCGGTTCGTTGATCGAAGTTACTTTACAAACTCAAGACCTGCGAAGTGCCATGATTAATTATGGTGTGCGCATATTTATTTTATCTGCAGTGATATCCGCATTTACGGCATTATTGCTGTTTTTAGCTGTACGCATCTTTATGGTACGACCCATAAATAGAGTTATCGACCATATGAAATCTTATGCCTTATCACCAGAAGATTCGCGGCAAATTATCAAGCCCCACGCAAAAATATCTGAACTAAGGGAAGCTGAAGTTGCTTTGCAAAAAATGCAAAATCAACTAACCGGAGCTTTAAAGCAAAAACGTAGATTGGCGCAACTCGGCGAAGCGGTATCTAAGTTAAGTCATGATTTAAGAAATATACTGAGCACCGTGCAATTGCTTTCTGACCGTATGGAAAATAGTGAAGATCCCTTGGTAAAAAAACTCGCTCCCAAGCTGATTACCAGCGTTTCCAGAGCGGTAACTTTAACCGAAAGTACATTGCGCTTTGGTAAAGTGCAGGAGCCACCTCCGCAAATTAGAAAAATTGACCTGTGCCAGATTGTCGAAGATGTCGTGCTCAACGAGCGTATGTGGGCGACAAATAAAAATACTATTGTCTCAAGTTCAATCCCTAAAGATATGAATGTTAGAGTAGATCCGGATCAACTCCACAGAGTTTTGTCAAACCTTGTTCGAAATGCTCGGCAAGCCATTGATTTGCGAGGAACTGGTGGAACAATCAATGTGACTGCTTCAGAAGATTTGGAGCAATGGCTTATTGATGTGGTTGATACGGGGTTAGGTTTGCCTGAGGAAGCCAGAGCGCATTTATTCGAACCCTTTAGGGGGTCTGTGCGTAAAGGCGGTGTTGGGCTTGGTTTATCGATCAGCCAAGAGCTGGTTCGGGGCCATGGTGGTAAGATATATCTTGTTTGGTCAAATCAGAATGGAACAAAGTTTCAAATTAAATTGCCCTAAGAGGGTGTAGAGCGCGGCTG
>ERZ1048872.568-NODE-568-length-39250-cov-7.643092_pt1 | contig 39250 bp, 32 predicted proteins | sample MGYA00383100_ERZ1048872 | MGnify/ENA primary metagenome ERZ1048872 (study PRJEB29581, sample SAMEA5548370) | metagenome | biome: marine; feature: coastal; material: water | depth 50 m | study: Short-term variability in the microbial, nano- and picoplankton...
ACTTTACCCCCGTCATTTCCACTAACAGGATAGGCATGCCAGAAAGTTTGTTCATCAACCGACCGGAGGATAGTTTGTAGACGGCAACGTTAATTTTTGTGAACAGTTTAAGTAGCCACCGTGGCGGTGGCTGAGCCGGTGTTAAGTCTGTGGTTGATAATGGTTTTTCGCCCACTTTTACGCTGCACTTTTCGGTTGATTGCGAAGCACGCGACCCGAACGCCGTCCCGTTAACTCACCATTTTCCACAACGATGTTGCCATTGCAGATTGTGGCAAGATAACCTTTGGCTTTTTGCGATAACCGTGGCGTATCGTCAGGGAAATCACGTATAAGCGTCGGTTGGCCCTCGATAACCTGCTCGACATCGATGATGTTGATGTCCGCTCGCATGCCGACGGCTAGCGTGCCTCTATCGTTAAAACCCAAAATGCGTGCCTGAGCACTTGTTAGCAGACGAATCGTTTCCTCTAGTGTGAAGGTGCCTTTTTCCCGGTGCCAATGAGAAAGCATGAAAGTCGACCAACCAGCGTCAATAATCTGGGTTAGGTGAGCACCCGTGTCTCCGAGGCTTGGTAAAATCCAGTCATTTTGAAGGAATTCTTCCATGGCCTCATAATCATGATTGCCAAATCGAACGTGAAATAGCGCTTCACCCTTGGTCTCAAGCATTATTCTTAGCCAGGTTTCAGCAGGGTGTTCGCCGGCCGCAGTGGCCAAAGCCGGAAGGCTTTCGTCTGCACCCTTCGTATATTGAGGAGACTCGCCGTCTCCAAGGTAATAAAAATTACTTACCCAACTTGCCAGGGGAGGGGTGCCGCCTTCGCCCATTTCGCTAGCTTCTTTGATAAGCGTAGCGCGGGTGTCCGCGTCTTCAATTGCGGCGAGACGATCAGTAAAATCAAGGCTTATCAGGTCTCTCCAGGCGGGAGACATGAACATGATATTGGTCTTTAGACCAGACAGAAATCCGAATGACCGAGGTAGAGCGAGCCCCGTAATGTCAATGCCTTCAGCTCGCATCGAATCTATGATGTCTTGATAAGCGTTTGCCTTGCCTGGCCCGCCAGGTATATGCGGTGCTGTAAAAATGACGCGAGTCTGGGCAGCTAAAGCCTGCTCTCTTAACAGAGCCATCTCTGAGTCCAAACGAGAATATTCCAATACGTTTTGGACGAGACCGTTGTTTTCGCCCACCGCTTTAGCGATGGCTACCATCTCGGGTGACTTCGCGAATGTGCCAGGAATGCTGCGCCCATCTGGCATCTTGTGCGCCACTAATCGACTGGTCGAAAACCCGACCGCGCCCTCGGCGACTGATTTCCCCGCCAAGGCTGCCATTTGTGCAATTTCATCTGCAGTCGGTTCCTCATCGACACCACGTTCACCCATGACGTATGTCCGTATCGCGCAGTGACCCACCATACCCACGATATTAATCGCAGGCGCCAGTTTTTCTAAAGAATCGAGGTATTCGCCGTAACTGTCCCAATCCCAAGCAAGCCCGTTCAGAATAACGGAGCTCGGGATGTCCTCAACCGATTCCATCATGCCCGCCAAATACTCACGATCCTCGGATTTGCATGGCGCGAAGGTTACGCCGCAGTTGCCGATGAGCGCGGTAGTCACGCCGTGCCAAACAATGGGCGTTAAATCGGGATCCCAGCCAGCCTGAGCATCAAGATGCGTGTGGAGATCCACGAAACCGGGCGTGACTGCATGCCCTTTGGCATCGAGTTCTGTTGTGCCACTGCCCTCAACGTTTCCGATTGCAACAATCGTATCGCCGTCAATTGCGATATCGCCAGGATAGGGCTTCGAACCGGTGCCATCGACAATAAGTCCGCCACGGATGATGAGATCATGAGACATAACTGGGTTTCCTTTTATTTGATTCAATTAATCTTATAGTGGGAGTAAACCAAATCATCTCTGCGCTGTCATTGTAATTCGAGCGAGCGTGTTGTTCAGATCTCCCACTGGGGGTCGGATGCGTTATGCTAGATTTGCCAGTAAGTTGGCGATGACACGGGTTTTAAAGATCGCTTACATTTCACTCATCCTCTTGAGATAGCTTAAGCATCTCGAACGCTGCCCTGCCGCAAGCGATCAACGTCATTTAGCCCTCGTCAGCAGGCGGCAGAGTTGCCTCTCAGATTGCTGATATACTCAGGTAATGACTATCCCGTCGGGAAATTTCGACACGTCTTTTTGCTGACAAATGTTTACAAGTCATACCTTTAGTCAAGGGAAAGCGCGCATAGGCGCCAAAAGCCCGCTGGCTTGAAATCAGTTATGTGAAATGAGAGTATCCAAAAAATAGATGATATCGTGTCGCGAAATGCTTGCTTGTATAAACAGGTTTCGACGCCTCTACTTGCCGGCGTTTTCCAACAAACTCTTGATCTCAAAAGCCCAGCAAGGTCTCAGAGTATGCCTCATAACCTGCGGTCTGTCCGTTAGTCTAAATGCCTCGGCAATACCGGGTTCAATTCTATATTCAGATGATTTCGAGCGCGCCACGCTCGGTGCAGGCTGGACAGTTACCGATCCAACCAGCTCTGGCATCAGTAATCAAACAGCAAACTCAGCGACCCGATCGATGTTTACTGGTGAGAAAGCACTGAGTCTAACTACAACCAACATCGACCTGTCAGGGTTACCCAGCGCAGAACTTTCGCTTTGGGTTCAACGTGGTGAAGATAGCTTCTCCGAGGATCCAGACGGCAATGAGGATCTGACAGTTGAGTACAAAAATAGTAGCGGGGCGTTTGTCGTGGTCGCTGCATTTTCCGGTGCTGGAACCCCAGGTGAGGAATTCGACTTTAATTTTATATTGCCCGCTGATGCATTGCACAGTGGATTTCAAATCAAAATATCTCAATCAAGCGGATCGGGAAATAATTTCGACTTTTGGCACATCGACGACATTGTGATAACCGAAACAAGTTTTGTGGTTTTTGGGCCTGACTTCTGTGACGATTTTGAGCGACCGAATTTGGGTGCAGATTGGCTAGTGACCTCTGCCAATGCCGGCATCAGCGCGCAAACAGCAAATTCGCCAACGCGCAGCATGTTTAGCCGATCAGAGGCTCAGAGTATGACCAGTCGGTTGATCAATCTTGGTTCAACCACACAAGCTGATTTAAGTATGTGGGTGCAACGCGGTAGTGATACTTTTTCCGAAAATCCCGACTTCGGGGAAGACTTGGTGATCGAGTATCGCAACGTTAGCGGCGGCTTTACCGTGTTGCAAACACTGTCGGGCAATGGCACGCCGGGTGAGGAATACAATCTGCTATTTACGCTGCCGTCCGATGGGCTGCATAGTGATTTTCAAATTAGGTTCCGTCAGGTAGCAGCCAGTACCGGCAACTTCGACTATTGGCACATGGACGATGTTTGTATCGTTGATTCTATTGCGCTTGATCCGGAAATCGAAACGGTACTTACTTCGGGGGCTCCAAGCGCCGCGCCTTCGGAAATAGTCACCTATACGATCTCAGTAACGAATGTGGGCCAGGGGCAAGCGGCTAATGTGGTTGTAGATGGTTTGGTTCCGCTTTTCGCTGACCTCGGACTGGACTCTTATGGTAGTGGTGTTGCCTTTAACTTTGTAGAAAACACATCGATGTTGGCGATTGCAACGGAGGACTTCTCCGTGGATGGGGGGAGTAACTTTGGTTATTTACCCGTGTCGGGGTCCGGTGGAGCTGCGGTGGGTTTTGAAGGCCTTGTCACGGACTTTAGAATTTCAACTTTTGGCATTATGCCGCCGGGCGGCAGTTTTACGATTGAATACAAGGTGCAGGTGCACTAGTAATCAGTGTAAGCGTACACAAAGGGCAGGTATTGTGTCGCTGTGGCTTTTAAACCTTGTATGCTTTTCGCTGTGCACGAAATCGTGCGACTCTTTTACGCCAAGCCCGGTAACTAGCCGGTTTCAGCCAGCGCTTCATATAAATTTTTAGATTGGGTTCGGTCACGCCGAAGCGGTGTTCAATGGCCGAGAATGGTACGTCGTCGGCAAGGGCCATGGCTATCATCTCACTGCGGACAGGTTCTTGTATTGACGTCATAGTATTTGGGCTCTGGGTGAACTAATAGTGGTACGGTCGCTTCTTAAAATTGGATCTCCCCCGGGCCCGGGTCTCGGCCAAGATGTTCAAATTTTTATACATTATTTTGCTGTCAACGCTGCGAATGACACGGTAGGCTTTTAACTCTTGGGTCGGAAATAGGCTGTTAGTGTTGTAGTGCTGTCCGTTAAGCGCAGTTTGTTCAGTCTACATGCAGTGCGAGGATGACCCCGGTGAGCAATTGGTACGTATAATTTGTATGGCAAAAGCAGTTGAAACGAAAATAGACACGCATCAGGCACTGCTAGCGGTCAATGCAGTCTTGACGAATGGACGCAGTTCACCCGATGGTACAAGCTGGCATGGCCTAACCGTAAATTCTGATTTAGATGGCTATACTGTGACGCTTAGCGATGACAAGGTCGAACTACGACTGCTTTTTCATAATAAATTCCAGCTCAAATGTCCAAATCGTTACGCTCAGATTGCCTTTATCGAGAAATTGAATCAGGTAGTAAGAGCGAGCAAGAGCAGCCCGAGTTAAGATGATAATTTTGCCGCTCAAGACGAGCAAATACCTTGTATAAAACCCCGTAGACAAAATGCTTATGAGACAAATACTCGCAATTTACCTTATTTGTATACTGGTTCAGGGCTGCTCCACTACTCACCTCTTAAACAACAGTCAGCACAACACGGAGTCAACAAAAGCTGTGCTCGAAGCAAACCTTTGGTTGCTGGAGGATGTAGACCAAGCGGGTGTTATCGATTACGTGAGTGCAACGCTTCGTTTTGATAGCGACCGGGGTTTGCTCTCGGGTTCAACGGGATGTAATAGGTATTCCGCTAGTTATCAATTTGATGGCGAAAAGCTATCGGTTGGTATCCCGAGAAGTACCCGAAAATCATGCGTGCCTGCCCTGATGAATCAAGAAAGAAAGTTTTTAGCGGCACTTTCTGAGGCGTCCTTCTTCGCAATCGATCAAAAACAATCGTTGACGCTTTACGATACTAACAGGGTGGGCAGGCTTCGGCTGATTGCCAAACAGGTAGACTAATCCAAGGTGCGCCTTGCGCTTAAAAAGCCTAAGGCCGTTAGACGAAGGTTGAGGGTTTATACTTAAAGAATACGGCAGAGATGTCGTCGGTTTGAACAAGCGAGTCGCACCACTGTGTAATTTCGTTTTTCAATTCCTGAAGCCGACGACGTCTCGCCTTTGACAATAGTTGTTCAAGGGTTTCTGTGTCGTTTTCCGTAAAGTTTTCTGAAAACCCAACAAAACAATCGTCATGCGCGAGATGAACCTGCTGCACGTCGTATGCTTCATTCATTGAATAGCCAATTGGCATGCCACCTACGCCAAGACGTTCAATTGAACGTCGAGGGTCAGATGGTATGAGATATATATTAGGCGCACCTGCTTGGCAAATCGTTAGGGTGTCGGTCGCAAATTCGATTGTGCCGAGGCTCATTGTAAAAAGGTTGCGTGATGCATCAGCAACATAGCGATTATTTAACGCTTCTGTAAATACTTTAGGATCGAGATCGCCACGTAAATCAATCTGCTTGTGCATCGCGTAGGCTTCCATCGCCGCAACGGTGCCATTGCCCGCCGAGTCAAAGATCGCAAAGTTGAAATGATCGAAAGTGCAGGCGAAATCTACCACGTCACCGGATAATTCATTTAATGGCTTGAAGAGCAGATCTGCAACAATTGCTGAATTGTCAACGGGGTTGGGTAAATTTGCGGCCTGATGTGCCGCTGCGAGACTTATTTGCTCGCACGCTTTGGCAAGCTCACTTTTGTGGTCATCTTCTTCTTCCTTCATCGAAATTGTACTTCTAACGATCTCGATAAGTTCTTCGTTTGACCAAGGCTTATTAAGAAAACGATCGATGTTGCAGTCGTTGATTGCTTTTTCCAGCAATTCACAGTCGACATGGCCGGAAAGCAAAAGACGTGGTGTTGAGGAGGTGATTTCAGACGCTATTTCCAAAAACTCCAGGCCGTCCATGTCTGGCATTTTGTAGTCACTAATGATGCAGTCGTAGTTGTTTTTTACCAAACAAGCGGCGGCTTGCTTGGCACTTGTACAGAGTTCGGTTTGTATATCGACTCTGTTGAAGCAGCGTCGCAGGGCGCTTAGCACTTTCGCTTCATCATCTACGATGAGTACGCTAGCGGACATCGTATTTTCTCAATATTTCAGATAATTAACGGTACGCTATATGACGGTCAAGTAATGTGATGTTGATCACAGTTCGGGTCAAAAATCCGGTTAAATGTTGCAAGTATCGTCAAGAAATGCAGTGTTATTGCCACTTAACATTGCTTGGCTGAATGAATGGTATGCTTGCACAATGGTAGAAAAGACCTCAGCTCATCAGATACTAACATCGGTAAACAGTTTTGCCAGAGCGATGCTCGATGCCGCAGACTTAGATGATCTTCTATGGCTTATCGCCGAAAACGTTGGCAATACGCTCGGCTTTGACGACTGCGTTATTTATCTTGCCGAAGCGGGTAAGCTAGAGCAAGTTGCTTCATATGGGGTAAAAGCCGATGGCCGTGAAGTCCTGAAGCCTATCGTCATAGAATTCGGTGAAGGCATCGTTGGCACTGTTGCCAAGACAGGTATCGCTGAAATTGTAAAAAGCACGCGTGCTGATCCGCGTTACATCTTCGATCAATTCTCTGGATTATCTGAAATGACGGTGCCGCTGAGATACGCTGATGAAACGATAGGTGTTTTTGATATCGAGGCTGTAATTGAAGACGCTTTTTCTCAAAACGACCTGATTTTTTTGCAGACGATAGCGAATATCGCAACTCCAAGAATTATATCTGCTCAATATTTGCGCACAATTGCCTCGACGCAAAAAAGTCTGCAGCAGAGTAATAAGCTGCTCACGGCGCAGGTCGATACGCTCGAGCGAAACCAGCAGTCGCTCGTGCAATCAGCGAAAATGGCATCTATAGGACAGCTGGCTTCTGGTATTGCTCACGAGATCAATACCCCACTGGGTTTTTCGTTGAGTAATCTGCAGACAGCCAAAGGCTATATCGACGAACTCGTTAATATGAACGCGACATTGCTTCGCTTGATTCCTGACTCGAACGAAATAGATCGTGTTGGGTATAAGTCGTTGGCTGCTGACTTTAGCGAATTGTTAGGGGAAACTATCGAAGGCTTAAACAGCGCAAAAGATATTGTGGCGGATCTAAGAACAGTGGCCAGGACTCATGATGTTGATAGCTCCGTGGTTGATATAAACGATTGTCTGCAAAAGACCCTCAGCGTTTACAGAAATCTTTTCAAAGATAATGTCAGCCTTGAGACGAATTTGTCACATCCTGTGTGGGCTTCGGGCAACCCGGGCAAATTGAATCAAGTATTTGCCAATATGTTTATCAATGCTGTGCAAGCGTTACCTGACGGAGGTACCGTTAGAGTATCAACGTCTACAACGGATGAGTGGGCGCTGGTCACGATTGAAGACGATGGGGAAGGTATAGCCGAGCAGGACTTGCCGCATGTGTTTACCCCCTTTTTTACCACCAAACCTATAGGGAAGGGAACTGGGTTAGGATTATCGATTTGCTACCGTATTGTAGTCGAAGAGCACGATGGGGAGCTTTTGGTTGATTCATCCCCCGGCTTAACAAGGTTTACCGTCAAATTGCCCCTGAAACATCGAGACAACGTTTCTTTCGATGTTTGATTAGGTTGATCGAGAAGTTGCTGTTAAATCCTGTGCTAAAAATGTGCTTACGCTGAGCAGGCTGCTCGAGGTGACAAAAGGGTGTTCGCTCCCGAGCAATTGTTTATCTGTATCTGCAAGCCTTCTGAGTTTGTTGTATTCTGCACAGCCACCATCAACATTAGGAACGGAAAAGTTTTGAAAGTTTTTGTTTTCGTTGTTGCGATATTTACTCATGCAATTGCTTTGCAAGCAGGCGAGCTGCAGGAAAGTGGTCGCGGATGGAAAGTAATTAATTACTGGTCTAAATCCTGCGCCCCCTGTCGTGTTGAAATACCCGAATTGAACTATCTTAGCGAAGCACTCGAACCTCTCGGGGTTTCCGTAATGGGCGTCAATTTCGATGAGGATGATCGGGCGCGAACCATGCAGATTGCGGCACGCATGGGCATCACTTTTCCGACATTGACCTTTGAGCATGTGCGTATGCTGAACTTGACTTCACCAGCTGTTTTACCAACGACTTATATTCTGGCGCCTGACAATACGGTGAAAGCAAAACTGATCGGTGCTCAGGATCGTACCCAAATCATGGCAAAGTTAGCAGCAATGGGTGTCGGTAAATGAAGCTCGGTGTTTTCATTTCTTTGTTGCTAACGGCTCTGATTGCGCGAGAAGTTATCGCGGCGGATGTGGAGCGTTTGCAATCACCTGCCGGCAAACAGACGAGTCTTTCTCGTCTCACAACCGATGCAAATGGCCGCATTCATTTATCTTGGGTCAGCTCGACAGGTCCGCTCAGTTCGCTCTATCACGCCAGCTTTGCGGATGATGAATGGAGTAACGCTATGCTGGTTGGAGATGGAGAAGACTGGTTTGTGAACTGGGCCGATTTCCCTTTTTTTTCAGCTAACGATGCTGGTATGGCTGCGAATTGGTTGCGAAAAAGTAGCGATGGTATCTATGATTACGATGTGGTCGCGACTTTTTACAGTGCGGCAACAGCGCAGTGGAGCGATCCCGCGGTCATTCATCGTGATGATGTTAGTGCCGAGTACGGCTTCGTTAGTATGTTACCGATGCACAATGACGCGACGTTAATCGCTTGGCTTGATGGTCGTGAAACTCGGCGGAACGAATCACATGCAGGCGCTCACATCGCAGGTGGCATGACGTTAAGGGCGGGCATTTTCAACAATGAAGGTAAAAAGACCACGGAATGGCAACTCGATGATCTTGTATGTGACTGCTGTCAGACCAGTTCTGCGATGACCGGGTCAGGGCCAGTAGTGGTTTATCGTAATCGTACAAACGAGGAAGTTCGAGACACCTACATTACGCGTTTGGTTGATGGGCAATGGTCTGAACCTGCGGCTGTTTACAACGACAACTGGCAAGTCGCAGGCTGCCCGGTGAATGGGCCCTCTGTTGTGTCAGGAAACGGTTTAACCGTTGTTGCGTGGTTCACCGCGAAGAACGACAATCCAACCGTGAGCTTTGCACTCTCACAGGATGATGGAAAAACTTTTGGCGCACCAGTGATCGTAGCGCAAGAATCGACAAACGGCAGGATCTCTTTAGCCGTTTTAGACGCAGGCGGGTTTGCCATTAGTTGGCTTGAAACCAGCGGTGCTCTGGCGACGATTATGCTTGCCAGATACGATAAGCACGGCAGGATGATGAAACGCTTGGCTGTCGCTGAGACGAAATCGTCTCGGCGCAGTGGGTTTCCGGTTATCTCGAGCCATGGTAATGATGTCTACGTGACTTGGACAGACATTGAGCGGGAACCGCGAGTGAAGGTCGCTAGAATGCGTTTTTAATCAAGCCGTAGGGTGGCGGCGAGAGCCTTACGTCTTTCTCAATTAATCGAGCGGTATTGTAAACGGCGCAATTTGCGCGTTTGTCATGCGCAGGTGGATATTAGAAATGAGTGACTCAAAGACTATATCTGTCGAGTCTGTATTTTGTTAACGGGACGCTTTTTTGTTTTTAAATAACATTCCCAGTTTTCAATGTTGAAACTGTCAAGGTCATTCAACGCTTTGCATCTTGGCGACATGTCCGTGTTGCCGGTACTAGTGCAAGTTGAAAGTAACTCAAGCACAGCGACAAGTTTTTTAGGGCTTACGGGCTTTTGGAGGTAGAAACACGCGTTTGTTTCAGTATCGACAAACTCTTTTGGTGTGCCGGTGATTACGACGACTTTTTGATTTGGATGGCTTTTTCTGATTTGATCGATGAGTTCGTAACCCGATTTCCCAGGCATACAGATATCAGTAACCAGAGCGATACTAGGTGGCATGTAATCGTCTGAGTTAGCGTAGGAAATATAATCTTCAGCATCATTAAAACAATCTACTTCGTAACCTGAGCTTTCGATAACCGACTTGTAAAGTGCGCGTAATATCGGTTCATCATCAACGATATCGACTTTCATATATGTTGCGCCCCCATAATGCCCTGCAACGGACTTCTTTCGAGTGTATTAGTCTGTGAATTGATAAACAATAATAAGCTTATTACTGCTTTTTGGCTATGGCGCTTAAGCCCGACAACGCCGGGTCTTGAGTGTATGTATTGATACGCTTTTAGAATCGAGTGCGTGAATTTTTGTGCGGCGACTTATCAGCCGAAAAAGTCTGAAAGGTAGATGCGCTGGGTCTTTTGGCGAAAACTCCGACGTTTATGATCTGTGGATTTTTCTTAAAATGTTGTATGTGAGCGCTGAGAACGGGGCGTTCAGCATCGCTTTTTCCGATAAACGGTACATTAAATAAGTTTCGGTAACTATAAGTCTGATGAATGATGCAGCCTGATACAAAAGTGTGCAAAGTAGGCTGGCGCATCAAAGACAGTCATTAATGGTTAAAAACCTTGCGATTGATGCTTTCTCCAAGAAATAGACCAGCAACCATGCAAACGGCGAACAGAAGTACGTCCTCGTTCATGTAGGCCAAAGATGCAATTGCGGGTCCGGGGCACAGACCAACTAACCCCCATCCGACACCGAAAGTGGCGGCTCCTATGATCAGATCAAAGCTGACATCCGTCCGTTGAGGTATGTTAAATTCTTTCGCAAGCAGCGGACGAGACATCTGCTTCACGAGCAGTTGAAATACGGGTGTGGTGACTAATAATCCGCCGCCCATCACAAAGATCAGAGAAGGGTCCCAGCTGCCGGTGACATCAAGAAAACCGATAACTTTCCCAACGTCTGTCATGCCTGACAATGCAAGCCCAAAGCCAAACAGTACACCGCTAATGAGGACAGTAACGAGATTCATAGCGATCCTCCGTGCTGTGTCGCATAGACTGTGAATATCCCAAATGAAATAAATACCGTGGTTGCCACTAGTGAGCGCTTGGAGAGACGAGCTAGGCCGCAGATCCCGTGCCCGCTTGTGCAGCCAGCGCCTATTTTAGTGCCAATGCCGACTAGCAGGCCGCCAGCGATTAACCTCTGGTTGTCGACCTCAAGTCTTGGTATTGGCACGCCGGATATCAGATGGAAACTCGCAGCACCTGTGATCAAGCCAAGCAGGAATAACAGCGTCCAGGGCTTCCAGTCGTTTAATGCACCAAAAGCAATTCCGCTAATGCCACTGATTCTGCCCACTACAAGTATCATTAGTGATGCGGCAAGCCCAATAATCATGCCACCCGACAGTGCAGGTATAAACTCCATCATCTCCTTTACCTCGCTCGTTTTGTTTATACCTAAATGATATATAGATATTCTCTTGGGGTATATACCGCTATCATTGTGTTTTCGGGCTCAACCAAAGCTGTTGGGCCGCAAAGATTGACGACGAGCGAGACAGCAGTCTGTCCAACCTGTTCTGAAAAGGTACGACTTAGCAATACATCAAGCGTCTAATTTGCTGTCCGCTGGGGTGGTTGCTGACGAAGTTCTTTGTAAAGCGCTTTAGCATCTGCTATTCCACTGAAAGGTTGATCGTAGGCTAGGGCGGTGCTCAATTCTTTCAAAGCGATGTCTGTTTGGCCATTCTTGTTGAGGGCGACTGCGTAGTGATAGCGTATTTCAGGTAGGTTGGTGGCGCGAGAAATCGCATTCCTTAGCATCGTTAGGCCGAGAGATACCTCTCCACGATTAACAAGTACCCAGCCCAGTGTGTCCATGACCGCATAATTCTGAGGTGCGAGTTCGTATGCCTTTTCTGCATAGGACCTTGCTCTTTCGTCCCCTAATCTCAGGTAGAGTAAAGCCAGATTGTTAAGCAACGCGGGATCGTTTGCGCTATCTTTGATAAGTGCCTCGTTTAAGGTCACGGCTTTATCGTAGCTGCCTATCTGTGAATAACCAGCGGCTAGTGCTCGAAGGATAGAAAAGTCGTTAGTTTTATTTTGGATTACCCACGATTCGAGGAAACGAACAGCCTCTTTTTGACCTTTTTCATCCCTTATCGCCGAGTAATACCGTAACACTAGAGTGACACTGCCTGCCGTCTCCTCAATACCGCGTTCGTATGCTTTGAGAGCTTTGTCGGGCTGATCCAGTAATTGAAAGTTATCTCCCTGCAATCGATAGCCGATAGCCTGCTCTGGAGCATTTCTAATTATTTCTTTTGTAATTTCAAGTGCTTCGCTATAGCTCTCGTCATTGCTCTTGAATTCGGCGCGCGTCACTAATACCAACAAACTTGCAGGTTCCAACTTTTGACCTGCATTCAGCGAGCGCCACGCACCTTCGATGTCACCGATCGCTTTTTGTAACTTGGCGATATTAACGAGCTCGGTCGCTGATTGATTTTGCAAGGCTTGATTACGCATAGAGACATAGATTTGTTTGGCTCGATCTACATTGTCATTGGTGATTCTCAAGTTTGCGTCTGTTGCCATCACCTCCTGGTTCTCGGGGAATTGCACCCGCAAAGCCAGTAAGACATCCTGTGCTTCCTGCCTCCGCTGATCGGATACCAGTAGTCTGATGAGGCGCAGCCCGTTATCGATGTCTACCCTAATTCCCTGGGCAACTTGTAGATGACGTATCGCGTCACGTTGCTGGCCACGGCGCTCAGCAATGCCAGCTAACTGCACCCAAGCAAGAAAATGTCTGTCGTTGATCTCGAGAACCTGATTTAAGCGTTTTTCAGCACGCTCAAAATAGCCTTGTTTGGCGTCGAGGCTCGCCAGGTTAAACATCGCAGCGATGGCTTCAGGATCTGCGTTCAGCGCAGCATTGAAATGATCTCTCGCGCGTTCAAGGTTTCCTTTACCCAGGTGAGCATTGCCTGTGACGTTGTGTAACTCAGCACTGTTACCGAAAGTCTTTTCCAAGCTTTGGGTTAATGTCAGCGCTTGATCAAACTGGTTGAAAGCCAGCAGGAAATTACCGAGGGTGATACCTACCTGCAGGTTGGGCTCCTCATCTATAATCTGCTCCAGCGCCCGCATGGCTAGCGTTTGTTCTCCTGCGCTGGCGTATATTGTGGCTCTTCTCAATCTGGTCGGTATATCTTGAGGATTTTGTGCTATTACTTTGTCGAGAAACGAGCGTGCGCGTGAAAAGTTTTTCTGTTGAATCGCTGTTTCCGCCGATAGATGCCACCAAACGACATTGTCCTTGTAGTACGCTTCAGATTCGTCCAAAACCGATTGGGCGGACGCGGGTTTTTGCAAATTAAGATACGCGGTTACCAGCAGGCGAATGGCATCCAAATTTGTGGGTTTCAACGCCAAGCTACGTCTTAGCAAAAATACAGCTTGATCATAGTTGCCTGCGAGGTGACGAATCCTACCGATGAGAATCAGGTTATAGGCATCGTCCTCCAGTTGTACGAAATCGATTTTTTCAATGACGCGCTCTGCTCGCGCGATAATTTGATCGCGTGCTTCAAAGTCTCTCAGTTTAGATGCGAGTGTGAGTTGCAAAAGCAACCCTCTCAAGTCATCCGCATAGAATTCTGCTAGCCTCTCAACCAGTGGTTGAGCTTCTGTAATTTTGCCGTTGTTGAGGTTTAGTTCGGCTGCGGCATGCAGTGCTAGCAGGTGATCTTCCTCCAGCGTCAGCGCTCTTGTGTAGTGGTCGTTAGCTTGCTCGTAATTGCCGGCGGTTCTTTCCAGCTCACCTTTGATAAGCCAATAGTCTGGTATCCGTTCTGCTGAGGTGCCTGTAGTGCCAATTGTGCCTATGTCCGCTAAGTGAACCGAAGCGGCCTCTGGATTCCCGCGCAACATATCGAGACGAGCCAGTTCTATGTGAGCGCTGCCTTCCTGACTGTCTGCTCGTGTCGCTTCCAGCAATAGCTTTTCCGCTTTATCGAATTCCAGCAATCCGATGTGTGCTCTGCCGTGCAGCACTCTGATCTTTGTCTTCAGGTTTTTCGATAAACCGGTGAGCGGCAGTTCCTGCAAGATCTCGACATATTGATTGCGGGCGAATAGCGCCTCCCCAAGCGGCGTAAACACAAGTTCTGGATCAGCGCCACGCTTCAGCGCCTCTCTCAAATAGTAAATTGCACCTTCAGGAATGCGCATTTGACCCAGCGTTTTCGCAAGTAAAATATAAGCAGCAACGTTGTTTTCGTCCGTTTTTATCGCGTTTGCCAGTTGTATGATCGCTGCCTTCTGTTCGCCTTCTTCAATCCGACTCAGTGCATCCTCATAGAATGCACCCGAGGTCTCAAGGTCCTGATTGATGCTATCGGCAATTTTAACTGGGGCGTTGTTGAAACCGAGGAACGATGCGGTAAGCGAGTAAAAAGCTTCAACATTCGTCGGTTGATCCCCGACCGACTCTCTGATTTCTTCAACTGACTGACTTCTTGATGGCTTTGTTTCTGCGGCTAACGGAGCGCTAAATAGTCCGAGCATGATAAAAATAATGCGCGCTAGGGATGTCCTCATTCCTTCTTTCTCGTGCCAAATAAGTCGGCAAGTCTAACTGATCGAACAGAGCCCGGCGAACGCCTTTTGTGGTTGTCCGCAACAAAACCTATAGTAATAACAACAATCCCTTTGTTTGTTTGTCGATTTTTTTTACACATTTTTTGATCTGCTCTGAGGGTATCATGACCTGTTTACTCGCGGTTAGTTAGCAGTTCTTTTTGACCGACATGAATGGCACGAATCACTTGCAGCTGCTATTTACCATTACCTGCAAACATAGCTTGTTGAATGGGTATTCCTTGTTGATAACGCTTTGCATCGAGAGTCTGACTTTCGCTCACGATATGCCGAAAAAAGCGGGCAATCTGGATGTTATGAGTAGGCCCTTGTTTTTGCTTTTGGTCCGTATTTAGCGATGAATTAGGGCTTGCCAACCTAATCGTAAAGAGTTGAATTTATACATTGCCGTTTTGGTGTCGATAAATTTTACAATAAACAATTTTCGTTCTCGGCGCTTATGCGTAACACGTTGATAGTGTTGGTTATTTATTTCATGGCACAAACTTTGCTGCTTATTTGCCGGTTAATCAAGATGAGTCAAACGGACACTGTGCAAAAACAAAATTCAAAAATTATTCTACTCGCGATAGCACTTTGGGTAGGGGTGGCGACAAGTGCGGCCAAAGCGGTGACTGTGGACGGCATCGTGGGACAGGGCGAGTATATAGGGAGTAATGCAGAGACGTTGTTGCTTGGCTTCGCCTCTAATAATGGACAAGCCAATGGTGAGAGGCAGGGATCCTTCAGCTATAAAATAGAAGGCGGACTCATCTATGCTGCTTTGTCAGCACCGACTGATTTTACAGACAATGTTTACGGTACACTTTCAAAACAGAGTGGTTCTGGATGGGAGGATCTCGGTATTAACGGCAGGTCCTTCGGAAAGTTATTAGGTAGCGATCGGCTGCTATTTGGTTTAGACACTAACACAGATGGCAATCAAGACGGGCTGAGCGACATTAGCGTCGTGATTGATCTGCTGGCCAAAAAAACCAAGTCAAAGGGTTACAAGAAGCTTAATCTGAAGGGCAGCAAGAAGGGCTCTGACAATGGCGAGATCAATAACAAAATATACACTCAAGGCGCTGAGGACATCACGCTGAATACTTATCGAGCGGTGTTTGGTGAACACGGTGGCTCTGTCGTGCAAGATGTTGCTACTTCTTTAGAATACAACTTGAGTAGAGGCTGCGGCGACAAATCGAATTCGCCTGACTTTTTGAACACTTCGCTTAACGCTGGTTGTAGCGAAGTACTTACCTTTGAATGGAGCATGGCGGCCAACCAGTTCACGGATTTCAGTGCACAAAACATGCTTGCACCATTGATGCACGCGTCTCCGTCGAAAATTGACGGGAATAAAACTTTTGAGCCCGATTGCATCGCAGCCGGCGCGTGCGCCCGAAGCTCTGGCAATCCGCCTACTGGCGTTCCAGAGCCAGGTAGCCTTGCATTAGTTCTGGCTGGCTTGGTTGGCATAGGATGGTCACGCCGGCGCAGACAGAAACAGCGACATTGATCTTGAGCTTGAGTACTTAATACTTAATCCACACCATTACTACGAGCTAGCTTATCTGCTGGTAGAACGTGGGCGCTCGAGTGCCATTTGTTTGTTCTCGCACAACCATAGGTTCTGCGCCCTAAAGCGCATTCATATCGTTAGCCAATGGCGGTTAGAAAGTCGCAATTGTGCTGATGGACGCAAAGTCAGCTCGGCTAAAAAGTATCGATCCCCATGGTCTTAAGGCCGTCAGTGTATTTGCTGTTGGTCAAGTGTCCTATTAAGACCAGAATAAGAATCCTGAATGATGCGATTATTTGCATGCAAAGCCATGAACACATAGGCTTTAGTTATGAATGATTCAAAACCTAAAACAGCTCCGGGCAACTACGATGTTGTCATCGTCGGCGCCGGCTTTTCCGGCATGTACCTCGTCAAAAAACTGAGAGAACTCGGTTTGAATTTCGTCATCCTCGAGCAAGGAGGCGATGTAGGCGGTACTTGGTATTGGAACCGTTATCCGGGTGCGCGCTGTGACATTCCCACTGTTGAGTATTCTTACAGTTTCGACAAAGAGCTCGAGCAAAATTGGGATTGGCAAGAGTTAATGGCGGCTCAACCTGAAATATTGAATTACGCCAATCGAGTGGCAGATAGCTACGAACTGCGCGACTACATGCGCTTTAAAACCCGGGTTGCGAGCGCTGACTTTAATGAAAAAGAGAATACCTGGTCGGTTGTTACCGACGCGGGAGACAAATATCAGGCGCGTTATTTTATCATGGCAACCGGATGTTTATCTGTGCCCAACTGGCCGGATATCGAAGGGCGTAGTGACTATGCGGGACGCACACTGCACACAGGTTTATGGCCGCATGAGAGAGTTGATTTTACAGGGTTGCGAGTGGGTATTATCGGCACTGGATCTTCCGCTGTGCAATCGATCCCAGAGATTGCGGCAACTGCGAAGGAGCTGAAGGTATTCCAGCGTACGCCTGTCTATACGTTTCCAGCGGGTAACCATCCGCTAGACGATAATTTTCGAGCAGATATCAAGGCGCGCTACGAAGATATCCGCGAAACGCAGCGCGGATCTCTCGGCGGCATGGCGATGTTTGGTGTGATGGGCCGTCTTCAGGAAGTTGGCACTGAAAAGATTGTTGATTGTTCGGAGGAAGAGCGCGAGCGACGTCTCGCCGAAGATGGGCTGCCATCGCTGAGACGGTATGCGGACGTTGGTCTAGACCTTGACGCTAATGAAATTGCGTGCGACCTGTATCGGCGTCACATTGCGGATATTATCGATGATCCGGAAACGGCAGCCGCATTGATGCCGCATGGCTATCCTATGGGTTGTAAGCGACAGGTTGTTGATATTGGATACTACGAAACCTTTAACAGAGATAATGTTAAGTTGATTGATCTGCGCCAGGATCCCATTGAGCGTATCAATGCAGCGGGTGTCCGCACAGCAGGTGAACAGCATGATGTTGATGTGCTGATATATGCAACCGGATTTGATGCGATGACGGGCGCAATCAATAACGTCAGCATTAGCGGGCGATCCGGTGAAAAATTAAAAGACAAATGGGAAGACGGGCCCCGAAGTTACCTTGGATTGCAGATAGCCGGTTTCCCTAATCTATTCACGGTGACAGGACCCGGAAGCCCATCCGTTCTCTCCAATATGATGGTTTCTATAGAACAGCATTGCGATTGGATAACGGACTGTATCAGCCATTTGACAAAAAATGGATTGAATGTCATCGAGGCCGAGCAGCAAGCTGAAGACCAGTGGGTTGAGCATGTTTTTGAAGTTGCTGATGGCACGATGCTGACAACACCGAGTTGCAGTTCCTGGTACCTTGGCGTCAACATCCCCGGAAAACCAAGGGTTTTTATGCCCTACGTGGGTGGTGTTGGAAATTACCGAGCAAAATGTACCAGTGTTGCAGCCAATGGCTATGAAGGTTTCAAGTTGGGCTGAAGAATTGCCTTCATCGGTATCGTCAAGGTGATTGTGAATCGCGTTTGCTCGTTAACGCTTGTCGATAACGTTGTGCTCTTTTCCAAAAAATATTGTTGAACGGTTCATATCAATAAATGTGTGTTCATCTTCGATAAAAGCAGCATTTGCTGTTTTTGCTTCCTCCGTTCTCGGTGCGCTACCGCGGTCAATCCACGCTTCGGCATGTCCTAAATAAGATGTAACCTGCGTGCCTCTGGCAGTCTGAATTGCGGTATCTAATGGTGAGTTAGCGCGATGGACTTGCCGGTAACACAGCGTCCCCGTGGCTTGGCCGTGTGAGCGCACAATCGGGCCGTGATGAGTTAACCAGTAGTGGCGGGCGTCTGCTTCCTCGATGTGATTTTGGTGACGAAGGGGAAAGAATACGCGAACAACATTGCTCTTGGGTTTGGCTATCACATCTTCAGGCGTTGGGTTTATTTGAGGGTACTCATAAGCAAACCAAAGTGGAGAATTCGGTAGATCTATGAATTTAGCCTCATCCTCCAAAAGGGCCGCACCGGCTCTCTGCGCTGCTTCATTTTGCTGTAGGTTTTCGGTGAGGTCTGCCTCACTAGCCCACCACAATTCTGCGACGCCATCATATTCAGGCTCCATGTCGCCACGTGCTTTCTGTGCCGCGGCATTCGCCGGGTCGGTCAGAGTATGGGTCTGGACATAGCGCAGAATATCAAGATCTGAAGCGAAGCTAGCCACAAGAGGCGCATGTTTGTTCAACCAATAGTCCTGAAATTCCGCCCGGCTAAGTTCCGGCTTTCTTCTCAATGCGAATACTAATCTGATCATCTCGTTTACCCAATATTAACGACGCTTTTACTTCCGTAAGGTCCAAGGAAACTTGCCCTGAATCCTTAACAAAAGACAACGGCAGAAAACCACACTTTCTGAAGTTGGGTCAAGTAGGATGGATTTCTGAATACGGACAACTGGAAAATTAATTTGGCGAAAACCCCGCAAGTTTTGCAGGTCCGTTGTCCGTTTTGTATGCGTGTCGTGTCCAGAACCTCTCCGTTCTTTTGGTTCGAAGCAAAAAAATGATAAGAAGTAAGGGAGTGGATAATTCTTTCGTTTAAAAGTAACACGCGCGTATGCCGCATACTTTTCCCTCACGCGATATTGTTGGTGACCGGCAATTCAGGCACTATTCCGAGGCGGGGTGTTTGGGGACTAACATGACATGCGCAGGTTAAAATCACACTAGTTATTAAGACTAGAGTCTATCATCACAAAAGAGAGATATTGGCGAGAACATGGGTAAATTCGAACTGGTTGTAAATACAGAGAAGCAAATCGTTGAGGCGACTCCGGACACGCCTTTGTTGTGGGTGCTGCGGGATAAACTGAAGTTAACGGGTACAAAATATGGTTGTGGCATTGCGCAGTGCGGGGCTTGCACTGTGCATGTCGACGGTGTGCCGATGCGCTCCTGCATGTTGCCTATTTCTGCCGTTTCTGGGTCAGTCACAACCATTGAGGGGCTGGCTGATGGCGGTAACCTTCATCCGTTGCAAACCGCATGGATAGACCACGATGTCCCGCAATGTGGCTACTGTCAGTCAGGCCAGATCATGAGTGCCGCCGCTCTGTTAGCGAACAACAGTACGCCCACAGACATCGATATCGATGAGGCGTTAGCTGGAAATTATTGTCGCTGTGGAACCTATATCAGAATCCGCGCTGCTGTTCACTCCGCTGCTACGTATTACCGTGCCGACGAGCAGACTGAACCGCATACTACCGATATAAATAATGGAGGTGCTAGCTAATGACGAAGAATAAATTAAACCGTCGTAACTTCCTGAAGGCATCTGCCGTTGTTGGCGGCGGCATCATGCTGGAATTCAATCTCGCATCAATGACTCACGCCGAGGAGCTAGGCACGCTCGTTGGGTCGAAAGAACTTAATGTGTTCGTTCAAATTGCCTCAGATGGAAAGATTACTATCTACTCAGCGACGCCAGAAATGGGGCAGGGTGTGAAAACAACGCTGCCGATGATCATTGCTGAAGAGATGGGCGCGAAATGGGCGGACGTTGAAGTGATTGACGCTCCGCTTGATGCGGGCAAGTTTGGAATGCAGGGTGCAGGCGGGTCTACTTCTATTCCTAGAAACTTCGATACGATGCGGAAGATGGGTGCTTCTGCCCGTGAGATGTTGATAGGCGCCGCCTCAGAGTCAATGGAAGTTGAAAGAAAGGATTTGGAAGCCAAAGATAGCACTGTGATCCACATATCAGGGGAGAGTTTGACTTTTGGGCAGCTCGCGGCTTTGGCGGTTAAACAACCGGTGCCTGATCCAGAAATGTTGTCGTTCAAGGATCCGCGTTCGTACACAATTATCGGCACAACGGTCGGTGGTGTGGATAACCTTGTTATCGCGACCGGCCAATCTCAGTTCGGCATTGACGTTGACGTTCCAGGCATGCAGTACGCCTCGTACACACGTTGTCCTCGAATAGGTGGTACAGCTATCAGCTTTAATGAGGCTGAAATCGTTAAGCTGCCAGGCGTTTCTCAGGCTTTTATACTCGCGCCTGATGAAAGCGCAGGTATTGCATCAATGTCCTTTCTAGAGGGGCTCGCAGCGCTGCGAGGTGGTGTGGCGATTGTGGGCGATGACACGTGGTCGGTGATGAATGCCAAATCCAAGCTTAAGGTCAGATGGAATGAATCTGCCGCCTCACATGATGACTGGGAACAGATGGTTCTGCAGGCACAACAAATTGCCGATAAAGGCGACGGTGAGGTCACGCTTGACGGTGCGAATGTTGATCAGGCGATGGCAAACAGTAATCACAAAACGTTGGAATCATTTTACCAGTTTCCTTATGTCGCGCATGTGTGTATGGAACCTATGAATTGCACTGTTCACTATAAGAAAGGCAGCGGTCGCCAACCTGACACGATGGAACTGTGGATTCCCAGTCAGTTTCCTGGGCAAGTGAAAGAAATTGCGGAAAACATGCTGGGGGTCAAGAAAGAAAATGTGAAGGTTAATCCTACCCGAATGGGAGGCGGTTTCGGCCGTCGAGCCGTACACGATTTCGCCTCAGAGGCGATGGCCATTTCATACCGTGCAGGGGTGCCCGTGAAGCTGACTTGGACCAGAACCGATGACATCCACAATGATTTTTTCAGAGTCGGCGGCTTTCAGAATATGAAAGCAGCGATCGATGATAATGGCAAGCTCGCGGCCTGGAACCAACATTACATCGGCTTCGCAAAGGAAGGAAAGCCTGTGATCGGGTCAGGCCTGCGGGGAAACGAGTTTTCGATGGTTGCGCTAGACAATGCACGAGTCAGTCAGACGATGATGCCGGTCCAAACCCCTTGCGGTGCTTGGCGAGCGCCGGGATCAAATACGAATGCGTTCGTTGAGCAAAGTTTTCTCCACGAACTCTCAGTGCTTGCTGGTAGAGATCATGTTGATTTTTTGTTGGAGCTCATGGGTTCAAGACGCTGGATCAAAGAGGGCAATGTGAATGCGCTAAATACAGGTCGTGCGATTGATGTCATTAAACGCGCTGCCGAAGAATCAGGTTGGGGTAGGCCCATGCCGAAAGGCACGGGACTCGGGTTTGCTTTTTACTTCTGCCATGCGGCCCATGTCGCTGAAGTTGCGGAGGTATCGGTTGATGAAAATCGTAATCTCAAAGTTCATAAGGTGACCGTTGCCGTAGATGTTGGCCCGATTATCAACATGAGTGGCGCAACCAGTCAGGTGCAAGGTTCTGTCATCGACGGCCTCAGCACGATGGCGATGCAACAGATCACGATGCAAGATGGCATTATCCAACAGGACAATTTTGATACTTATCCCGTGATGAGAATAGCGGCAACGCCGGAAGTTAATGTCCACTTTATCCAGAGTGACAACAGACCAACGGGGTTAGGAGAGCCCGCATTACCTCCGCTAGCGCCTGCGGTCACAAATGCTATCTTCGCGGCAACCGGGACGAGAGTGCGGTCAATGCCCCTCAGCGAGCAGGGCTTCACCTTGGTTTAAGAAAACCACACAAACCAGTAAAGAGTGCATGGCCAGGCGGGTTGCCGAAACCCACTGGCCGCGGCGTAGATGTCGATGATTGCCGACTGAAAATGCATAGAGCGTCAGATGAATACGGTGTGAACCAATGACCATGGAAAAATTGACAGAAGGCTTTAATCTGATAGAAGGGCCCGTGTGGGATAACAAGCTGGGTCTTGTCTTTTCTGACGCAGTTGACGGCGGTGTATTTGCCGTGTCTGCAACCGGCGATGTCACTGCGATTTTTGAGCACAGAAAGGGGATAGGCGGGATCGCCAGACATGAGCAGGATGGTCTCGTGGTCTCAGGTCGAAACGTTGCTTTTAAACCTTTTGGCGAAGGTGAGACCAATATCATGCTTGATCGAGATGTTGCTGCAGCAGTTGTTGGCTTTAACGATCTGACAACCGATGCCCGCGGTAGAATCTACGCCGGCTCATTGTCATCAAGCCCCTTGGTCGTAGGTGAGCGGACAACCGCAACCGGCAGCCTTTACCTGATTGATCTCGATGGGACCTCTCGCGTGGTCGCTGAAGACATCAGACTGAATAACGGGCTGGCGTTCTCTCCGGACGGCGCAACCTTATATCACTCAGATTCCATCAGAAGAGCGGTTTATCAGTATGCGGTTGAGGACAACGGTACGCTGGGAGCAAAGCGAATATTCGCCAAAGTCGAAGTGGGTGGGCCTGATGGTTTAGTTGTATCTGCCGATGGTAGGGTTTGGGTCGCGCTCGCAGGTGGTGGTCATGGCGTGATCGTCTTTAACGCCGATGGTTCTGAGTCGCACTTCTTAAAGATTCCTCAGCCGATGTGTACCAGTGTTTGTTTCGGCGGCGACGATATGCATACGCTATTTATCGTGTCTGGCTCAGAAGGAATGGGGACAGATAAAGCGGGCGCGGTATATCGCACAAGAACTGACGTTCCGGGTCTAGCGGTACCTCTGGCAAGGGTCGCTCTCAGATAGTAAATTGTAGGTGCTGCGGTATCCTAAAGTCGACCAACCGTAAACTGACATCCGTCAAAGACCACTTAGCGAACCGATTTTTTGAAAACGAGTAGTTGATTATTAGCAGGCATCTTAAGGTCATGGAGCAACGACAATGCGTGTTGTTCGGCGAGCGTGATGATCTCCTCTATGTCTCGAATGCCACTCAGCGGGTTATTATTCTTCAGCCAGAGATCAAAATTGGCGTTTGATTCGCTGGTGAATTCTCCCTTGTATTTAAAGGGCCCATAGACGCAACACAGGCCGCCGGCTTTTAATACGTTGCCGATGCCAGCAAAAAATGGGTTGATGAGTTCATTGGGCATGATGTGTAATACGTTCGCTGAGTAAGCGTAGTCGTAGTTTGCCTCTGGCCATTGTTCCTGAACGTTTAGGTGAACCGGCGATAGTACATTTTGAACACCAGCCGCAGCGATATTGGCAACTAATCCTGCAAAATACTCGCCTTGATCTGCCGGTTGCCAACGGAGGTGAGGCAGGTGCTTTGAGAATGCCAGCGCGTGCTGTCCTGATCCGCTACCTATTTCTAAAACACTCCCTGCGTGCCTAAATAATATCGTTAGCTGTGCAAGGATGGGCGTTGAATTGTTCTCAGCGGCTTGAGAGTAATTCTGAATCGTCATCAATTCGCGCGCCGCTGTTGTGGTTTCAAACTCATATTTTTATGCACCTTAATTGCTCAAGTTGTCATTGAAAAGCATCTTTGTTGTGCAATGCAATCACTAAATTCACTCGATGAGCTTGTTAAACGCGCTAGAGGGCGCAGAAATATGCATTCCCTCGGGTTGGCATCACCTTTGCAGTATTAGAGTTGAGCACGCGAGCAAAACGAGCGATGCGCTAACACAGTAAATTGATATACCGGAGAGCCTGATGAAAGACCAAAATTCCATGCCTGAATTTAGCGGACCACACCCTTTTCAAACCTGGACATGGGCGAAAATTGTTCGTCGAATGTTTCGGCAGAAGGAGTATCTCAGATGGTCCGAAAAATACTGCCAACCCCTAACTATTTTCGGTCGTGACAATCTGTCCCTGATTAATGGCCCAGCAATCTTCGTTCCCAACCACCAAAGCCACATGGATACACCCGTGATTATGTCAGCACTACCTGCAGAAATTCAGGACAACCTGTTTTTTGGCGCAGCTGCGGATCGCTGGTTCGTGAAAGGTAAGAAAAAGCTGATCCTTCAGCCTTGGTACCAATCTCTTGCGTTGGGTAATTTCCCTATCATAAGAGGCGGCGGATCAAAATCGCTGGATTACGCTAAAACACTACTAGACAAAGAAAAACATATTTGCATTTTTCCAGAAGGCACACGCTCAACGACCAGCGAACTCGGTAAGTTCCGACATGGCGTTTCTATTCTCGCGAGAGAGAAACAGGTGCCGCTCGTGCCCGTGGTGCTAAAAGGTTTGCGTGAAATGCGACCCAAGGGCAGTCGAGAGATAACGCCCGGGCCAGTCAGCGTGACATTTCTTGAACCAATCTATGTTGCTCAAGAAATAGCGGTAGAAGATGCCACGCAACTATTGCAAAGAACAATGAATCGCGAGTTTGGTAAGCCGTTAGTTTTTCCTACAAGTGTACCGGCGCTTGAGGAGTTGGAGAAAGTTGCTTAGCGCTTGTTAGCCACAAGTCGATGTGTTCCCCAAGCACCGGGAAGGTGCGCTTTCCCTCTCTTCCCGGTGTCTGTTCAACGTTAAGGGAAAAGAGATCTGCAGAAGAAAGTTTCATTGATGGGTAAGCTGGCCTGTATGTTTGTTACATGACCTAAGATGTAGTGGGTACTTTTTCTCTGGCTCTATTTAAATGTAAAAGGTTTTAAGGTGCCTCGCTTCAAAAATAGCTATGGGTAATAGAAGGCCCGTTGCGGTTGAGTTGTGCGCCGGTACCGTGAACATTTCAGTGAAAGTTATTGAAGAAGCAAGCTAGCCTAGGATGTCAGGATTCATTTGCCAGACTGAAAAATTGAGCGCCGCTGCGAAAGCGACCCAACAAAAGTAGGGTACCAACAACACTGAAGCTAATCTGTTCAATCGCCACGTGAGTAAAATTGTGGCTGCAAGCAGGACGACGAGGGTCAGAATATTCACAAGCGCATAAAAGCCAGAAAGCCAGGCAAAGAAAAACCAGGACCAAAATACATTGGTTACCAATTGTAAGAAAAACAGTAAGAACCAGTTTTTTGCACTCGTAAACCCATGATCTCGCCAAACGAGCCAGGCGGAGAACGCCATCAGCGTATAGAGTAAAGTCCAGACTGGCCCAAAGACTGTGGCGGGAGGGGCCCAACTGGCTAGGTTGAATTCAGCATAAACTTGCGGTGCATCAATAGAGCCAACCGCCGCGAGTCCAGCCATAGCATAGACAACGATAATCCAGCCAATAGCGCCAAGAAATTGACGGGTACCTGTCATAAGGTTAACTCCTCAAACGTTCGATGTTTGTGAACTCCAAGCAGGCGATTGTAAGGCAGATTAATTTCTACGTCACCAAAATCGGCCGTAACTGATGCTAGCAAAGGGCGCTTATCTCGATCGAATTGCACAGCAATAGCATTGGATGTAAAAGCTGATTCAAGCACCTCCGAGGGTTCGCGACGATCACATGCATGGTGACCCCCGACTGTAAAAGAGTGTGCGGGGGTTGGCGTTAATCGCTAAATCTGCTTTTCGGTCGTGGGTGATCGTTCGGCAATCGTGCTGTCCAAGTTGACTGGTAGATATGTCTTGTGGCGATTGCGCGATTGAAAGAGAATGAAAGTGAACCCTTTTTGGTATAGATACATGAGCCTACATTTTGGTCTGAGTGAATCGCAGCAACTTTATAGGGAACAGATTCGGAGGTTCGCGGCGAAGGAAATAGCGCCGATGAGAGAGAAGTGGGATCGCGACAAAGAACGCCCATCCGCGTTAGTGAAAAAAGCGCTCGAGGCTGGTTTGCTCGATGCTGAGATGGATCATGTGCTAAGAGGTATCATGATAGAAGAGGTCGGTTACGCCGATTTCAATTGCGCTTTGCCTTTTTTGGTTACAACCGAGCCCTTTGAACTCAACCGTTTGGACGGGGTGCCTGATGACGTGCGCAATCCGGTTCGTCAGGCGGTAAGAGACGGCGATACGATAATTGCTGTCGGATTCACAGAACCCGGTGGAGGAACCGACGTCGCTAATTTTCATAGCACCGCTGTGCTAGACGGTGACGAGTGGGTATTGAACGCAGTAAAGAATTCGCTTTCATGGGCTGATGCGGATTACTACACGGTGACCTGTCGAACAGAGGACGATTCGAAAGGCATATGGTCGCTCAGCAATTTTTTCGTGCCGCGAGCAACACCGGGTGTGATTGCGCCACGGATCTGGGATGATCTTGGAACACACGGTGCTGAACGTGGTGAAGTCAGATTTGAAAATGTGCGAGTGCCGAGAAACTACATGGTAGGCGAGCAAGGTAAAGCCTACTTGCAGATGGCGCAATTATTCGACACGAACCGCGCCTACATTGGTTTGAAGTGTATCGGCGCGGCTCAGGCGTCTATTGACGAAACCGTGGAATACTCAAAAGATCGGGTGGTGATGGGCAAAGCGATTTCCAACTATCAAGGTGTGAGTTTTCCACTTGTTGAAGCCGAGACTCAGCTGGAGGCGGCGAGGCTTCTTTGTTACAAAACGCTATGGCTGCGCGATCAGGGTCTACCAAACTCCAAGGAAGGGGGGATGTGCAAGTGGTGGGTGCCCGAGCTGACATTTGAAATCGTCCGTCAATGTTTGACCCTTCATGGTCACTACGGCTACTCCAGCGAATTGCCGCTAGAGCAGCGTCTAAGGGATATTCTGGGTTGGCAGATTGGCGACGGCACCTCGCAAGTGTCTAAGCTGATTGTTGCACGACATATGTTCGGTAAGGGATTCGCCGGATAACAGATGGGGTATTGAGGCATTAGATGCAGCGCTTACCCGGCGCGTCAGCACTGATAACGCGAAAGACCGGGGCTGTGCTGAGGTCGGTTTGTATCTTGTTGAAACAACCGAGCACAATCGCCCCTTCTATGAAAAGTACGGATTTATGGCTGTAGGCACAGAAATGCGTCAAAAACTGATCGATTAAACACCATGATATGTTTCGCAAGGCGCCTGCTGTCATTTACCTGTCTGAAATGACAATTTTTTCGGTGATGACGCAAGTTAGCGAAAACCTGCCAAATAATATTTGACAAAATAGAAGCTTTTAATAAGAATGATAATCATTCTCAATTAGGAGTGGTTATGGCACAACAATATTTGGCACACGCAGATCGTTCTCTCACAGTTTCTGATTTTGTGATTCAAACTCAGATGAACCATTGGGTGATTCCATACAATTGTGAAATATTGAAAGCGTTAGTACTTGAGCAAAACATACGTGCCTCGGATTTGCGATTTAAGTCAGCGTCTCAATGCCAGTGTTTTATAAAGAGGCTGTTTCTGCTCGCGGCACAAGACGAGTGTCGGCACCGCATGCCGTCAAAATTAGCGACGTTAGCCCGTGAATTAGTTCGCTACAAAGCAACTTAGTGGACTGCGTGTTAATGCTGATGCAGCGAAATATGAGGACCTTGATGAACCGTCGACGCTAATCATTTCCACGCGCAGGCACCGTGAACTAGCGTTGGTCACTGTCAGAGAAAATTGCGAGCGGTGCTTTGCTCGAAAAATTTGGTCCCATAGATTTTGGCGAAACCTACTAACTAGTCAGTTACCGTGGTGACTGACTTTTCTCTGGTAAATATTTCGTACAAAAAACACAGAGCGAAACTTACCGCCCCATAGACGGATGCCAGGCTTACAACTTCTGATCCTAAACCGGGCCAAACGGACGGTGCTAGGACAACGCCTAGAAGAAGAAACCCGAGACGAACGCTCTCCAGTTTTTTTGCATAGGCTCGTCCTTCCAGAAAAGCTCCTTGGACATACAAAGAAAAGATGCACCAGAAAAAAGCGATCAGCATAAACTCTCTAGAGACAATTTCCTGCGTGGTCGGTAACCACAATGTCACTGCCGTAATGACCCAAAACTGAACAAAGCTATAGCCTTTATAAAAATTCGATATCGCCGGGTCGAAGCTTGGGTACTGCCAGTTGGGAGCTTTCAATGGTTGTGAGTCTTCGGGGTACCAACCTGGGCCTTTGAACCAAACCTTGATTTTATCCGACCATCTTTTCGTCTTTAGCGATATTAAAAAGGTGTCATACCATACGTACAAATTTGCCCACAGCGGATTAAAACTGCCTAGTTGATTAGTGACACCATAAACACAAGGCCGCTCAGTCTCCTCGTCTTTGAAGGTACCAAAAATTCTATCCCAAATAATAAAAAAACCACCGTAGTTTTTGTCGATATATTCTGGGTTTCGCGCATGATGGACACGATGATTCGAGGGCGTCACCAGTACCCATTCAAGGAAGCCTATTCGACGCACATGCTCAGTGTGAACCCAGAATTGGTAAATGAGATTTAAGCTACCAACAGATATGATGACCTCTACCGGAACGCCAGCAAGGTACAGCGGTAAATAGAAGATGAAACCTATATAGTCTGTGCTGGTCTGACGAAGCGCCGTACTGAGGTTATACTCTTCGCTTTGGTGGTGGGCAGAATGTGAAGCCCACATGATACGCCACTGATGACCGTAGCGATGTTTCCAATAGTAAAGGCAATCGTAGACAACAAACGTGGCTACCCACAATAAAACCGAGTCTGCAGGCAGTTGTTTCACTCCAAGTGCTTGCATCAGATATCCGAACACTAGTCCTGATACACCGAGCCGCAACAATCCTTTTGACTGGCTCAGAACACCCATTTGCAGACTGCCAATGGTGTCATTAACCCGGTAAGTATTCCGTTTTCTAAGCCAGCCGTAAATGAACTCTATTGCAATTAAAAGAATGAAAAAAGGTACCGCAATTTTTACGTAGTTCATGTATCTGGCCTTGATTACTGCAGCGAAGCAGAGAGGAAACAGTGTCGCTCATTACGCCGTCAGAGTAACACATGGCTTCTTAAAATGATGTGTTTTCACATCTGGTCCGCGTGCCACTGGCACGAGTCAGGCGCGTCAATAACTGGGCTGCGAAAGCTGGGCCAGTTGTCAACGTGAGAAACGATAGTTGGAATTCCTGGTTTTGCCTCATCCCAACCGGTTGTGAAACGTTGAACGCTCGTTCGGTTCGGCTTTCTGTGACACCCAGTCAGGAATCTAGTCATTCGAAAATTTCCGATATGGCGCCACCCTTTTTAAAGACGATGTGTGCACAGGGCGGCGCGAAGGGCAGGGGGGACCTTTTATCCTTCTCCTAGTTGATGGTTTGAGCGGTAATGTAGCCAATTTGTTCCGCGACGCCTTCTTCGTTAGCTCTTCTCTGCATTAATTTCGCCCAATCACTACCTGGGCCTAGTTTAGAAAAGCTTGCTTCTAACTCAGTCCAACTATCGAACATGAGAACATAGTGATACTCGCCCGGGGCGCCCCAACTGCCTGCGTAAATTTCTACTCGTGCACCCGCAGCCTCTAAAACAGATTTCGCCTCCATAAATCTTCCGATTAACGCCAAATCTTTACCAGGGTTAACTTTCCAAATTGCTGCAGAGTAAACGTAGGACCCTTTGAAATCAGATGCCTTTTTAGTCGGATCTAGGTTGTTAGCGCTGAAGCTTGCAACGAGTTCACCAGCAGGATTTGCGTTCGATTCAGCCCAAAAAGCTTCCCACGCCTTGGATGATCTTTGCTTGTCTTTGCTTTTTGCGTAGTCTTTCGTGTTATCCCATCTAACAACATAGTTAATCAATTGTGTGGACCCGATGTTGTGCGCGTCAATAGAAACTTGCCCGCCTTCAGATGCACTAATCTGCGCGGCAGCAGCCATGCTAAGCAACATATCTTGTGCCCTGCCAGGATGCGCTTTCCATTGAAAAACCTCCACGACATCGGCAATTGAGACCGTTGAGATGCTGAGGCATAAAATCGTAATTGTTAATCGTATGGTTTTAAGAGGGGAGATCATAGTTTCTCTCTAGGAAGTGTGAATTTGATAGGAAACCATAGCATCGCAGAAAAAATTTCCAAAAAGTAGTTCGATTTTGGTTGAATATGACTGCGGACGATGAGGCGTCAATAATGGCTTTTTAAACTGTTCATAGAAAATTGCCCGGTTTGGCGGAACGCTCAGCGACGATTAATCAATCTTTTTGAAAGGGGTGAAGGATGAACCGTATATGTACTATCTTTTTTGCAGCGGCTGTTGTACTAACGATTTGGCCGCTCACAGCGATGGCTGGGAGTGCCCCCAATGATGAAATTCAGACGCTGACCCCTGGCGTGCTAAAAGTTGCGGTGACTACCGACAACCCCTCCAATAAATATGACTCGCAGCTCTGGATTAAGAGATATGTGGCGCTTTTCGGTGCTGAGCACAATCTAACGATTTCATGGGTCGTTGTGCCGTTTAATAAATCATGGCTACTGGCGAGTCGGGGTGAAGTTGACTTGGTCGCCACTAACGTAGCAAGTTTTGCCGATCGAGCTTCGGTTGGCGCAACTTTTTCCGTGCCATTTCTTTACGAGCGACGAGCTTTGCGTATCAAACCCAAAGATAAGGGCCGCTTCTCTCACATCAACGACTTCGTTGGACATACTGTCGGTGTGGTATCAGGTATGGCGGCGGAGCGTGACGTGAAACGCCGCGCGCCAGATGGTGTCAATGTTCTAACAACCGATACGTTCGATGCACTTTATCGGGCGTTCGATGAAGGACAACTCGATGCAATTGCAGAAGCAGAATACTATTCACTAGATGGTGAAATTATTCCTTCGCATGGCGATGATGTCATTTTAATTGACCACCATGATCTTACGCCGGGACAGCGGGAAGAATCTGTATTTGTGATACATGATGGGAGCCGAAACCTGGTCGCTGCGGTAAACGCCTTTATAAACCGAACCAAGTTTCCGCTATGATTGAATTGTGAGCGTTGGTGTAAAAGGGCATAACAACGTTTAATTCTTTGCTTTTGACCTTCGTGTCATTGCGAGCCCTATCAGACCCAAGCTGAATAAAACGACCACGCCGGGTTCTGAAACTGCAGTTGCGTCACCACTAGCTTGCACTCGAAAGGCACCCGGTCCGCCAGAGTTTACCGCTAGAAATTGCAATGTGTTCACACCAGCCACAAAGTCGCTGGAAATGACTAAATTGCTCCAGCTCTGAAATGCCGGGTATCCAAAAGTAATTGCAAAGCCTGTTGAGACGCCATTGATGAGTACGTCGGTAATTGAGTTGTCCACCGCAATGTTTAAATCTAATGAGGCGGATGACACATCGTAACCAGTTAAATCAAAGGTCGTCTCATAGGTCGCTGAGGAGTGTCCACTTGTTAGGCTGATCCAGGCTGAACTCGCACTGTTTGGCATGTACGCGCCATGCGAAGTAACTTTTGGTGTAAAAATATTAGGGTGAGCCGTCGTAACCTCGTAGTGCTGCTCAGAGGCACCGATTGGCAAGGGCGCACCAGTGTCGTCAACACCTGTGCTAAAAAGCGTTGTAATTGGTACAGCAGCGACAGATGCGCTGACAAAAATCAAGCTGGTCGCCGCAATTGCCTGACGCATTTTTCTAAACGATTGCATTATTTTCCTCGTAAATTGATGGTTACGAGTGATGAAGCAATAAGTGGGCCATCATTCTTAAATAGCTGAAATACTTACTTCTAATTTTTTTGAGTGTTGGATCTCCAATCGTTAAATAGACAACGGTAATCACCTGAACGCTCTGCTTTTTTTTAGGCTGTGTACGAGAGCCTATATAGATCGACTAAAAAGCACATTGTTGATGAGGTCGTGTTTTCAAGGAAGCAAAATTTGATGGCGTGAGACGCCAATCTCTGCGGCATAAACACCTATCTTGCTGCAGAAGCGTTTACTTTCGAAGGAATGTAAGACCGCATTGCTTGCTGATTTGAAAGGCATTTTGATTTGCGTATTGCAAAACTTAGTGCAGTTTGCCTGCGTGTGCTATCGAGGACTGGTAGCGCATATTCAGAGCGCGTGTAGTCGAACCGGCAATGACACAATACCCCTTACGAAGTTTGAGCGACTCCTTGTGGGTGCATCAACAACCTCGACACGACTAAAGCGTTTCATAATTTCTTCCCACAGGATACGTAATTGCATTTCAGCGAGGCGGTTACCCATACATCGGTGTATGCCGAACCCGAACGAAAGGTGGTGTCTTGCTTGGGAACGGTCGATGATGAACTCATCGGCGCGATCGATCATGTTTTCATCTCGGTTGCCAGAGACATACCACATCACCACTTTGTCACCTTTACGAATTTTTTTACCTCCGAGTTCAGTGTCCATTTTTGCGAGTCGGCGCATGTGAAGCAGAGGAGTTTGCCAGCGAATAATTTCCGACACCATATTTGGTATTAATGAAGGATTAGCGCGCAACTTTTGGTATTCATTAGGGTGCTCATGAAGTGCGAGCACACCACCTGAAATTGAGTTTCGCGTCGTATCGTTGCCTCCAACGATGAGTAGCATAAGGTTGCCGAGAAATACTTCTGGCACGTTGACCATATCTTTTGTGTCTTCGTTATTAATCAGCATCGAAATCAGATCAAATTTTGGTGGCTGATCTTTTCTCTCATTCCACAGTGCAGTGAACTTTTGCAGGCACTCGCCAAGACTGCGACTTCGCTCATCCTCACTCACGCCATCGTTGCCTGTCAATTCCGGGGTTGCGATCGCCAGATCCGACCAATAAGTTAATAAATGACGTTCTTCAAATGGGAAGTCGAAAATCGTCGCAAGCATTTGGGTGGTCAACTCGACAGAAACGCGCTCTACCCAGTTAAACGTTTCGCCGACTGGGAGCCCATCAAGAATAGATGCCGCGCGACTACGGATAATGGGTTCAAGTTCGGCAAGATTGCTTGGCGCGACAACGTTTTGTACAGCTTTGCGCTGTGCACCGTGTACCGGTGGGTCAGACTGGATAAAATTAGTGAGAGGAATATCCTCCGAATGATCACCAATCAGAATCGACGGCTCTGAAGAAAAGATGTCGTGGTGGCTATCAACGTACTGAATGTCTGCGAATCTGGTGATTGACCAAAACGGTCCGAATGGACTTTCTGCCAGATAATGTACCGGATCTTCCTCTCGCAACCGACGGAAAAAGGCATCGTGGAGGTCGTTTTCATACAGCGTGCTGTCTGACACATCTATTTTTGCTAAAGGCATACTATGTGGATCAGTGCGTGCTTGTTCCGACATTTCACTTGCCGAATTTTGTATGCTCATTTGTCTCTCCCAGTGAAATTAGGTGCTTAATCAGTGTCATGCAGTGTGACAAGTGGAATAAGCTTGTCACTATCAATTGCCGCCGCGATGTTTTGATGATAGTAGATTAAAGCGGGTTCGTTTTGACCAAAAACAATATCGGGTATCGCACCGCTCATTAGGTTGCGATGGATCGCGACGCTTTGCGGAAAATCTTCCTCAGTGGTTACCTGCCAAACCAGATCGACATTCAGTTTCGCTTTTCGCTTGTCCTCTTCATCCATCGGTTTAGGCCAAAATACGTTGAGTTCAATACGACAACGATTAGCGCCGTCGACGGGGTAGACCGTCCAAAACTGGATGTGATCCACTTGATGCGTCAGCAGCACATTTGGCGCCAGTAGGTATTCAGTTGTGCAGTAGGGTAGCAACGCGCCTTGCTCTGCCCGATCTTTCTCGAACTCCTTATCGATTGTTTTTCTTGGTGAAACAAGGTGTACAACTTCACCTAGCCGATCAACTAGCGTCGAATTCGAGTAATAGAAGGGACTTATCGTCTCTTTGTGCAACGGTGCTATGTGGTAAGTCTCCGCAAAACCATCAAGAAAGAATTTGTAGTTGCAGTTTAGCTCGGTGGTGCGACTGTCAATATAGCTGGTGTTGGCGATATTGTAGTTTTCTATGTCGGGCAATGATGCGCCCATTAAGTCTTGCACTTTCAACTCGATATCGTCGCCTTCGAGCAAAACAAAAATCAAGCCTGCGATTTCGTAGCAGGGCAGCTCAATCAAGCTGTCATAGCAATCATCCACAGCCTCGAACCCCTCATGGCTATTAGGGCGGGCGACTATTTTGCCATCCAAGCTCCAGTTCCAAGCATGAAAGGGGCATGAGAAAGACCGCTTGTGGCCTCTGCCCTCCGCGAGCCTAGCCCCGCGATGGCGACACGCGTTGATGTAAGCACGTGCGTTATCTTGTTGGTCTCTAACAAGTAACAAGCTGGTGTCGATAACCTCATGTGAGAGGTAGTCTCCCTGGCGAGGAATATGCGGTGTAAGCGCGACCAGGAGTGGTCGCTGTCTGAACAGGATCTCTACTTCCAAAGCATTTTGTGTCTCGCTGACGTAGTGAGATGCTGGCACCTTCAAGCTGTAGGGAGACAAATCCATCGTGCCGTCGTTCAGATGTCGGCGCAGGCGCTCAAGCTTCCGGCTCTGTTCGTTCTTATTCACTTCCCACGCTCCTATTCGGGTGTCGCGATAAAGTTTAACAACCTGAGTCGAAGAAGATAGCAAGAAATAGCCGGCGTTGCCGTGATAAATATCACAACGTGCAGGTACTTTACTGTTTTGGCTTTGAAGACTTTGATAGTGAGGCTTATGTTGGCGGATTTCAAAAGTGTCACCGGTGTATTTTCTACCGCTAAAATTTCGAATGAAATTCTTGGGCAAGATAATTATGAATGCTAGAACGACCCGATTTATGCGCTTGCTTGCCCCCGATATTCTGTGCACTATGCTAGAAGAGTCCGAAAAAGGACCGCACGCTGAAAAAGAAAAATTAAGCCGATCCAAAATGCTAATCAACGCAATTAAGGATCGGGAATAAAAACAAAGGGAGTAATATGAAATATCGCAGTCTTAGGAACGAAGTGTTTGGCAAAGCTATTTTGCCTCGCTTACTTATCGCTACTTTTACGACGACGGCCATAGCTCTATCAACCGCCTCGTTTGCCGAAGTGGCTGATGATGACATGGAAATCGTAACCGTCGTTGCACGGAACAGTAAAGAATCGCTTCAAGACGTGCCAGTTGCCGTCACGACTATCAGCGATGACGTCATGAATGCCTATCGCATAGATGAAGCAACAGACCTTATCAGTATGGTACCGGCACTGAATGTATCCGTTGGTGGTTCAGGTGCAGGAGCACAAATCACGTTGCGCGGCGTTGGCTCGTCGTTTATTTCAAATGCTTTTGATTCAGCTGTCGCGCTCAATTACGACGGCGTATCAGTCAGCACGCAGCGTTTGCTGCAAAGCGCCTTTTTTGATGTTGAACAAATCGCCCTATTAAAGGGACCGCAGTCTCTCTATTTCGGTAAAGCGGCATCAGCAGGCGTGCTCTCGTTACGTTCTGCGAATCCAACTGATGAGCTCGACTACGGCTTTAAGACCTCATATGAAAGTCAGGAAGAGGGTACAACTTTTGGCGGGTTTGTATCCGGGCCAATTAGCGACACGCTAGGTGTGCGGGTTGCGGCAGAAATACAAGACATCGATAAGTTTGTAGAAATTGCACCCGGCAATCCAACAGCCCAACCCGAACGTGGATTGGAAAACTTAATCACGCGAGTGACCTTCCATTGGGAACCCACTGATAATTTCGATGCTAATCTAAAACTTAACTACAATCGACAGCGCTCAGATTCGCTGAATAGTAATCTCGATATCTTCTGCGGAGGCGATGGTGTAGCTGATCCGTCGGTTATCCTCGGCGGCGCATTGGGTGGCGTGCCGGGGTTTGACTTGTTCGAACCAACACATGATTGCAACGTGACGGACGGCAAGTTTGTTGGACCAGATGGGCACCCTTTGCTGACATCGGTTCCTACAGGTTCGCCGGGTGAAGGTCGAGACATACGCCTTGCTTACAACGATACCGATACCTTCTTTACTCGCTTAGAAATGAACTACGCGATTAGCCAGTCTTTGAACCTTACCGCTCTGGTGGGTTATGTAGACCTTGATAACGAGTACAACGATACATTTAACTCGACTGGTCAACTTCCTGATGGCAGTGCCGCTGGATTACCAGCGCCGTTTCTCAATACGCTAAAGCAGAAGACATTCGAGCTGCGTCTCGCCAGCGATAATGATGGCGCATTCAACTACCAAATTGGCGCGTTCTGGGAAGATCGGGACATTGGACACAAGACATCACAGAATGCCTTCAATCCCTCTCTACTGGGTGCAATCGGATTTGGACCAGATCCTGCGACAGGGTTTACTTTTGACTGGTTAGCCAACCGGCCCATTCAAGCGGAGGCGGTGTCAGTATTTGCGAGTGCCGAATACCAGTTCTCAGATAGCTGGTTGCTGTCCGGAGGTCTGCGTTGGACAGATGAAGAAAAGTCAACGTCCGTTGGCTTCCCATTTATTCATTCAGGTGTTGCAGCGCTGGGTCTCACAGCAATAGCATCCGGTTTCCAATCGGGTGATGTTGAGTTTGAAGACGACAATATATCTCCTGAAGTGGTTTTGACATATATAGTGAATGATTCCATCTCGATTTATGGCGCCTACAAAGCAGGTTTTAAATCTGGCGGTATCGACAACAATACGCTTCCAACAGGTGGACTTGTTCTTAACTTAAATGACCCTGATCCGGCTGTCCGCGAAGCCTCTGGCGACGTATTGAGGTTTGCATCTGAAGAATCAGACGGCGGTGAAATCGGCTTCAGATCTTTGCTGCTCGACGGTGATCTTTTGTTTAACGTAACGATGTATCGCTATGTGTTTGAAAATCAGCAAGTGCAAAACTTTGACCCCGCGATTTTCGCGTTTGATACAACAAATGCGGGTGAACTTACTACATCAGGGATTGATGTTGACTTCCTCTGGAATACGCCAATACCAGGCATGACTGTTTCAGGTGCGTGGGCTTTCCTAGACTCAGAGTTGACTGGCGACCTCGTGATTGCATCTGGTGCAAATCTGAGGGGCCGTGAAGCAGGTTTCTCACCAGACTTGTCGGGTAACATCGGTATAAACTGGGAAGCAGCGGTAAGCGACTCATTGATGCTTAACATCAACACAAACCTATCCTACAAGGGAGACTACTTCGTTGGTGGTAGCTCGGTAGATCCATTTGATCCTGTCACAAACCCTCTCGGGGATCTTGTGCAAGAAAGCTTTACGCAAGTTGACGTAAGAGTATCGCTGTATATGCCTGGGGAAAAATGGCAAGTTTCGCTCATCGCGCGAAATCTCACGGATGAGCAATACTTTACGTTTGCCGGTCCAGCGCCCTTTAGACCCGCGACTGGCGACGACCAGTTAGTTGGCTTAGGCCGAGGTCGTCAGATCTTTGCAGAGCTGTCTTACAACTTCTAGAAAAGTGTCAACGAAGTAACAACGTGGGCTCGGTGGCAATCACCGGGCCCGATTTGTGCTCGGGTCAATATGCTCGTTAGGCTTGAGTAACCTTTCCTCAAATTCTGCGCTATTCTCATCGATAAATGTAACGCGACCCGATATCTCCGCCGTTTGATGATTATGTGATATCAACCGATTGACCGCTAACCTAGTGAGCTTCGTTCCGTTTATTTGGAATCATTTTGTTGATTGCAATTAGGGCCGTTTGAGCCATCACTTGATAGCCTTTCACGTTCGGGTGTAGCCCATCGGCGGTCAGGTCAGCGCGCATTATTGTGGGATTTTCTGGATCGGCCAATGCCGCATCAAAATCTATCACCGCGTCATAAGCGCCACTGTTGCGAATCCAAGCATTAATTTGCTGTCTTTTCTTTTCCGCGGTCGCCCCATGGTAACCCGGTAGAGCGGAACCGCCAGAGGGGGTTAGCGTGCCCCCGATAATGAACAGGCCTGCATCCTTTGCGTGTCTAATAAGCTGTTGGTGTCCAGCGATAATCTTTGCTGCGCTATTGGTTGGCGTGGGAGAGCCCAGCGCCGACATAAGAACAGGAAAGCCAATGTCGTTGATACCCTCTAAATAAACAATGTGTGTCACACCGCTGAGTGATAACACATGACGTCTTATTCTCTCGGCAGGGCTTTGTCCAACTTGCAACACTTGGTGGCCTGAAATACCAAGGTTTACCACACTAGCGGCTTTCCCGCTGGCGTTGATTGCCTCAGATAACAGGTCTGGATAGCGAGCATTTAAATCGATCGGTTCGTTTGGCGCTACCTGCTGATCGCCATCGGTTATAGAGTCGCCAAGCATAGCGATCACCGGACTTAGCGAACTGTTGGCAACGTCTACATTCGCGAGAAAATGCCACGCGGTGGTCGTTTCAAAGTTAGCGAAGTCGTTCGCCCCCGACCGGTTTCCTGCAGCGATATAATTCGTCTGCAATGCGCGAACGTGGTAAGTCACGGGCGATTCAGAGCCGGTAATATCGTCAGGTAAATACGTGCTGATAACCAGCTCAGCATGATCAACAACAGCCATATCGACAGGATCGGATACACAGCGTGCACCCGGAGGAATCACAATGGTTGTTGCGCCAGAGAAAGTGAGTGGCTCGCTCGAGCCGCGGATGATTGCTGCACCGTGATCTCGTTTGGCAATATGTGCCTCGTTGATGGAGAGTGGTCTGTCACCAAACTCATTCGTGAATGACACGCGAACTTTTAGGCCACCTCGGCTAATTCTTACCACCTGTCTTAAGGTAGCATTATTAATGTTTGGCAGGGGGGCATCGAAAGCGGAGATCGTCTTATTGGCGGTCGCCCAAGTGGTCGCCCAAATTGGGGTGTCTGGATCACTGGTCAGCGCTGAATCTGCACGAGCCGTGAGGTGTGCGACGATTAACATTGTCAGTATGATAGAGATGTTCTCACTTTTTATTTTCATTGCGTCTCGTGCGCGATCCGTTAATCGTGGTCTAACGCGCTGTTTGTTAACCCCAGCGAGATGTC
>ERZ1048872.569-NODE-569-length-39232-cov-9.215688_pt1 | contig 39232 bp, 31 predicted proteins | sample MGYA00383100_ERZ1048872 | MGnify/ENA primary metagenome ERZ1048872 (study PRJEB29581, sample SAMEA5548370) | metagenome | biome: marine; feature: coastal; material: water | depth 50 m | study: Short-term variability in the microbial, nano- and picoplankton...
CTCCTGCAAATGCAATATGCAAATCAGTATCAAAAGCTTGAGGTGCTCTAAAACCTGTACTCCAAGTAGCTCTTAGTTGAATATTAGACTCAGATTTGTATAAAAGCGAAAAACGAGGACTTATAATTGCATGATCAACCAAGTTGTTATGATCTAATCTAAAGCCAGATAATAGATTTAATCTAGATGTTATATCCCAATCACTTTGAAAGAAAGTTCCAAAATTCTTTGTGGTTTGATCAATTTTGTAATTGTAAGAATCAATGGCATCTAGCACATCATCAACCAAATATTCAGAGCCAAATGTTAGTACATTAATACCTTTAAAGAAGTCATTTAATCTATGATTAAATTGAAAACCTCCTTGTAATGTGACAGTCTTCGATGTGCCATATGGAGGATTAGAAATATGGTTCTCAATATCAACGGCTTCATCAGGAAAAATCCCAGTATAATGGTCTCTATCGGTTTGTTGACCAGCAAAGTATGTAATGATTGAGCTATTATCATTATTGAAATTTAATTGATAATCCAGACTTCCCAAAAACACATCGTGAGTACGTTCTTCGGATTGTTGTGTTAAATAAGCTGGTCCATCAACCATTTCTCCACCAAAACGATATTCATTAAGCTTACTAAAATTAATTTCAAGCTTTTGATTTTCTGATGGAAGCACGAAGAAATTGGCTCCAAAAGCGTTGTTTTTTAATGTTGTTAATTCTGAATAATTATCTCCATTATGATCGTAAAACTCACGATTACGATTATTAATAAAAAGGGACACTCCTGCTTTTTTGGACTTGGAAACAACGGTTGTATTTCCGGATATATTATGGTCGTCAGCTCCACCATTGATGTTTTGATATGTGTAATTGATATCAAAATTATTAGTCTTAGGAACTTTGGTAATTACATTAACAACTCCACCAATAGCACTGGATCCGTAAAGTGAAGAGCCACCACCACGAATTGTTTCTATACGCTCAATCATATTTACAGGAATTTGTTCTAAGCCATAAAGACCTGTTAAAGGACTGAAAATAGGACGACCGTTGATTAGTATTTGTGAATAACCTCCTCCAAGACCGTTAATACGTAGTTGTGTATAATTACAGGTTTGGCAATCGGTTTCTACACGAAGTCCAGGTTGAAATTTTAAGCCTTCGGATAAATTACATGCCTGAAGCGTATTTAAACTTTCACTATTCAATATGTTTACTATTACAGCAGTATTGGTTTTGCGTTTAAAAGTACGTGTGCCAGTAATTACTACTTCATCTAATAAATCAGTCTTGAGGTCAAAATTTAGTACTGTATCTCCTTTTACTGTTATTTCTTTTCGCTGAGTTATATAACCTGGCATGGAAACCACAATGGTATATGTGTTAATCGCAACATTCTTAATCTCGTAATTTCCTTTTGAATTGCTAATTATTCCTAATGACGTTGTTTCAAGATAAATATTAGAATATGCAACAGCTTCGCCTTCTGCGGTTATTTTACCCGAAATGGAATAGGTTTGCTGAGCATTTAAAATTTGAATACTAACGAATAGTGTAAGAATGAATCTATAAATCATGAACAATGTTTTATGCAAATATAAAATAAAATTTAGACATGTCTAAAAAAATATTTTTATAACTAAAATAAAGTTATATTTGCATAAATTTTTAAGACATATGAATACGCTTTCAGAAGAAAATTATTTAAAAGCTATTTTTCATTTAGAACGTCATTTAGGCGACTCGGTAAGTACCAACGCTATTGCCAAAAAAATGGAAACTAAAGCGTCTTCTGTTACAGATATGATTAAAAAACTGGCGGATAAAGGTCTGGTTAGTTACAAAAAATATCAAGGTGTTAATTTAACTAAACAGGGATCGCTTAGTGCCACTTCCATTATTAGAAAGCATCGTCTTTGGGAAGTCTTTTTGGTAAATGAACTTAATTTTAGTTGGGATGAAGTCCATGATGTTGCGGAACAGCTTGAACATATTAAATCTCCAAAACTCATTAACGAATTAGATGCTTTTTTAGAGTTTCCGACTCACGATCCGCATGGTGATCCAATACCAGATAAGGATGGAAATATTAAAAAGACAGATAAAATAGTTTTATCACAGGTAAGATTAAATGAAGATTGTATTTGTGTTGGGGTTAATGATTCATCAGCGGATTTTTTAAAATATTTAGACAAACATCAGATCGCACTAGGGTCTCATTTAAAAGTTATTGCTAAGGAAACATTTGATGAGTCTATGACAATTTTGATTAACAAGAATGAGCTTAACATTTCCAAAGCTGTTTCTAATAATCTATATGTAAAAACAAATTAATTTTATGGAAAGTATTATCCAATATTTTGAATCGATAGATCCAGTTTTAGGGGCACTTTATGCCTCTTTATTTACTTGGATTATTACTGCTGCAGGTGCTTCGTTAGTGTTCTTTTTTAAAGGAATGAATCGTGCTGTACTAGATGGAATGCTCGGTTTTACTGGTGGTGTGATGGTAGCTGCAAGTTTTTGGAGTTTATTAGCACCAGGTATTGAAATGAGTCCAGGAGAAGGTTTTGTAAAGGTTGTTCCTGCTGCAATAGGTTTTGCATTAGGTGCTTTGTTTCTTTTTGGTTTGGATAAGGTCTTACCTCACCTACATATAAATTTTAAAGAAGATGAAAAGGAAGGTGTTAAAACTCCTTGGAGACGAACAACACTTTTAGTTTTAGCTATTACTTTACATAATATACCAGAAGGTTTAGCTGTTGGTGTTTTATTTGGTGGCGTTGCAGCTGGTATTCCAGAGGCTACTATAGGTGGTGCAGTAGCGCTAGCATTAGGAATTGGGATTCAGAACTTCCCGGAAGGTTTAGCTGTTTCTATGCCAATGCGTCGTCATGGGATTAGTAAACTAAAAAGCTTTTGGTATGGTCAACTATCAGCAATTGTAGAACCAGTAGCTGCTGTTGTAGGTGCGTTAGCAGTGACGTTCTTTACTCCAATATTGCCTTATGCATTGGCATTTGCTGCAGGTGCCATGATTTTTGTTGTTGTTGAAGAAGTGATTCCTGAAACACAACGCGATAAATATACAGATATCGCTACGCTTGGGTTTATTGGCGGCTTTATTGTAATGATGACTTTAGACGTTGGGTTAGGCTAGAAACTTGAAAGTCTAGTTCTTCTTAGAGCGTATTCATTTACTATTATTCATTACCAATTAAACTAAAAGCACCTCGAGTTATTACTTTTTTTGTTTTAGCTATTAATTGGTGGTCAATTATTTGAGTGTAGCCATTTGCTGTATTTCCTGTTTGAACTTTTATTTGATTAAAAAAGTAACTGTCTTCGTTTTCCTCATCTAATACCAACACATAATACTCATTATCTGATTCTACTATTGCATTTTCTGGTAAGGCCATCGCTATTTTTGATTCTGTAATTATTTCTGCCTTTACAAACATACCTGTTAAGAATTTTTGTGCATCATTTTTAGGATGTGCATGTACTATAATAGTTCTATTGTCTTGTATGGATGTACCAACTAAATATACTGAAGCTTCAAAAGTTTTATCAGAAGATTCAGGAATGCTAAAGACAATGTTTTGGTCTTTTTTAATAGTCATAATATCTTTTTCGAAAACTGATAATTCAATATGTATATGACTATTATCAATTATTTCAAGTATCGATGTAGAAGGTGACACATAAGTACCTTTAAATACATTAACTTTTGTTACACTTCCACTAATTGGAGCATAGATATTTACTACAGAAGTTATATGGCCTTGTTCAACTTTTGTCGGACTAATATTGATCATGGACAACTGTTTTTTGAGCCCATTATATTTAGCTGTAGTAGTTTTATATTCGCTTTCCGATTTTAAGAAAACCTTCTTAGAGATAATATTTTCATTAAACATTGTATTATGGCGATTGTATTCAGATTTAAGATAATTAAGTTGCTCTTTTACTTCCATATACTCTTGTTGCAGTGAAACAAATTCTGGATTTTCAATTGTTGCTACTTTTTGTCCTTTTTTAACGATATCACCAACCAATAAAGGGATTGTTTTTACAAAACCCCCTGTAATTGAATTAACAACAGCCTTGTTCTCTGGTGGCACATCAATTACTCCATTGACTTTAATACCAGTTGGAAAAGCCTTTTCTTCTTGGTTTCCTAAAACCATGTTATTATGATTAAACTGAGCTTTGGAAATTTTAAGGCGATCATCATTTTGAGCTTTAGTATTTTCAGTTTTATTTTCTGATTTTCCACATCCTAAAAAGATGAGTATTGCGCTTACGATTAATATGTTATATATAGGTTTCATAAAACTGTGTTTAAAAGGTTAAATAATTAATTGCAATTACGGTTTGATTGTAAGTATTAAGGTTTTCAAGATGATCTAATTGTATGTCGTAAGCATTTTCGAGACTTAAGATGTACTGGTAAAAATCAATTTCCCCATTTTTAAAACTACCATTGGCAGTTTTTAATATTTCATCTGAAAGGTCAGCTCCTTCTTCTTCATAGTAATCTAGAGCTTTTTGATGTTTATTTAATTGCGATAATAACGCATCGTATTTGATTTTTAATTTAATTTCATAATTCTGAAATTCTTCAATTGCAATATGCTCTGCAATTTTAGAGGCCTTAATCTTAGATGATTTACCCACAAACAATATTGGAATTTTTAATCCTAATTGATAACCATATAAGTTGGTGTTTATACCTGAATTTGAACCTTGAAAATACTCCAAACTAATATCTGGTAGCAGCTTTTGTTTTTGTAAACTTCGTTTGCTTTGTAAGCGTATAATTGAGTTTGAATAATATGCAATTTCTGGACTTTCATTTAAACTCAATATTTCTAAAGATGCTTTTAAGTGTGAAATTTTAACCACCGCAACACGGTCTTCTAGCTGAAGCATACTCATTAACTTATTAAAGGCAATACTAACATCTTCTGTGGCTTTTAATAGGTTAATATTAACCTGTCGCTGTATTGACTTTGCTGTTATTTTTTCTAAATAATTGGTTTCGCCTAGCTCAAAACGGCGTTGTGCTAGATTCGAAAAATTTTGGTATAGACTATCTAGCTTTTTATAAATCTGTTCTTTCTCAACTGCATGTAAGTATTGATAATAATTAGAGGTAACTTGGCGTTTTAGTGCTTTTTCTTTTATAGCATAGCTAGTCGATTCTAAATTGTAATTTGCTTTATTTAATTTTTTTTGTGCGAAGTAAACAGAGGGAAATAAAATATTTTGCTGCATACCAAACACGCCAATGGGTTCATTATTGCCAGCTACATTGTTTTGGTCGTAACTGTAATATATATGAGTTTTATCAAAATTAAAAGCACTATTAACAAGAACATCTGATTGTTCAACTTTTAATCTAGAGGCATTTAATTCAGCGTTATTTTCAATAGCTATAGCTATAAGATCTTTGAGGTTTTTTTCGTTGTTTTGTCCATATGAATTTATAGAGAACAACCCTATTAAAACCAGTATTGTAAATGAACTGGCCTTGTTAGGACTCAATTTTTTGCCTTTGTCATTAAAACTAAAGTACGAATAGAGTACTGGTAAAACTATTAGTGTAAGTATTGTTGCAGTAAATAACCCACCGATTACAACGGTCGCAAGAGGTCTTTGAACTTCTGCACCTGCATTTGTGGAAATGGCCATTGGTAAAAATCCTAATGCAGCCGCAGTTGCGGTTAGTAAAACAGCACGCAATCGGTCTTTTGTACCTTGTTTAATTAGTGTCTCCATATCATTATAACCATTATTTCTTAACTCTTTAAAATGCTCTATAAGAACAATGCCATTAAGTACAGCAATACCAAATAGTGCAATAAAACCAACACCTGCAGAAATACTAAATGGCATATCTCTAAGCCAAAGTAATAGAATACCACCAACTGCTGCCAATGGTATGGCAGAGAAAATTAAAAGCGCTTCTTTAATTGAATTGAAAGCAAAGAAAAGCAATACAAAAATGAGAATTAGTGCAATTGGCACTGCAATAAGTAATCTCGATTTAGCAGTTTGTAAATTTTCAAATTGTCCACCATAAGCAATGGTGTAGCCAACAGGTAGTTTTAAGTTTTTATCTATTAGCGATTGAATATCCATAACTACAGATTCCAGATCACGGTTTCTTACATTAATACCTACAACTATTCTTCTTTTAGTGTCGTCTCTAGAAATTTTTGCAGCACCTTTTTGGTATGTAATTGTAGCCAACTCACTCATTGGTATTTTCCCTCCCTGTGGTAAATCCACATACAGGTTTTTGATATTGTCAATGTCTTGACGATTTGCCTTGTCTAACCTAAGTACAAGGTCAAAACGTTTTTCACCTTCAAAAACACTACCAACGGTTTTACCGGCAAATCCCATGGATAACATGTTATTGAGGTTGTGAATATTAAGACCATATCGTGCTATTTTTGCTCTATTGTATATTACACTCATCTGAGGCAAACCATCTACTTTTTCGACTATAACATCTGCTGCACCTTCTACATTTTCTATTAGAGATTTTATTTCACTACCTTTTTTTGAAAGAACTCCTAAGTCCTCTCCAAATATTTTTATTGCAATATCTGCTCGAACACCTGTAATCAACTCATTAAAGCGCATTTCAATAGGTTGCGTAAATTCTACTTCCATACCAGGAATTATAGTAAGTGCGTCTTTAAACTTATTAGCAAGCTCGTCTTTTGTTGTTGCCGAAACCCACTCTTTTTTTGGTTTTAAAGTAATTATAACATCACTTTCTTCCATAGACATTGGGTCGGTTGGCACTTCAGCAGCACCAATTCTGGTTACCACTTGTTTTACTTCGGGAAATTGCTCAATTAGTATTTTTTCAATGTTCGTAGTAATTTCAACTGTTTTACTTAATGATGTTCCTGTTTTTAGTACAGGTTGGATAACAAAATCACCTTCATCTAGAGTTGGTACAAATTCGCCTCCCATACTTGTGAATAAATAGATAGAAAATGCTAATAATAAAGAAGCTAAACCAAGCACTAATTTTTTACTTTGTAAAGCCCAATGAATAGTTGGTGCGTAGATTTTATTGAGCCAATTCATTAAGCGCACTGAAATATTGTTTTTATATGATTTTGTTGGTTTAAGAAACAGCGTTGCCACAACTGGCACATAGGTAAAACAAAAAATCATCGCTCCAATTAATGCAAAACTAAATGTCAGCGCCATAGGCTTAAACATTTTACCTTCAATTCCACTTAAAGAGAGAATAGGAATAAAAACAATGAGAATAATGAGTTGACCAAAGATGGCTGAATTCATCATTTTTGAAGCGCTATTAAGGGTTATTTTGTCCTTAAAGGCCTGTACTTCATTTTTACTTATAGAAGAAATTTCAACTTGTTTTTTGGTAATCTGAAAGGCAATAAATTCTACAATAATAACAGCGCCATCAATTATAATCCCGAAGTCAATAGCACCCAAACTCATTAAATTAGCATCAACACCAAAAATGTACATTAGCGCTATTGCAAATAATAGACATAATGGAATAACAGATGCTACCACCAAACCAGAACGCCAATTTCCAAGCAATAAAACCACAACAAAGACAACAATGAGACACCCTAAAATTAGGTTTTCAGTCACAGTGAATGTTGTTTTAGCAATTAATTCACTGCGGTCTAAAAACGCATTGATATAAACTCCTTTTGGTAATGTTTTAGAAATAGAAGCAACACGTTCTTTTACGGCTTCAATAACTTGTTTAGAATTTGCTCCTTTAAGCATCATTACTTGGCCCAAAACTTTTTCACCTTCACCATTTCCGGTTATAGCTCCAAAACGTGTTGCATTGCCAAAACCAACTTTTGCCACATCTTTTATATAAATAGGAAGTCCATTACGGTTTTCAAGAACTATATTTCTTATATCTTCTAGAGTTGAAACCAAACCATCACCACGAATAAAATATGCCTGATTAACCTTTTCTATATATCCACCACCAGCAACACTATTATTCATTTCTAGAGCATCAAACACCTCTTGAGCTGCAATATTCATAGCATTAAGCTTATCGGTATTTAGTGCAACTTCATATTGTTTTAAAAATCCTCCCCAAGTATTTACTTCTACTACTCCAGGAATTCCTGATAACTGTCTTTTTACAATCCAATCTTGTATTGTACGTAAATCTTCTGCGGTGTATTGCTCTTTATATTCTGGCTTTACGTCCAATATATATTGATAAATTTCACCTAATCCTGTAGTAATAGGCCCCATTTCTGGTGCACCAAATCCATCAGGAATTTTTTCTGACGCAGATTTTATTTTCTCCGCAATAAGTTGACGTGGTAAATAAGTACCAATAGCGTCATCGAAAACAATTGTTACAACAGAAAGTCCAAATTTAGAAACGGAACGGATTTCTTGAACACTTGGAAGGTTAGCCATTTCTAATTCTACAGGATAGGTAATAAACTGTTCCATATCTTGTGTAGAAAGGTTCCGAGACGTGGTAATAACTTGTACCTGGTTGTTTGTTACATCTGGCACTGCACCAATAGAAATTTGAGAAAGTGAATACAACCCAAATGCTATAATAAATGTTGTAAAAAGTAGAATAATTAACTTATTCTTTAAGCTGAATTTTATAATATGTGATAACATAATTCATTGAATAAAATAGAATCAACACTTTATATAAAGAGTTGAATTAAAAAATTATATAATAAATGAATCAGGCCTGTTTGGGTGGCTGGAAGAGTTCTTTTTCGTATAAAGACGAATAGAAATTAAAGTAATGAAAATTGAATTCTGTTGTATCTAGAGTTACAACTTCTTCAGAATAATTAAGCGGAATAAAAGGCAAAAAAGCTACAATACTTGAGATATGACCTTGACATTGAAATGGTAATTTTTCGTGGTCATTCTGCTCTTCTTGATGTTTTTTACTGTGCTCAACTTTTAGTTCACCATAATGCTTAGATAAAAACACAAAAAAATTGTCACCATATTCTTGTTTGTGAAATTCAGCATGTTCAATCAATTCATCAAATTGCATAAAATCATCTACTCCAATATTGAAACTTTGAATTAGCATTAATGTAGAAAGTGATATGGCAAATAATTTACTCACAATGACAAAGTTAGTAAATTTTAAATATAAAATAAATAGACCTATCAGTGATGGCTAGGGTGTAAATTACTTAATGACAACCACAGTCATCATTATTTCCACATCCATTTGTGGATTTTTTCTTTGGTGACAAAACAAACTTCTTCACTAAGAAAACTAAGGCTAAACTAAGCGCTGAAAAAACTAATATATTTTGAAAAACTGTATTCATTTAGTTCAAAAATTGAAATGCTATTAATGCTACAATATACGCAAAAGCGGTCATTATTACTAGTTGATAGGTTGGCCATTTCCAGGAATTTGTCTCGCGTTTTACTATGGCTAACGTACTCATACATTGCATTGCAAAAGCATAAAATAGTAATAATGAGATTCCTGAGGCAAAGTTAAATAAGGGCTTACCACTTTTTACGTCTACTTCTTTAGCCATTCTATTGGTAATCGTTTCTACTTCATCACTACCAACACTGTAAATTGTAGCTAATGTACCTACAAATACTTCTCGCGCAGCAAAAGAGCTAATAATAGCAATTCCTATTTTCCAATCGTAACCCAATGGAGTAATTGCCGGTTCAATAGCTCTACCAGTAATTCCAATAAATGAATGTTCTAGTTTATGAGATGCTATCTTTTGCTGTAATTCTACTTCTGATAAATTCTCTGAGGCATGTTGTTCCGTTACAATATTTTCGGCATTATTAAAGTTTTCTCCTGGTCCATAAGAAGCCAAAAACCACAATACAATTGAAATGGCTAAAATGATTTTACCTGCACCAAAAACAAAAGCTTTCGTTTTTTCTAGTACAGTTAAGGCTACATTTTTGAACATTGGCAATTTGTAGTTAGGCATTTCTACTACAAAGAAACTTTTACTTTTTAGTTTAAGAACCTTATTTAAAATCCAAGCCGATCCAACAGCTGCTCCAAAACCGATAAGGTATAAGAGCATAAGGGTTAATGCTTGGTAGCTTAATCCAATAAACCGTCCTTTTGGAATTACCAATGAGATAATAATAAGGTAAACTGGTAGCCTTGCCGAACAAGTTGTAAAAGGTGTTACTAAAATAGTGATGAGACGTTCTTTCCAACTTTCAATATTACGTGTTGCCATAATTGCTGGAATGGCGCAAGCAGTGCCCGAAATTAATGGCACGACACTTTTTCCACTCAGACCAAATCGTCGCATAATTCTGTCCATAAGAAAAACAACACGACTCATATAACCACTTTCTTCAAGTATTGAAATGAATAGAAATAAAAATGCAATCTGTGGAATAAAAATAACTATACCGCCAAGTCCAGATATAATCCCTTCGGATAAAAGATTAGTAAATGCACCTTCTGGTAATGTGTTTTTCGTCCATTCACTTAAAAAAGCAAATGTAGAATCAATGAATTCCATGGGCACACTGGACCAATCGTAAATGGCTTGAAAAATAGTCAGTAAAATAACTCCAAAAATTAAATAACCCCAAACCTGATGGGTTAAGATTCTATCGAATTTTATACGTAAATCCTTCGCAGATTCAAGATCTATGGTTTGTCCTTTTTTTAGTGTATCATTAATAAATTGATAGCGCTTTATGGTTTCTTTTTGTTGAAGACGTTTTAGATCTAATTTAGATTTAGTTTTAAAATTAGCAGCGGCTTCAATAGATTTTCTATTCGTTTTTCCAAAATTGACATCTTGTGTAATTACAAGCCAAAGTTTATACATTAATTGGTTGGGAAACGCCTTTCTCAACTTATCAAAATAAGGTTTATCAATAGAAGAAGCGTCCATACATGGTTTTACAGAAAGCTCTTTATATTTTGTAATTAAATCCTTTAGTTTATCAATACCTATATTTTTACGTGTACTGATTAAGGCAATTTTAGTTTCAAGTTGCTGTTCTAAGTATTTTATGTTTAATGAAATACCTTTATATTCCATTCTGTCAGACATATTAATTACTAGAATTGTTGGGATTTCTAAGTCCTTAATCTGAGTAAAAAGTAAAAGGTTTCGTTTTAGATTTTCTACATCACTAACGACAACAGCAACATCGGGAAAGTCTTTATCATTTTTATTTAAAAGAAGCTCAATGACCACATTTTCATCAAGCGAAGATGCATTTAAACTATAAGTACCTGGCAAATCAATAATATGCGCTTTTACACCACGAGGCAATTTGCAAATTCCCTCTTTCTTTTCAACGGTTATGCCAGGATAGTTACCTACTTTTTGATTAAGACCTGTAAGTGCATTAAAAACAGAAGTTTTTCCGGTATTTGGATTTCCAATTAACGCGACATTAATTTGCTTACTCATCTATGGTTTCAATTATAATATGAATAGCGGTCTCTTTTCTGATGGCTAAATGAGATCCATTTATATTGAGATACAACGGGTCAGCAAAAGGAGCAACTTGCACCAGTTCAACACAATTACCTGGTAAACATCCCATTTCTAGAAGCTTTAATGGAACATGAATAGACGAAACATCTTTGATGATACCCTTTTGTCCACGTTTTAATTCTGCTAATGTCAACCTTAAGCTTATTTAGATTAATTTTAAAGAAGCAAAAGTAAGCTAAAATATTATGCGACTAAAAGCATTTTTTAAGAATTTAAGATTCTTCTTTTAAAGTTTTAATATCCTCCATAAGTTTCTCAATATCTTCAGGTTTAGTACCATCGTAAAACCCTCTAATTTGTCGTTTCTTATCTATGAGCATAAAATTCTCGGTATGAATCATATCGTATTCATCACCATTTCCATCAGATTTTACCGCCAAATAACTTTTTCTTGCGAGCTCATAGATGTGTTTTTTATCTCCTGTAACTAAGTTCCATTTACGATCTATTACACCTTTTGATTTTGCATATTTTTTTAACTGAGCTACACTATCAATTTTTGGAGTTACCGAATGCGAGAGTAACATAATAGCATCATCGTTAACAATTTCTTGTTGTATTTGATACATATGATCTGTCATTATTGGACAAATGGTTTGGCAAGTGGTAAAGAAGAAATCGGCAACGTAAATTTTATCTTTATACGTATTTTGAGTTATCGTTTCTCCATTCTGATTAATTAAACTAAAATCTGCAATCTTGTGATATTTTCTTTGGTATTGAATTGTGCTATCTACTAACTCTTCGCTAACCATAGCTGGTTGGTAAACGGGAAGCGGTTTTTTAACATTTAAAACATTATAAATAATGGCAATTATTATTATGCAAAGAATAGAAAAAGCTATTGCAAAATATTTGTAGTCTTTAAAAAAGGATAGCATAGTTTAAATTACTTCGAATAAATAGAATGCAAAAATACGATTGAATCTTAATAAAATCCTTATTTTTAACATTAAAAACAAGCGCTATGAAACAGTTTTTAGGATGCTTATTGCTAGTGTCTGTATTACAAATTAATGCCCAAGATTATGAAGAAACATTAAATGCTATTCGTGTTTCTGAAGCAAAAACTGCATATCGACAAATGATGCGCAGCAGCAATTTAAACACAGGGAATTACGATGTAAAATACCATCGATTAGAATTAGATGTAGATCCTTCGCAGGCTCAAATTTCTGGGGATATTACTACTTATTTTGAGGCCAAAGAAGCCATGACCGAAATCACCTTTGATTTGGCTGATAATATGACGGTTTCTCAAGTATTGCAACGAGGAAATAGTTTGGCTTTTGCCCAAAATACTGATGACGAATTAGTTATAACATTGCCAATTACACAAAATCAAGGTGTTTTGGACTCTTTAACTATTAGTTATTCTGGCAATCCTATTAGTTCAGGATTTGGATCTTTTGAGCAAACTACACATGCAGGTGATCCAATTATTTGGACGCTTTCTGAACCTTATGGTGCTAAAGGATGGTGGCCTTGTAAACAAGATTTAATTGATAAAATAGATTCGATAGATGTACATATCACCACACCAGAATTTAATCCATCAAATGAAGCGTATGTTGCGGTTTCAAATGGCTTAGAGATAAGTCAATCTGTTACAAATTCAGAACGAGTTACCCATTTTAAGCATGGACATCCAATTCCAGCATATTTAATTGCAATTGCCGTAACTAATTATGAAATTTATTCGCACCAAGTACCTAATAATGGTAACCCGTTTGACATAATAAATTATGTGTATCCGGAGAGTTTAGTATCAGCTCAGGCAAGTACTGAAGTCACGGTTGACATAATGAATATTTTTACGGATCTGTTTGAAGAATATCCGTTTTCTGACGAAAAGTATGGACATGCTCAATTTGGTTGGGGTGGAGGTATGGAGCATACGACGGTTTCTTTTATGGGCTCCTTTAGTAGAGGTCTTATTGCACACGAGCTTGCACATCAATGGTTTGGCAATAAAATAACTTGTGGAAGTTGGAAAGATATTTGGTTGAATGAAGGGTTTGCAACCTATCTATCTGGTCTGGTTATTGAAAATTTAGATGGAGAGGCTAGTTTTAAAGCTTGGAGACAACAGAAAGTTAATAATATTACATCTCAGCCAAGTGGAGCAGTTTATCTTACTGACCAAGATACAACAAGTGTTAACCGAATATTTAGTAGTCGTTTGAGTTATAATAAAGGATCCATGGTATTGCACATGTTAAGACAAAAGCTAGGAGATACCGATTTTTATCAAGGTTTACAAGACTATTTAGATACACCAGATTTAGCATTTGATTATGCTAAAACTCAAGATTTTAATGATGTTATGGAAGCATCTACAGGCGAAAATCTAGATGAATTTTTTAACGATTGGATTTATAATCAAGGGTATCCGAGTTATAACGTAAATTGGAATCAAAATGGAAATCAATTAAAACTCACGGTATCACAAACCCAAAGTCATAACTCCGTTTCCTTTTTTGAAGCAGGAGTGCCAATACGAGTTGTTGGGACATTAGGAGAAACTTTAGATTTGGTTTTAAATAACACTACAAATAATGAGCAATTTTTTGAAACCGTAAATTTCACAATACAAGACGTAATATTCGATCCGGATATTCATCTTATTTCAAAAAATAATTCAGTTGTATTAAGTACAGATGAATTTAATTTTAATACGGATATTATAGTGTATCCTAGTCCAACAACCTCCGTAGTTAATATTTTAAAGCCAGATGGATTGGACATACAAAACATTAAAGTGTATAATAGTTTAGGACAATTATTATTGCAAAGCAGTTGGACTCCTCAACTAAACTTAAACACTTTAGCTTCCGGATTATTATTTGTGCAATTTCATACTGAAGACAAAATAATTAATAAGAGGGTTATTAAAAATTAGCAAATAGTTGATAGAAAATTACTGCCAATTTCCTTAACATTCATGTCATTTAAAAACCTTACTTTTGTCAATCCAAATTTGAAAATGATTACATGGAATTTGTTATAAAAATATCTCAATTTTTACTCAGCTTATCTTTACTTATTGTATTACACGAGTTAGGACACTTTATACCAGCGAAACTATTTAAAACTAAAGTTGAAAAATTTTACCTCTTTTTTGATGTAAAATATTCGCTCTTTAAAAAGAAAATAGGTGATACCGTTTATGGTATTGGTTGGTTGCCACTTGGTGGTTATGTGAAAATAGCCGGAATGATTGACGAGAGTATGGATAAGGAGCAAATGGCTCTGCCTCCACAGCCTTGGGAATTTCGTTCCAAACCAGCTTGGCAGCGACTAATTATTATGTTAGGTGGTGTTACAGTAAACTTTATTTTGGCTTATATTATTTATGTCGCTATGTCCTTTACATATGGGGATTCTGATATAAAAGTAGATAGTTTAAAAGATGGGTATTGGATAGATAATCCTGCGTTGCTAGATATGGGATTTAAAACAGGAGATAAAGTTTTAGCCATTAACGATATACCAATTATTAATGATTCTGATATTGGTTTTAACCTTATTAGCGCAGAATCTATTAAGATTAATAGGGCAGGAGTAGAGCAAACTATTCAATTACCTGAAGATTTTTTAGGACAATATTCTGCAAGTAAAAGTAAAAACAACTTTGAGTATCGCATTCCTTTTATGGTTGGAGAAGTTGCTGATAAATCTCTAAATATTAAGAAAGATTTAAAAGTTGGTGATGTAATTAGTAGTATTAATGGTAAACCATTAAAGTATTTTGACCAACTAGATGAAGTTATCAATGGTGCAAAAAACACAACAGTTACAGTTGAAATTTTAAGAGAAGATAATTCTGTACTTACCAAAGAATTAGAGCTTGATGCCAATGGTAATTTTGGAATAAGACCATATAATAATCCTTCTCGATTTGATGAATTAGGGTATTATAATATTTTTAGAAAAGAATACACCTTTAGTGAAAGCTTTGGTGCTGGTTGGCACAAATTCACTAAAACCATAAGTAATTATGGGGATCAATTAAAAGCGATATTTAATCCTAGTACAGGAGCATATAAAGGATTAGGAGGTTTTAAAGCCATTTATGATCAATTTTCACCAGTGTGGAGTTGGTCTTATTTTTGGGGTTTAACAGCTTTCTTATCTATAATGTTGGCAATTTTAAACTTACTTCCAATTCCGGCATTAGATGGAGGACATGTGGTATTTTTATTATTCGAAATGATATCTGGCAAAAAGCCAAGTGAAAAATTCTTGGAGCGTGCACAAATCGTTGGATTCTTTATTTTAATTGCATTGGTATTATTTGCAAATGGTAATGATGTTTTTAAAGCAATAACCAATTAAAAATTTACTACAGAAAACTTAAAAAAAGTAAAGTTTCATATTGTAGAGATTAAAAAATAATTTATATTTGCGCTCGCTAAAGCGAAAAAAATCTTCCTCTTTAGCTCAGTTGGTTAGAGCATCTGACTGTTAATCAGAGGGTCCTTGGTTCGAGTCCAAGAAGGGGAGCAAATAAAGCCATTACGAAAGTAGTGGCTTTTTTTTGTTCTTATAAGTGTATAAAACAATAGAATGCCGTCTTCTGTCTAACGAATTAAACCTTTGGTAGGGTTATGAGTCTAAATCTAAATTATATTACATACATTAGTTTTTTAAAATTACTAAGTGTCGTACGCTTATAGATATATAAATCTTCTAACTATTATTTGCATTACTTTTTTGAGCCAACGAGCCTCTGCACAATTAAGTAAAACGCATTATATACCACCTTTAACTAATGCAGATTCAAATAGCTCTAACCCATCAGATCAATATTTTTATATTTCTACACCTAGCAATACAGATATAGCATATACTATTATACCAGTAGGGCAGCCTAGTTCTTCTTATATAACAGGACTAGTATCAAATTCTAACCCAAGCGAAATTGCGATAGGCTCGGGTAACACGCAATTATTTGTTCCACCTAATCAGTCTAGTACTGTTGTTTTCAATAAAGGCTATATTATTGAAGCGGAAAGTCAAGTATATGTTTCAGTGAGAATGAATGCAGGTAATAATTTAAGTCAGGCAGGTGCACTGGTAAGTAAAGGGTCATCTGCCCTAGGTACTGTTTTTAGAGTTGGAGCTTTTACCAATGCATCTGGAAGAACATTTAACAATCAAGGAGTTCCAAGTGAAAATTTACTCAGCTTTGTTTCTGTTATGGCTACGGAAGATCTAACTACAGTAGTGTTCTCAGATATTTTAAATGATACTGAAATAGAAAATTTTGGAGGAAATTTTCCTTTAAATATTGTTTTAAACAAAGGCGAATCTTATACCATTGCAATGAATAGCTATTCAGTAACTTTTCCAGATAACAATAAAGACGGATTAATTGGTGCTTTGGTAACTTCAGATAAAGATATTGTTGTGAATTGTGGATCTGCAAACGGAAGTTTCCATAACGGAGATGGAAGAGATTATGGAATGGACCAAATAGTTGGTGTTTCTAAAATTGGGTCTGAATACATTTTTGTAAAAGGTGATGGAGATAATAATTGGGAAAATATTTTAATAGTAGGTCATAGTGATAATACGTCTATTAGTATTAATGGAAATCCAGCGATTACAACCATAAATGCAGGTGAGTATTATGTAATTGAAGGTAATAACTATAGCGCTAATGAGAATATGTATGTAGAAACCTCTCAAGATGTTTTTGTATATCAAGGTATTGGTGCTACTAATAACTAAGCTAATCAAGGCTTATTTTTTGTTCCTCCTTTGAGCTGTGAAGCTCGCGGAAATTTAGATAACATAGCAGATATTTCAAATATAGGATCGCAAACTTTTTCTGGTGGTGTAACCATTGTTGCTAAAACTGGATCTACGGTTACTGTAAATAATTTACCATTAAGTAACTTCAACACTATAGGGCCAAACTCGGTTACAGGAAATACCGATTATATTACTTATAAAATTACAAATCTAACTGGTAATGTATCAGTACAAAGTGATGATGAATTGTATTGCGCCTACTTTAATTTTAATGGACTTGCGACTTCCGGAAGTTTTTACTCTGGTTTTCCGTCTGCACCAGAAATTAATTTTAACGCAGAGTTTGAAGCTTTAGGAAATTGTATTCCTAATATCACATTATCAGCTGCTAACACTCAAAATTTTGATAGCTACAAATGGCTTTTTGACGACGGTTCAGGTAGTGGATTTGTGAATATAAGTAATAATATGTCAGAATTAATTCCAACAAATCCAGGAACCTATAAGCTTGTTGGTATCGTAACTTGTTCTGGCTTGGTATTAGAATCTGCAGAAGTTCCTGTAAGCATTTGCCCTGATGATACAGATAATGATGGCATTATAGATAATCTTGATATAGATAATGATAACGATGGCATTCTTAATTGTGAAGAGTCTAATGGAAATGTGACTATTGACTTGTCAGATATCAATCAGCCAGAATTTGTATTTCAAGATAGTTCTACCAGTACTACGATAGCTACAGGATTATATACACCATCTAATTCCTCTGGGAGCATAAATAGTTTTGTAGGGAATAATATTGGTAATTTTACAAGTGTTGTTAATGCCATTATTACTGAAGAGAATGATTATACTATTACTTTTTTAGAAGAAGTAAATGCTAAACTCTCTGAAGATACATCTATAAATCATACAATTATTGATGGGGAATATTTTATAGTAAGAGTAAGTCCAATAAATAAGAATGTGACTCTAAATGATATAGATGATAGATTATTAGTAGATTCTAATTTCGATGGGGTTTTTGAAGCAGGAATCACCTCAATATCAGGATCCGAAATTCGATTTAAGGTAAATCCATCTCCAACAGGAAATACTCCGTACGAATTTTTTGCAGATAAGGTAGATGGATTTTCGTTTGTTCACCATCTTACCAATATAACAGCAAACGTATCAGAAACTTCTTCATTTGGCGGAACTATTTCATTGACTTGTTATAAGAAAGATTCAGACTTAGATGGTATCGAAGATGCATTCGATTTAGATTCAGATAATGATGGAATTCCAGATTATGTAGAATCTTTAGGTAATAATTTCCTTAATCTATCTGGAGTCGATGCAGATAATAATGGCTTAGATGATGTTTATGATATAAATGCATTACCAATTGATACAGACTCAGATGATGTAGCAGATTATTTGGATTTAGATTCTGATAATGATGGTATATATGATTTGCATGAAACAGGGCAACTCGGTTTATTGTCCGATACAGATACTAATGGAGTTGTTGATGGACCAGTAATAAATTTTGGCTCTAATGGTTGGGTAGATGATGCAGAAACATTTGCAGACAGTGATTTCTTAGGCTATATATTAGATGATTTTGATAGTGATTCTAATTTTAGTTATCTAGATTTAGATAGCGACGATGATGGCTGTAGTGATGTTATTGAAGCTGGTTTTTCTGATGGGAACTCAGATGATCTTTTAGGAAATGAGACTGTTGTGGTAAACAGTAGTGGATTAATCGTTAATGCATTAGATGGCTATACTATTCCTAACAGTAATTATTTAGATACTGCTCCAATTACCATAATTACTGAACCATCAGATACAGACATTTGTGAATCTTATGAAGCAATAATTTCAATGGCTTCTGATACTGCTGAAAGTTTTCAATGGGAAATAAGTACAGATGGTTTAAATTGGACTTCTTTAAGTGATGATATTACATACAGCGGAACTTTGAGTAATGAATTAACAATTACGGATGTACCATTAACGTTTGATGGCAATTTATATCGTGTAAAATTAAATCGAACAGGAAATAGTTGTGACTTTTATTCCGAAGAAATTACACTTACCGTATTTGAGTTGCCTCAAGTTAATTCGCTTGTTAATTTAGTGCAATGTGATGATGATAACGATGGTTTTAGTGCTTTTAACCTTAATGAAGCTAATGCGTTGATATCTGCTAATTCTGCAAATGAAACATTTACCTATTATCTTACTCAAGCTTCAGCCGAAGCTGGTGATGAATTAAGTACGGATTATATCAATGAACCAACTGCATTTGTAAATCAAAATGTGAGTAATGGTTTAGTTTGGGCTCGCGTGGTTTCTCAATTAGGATGCGCTGCTGTCTCTGAAGTTCTGTTACAAGTTTCTACTACAGCTATACCGTCAAGTTTTCAACGCACATTTAATGTCTGTGATGATTTTTTAGATATTAATGGAAATGACAATGCCAATAATGATGATAGTGACGGTATTGCTACTTTCGATTTTAGTAGTGTAACCTCAGAGGTTTTAGCTTTAATTCCTGCTGGACAAAGTCCATTACCACCAAGGTATTATAGAAATGAAACAGATGCTTTAGCAGAAATTAATGAGATTACAGATATTTCAAACTATAGAAATATTGGATATCCTGGGACACAACAAATTTATATAAGAGTAGATAGTGCTATTGCTAACGACTGCTTAGGCTTAGGAGCACATATTACCTTAACTGTAGAACAATTACCTATAGCAAATCTCGTAACTATTGATGCAGAATGTGATAATGATAATGATGGTCTTTTTCCGTTTAATGTTTCTCAGGTGCAAGCATCTGTTTTAAATGGTCAATCGCTCAGTGATGTTAATGTGTCGTATTTTTATGAAGATGGTGCGGCTTTACCCAGTCCTATACCAAACCCGTTTATAACAGGAAATCAAACCATAACAATTAGAGTTACTAATACTGTAACGGCAGATCCTAATGGAGCATGTTATGATGAAACGACTTTAGAGTTTACCGTTTATGATTCACCAATTGCAAATCCTGTTGTAATCGATCCAGTTTGTGATGATGATGACGATGAGACCGATGGTATGTATAGTTTTGATACCAGCTCCATACAGAATGACATACTACAAGGGCAAACGAATATGGAAGTTCGTTATTATAATAGCTCTGGTGAGGAATTGTTGAGCCCATTACCGAACCCATTTATTTCTGGTACACAAACAATTACCGCTATTGTTACAAACCCATTAAATGGTAGTTGTGTAGACAGTACAGATTTAGAATTTGTTGTAAATCCATTGCCAGATTTTACTATAGAAACACCACAAATTGTATGTTCTTCGGATCCTACATTTACTGTTGTATTAGATCCGATTGAAGCAGATTCAAATGAAAATTATAGTTATGAATGGACGTATCAAGATGGCTCATTCCTTTCAAATACAACGACATTAGAAGTTTCTAACCAAGGAACTTATACTGTAACTTTAACTAAAACAGATGGGACAGGTTGTTCTAAATATAGAGACGTTTTTGTAGATGCCTCAGAGTTGGCAACAATTACTTTAGATGATATTATAACCCAGGATTTTTCAGATAACAACACCATAACTATTAATAATGCAAATAATAATTTAGGTTTAGGTGATTATGAATTCGCTTTAGATATGGATTCATTTTATCAAAACGAACCGTTTTTTAGTAATGTAGCAGCTGGTTTTCATACACTTTATGTAAGAGATAAAGACGGTTGTGGTGTTACTACTATAGAAGTTCCAGTTATAGGCTATCCAAAATATTTTACGCCAAACGGTGATGGTGTTAATGATACATGGCAGTTAAAAGGGGTTAGAGCAGATTACCAATCTAGAAGTTTGATTTATATATATAATCGTTATGGAAAACTCATTCATCAATTTAGAGCATTGAATGGAGGTTGGGATGGTACATATAATGGTGCTAATTTGCCAACAAGTGATTATTGGTTTCGAGTTGTTTTAGAAGATGGCCGTCAATTTTCTAAGCATTTTACTTTGAAACGTTAAATACTTTTTGACTTATATTTTTTTCTCAGTTGCAAAAGCATTTCATTAGTCATTGCTTCTAAATCAAAGCTTTCTTTCCAATTCCAATCTTTACGTGCAACACTATCGTCAATTGAAGTTGGCCAAGTGTCTGCAATGGCTTGTTTAAAATCTGGCTTGCATGATAGACTCAATCTCGTGAGTGAAAATGTGATTACAACTCAATTAAAGATAAATAAGAAAAGCTGCACATTTTAGCGACTTTCTAATTTATTATTACTCTAAATAATGCTAAAGTATCCCTATTATTAAGATAGAATTAAGGTCTTTTAGTTTTAATTTTTCTTTTATTTAACAAATGTGATTTTTGTCATATTTCCACATAACCCTTTTTGAGACTTTTGTATGTCAAAAACAATTAAATCTCAAAATAATGACATTAAAAAATTTCATACTTGCATTTTTCAGTTTATTAGCTTTTTACAGTTACGGACAATTTAGTATTGATGCCGAATTTCGTCCTCGAACAGAATACAGAAATGGTTTTGGTAGTTTAATTGGTGAAGATGCTGATGCCGGATTTGGTATATCGACAAGAGCACGTTTAAATTCAAAATTCAAAACAGACATTTATACGGTATATTTTAGTTTACAGGATATTATGGTTTGGGGAGAAAACAGACAAATTCTACCTAATGACCAGAACGATTCTTTTGCAATTTTTCAAGCTTGGGCTGAAATTAAATTAGGAGAAGGATTTTCAACAAAGTTGGGGCGTCAAGTACTATCTTATGATGATCAACGTATTTTAGGTGGTTTAGATTGGGCACAACAGGGACGTAACCATGATGCAGCATTATTAAAATACAGAAAGGATAGCTTTAGGTTAGACTTCTCATTAGCCTTTAATCAAGACTATTCTCATCCTACAGGTTTTGTTTCTGAAGGTACTGCTTACACAAGAGCTGGGTTCTTTTCTTATAAAACCATGCAGAATTTATATTTAAAGAAAAAATGGAAAGAGCTTTCAGGGAGTTTATTGCTATTAAACAATGGTTTTCAAAACTTTGACACCAATAATGAGGCTGATGGTGTGAGTAATCTGCAGACAATTGGAACTCATTTAGAGTATACAAAAAATCGCTTTGGCCTTTCGGCAAATGCATTTATGCAAACAGGTGAACGACAAGGTGAAGTAAAAGTGAAAGGTGCATACTTACTTGGTTTAGACCTAAGCTATAAAACAACAGATAAAGTAAAACTTGGTGCAGGTCTTGAAATTATTAGTGGAAATGATGCTGATGCTGGAGAAACTGGTGCATTTTTTCCATTGTATGGAACCAATCATAAGTTTAATGGATTCATGGATTATTTTTATGTAGGTAACCATGCAAACTCAATAGGATTATTTGATATACACTTAAGTGCTAATTTTAAATTTAATGAAACTTCAAATTTAATGATCAAAGCACTAAACTTTAGTGGCGAACAAGAATTGACCAGTGGTGAAAAATCTCTAGGAACAGAAATAGATTTAGTTTATTCTAAATCATTCAAAGGGTTTAAAACAGTATTTGGGTACTCTCATCTTTTTCCAAGTGATGGCATGTATGAACTTAAAGGTGTCTCAAAAAGCGATACAGCTAGTTCACAAAACTGGGCTTGGGCAATGTTAGTGATTAAACCTAAATTTTTAAACTAATATAAAGTTTAAGCTAAAAAGATTTTAAGTAAAAGGATTTAGAATGTCTTTAATTGTGCTAACAGGTGCATTTATAGGCCTTTCTTTTTACGCTGCAATAGAATTTAAGGTGTTTCATATCTATCTGATAATCCTGATACATGTGCCAACTGTCATGTATATTTATACCCAGTAAAACAGTATGTTTATACGCTAACATCAGTTAGATAATATAATTGATAGAACGGATGTTTTTAAATAGTATTATTCAAAAAATTATTAACTTTACTTCATTCAGGTCTGTAGCTCAACAAGAACATTAATAATTACGCTTTGTTTCTATTATTACTTAATATGATGATTCCTTTAAAGAGTATTACATGACAAAAATCATAAAAAGTACCGTCTTAATAAGAGTACTTTGCAACAAAAGTCACATAATATAATATGCCCATTAAAAGCTATTTAGCACACCCAGAAGAAGGAAAAAAAGAAGAGCTTATTAAAGCAATTTCACAAATAAAACAATGTGAAGTAATTCCGGCCGAAAACAAAAATGTTCTTGTTGTTATAACGGAAACGGAGGATGAAACTCAAGAAATTATACTAACAAAAAAACTAGAATCAATACAGAGTTTAAAACTATTAGCCTTAGTTTCAGGTTTTAACTCGCCAAAAAATAATTAAATATGTTTAAATCAATATCCTCTAGAAGAGATTTTATTAAGAAAATGGCCAAGCTATCTGCAATAACTGCTGCAGTATCAATGTTCCCAGGGATTCTTTTTGCCGATGAACAAGAAGCTGGATTGCCAGAAGGTAATTTTGATTGGAAGAAAGGGCCTTGTCGATTTTGTGGTGTAGGTTGCGGAATTTTAGTAGGAGTTGATAACGGTAAAGCTGTTGCTGTAAAAGGAGATCCAAATAGTTCTGTAAATAAAGGATTACTGTGCGTTAAAGGATACCATCAAACCATGTGTGTACAGTCTAGCGATAGACTAACACATGCATTAGTCAAGAAAAATGGATCATATGTAAAAACACCTTTAAATGAAGCTCTCGATATTGTAGCTAATAAGATGAAGGAAACAATTGCGCAACACGGTAAGGATTCTGTGGCAATGTATACATCAGGGCAATCAACTATTCCAGAGGGTTATGTTGCATCTAAACTTATGAAAGGTGCAATTGGAACAAATAATTTAGATTGTAATGCACGTTTGTGTATGGCAAGTGCTGTTGCAGGTTTCTTAACTACGTTTGGAGCGGATGAGCCAATGGGTTGTTATGAAGATATTGATCATGCTGATTATTTTATTACTTGGGGAAATAATATGGCGGAAATGCATCCAGTTTTATTCTCAAGAATGCTTGAGCAAAAAAATAAAAGAGGTGCCAAAATAATTGATTTTGCTACTAGAACATCTCGATCTAGTACAGCTTCCAATAAATCTATTTTATTCGAACCTCAAACCGACTTAGCTGTTGCAAATGCCATTTGTTATGAAATAATAAATAATGGCTGGATGAATAGAAAATTTGTTGAAGACCATATTAATTTTAGTAAGGGATTGACTAAAATGGGATATGGAACTGAAGATAATTATAAATTCAAAGATAAGCCTACTAAAATAAATTTTGAAGACTATAAAAATTTCTTAGAGGATTATACTCCAGAGAAAGTATCCAAATATTCTAAGGTTTCAGTAAAGGATATCAAATATTTAGCTGCAATCTACGGTGATCCAAATAAAAAAGTAGTTTCTTATTGGTGTATGGGAATGAATCAACATACTCGAGGAACTTGGATTAATAATTTAGTATACAACATTCATTTACTTACCGGGAAAATCTCTCAACCTGGAAATGGACCTTTTTCTTTAACAGGTCAACCTTCTGCTTGCGGTACAGCAAGAGAAGTTGGGACATTTACGCACAAACTCCCTAAAGGAGTTGTAATGAATGAAAAACACAGAAAGTTAGCTGCTAAAATATGGAAAGTGCCTTATGAAAGAATACCAGCCAAGCCAACTTATCATGCTACAGAAATGTTTAGAGCAGTAGATAGAGGAGATATTAAGTTTATATGGACACAGGTAACAAATCCATTAGTTTCTTTACCTAAGACAAGTCGCTATAGACCTGGCATGGAGAAAGACTCTTGTTTTGTTGTTGTGTCTGATGTATTTCCAACGCCAACATCTGATGTTGCAGACGTTATATTACCTGCTTCTTGGCATATCGAAAAATCAGGTATTTATGGGAATTCAGAACGACGTACTCAACATTGGGATAAAATGGTTGAAGGTCCTGGAGAAACGACGCCAGATGCATGGATGACAATAGAAGTAGCAAAGCGAATGGGTTATGGAGAATTGTTCCCATATAGTGAAGAAAATCATGTAGAAGAGATTTATGAAGAATACACACAGTTTCATGAAGGTGCCAAACATGGAATGGCTCCATTGGAAGTCTTAAAAAAAGAATCAGGGGCTATTTGGCCTTATGTTAATGGAAAATCAACGCAGTGGAGATTTAATTCTAAGTACGATCCTGCCTGTGATAATGATAAAGATTTCCATTTTTATGGGAAACCAGATGGTAAAGCTGTAATCTGGCAACGTCCATACGAGCCTGCTGCAGAATCTCCAGACAGTGAATATCCATTTTGGCTCAATACAGGTAGAGTAATAGAACATTGGCACACAGGATCAATGACAAGAAGAATACCTGTGCTTCATAAAGCTATGCCAAACGCATATGTAGAGTTTCATCCAGAAGACGCAACATCTTTAGGTATAAGAGATGGTGAAAATGTAAAAGTTAGTTCAAGAAGAGGGCATTGTATTTTGCCTGCTTCAATTAATAAAAGAGGATTGCCTACTAAAGGGCAAGTATTTGTACCATTCTTTGATGAAAACATGTTGATAAATGATGTTACATTGGATGCTTTTTGTCCGATATCGAAAGAGCCTGATTATAAAAAATGTGCTGTTAAAGTAGAAAAAGCATAGTTTATGAAAAGATTAGGTATCATATCATTATTTGTACTGTTGTTTATAGCATTTATTGCTGTTTGGAACTACAGTTATTTTGAAGGACAAGAAGAAGCGTATATACCTGTAGAAGAAGAACAGTCTATAGCTGTTATTCCATCTGAAACAGGTGTATTTAAACGCTCAGATTATGCGTTAGATTATGCAGATATGCCTGTAGATAAAGCACATCAGCGTACTTTAGATACATATTATAACAATAGAGCTTTTCATGGAGCACCTCCGAGTATACCACATCCTATTGATGAGATGCAAAATATTGGAGAAAATAGCTGTTTAAAATGCCATGAGAATGGTGGTTTTGTTGAAAAATTCGGTGCTTATACACCTGTTGCACCTCATCCAGAATTAGTTAATTGTAAACAATGTCATGTAGAACAACAGAAGCAAACACTATTTAAAACTGGAACTTATGCAAGATTAAGAGCACCAGAGGTTGGAAACAATAATGCACTTTTAACTAGCCCACCAGTTATTCCACATCAAACACAATTAAGGGAGAACTGTTTGTCTTGCCATGCAGGTCCAAGCGCACCTGTTGAAATTAGAGTGTCGCATCCAGAACGTATTAACTGCAGGCAATGTCATGTTCCTAGTACAAATGAGCTCATAGAAATAACTGCTTTTACAAGAAAACAATGAGAAATATAATTGAAAATTTACCATTAAAGGCTGTGTTTTTAGGCTTAGTTGTTTTGAGTGGATTTTACTCATGTCAACATGGGGAAGAAGGATACCATGGTGTAACAGATAGAATAAAGGCAGAAAGTAAAAATTATCATGGCACAAGTATTTCTTCAGAAAAATATATTGGCCATCTGAAAACACTTGAAATAACTGAAAATGGAATAACTTTTTTAATTCCAGAACGAAAAGGTGAGATAAAATCATATTCATGTACAGAATGTCACACAAAGCCACTTAAAAAAATGCAAAGTGAAGATATTAAGAAAGCGCATTGGAATATTAAACTTAATCATGCCGATGATAACACTATGAGTTGTGTTACTTGTCACAATGGGAATGATATTGATAACCTCAATAGTATAACAGGAAACAGTATAGATTTTGATAAGAGTTATCAATTATGCAGGCAATGCCATCAAAAGGAATTTAAAGATTGGACAGGAGGAGCTCATGGAAAACAGATTAGCAGCTGGGCACCACCAAGAGCCTCAAAAACATGTGTTAATTGTCATAATCCACATAGTCCGCATTTTGAATCTAAATGGCCTGAGCGCTATAATACTCAAAAAGTTAAAGAACGTAAATAATTAGGTATGAGTAATAAAGAAAAAAAATGGTTTTCTCTAAACCTAAAAAATGAAAAGAAATCAGGCGGTTGTGGTTGTGGAAAGACGACGGGATCATGTGATTCTAACACGAAAGAATTGAAACGCAAAGATGGTGTAGATCAAGTGTTTGATCTTAAAATGGATCGTCGTTCTGCCTTCAAAAAATTAACTGCGAGCTTATTAATTGGCGCTGGTGCAGTATCAACTTCTTGCAGTGTATTTTCTGATGAAAAATCAAAGGAAAAAGCACAGATAGATTGGGAGGAGCAGTTTAAAGGTAACTACAAGTTAATGACGGATGAAGAGAAGAGCGCTACAGTAGATAGATTGGTTAGATCGTATCAATTAAGAACGGGAAAAACAATAAATATGTCTTCTAAGAATGCTGAAAAGGATGTTCTTTTTGGATATGCTTTTAACATTTCGAAATGTCAAGGTTATATGGATTGTGTAAATGCATGTGTTGAAGAAAATAACCAAGATCGTAAATCTCAAATGCAATATATACGTATTCATGAGATGAAAGACGGAAAGGGATTTAATTTCAACGATGCAGACGATAATTACTATCATGAAGTTCCAGCTGAAGGGCATTTCTATATGGGAACGCAATGCTTTCATTGCGACAATCCACCTTGTGTTGAGGTATGTCCTGTACAAGCTACATGGAGAGAAGAAGATGGTTTAGTAGTTGTGGATTACGATTGGTGTGTAGGTTGTAGATACTGTATGGCAGCTTGTCCGTACGATGGCCGTAGATTTAACTGGAGCAAACCTGAAATCCCAGAAAACGAAATCAATAAAAATCAACATTATTTAGGAAATCGTTTACGTAAAAAAGGTGTTATGGAAAAGTGCACATTTTGTGTGCAACGTTCCAGAAATGGTAAAAACCCTGCATGTGTAGAAGCATGTCCAACCGGTTCCAGGATTTTCGGAAATTTATTAGACCCAAATAGCACTATTCGTTGGGTTCTTGAGAATAAAAAGGTTTTTAGATTAAAAGAAGATTTAGGTACTGAACCAAAGTTTTGGTACTTCATGGATTAAAATACAAATCAATGAGAAGATTTAAAGTTTTTAAAAATTTAGTTGGGGATAGCATAGACATTATTACTCATGGTTCAAAAAAATACCATTTGTGGATGGCTTTCTTAACTTTTGTCATGCTGGTTGGTATGTATTGCTATTCTATTCAATTGGATGAAGGTTTAAGTGTAACCGGAATGACAGATAGGGTAAGTTGGGGTTTATATATCTCTAACTTTACGTTTTTAGTTGGTGTCGCTGCAGCAGCAGTAATGCTTGTAATGCCAACTTATGTATTAAAAGATATAGATTTTAAACAAGCTGTGTTAATTGGAGAAGGAATTGCTGTGGCTGCTTTAATTATGTGTTTAGCATTTGTTGTTGCCGATATGGGAGGGCCTTCCGTTCTATGGCATTTAATTCCTGGAATTGGCGTTTTTAATTTCCCAAATTCAATGTTAACCTGGGATGTCTTGGTTTTAAACGGGTATTTGTTTTTAAATATAACGATACCTTTTTATATTCTTTTTAAACATTATCAAGGCAAAAAAGCGAAAACAAGTATTTACTTACCAGGTGCATTAATTTCTGTATTTTGGGCAGTTGCAATTCACTTAGTTACTGCATTTTTATATCAGGGTTTGCAAGCAAGACCATTCTGGAATAATGCGCTTTTAGGACCTAGGTTTTTGGCTTCTGCTTTTGCAGCAGGTCCAGCACTAATAATTATTGTTTTGGCTGTCATTAGAACGTATACTAAATTTAAAATAGAAGATAAGACCCTTAAAAAACTTGCAATGGTAGTAACTGTAGCTGCTCAGATAAATTTAATAATGCTAATATCTGAGTTGTTTAAAGAGTTTTATGCACCTACCCATCATAGTGAAAGTGCGTACTATCTGTTTTTTGGTTTAGAAGGCAAAACAGCACTACTACCATGGATTTGGACTTCAATTGGATTGAATGTTCTCGCCACAATAATGCTGACATTTCATAAATTAAGAAATAATTTTAGGATACTTTTCTTCTGTTGCTTCATTCTGTTTGTGGCCATTTGGATAGAAAAGGGATTTGGATTAATAGTACCAGGTTTCATTCCAGGACCTTATGGAAAAATTGCTGAATATACGCCTACTGGGATTGAAATTGGTGTTACTCTTGGCATATGGGCAATGGGTGCTTTCGTATTTTCTATTTTGGCTAGAACAGCGATTAAAATAGAAACAGGTGAATTAAGATATAAGAAAAAATAGAAATACTAGGATTGCTCCTAGATTGCAAATAATTTAAAGCTCCAATTTTGTTGGGGCTTTTTTGTTTCATGTAATTAATAAATTACGACGTATACTTTTTTCTCAGTTGAACTAGCATTTCATTAGTCATTGCTTCTAAATCAAAGCTTTCTTTCCAATTCCAGTCTTTACGTGCAACACTATCGTCAATTGAAGTTGGCCAGGTGTCTGCAATGGCTTGTCTAAAATCTGGTTTATATGTTATTGAAAATTCAGGAAGTTGCTTTTTAATACTATCTGCAATCTCTTTTGGAGTAAAACTAATAGCCGATAAATTGTATGCAGATCTAATAGTAAGTTGTTCTGATGAGGCATCCATTAAATTAATAGTTGCCTTTATCGCATCTTCCATAAACATCATAGGTAAACTTGTATTTTCTGATAAAAAACAAGCATAAGTACCTGTTTTTATTGCTTCATGATAGATTTCTACAGCATAATCTGTAGTTCCACCACCAGGCATTGCTTTGTAACTTATTATGCCAGGATAACGAAGACTTCTTACATCGACTCCATATTTTTCGTAGTAGTATTCGCACCAACGTTCTCCAACTTGTTTTGTAATTCCATAAACCGTAGTTGGTTCGCAAATAGTATGTTGAGGTGTGTTTTTACTTGGGGTAGTAGGTCCAAAAACGGCAATACTACTTGGCCAGAATATTTTATCTATTATTTTTTGTTTCGCTAAATTTAGTACATGGAATAATGAGTTCATATTTAAATCCCAAGCTTCCATCGGATATTTTTCTCCAGTAGCACTTAATAACGCAGCCATCAAATAAATGGTTTTTACATTATTGTGCAAGCAACAATCCTTTACGGCATTAAAATTCTTAGCATCAATAATTTCAAACGGACCAGAGTTTACCAGCTCTAAATTTCTGGTATTAATATCGCTAGCAATAACATTATTAACACCATACTCATTTCTGAGTTTCGCAGTAAGTTCAGTACCAATTTGCCCGCAAGCACCAATAACTAATATTTTTGAAGACATATGCTGTAATTAAAGTATTCGCAAAAATAACAAGAATTTAACCATGTAAATATTAAAGTTGATAAAAAAATAGACAATATTTTACGATGTCCATAATGCGTTATTTTGGAGTTAAACAATAGAATTTCAAAATAATAGTTTAAGTATATTTACAACCAAATTTAAATAGCATATGAAGATTGGATTACACATAATTAGTATTTTTTGTTTTGCTCTAATAAGTTGTGGTGATGATAAGCCGACTGTAGAAGTTGCGGATGCAGAAGCGCCAAATCAAAAAATAGAAATAACAGAAAAAGCTATTAAGAATTTTGATTATGCGGATTATGCGCTAAGCGCTGAGAGTGAAGAGGTGGGAGTGAATTGGGAAAAATACCAGGAAATGGCAATTCAACTTAGCTATTTAAAAAAGGGAGATTTATCATTTTTTAATGGTGATAAAGCCGATTTAAAAAAATTTATTGATGAATTTAAAGATACAATACCAGCGCTTTTTCGAACGAATCCAATTACTTCTCGTATAGCAATATTAGAAACTACAATTTTAAAATTAAATGAAAATTTAACTTTAGACAATATTCAAGATCGTGATAAATTAGTGAGTGTAGAGGAGGTGCTAAAAGCGTTTTCTTATCTCAATTATCAGATTAATAAAAAGCTAGAACGCGATATATACGATAAAATAAAGCCTGAATAATAGATGATATTAAAAAAGCAGCTCACGGAGCTGCTTTTTTATTTATTGTAAAAAGGTATAAACTTTAATTCTTTTTTTCTGCAGCAACCTGTTGTGCTTTTTGGGATTCTAAAGCCTGTCTGCTCACTTTTGCAAGATTAAAATTAGGATCAATAGCTAAAGCATCATTCATTAATTTTAGAGCAGCATCTATATTTGCTTTTTTATTTTCTGAAAACGTTAATAAGCCTTTTAGGCAATATAGCGCAGCTTTCATTGACGTCTCATATGGTTGTTGAGTTTCATAGAAGGCACGTTTCATATCGTCCTTTACATTTGTTAGCGCATAATCAATATTTAATTTTGCACCTACTAAATCTTGAGTCTGAATTTTCATATCAGCCATTTCGTAAGCTAAATACACATTAGGATTTCGCTTGTAAAGAATCTCATAGTGCTCTAAAGCCATTTTAGGCTGATTAATATTTTTAAGAGAAAGTGCTTTTACTTCCACATTCATATCAGAATCGTCAGCATTTTTTTCTACTCCAATAGTATTAAGAGCTTGCATGTATTTCCCTTCTGACAGGTATAAGTACGCTAAAGTATCTTGTCTCGCCACATTAGGTTCTAATACGTTAAGGTGCGTCATAGCATTAATAATACCTTGTACATCACCTTGTTTTTTCATTTGCTTGTAATACGCTTCGTAGTGAGCTTTCAATTCTACGCTATTCTGTGCAAAAACACTTATTGAAAATAACATAAGAATTGCAATTGTAATCTGTTTCATTTGTTGTTGTTTTAATTTGTCATAAAATACATTCGTTAAACCTGTTGTTAATAATAACTAACTCTCTATATGCGAATGGTTTATGTATGGTCTAAAATTTAATGGGCTAAAACTATAAAAATTAATAGAAAATGGCCTTAAAAATCTATTAATTTCTACGGTTTATGTTCGAAATTATAGTTCAAAAGTTGTACCACTTTAGTGCTATCGATAATTTTTCCTTTACTTTTTTCGGAAGTGTTAAATACGGGTAATGGCAAATCGTTGATTTTACAGAAGTTAGAGTAGTATGATTTTTTATCGGGATGGTAAGGATAAGCCACATTAAAAACGGTATTCCAAATCTTATCTTTTACGATTTTGCTAATAATTTGAATACAATCTTCCTTATGAATTAAATTAATAGGGGCATCTGGATTGGCAACATTTGCTTTGCCAGATAAATAAATTGCAGGATGCCGTACATGATCAATTAATCCACCAAATCGAAGAATTGTAGTATTAAATTTTGTGTTTTTTAGAAGCATTTGCTCAATTTTAATGAGCTGATTGACTGCATTAGAACTTCCATTAGGCTCTGTTGAATCAATGATCTGAGGAAAGTGAACCTCATCTTTAAAGACAGAAGTAGAACTTATATATAGTACGTTTTTAATGTTTTGGTTTTCAATTGCAGTGACCAATTGTTTTATTTCAGCACCATGATTTTTAGAAGGATTTTGTCGTAATCCTGGCGGAATATTAATAATCAGCGTTTCGCTATTTGCTAAAAACTCAGAATAATTCCCAGATATACCAGATGAATTTAGATGTATTATATAAGCTTCAATATTGTGTTTTTTAAGCAGGTCTAGCCTATTTTGAGACGTTGTAGAACCTTTAACACTGCAGCCTTGATTGATTAAAAATGTTGCTAATGGCAAACCAAGCCAGCCACAACCTATGACGCTAATTTTTTTTTTCAAGATAAAAGGTTAAAGAATTTCGATAAAAATAAGCATTATACCTGCTAGTGTTGTTCAATTTTGTTAAACAATTAATTTTCAGTAACTTTAAGATTCACACTAAATTTAAACGTTATGGGAATAAAGAGTTTTCAGGGTGCTCGTAAGCAACAAAATGTTAATACACCCACGTCATTAAAAGTTAAAGATTATATGACTACTAATCTTATAACGTTTAAACCTAATCAATCTGTACAAGAAGTTGTAGAGGCTTTAATTAAAAACAAGATTTCTGGTGGCCCTGTGGTTAACGACAGAAAAGAATTAGTAGGAATTATTTCTGAAGGTGATTGTTTAAAGCAATTAAGTGAAAGTCGCTATTACAATATGCCTTTAGAGCACGATAATGTAGAAAAACGAATGGCTAAAAATGTAGAAACTATCGATGGTAATATGGATGTGTTTGATGCCGCAAATAAGTTTTTAAATTCTAAGCGTAGACGTTTTCCTATTGTAGAAAACGGAAAGCTTGTTGGGCAGATTAGTCAGAAAGATATTTTGATAGCAGCACTTCAGCTAAAAGGAGAAAACTGGAATAGTTCTACCAAAAACCATTCTTAATCATCGCGTTTTACTAAAGCATAATAATCTCCTTCTAGAGGCAAATAGCCTTGGTCATAAACGAAATAATATATGGTGCCAGCTTTGGTAGTATATATGCTTGTGAAGTAATTAAAATCAAACCCTTTTTCAATTAATTTAGCTCTAGAACTCTTTGTTTTTTTATTCGGATTGAGTTCTTCTAATATTCTATAATTTTTACGAAGTCTGTTATTGGTATTTCTAATTAAGTTTTTAGAATCTTTGTTAATACGATTATTGTAAGCATTTCTACATGCATCGCTACAGAATTTTTTATCGATTCTCCCTATTATTCTATCTCCACATTCTGGACACTTTTTACGCATGCTTTTGTTTTAAGTGTTTACAATATAATAATTATACAATTTAAATCTGGACTTATAGTTTTCAATTTTCGTTTTATTTGATAAATCAGCTTCCATTAGAAGAGCGTTTTTTATATAAAGTGTTAATCTCATTTTCTGAGTTGCGTTCTATGAATAGTGATACTTCTGGTGTAAAAGACCAAGCGCGCTTATAATTATTTTCAGAAAGCATAACACATACCATTTAATGCAAATACAGCATGTTAGATAAGCTCTGGTATTCTGCCAGCTTCCCCTTTCACATATTTTTCTATGCTCTTAATTTTGGAGTTTGGAAAGAGAGCAATGTAAAAATTCATAGTTTCTTCAGCCTTACCGCATTGATTACTTATAAATGTTAGAAAGGTTGTTGTTTTTAGTTAATGGATCGAAATTTAAGTTATGGTTTGGAAGTATTTCAGTTTTGTTTAATTCAATGTTTACGAACGGTCTGGTATCAGAAAAGTAGTGAAGTTTAGGACATTACTTATCAGAATGTAATTTACGAAACAAAAAAAGAATAACGATTTGAATTAAAACTCAAATCGCTATTACATATACGTTGATAACTACAGGTTATTTTTAACTTACTCTTTATTAATTACATCCACTTGCATCAGTGCCTAATCTTACCCAATCGTAACGTTCAGGAGAATCAGGGTCTTGAAAATTAATTATACTTCCGTCGCATTCAAATATAAGTGGCAGGACCTGAATAATACCAAAATTTAAATCAATGGTTAAAATACCATCTTCAAATGTGTAATTGTTGGTCCCTGGAATAGCATTAGAATCTCCAGCTTCAAATGTTTCATATTGGGATTCGCAATCATCTCCAATACAGTAATACGTGTATCTTATTCCATTTTCAAAAATGTACATTGTATTTGAAATACCTTGTGTACTTATTCCAGGTGTATCTAAGGCAAACAACCATTTACCTTCAATATCATACACTGTAGGAATTTCTGCTTCATTTGAATCGTCTGTCTCGCAACTCATAAGGCATAATGCTAATACTGCTAGTAATAATAAATTTTTCATAATTGTTGATTTTTCTTGTTCATTAGTTTATTAGACAACAATCGTAATGCCAAATATCCTGAAAGACAATTCGATAATTTGACTAAAAGTTTACTTTTTGGCTTGTAGCTTAGGGTCTTGTTTCCATCTTTTAGCTGAGTTCTGCTGATATACCGCTGACGAATTTATTTTTTCCACCATTCGCTGGATGTCTAACATAAACATAATCATAGCCTAAATCTTTCATCTTAGATTCGGGTTTTCTTCCTAAAGCAATTATTTTTTCGATTTGGAATATTTTCAATAATTCGGTTAAATATTCTGTTCCGATTTCTAATTCTGTTTTGTTGGGTGTTCTATTTGCTCTTTTGTCTGTTTTAGTATGTGGATGAAATGGAAAAATATTCCAAATCAATGGTTTGTTTGGATAATTCTCTAACACGTTCCAAACAATTGTTGCAGAAATTTCACTTTCAAGTTTAGGATGCTTATTTATACATTTAAAGCCTTGGTCTTTATAAAACTCATTTTCGGATAAAACACGTTCGCTAGAAAATGCAATTCCAGTAATTCCACAACCTTTATATCCAGGTGCCTCTCCTAACAAAAGTTTTGTTGGATTTTTAATTATCATTTTATTGAGATAAAGTCTTAAATTCTCTCTCCGAATTTCAGATTCTATAGAGTCCCCAAAGTATAAATTAGTTGTTTCTTCGGATACAATTTGATTCGATAATTTTTTTATAAAGTGATCAATTTTATTCAAATTTTAGTTGTTTTTAGAGTTTGTTAAATTACCTTTTTTTATCATAATATTTCTAAACTTCGATCTTCTATCCATTTTTGTAATATCCTTTACTTTTAATATTCTTTCCATTCACCTTTTCGTTTTCCATTCAAAAACTTTCTTACAGTACTCAAATCTTTGTCATTTGAATCTACTTTCACATCTTCGCCATAAGTTACTACTTCTTTTGCTTCTGTTTTTTTAAATAAATCGCAAGTAGAGTTTCACCAATTGCACACTTGAAATATTTACCTGTTCTGTTTTCCAAAAGCAAATTTTGTCGAATTATTCAAAAGAATTTTATCATTGGTTATTGGTTAGTCATAATGAAGTACAACACATATAAACGCCATTGTGTTAGTTTTCTAAAAACACAATAATTACCAGTAAATACAATGTTTTATATAATTACAAACGACTACAAACAATTACAAACGAATTTAAATAGGTAACAACCGAATAAAATTTGGATGTCACTGTAGCTTTGTAATGTCGAAACATAAGAACTCGATGGTATTAACTGTTTAACATTAAAATTTAAAATTATGAACACATTAAGAAACAAAGTACAGTTGATTGGTAACTTAGGAAATGATCCAGAAATCACCAATTTTGAATCAGGTAAAACATTAGCAAAATTTGCAATCGCAACAAACGAAAGCTATAAGAATGCACAAGGCGAGAAAGTCACAGATACGCAATGGCATAATATTGTAGCTTGGGGCAAAACGGCACAAATAGTAGAAAAGTATGTTAGTAAAGGAAAAGAAGTTGCAATAGAAGGCAAACTAACAACACGCTCTTGGGAAGATAAGGATGGTATGAAACGCTACAGCACAGAAGTAGTATGTAGCGAGCTATTAATGCTAGGTAAATAAAATAAAGGCTAATACACAAAAAGAGCAACCAATTTGGTTGCTCTTTTTTTATCCAACATTTAAAATCTATTAGTTTTTAATTACTTTTTTGGTAATACTAGCATTATTAGTTTTGTTTGTAATCTTAACAAAGTATAATGCATCGTCTAAATGCTCTAAATTAAAAATGGTAATGGTTCCATTTCTAGCAACTTTGGTTTCACTCAATACCACGCGTCCGTTAATGTCAAAAAGATTAATGATATAATCATCATTTAGTCCATTAGATAATTTAATATCTATTGATGAGGTAAACGGATTAGGACTTACCTCTACTGTTTCTTCACTAAATTCATTAACTTTAAGTGATCCTCCACAGATAGACCAACCCATATCTTCCATAAAGCCAAGAGTAACAAATCCTGGATTGTGTATGGCTTCCCCAGGTGCTATCGATGGTGTCATTAAAGAATTAGCATCTCCGGCAGGATAAGTAACTTCATCCCAATGGCTGTAACTAGAACCTTGATTGAATGTCGCCGGTGCATATGTAGAGGGTTTTACACCACCATTTTGAGCAGTAGTTATTGGGCCATTACTAAATAAATCATTGCTTGTAAATTCTGTTAGTAATGCAGCTGATGGATCAGCAAAACTTGTAACAGCAGTTGGTGTTCCGTTTTCAATAAAATGATCCCAGACGTTTATAAAACCTGTATTTCTAAGAATACCTACAGTAGGATTTGATGTATCGTCAACTCTACCAAACCCCAAAATACCTAAACCGTGCCCGAGCTCGTGTAAAACAACAGATACAAAATCTACTTGTCCACCGGGTGTATTTCCATCTAGTCCAAAATAAAAATTCGCTGTACTACTAAAAGTTGCAGAAATATCTTGAGAGGTTGGTGATGGTCCATTTGGTAGTTCCGCCCCAATTAATTTTTCTGCCAAAGCGATAGGAAAAATCACATTGCTGGGAAAACCAGACCCTGAAACTGTTCTAAAACTTGTTGGTCCTGCACCTCCTAAAACACCTGCATCGAGTGGTCCAAAATTTGCTGTAACTCTTATTGGTATCGTAGACTCAATAGAATTAGCCCAAATATCTACGGCATATTGAAATGCTGATTCTGCCTGAGGTGTAAAACCATTATAAGTGACGATAAAACTAGCACAACCTCCACCTGCTGCCATTTTTTGTTTAATGTAATTAGGTACTTTTATAGTGGACTTATGTGTATTTGGCTTTGGATGGTATCTGCAAATATCCCAATCTACTGTAATTACAGTTTCGTCAGTGCTATTTATTTGTGCAAATATGGATAAGGAAAATAAAAGAGAGCATACAAAGAACAGGCTGTTTATACTGCTAAAATAAATAGGTGAGTTGCTTTTTTTCATAAGGTTAAATTTTTGCGTTTGTTAATCAATTTAAAATTTTTATTCCTAAATTAAATAAAAACTTACAATAAATTGATAAATAAAGAAAGCACAGCGTCTAAATAGACGTTGTGCTTTCGTTGTTAAATACAGAAAAATAGTTAATTTTAGATTCCAGAATTCGGTATTTGCGCAGCAGATTCTGCTGTTAATTGCTGTATATCTCTATCAAAAAGATATAAACCTCCTTTGTCATCACCAATCATATTCACTTTATCAAGTATAGTTCGTGCAGAAGCTTCTTCTTCAATCTGTTCGGCAACATACCATTGTAAGAAGTTGTGTGTGGCATAATCTTTTTCTTGTAAGGAGGTGTGCACCAATTCATTAATGCTTTTAGAGACAAATATTTCGTGGGCTAATAACTTTTCAAACATTTCACGGAAAGTGCTATACGTAACGTCTGGTGCGTTTAATTCAGATATATGCGCATGTCCTCCACGTTCATTAACAAATTTTATAAGCTTTAGCATATGCTCACGTTCTTCATCGGACTGGTCGTACATAAAGTTAGAAATTCCTTCCAAGCCTTTTACCTCTGCCCATACAGCCATTGCTAAATAGACTTGAGAAGATTCAGCTTCAATTCTTATTTGTTTATTTAATGCAGATTCTATGGTTTTTGATAACATATCGAAATGGTTTTTAGCAAAGATAAACAGTTATTAGCACATTATTAAGGTTTCTCTATTTAATACATAAGAGAAACTTAATACCTAATTATTTGGATTATAAACTAAGATTATAGCATATTTGCGCCACTAATGATCACAACAATAGTACATAGAGCACTTAAATCACTTATGTGTCAGAGGGATTATCGTGGAAATATTGAAATATTTCAACGGCAAAGACGTTATGTATCTATTTGTAATCATTAATTATTATGATTTAAACATAAACCTATAATAGTACGAGTGTCCAAGAAATTGGGCGCTTTTTTTGTTGATTATGATTATTTATTTCTGAAATGGAAATAGTAATAAACTGAAAGATAATTGAAAAATGGCAATTCTATAATGAA
>ERZ1048872.575-NODE-575-length-38803-cov-18.806700_pt1 | contig 38803 bp, 34 predicted proteins | sample MGYA00383100_ERZ1048872 | MGnify/ENA primary metagenome ERZ1048872 (study PRJEB29581, sample SAMEA5548370) | metagenome | biome: marine; feature: coastal; material: water | depth 50 m | study: Short-term variability in the microbial, nano- and picoplankton...
TTTACGCCTACTTATAAATTTTTTACGCATCTCCTCAAGCGCTCTAACCCGACCTTCGTTTCGTGTCCTTCTTGCCTTTATTCCTTGACGGATCCATGCCTCTTCTTGGTTAAGTTTTTTATTAAATCTAGCATTTTCAAGTTCTTCACTATTCAGTAAGTTTTTTTTACGTTTTAAATAGTCTGTATATCCACAATCAAATACAGATAGTTTTCCACGGTCAAGGTCAAAAATTTTATTGACAATGCCTTTAACAAAAGACCTGTCATGACTTATAAGAATTAAGGTTCCATGGAAATCTTTAAGCATTTTTTCTAAATCAAGAATTGCTGTAATGTCCATGTGGTTGGTTGGTTCATCAAGGAGAAGAAGGTCGGGCTCTTGAACAATCGCCTTTGCGAGCAGTACTCTTCTTTTCCATCCGCCAGATAGTGTTTTCAGTCTGGCTTTAGGATCTAATTTAAATCGATTTAAAATAGTTTCAATTTGATGTAAATAATGCCAAACATCTTTTTGCTCAATCTCATTCTGTAGCAGTGAACTTTTTTCGATATTACCATCTTGTAGAGATTGATAATAATTCGCAAGAAGTATTCCTTTATCACCAAGCCCATGTGCAACAACGCTAAACAATGAATAATCATTATCTTCTGGAGGTTGTTGTTCCAAATAACTAATTCTAGTACTATTTTTGACTTTTAAATTTCCATCATCTGCATAAATAATTCCAGCTAAAACCTTCATAAGGCTTGATTTACCTTCTCCATTTCGTCCAATAAGGCCTATTTTGTCACCTTTTTGGATAGTCGCGTTAATCTCATCTAAAATAACTTTTTCAGAAAATCTAAGAGAAATATTGTCTAAGGTTATAAGTGGCATACGTTAAAATTTAAACTTTAAATAACAGCTATATGAATGCGTTATTTTATTCAATTTGCACTCTTACTTTTACTTATTCAGGGAGCTTTCGCTGAAAGTATTGAGGTTAAAGATTTTGAAAACTCTTCTCAAGAGAGTCGTTATCTAGATTTAATTGATAATATTCGATGCCCAGTTTGTCAAGGTCAAAGTATTGGTGGCTCAAATTCTGGCTTAGCAAAAGACCTACGTGAGCAAGTTAGAAAAATGATCTTAAACGATAAATCAGATAATGATATTCACCTTTTTATGATTGAGCGTTATGGTGATTTTGTAATTTTTAAACCACCAATTAATTTAAAAACATATTTGCTTTGGTTTACCCCTTTGATTTTTTTAGTTCTTTGTTTTATTTATTTGATTCGAATAATATCAAAAAAAAGAGACTTTTCACCTAAATCATCATCAGAGATTGAAAGAGCTAGAGATTTATTAAAATAAACTTTTAAATATATCTATGAATAACGACAAAGTAACTAGTGATTTGATGGTCCAGGCTTATACTTATCAAAAACAGGGTGATCTATCGTTAGCAATCAAGAGTTGGAATACTCTTATTAATTATGTTTCAGATAATCAAGAAATAATAGCAAATGCTCATCTAAATCTTGGTCACCTTCACTTACAGCAAGGTAACAGTGATCTTTCATATGAAAGTATGGCAAAAGCTATTGCAGCTAATCCTAATAGCCCAGAGGCATTTTATTGTTTAGCCTATATGGAGCAGGAGAAAGAAAATTTTCATGAAGCCATAGAGTTATTTGAGTCAGCACTAAAGCTTAAACCAGAAGATGTCGGTGCAATTAATAATCTTGCTAACTGCTATGACCGGATTAATAAGAGTCGTGATTCAATAAAGGCATATTCTAGGGCAATATCGATAGATCCAGAATATATTGCAGCTTATTATAATCGAGGAAATGCATACTCTAAAATAGCAAAAGATGAGTTAGCTTTAAAAGACTTGAATAAGGCTATCGAATTAGATAATAATTTTTACCAAGCATATTATAATCGTGGTTCAATATATAATCGACTCGGTAAGAGTCAGCTAGCTAAAAAAGACCTTAACAAGGCAAAAAAACTTGCTAAGGAAGAAATTGAAAAATCAAAAAATTAATGAGAGCAAAGTGAGCGAACAAGACGAAAACAAACTAATAGCAGAAAGAAAATCTAAATTGGCGCTACTTAGAAAGAGTGGTAATCCATTTGTTAATGATTTTAAGCCAAGTAATTTGGCTAAATCATTACATGAGGAGTTCGATTCGGCTTCTAATGAGGTTCTTCAAGCTGGCAATAATAAGGTTTCAGTTGCAGGGCGAATAATGCTTAAAAGGGTTATGGGTAAGGCTAGCTTTGTTCAGCTCCAAGATACTTCTGGTCAAATACAACTCTTTGTAACTAGAGATGAATTAGTCGAAAGTTTTTATAATGACCAATTCAAAAAATGGGACATTGGCGACATTATTGGCGCTACCGGAACTCTTTTTAAGACTCAGACTGGAGAGCTATCAGTTCGCGTAAGTGATATTAAATTACTTACCAAATCTTTGCGACCTTTGCCTGAAAAATTTCATGGCTTATCTGACCAAGAAACAATTTATCGTCAGCGCTATGTTGATTTAATTATGAATGAAGATTCTCGAAAGGTGTTTCAACGTCGATCTGAAATAATAGCTTATATTAGGCAATTTTTTATTAATCATAGTTTTTTAGAGGTAGAAACTCCAATGATGCAAGTAATTCCAGGAGGTGCGGCTGCCAAACCTTTTGTCACACATCACAATGCCCTAGATATGGATTTATTTTTACGTGTTGCACCAGAGCTATACCTTAAGCGATTGGTTGTGGGTGGCCTAGATAGAGTTTTTGAAATTAACCGTAACTTTAGGAATGAAGGGCTTTCTACAAGACACAATCCTGAATTTACAATGGCTGAGTTTTATCAAGCGTATGCTAATTACCATGACTTCATGGATCTTACTGAAACCTTGATTAAGGGGATTGCTGTTGAGGTTTGTGATTCGGCTAAAATTAATTATCAAGATGATGAGTATGACTTTTCAAAACCGTTTGAACGTTTAAGTGTTTTTGATTCTATTTTAAAATATAACCCTGATTTAAAAGCTTCTGACTTATCCCAAGAGAATGTTAAAAAAACAGCAGAGAATTTAGGTATAAACCTTAAAAATAGCTGGGGTTTAGGAAAGATACAAATTGAAATTTTTGAAGCTACCGTTGAAGAAAAATTAATTCAACCAACCTTTGTGACTGAATACCCAACTGAAGTTTCACCTTTATCAAGGAGAAATGATAAAAACCCTTTTATAACTGATCGATTTGAACTGTTTATTGGTGGGCGCGAAATTGCAAATGGATTTTCAGAGCTTAACGATTCAGAAGATCAAGCACAAAGATTTCTTGACCAAGTCAATCAAAAAGATGCGGGTGATGATGAGGCAATGCATTATGATGCTGACTATATTCGTGCTTTAGAGTATGGAATGCCACCTACTGCTGGAGAAGGCATTGGAATTGATCGGTTAGTCATGCTTTTTACTAATTCAGTTTCAATTAGGGATGTATTATTGTTTCCGCATATGAGACCTGAGTATGAAAAATAAGTCAAACCATAGTTTTCTTGTTGTTGATTCAAGACTTACTAAATGATTCCAGTTTTAACTATAGATGGTCCTAGTGGGGTTGGAAAGGGCACTATTGCATATATTATGGCTCAAAAGCTTCATTGGAATTTATTAGATTCTGGTGCAATTTATCGTGCTTTTGCAGTTGCAGCATCTAATCGAGATATTGAAATAGATAATGTAGATGAATTATTAAAATTAGCTAGTAATCTTGATTTAAAGTTTCACTCAGACCCTAATCAAAACAACCTTAATATTTATCTTGATAATGTTGAAATTTCAGCTGAGCTTCGAACTGAAAAAACTGCAGAGCTAGCATCAAACTATGCCATGATAGGTCCTCTTAGAGAATCATTATTAATAAGGCAGCAAAAATTTAAACAATTACCAGGCTTAGTTGCTGATGGAAGAGATATGGGAACAGTAGTCTTTTCAGATGCCCCATTTAAAGTGTTCTTAACTGCAGATGTTGAAGAGAGAGCAAAAAGACGATTAAAACAGTTGCATGATAAAGGTATTACTGGTAACATTTCGCACACTTTGGAAGAGGTTCAGAAGAGAGATGAAAGAGATGCAAATCGCAAACACTCTCCTTTAAAGCCAGCCAAAGATGCATTAATTATAGATACTACAAATCTTACAATTAATGAAGTCGTTACAAAAGTAATGGCGCTAGTTAAAGCTTGAGCGGTCAAGCTTTTATTTTTTAACTAACCCGATAAGAATTAAGCTTTAACCGAAATAGCTTAATAATTACCGGTCAACATCGAGATAATATGTCAGAATCATTTTCCGAGCTATTTGAAAATAGCGAAATACAACAAAACGTAAAGCCTGGAGCCCTATTGATGGGAACAGTAGTCAGCATGAATCGTGAAAAAGCGATTATTAATGTTGGTCTTAAATCTGAAGGCTTTATTTCATTAAACGAATTTAAAGATGTTAAGGGCGAACTAGAGATCAATGAAGGTGACGTCGTTGAAGTTGCCCTTGAATCAATTGATGATGGCCTAGGCCATACGCTACTTTCGCGCGAAAAAGCGAAACGCATCAAAATGTGGCAAGAGCTTGAAGCTGCAATGAACTCTAAAGAGATAGTGAAAGGGATAGTTACAGGTTCTGTAAAAGGCGGTATGACAGTTGATATAGGCGTTATTAAAGCATTCTTACCTGGCTCGTTAGTAGATGTGAGACCTGTTAAAGACTTTGACTTTTTAATTGGACAAGAAATTGAAGCTATTGTTATCAAAATGGACGAGGTTAGAAATAATATAGTTATTTCTAGAAAGGCCGTAATGCAAGAAGTCAACTCGGCGGATAGAGAGGCTTTAATTGATAACCTTGATACTGGAAAAGAAATTGAAGGAATCGTTAAAAATCTTGCTGATTATGGTGCCTTTGTTGACCTTGGAGGTGTGGATGGGTTGCTTCATATTACTGATATATCATGGCAACGTGTTAATCATCCTTCAGAAAAACTTGCTATTGGTGACAAGATAACAGTTAAAGTTCTTAGCTATGATAAAGAAAAAATGAGAGTCTCTTTAGGTTTAAAGCAATTAACTCCAAGTCCTTGGGAAAATATTTCAGAGCGCTTACCAATGGGTAAAAAAGTTTCAGGTATTGTATCTAATTTAACTGATTACGGCGCATTCGTTAAAATTGAAGAAGGAGTAGAAGGACTCGTTCACGTCAGTGAAATGGACTGGACTAATGCAAATGCAAGGCCTTCTAAGTTTGTAAAACTAGGCCAAGAGGTTGATGTTGTTGTTCTTGATGTTCAAGAATCTAAACATAGAATTTCACTTAGCATGAAACAAGCAAAAGAAAACCCGTGGGAAGCCTTTGAAGGATCTCACAATAAAGGAGATAAGATAAATGTAACTGTTAAATCTATTACTGATTTTGGTTTATTTGTTGGATTGCCTGGAGGGATAGATGGCCTAATACATTTAGCGGATATTGCGTGGGAAAAACAGTCTGCAGATCAAATTGTTTCTACTTATTCAAAAGGACAAGAGCTTGATGTAGTAATCCTAAATATTGATGCTGAAAAAGAGCGTATTTCATTAGGTATAAAGCAACTTACTGCAGATAATTTCCATCAATACACCACAACAAATTCTAAGGGCTCAATTGTTAAAGGGGTAATCCATGAAGTTGATACAAGAGGCGCCGTTGTTGAACTAGCTGAAGGGATTACTGGATACTTAAAGGTATCAGAAATATCTCAAGACAGAGTTGAAGATGCTTCAACAGTTTTAAAGCAAGGTGCTGAAGTGGAAGTTGTTATTACTTTGATTGATAAAAGAACAAGAAATGTTAGTCTTAGTATGAAAGCTAAGGATTCAGTTGAAGAAAAAGCGGCAATGAAAGACTATAATGATCAATCTACTCAGTCTTCTAGTTCAAAACTGGGTGATTTACTTAAAGAAGCAAAAGATAAATAATTTTTAGTATTGCCACTATGCTAATAGTCTAGTGGCTTAATTATATGAAAAAAACAGACCTTATTGAACTAATTTCTAAGCAGTCTAGGATCTCTCGAGTTGATGCAAAACAATTGATCGAAATTATTCTAGAAGAAATAAGCTCAGCTATTACTTCAGGAAAAGGTGTTGAAGTTCGTGGTTTTGGTGTCTTCTATAAGAGGCATCGAAAAGGTAGGATTGGTATCAATCCAAAAACCGGCGAAAAAACTGAGGTTTCTGAAAAATTTGTACCATTTTTTAAGCCTGGAAAACTCCTTAAAGAAGCTGTTAATAAAGGCTAATTTTCGATTGATTAATACACACTAGTTCAGTATAATTTCTCGTTTTTATATGGGGCGTTAGCTCAGTTGGTAGAGCATCGGACTTTTAATCCGCTGGTCGAGCGTTCAAGTCGCTCACGCCCCACCATATTCTAAAAGGCCTACATTGATTGTAGGTCTTTTTTTTCGTCTGCTAAAAAATGTTGGGGTCATACAGGGGTCATGTTTCGCTAGAATTTATTAACCCCTCCCTCACACATCAAACGGAATTTGGACTTTAGTTGTAAACGGGTCTTTTTTTTGAAAAATTATCACAATTATTAAAAAAAAGTATAAACTTCAGTTAATCCTCATTTAAATATGAAGGGTTTTTAATTTTTTATTATTTAGGAGAAAGATATGAACTTTTTGCCAAAATCGTTGGCTGTGGGTTTTGTATTGGCGTCATTTGCTTCAGCATCCGTGCTAGCTGCAACTCACCCAGTAACAGGCGAAACTTTAGCTGATGATCAAACATTTACATATAGTATGTTAGATGAATTTACTACTGCAGATCCTCAAATGGTCGAAGATGTAGAAGGATCTTATTTTGTTCGTGACCTTTTTGAAGGTTTAATGAACCAGGACTCTGATGGTAATTTAATACCAGGTGTCGCTACCGGTTATACAACCAATGAAGCTAAAGATGTTTACACATTTACACTTCGAGATAATGCAATGTGGTCTGATGGTAATCCAGTTACTGCTCATGACTTTGTTTACGCATGGAGACGTCTAGCAGATCCTGCTACCGCTTCACCATACTCATGGTTTGCTGATATTATGGCACTCGAGAATGTTGGTGCAGTTATGTCGGGTGATTCACCAACAAGTGCTTTAGGTGTTACTGCTCTGGATAATCACACTTTAGAGGTTCGTTTGACAGCATCATTACCATATTTTGCGGCAATGACTACCCATGCCTCTACTTTTCCATCTCCTCAATGGAGAGTTAGAACATTTGGTGATGATTGGACTAAGCCAGGAAACATTGTAGGTAATGGAGCTTATGTTCTGACTGAACATATTCCAAACGAAACTGCGACTCGCGAACGTAACTCATTGTATTGGAATAATGATGCAACAATCATTGATAAAGTTGTAACACTAATTATGAATGATGAGAATACTGACTTTACTCGTTGGGAAGCTGGAGAGACAGATAAGGGTGCACTTCCATCAGGTCAGTACCCACGTTTAAAGGTTAAATATCCTGATGAGGCTATTTCATTCCCTAGATTGTGTACATACTACATGACATTTAACTTGTCACCTAGTGGACCAGAAGCATTTAAAGATGTTCGTGTTCGCCAGGCCTTGTCTTATGCACTTGACCGCTCAGTAGTTACTGATAAGATTCTTCAAGGTGGACAGATTCAAGCATTCACCTTTACACCTGGTACTACTGCAGGATTCGAAGTACCGTCAGTTGCATTTGGAGAGATGTCTCAGGATCAGCGCAATGTTAATGCTAAATTGTTAATGGCTGCTGCTGGTTATGGACCTGATAATCCACTGAAGTTTGAGTATTTGTATAACACTTCAGAAGGTCACAAAAAGATAGCAATTGCAGCACAACAAATGTGGAAAGAGACTTTGGGTGCTGAAGCTACACTTGCTAATCAAGAGTGGAAAACATTCCTCAAAACTCGTGGCGGTCAAAACTTTGATGTCGCTCGAGGTGGCTGGTGTGGTGACTATAACGAAGCATCTACATTCCTTGACCTGATGACAACACCTTCAGGTTACAATGATGGCAAATTCAGCAACGCTGAAGTTGATGAATTAATGATATCTGCTAGGACTATGTCTGATGCAACAAGCAACTACACACGTGTTGAAGAGATTATGGCAAACGAAATGCCTATAATCCCTGTATATCATTATACGGGTGTGTTTATGCTTAGAAATAATCTTAAAGGCTGGCCTTTCAACAACGTTGAGCAGAATGTTTACTCACGTGATTTATATAAAGTTGCAGACTAGCATTTTGTAGTTAATGAAAACACCGCACTTAATGTGCGGTGTTTTTTTTTGTGCGGTACAATACTCGCAGATATTTTTTTACTATCGATTGAGGATATGCTTAACTATATCATTAAAAGAATTGGGATTGCTATTCCGACACTACTAATTCTGATAGCAGTAACCTTTTATTTAATGCATGCTGCTCCAGGTGGTCCATTCACTTCAGAAAAACCTCTACCCGCACAAGTCCTTGCCAATATTGAAGCTAAATATGGACTAGATCAACCAATCTGGCGTCAAATGACAACCTATCTTTGGGGTATATTGACAGAGTTCGATTTCGGACCGTCATATAAATATCATAGCCGCACTGTTAATGAAATTATCGGTCAAGGCTTTCCAATCACCTTGAAGTATGGTTTTTGGTCATTTATTGTAGCTATAGGGGTAGGGATACCTTTAGGAGCAATAGCAGCAATTAGAAAAAATACCTTGGTTGACTATTTTGCTGTGGGGATTTCAATTGGTGCACAAGTGTTGCCAAATTTTGTTATGGCACCGCTACTGATTATTGTTTTTACCTTGTGGCTTGGATGGTTGCCTGGCGGGGGTTGGCATGGTGGTGATTGGCAATACTTAGTCATGCCAGTTATTGCTCTATCAACTAGCTATATGGCCTCAATTGCGAGAATAACCCGTTCTTCGATGTTGGAAGTTTTGAATGCAAACTATATACGTACAGCTAGGGCAAAAGGATTACCCACTAAAACAATTTTTTTCCGTCATATATTCAAACCTTCATTGCTACCAGTTATTTCATATCTAGGTCCAGCATTTGTTGGCCTTATTACAGGCTCAGTCCTTATTGATATCTTTTTTTCAACTGGTGGAATGGGTTATTTTTTCGTAAATGCAGCCTTTAATCGTGATTATGCAGTAATGATGGGGATTACTATTTTGGTAGGTTCTCTGACAATCTTGTTTAGTCTAATTGTAGATCTTCTTTATGCTTGGATAGATCCAAAAATAAGGTACTGAGATTCTTAATATGATTGTAGCAAACAAAAATAAAATAGTTAAATTAGCCGAAAATTTAAATGCTGATGAACAAATTTTAGGTCGCTCTTTATGGGCTGATGCTAGAACAAGATTTATGCGCAACAAAGCTGCAATAACGAGTCTTATTATTTTAATATTAATTGTCTTATTCTCTTTTATAGGACCCTATTTTGCAGTTTGGTCTTATGAACAAATTGACTGGAATACTATGGGTTCAGCAGCAACTCTAGGTATGCCATCTATTGAAACTGGTCACTACTTTGGAACTGACGATCTGGGTCGTGATCTCTATTCACGTGTTATTCAGGGTACTCAGATTTCTCTTATGGTTGGTATTGTAGGTGCAACTATTGCTGTTGTTGTAGGTACACTTTATGGTGCAACCTCGGGTTATATTGGTGGAAGAACTGATCAAATCATGATGCGTATAGTTGACATACTAATGGCAATCCCATTTATGTTTGTTTTAATTCTCCTATTAGTTGTTTTTGGTCGATCAATTGTAATGCTATTTGTGGGTATTGGTCTTTTATCTTGGCTAGATATGAGCCGTATAGTTCGTGGTCAAACTCTGAATCTTAAGAATAAGGAGTTCATTGAAGCTGCTCAGGCAACTGGCGTAAGTGATTATAAAATTATAATGAGACATATTGTTCCGAACCTTTTAGGTATTGTTGCGGTATATGCAACGCTTCTAGTACCAGGAATTATTATTGCAGAAAGTTTTATCTCTTTTTTAGGTCTAGGTGTTCAGGAACCAAAAACTAGTTGGGGGGCTTTGATTTCAGAAGGTGCTGGCACAATCAATTATGACACTGAATGGCAATTACTTGTCCCGTTATCATTCTTTATTGTTACTCTATTTTGTATCTACTTTATTGGCGATGGTCTCCGTGATGCGCTCGACCCAAAGGAAGGTAACTACTAATGAGTTTTCTTGAGGTTAAAAACTTAAACGTCGAATTTAATACAACTGACGGAATCGTTCGTGCAGTTAATAATGTTAGTTTCTCTCTTGAACAGGGAAAAATTTTAGCAATTGTTGGTGAGTCTGGAAGTGGAAAAAGTCAGACGGTTTTTTCGATGATGGGTTTGTTGGATAATAATGGTCATGCCACTGGAAGTGTAAAGTTTGAAGATCAAGAAATCCTGAATCTTCCTAATGAAGAGTTAAATCGAATTCGTGCTGAAAAGATAGCCATGATTTTTCAGGACCCAATGACCAGTCTTAACCCTTATGTAAGAGTTTCAGAGCAGATGGCTGAGGTATTAGTGCACCATAAAGGTATATCAAAATCTGATGCTATTCAGCAATCAATTATTATGCTTGATGCTGTCAAAATTCCTGAAGCTAAAAATCGTATAAGAATGTACCCACACGAGTTCTCAGGTGGAATGAGGCAGCGCGTAATGATTGCTATGTCACTACTATGTCATCCAAAGTTATTAATTGCAGATGAACCAACGACTGCTCTTGATGTTACTGTCCAAGCTCAAATAATGCATTTAATGGCTGAAATTCAAAAAGAATTTGGAATGTCAATTATTCTAATCACTCATGACCTCGGTGTAGTTGCAGGTAATAGTGATGAAATGTTAGTTATGTATGGTGGTGAAGTTATGGAAATAGGGAAAACAGAACGACTTTACGAAAACCCTACACATCCCTATACTCAAGGTTTAATGAGTGCTGTACCTAGGCTTGATGATACTGCTGAAAAACTTATAACCATACCAGGCAATCCTCCAAATATGATGTTGGCACCTGTTGGTTGCCCATTTTCTCCTCGCTGTCAATTTTCAATAAACAGTTGTTCAACTGAAATGCCTAATTTGTCAAAAGTCGATGAAATTGATCACCTTAGAGCATGCCATGTTGAAATTGAGGAATTATCATGAACAGTCAAACAATATTGCAGGTTGAGAACTTAAAGGTTAACTTTAATGTTACTTCTGAAGGGGATATGCCTTGGACTAAACCGAAAAAACTTCAAGCAGTAAATGATGTTTCATTTCAATTAAATTCAGGTGAAACGCTTGGTATAGTAGGGGAGTCAGGTTGTGGAAAATCAACTCTTGCAAGAGCAATTGTTAAAATGGTTCCAACTCATTCCGGCAAGGTTATATGGCTTGGAAATGACTTGTTAGAACTTAATAAGTCAGAAATGAGACATCACCGTAAACAAATCCAAATGATTTTTCAAGACCCTCTTGCAAGCCTTAATCCTCGAATGAATATTGGCGAAATTATTGCAGAGCCATTGCGAACTCATTATCCAAAAACACCTGAGGCAGATGTTAAATTAAGGGTTAGTGACGTTATGAATAAGGTCGGCTTATTAGATAATCTAGTGAATCGATATCCACATGAATTTTCAGGTGGCCAGTGTCAACGAATTGGTATTGCAAGAGCTTTAATATTAAAGCCAAAGCTTATTATTTGTGATGAGCCAGTATCTGCACTAGACGTTTCTATTCAAGCTCAAGTGATTAATTTATTAATGGATTTACAGGAAGAGATGGGCCTGACATTAATTTTTATTGCTCATGATCTTAGTATTGTGAAGCACATAAGTACTAAGATTATGGTTCTCTACTTAGGTAATATGGTTGAACTTGCAAATAGTGAAGATATATATCGTAAACCGAGGCATCCTTACACTCAAGCCCTGATTTCTGCAGTACCTATTCCAGACCCTAAGATTGAGAAACAAAAGGATCTAATATTAATTGAAGGGGATCTTCCTTCTCCAGTAAACCCGCCATCAGGCTGTGTTTTTAGAACTCGCTGCCAAAAAGCTCAAGAAATCTGCTCAAAGGAAAAGCCTGAATTTATAGAGGCAGAGACTAATCATAAGGTTGCTTGCCATTTTCATGATTAAATACCTTAAAAAACGCATAAAAAATAAATGGCTACTCATTATCTTGCCTTTTCTTTTTTTTCTTATAAAAGGACTGATTTGGCTCGCCATATTTTATGGTCTTTGGGATGTGATTAAATCTGCAATTTAGATTTTATATATAACCTTAATGCAAATCACTTAACGTGAGATAAGATCTCTTTCAGATTTTTCTTATTTTCAAATATCTCTTTTTCTGTAAGTCCGTCCATCTCGTGAGGGAAAACAAGCCAATCATCTGTTTCATGAATATAGTAATCTGGCACAGTATCTATAATATTTCTTAATGGTTTATACCAGGGCATAGCCATACGTATATCATGAGGTATGTTTTTTCTTGATTTTTCCTTTAAAGTGTCCAAGATAGCTCTAATACTTCTTCCTGAATCAAAAACATCATCAACGATAAGTAATTTATCTTCGGCGTTCATGTTACTAATAAGATAGTCCATACCATGGACTCTAACCTCTTTTGTTTGCTCGTTAATACCGTAATATGAAGAGGTTCGAATAGCAATATGATCTGACTCATTACCTAAATAAGCAAGTATTTCTTGAATAGCAATACCAACAGGAGTTCCACCACGCCAAACACCTACTATAAAGTCAGGCTTAAAGCCACTATTATGTATTTGAACTCCAAGTCTAAAGGAATCCAAGAGTAACTCATCAGCTGTAATATATGTTTTTGCTATAGTCATATTTATTTTCCGATTAATAATTTTTTCTATACAATTTAAGTAGTCCTTAATGCTTATAAATTTTATATAGTTTTAAACATTTAATTTATAAAATTCTAATTTAGAATTGTAAAATTTTATCAACAAGGCGAGATTTTGTATCAGGGTCTGCAAATGAAGCCTTCATTGCCATAAGAGAAATAGATTTAAGCTCTTCAATGCCAAAATCAAAGTGTTTTGCACTATTTTGATATTCGAGACCTACACTGGTATTAAAAAAAGGTGGATCATCTGAATTTAAGCTGATACTTATCCCTTTTGACATAATAAGTTTTAAAGGATGACTACTCCAGTTAGCATATAAAGATAGGGCTAGATTGCTGCCTGGATTGATCTCGAGGTGGATATTACGCTTGACTAATACATTTAATAGTTCTTCATCCTCGATACTTTTAACACCATGTCCAATTCTACTTATTGGTAAATAATTGATTGCATCCCAAACACTTTCTGGTCCACAGATCTCTCCAGCATGAACGGTACAAGGATAGTTGGCTTTCGAAGCAATATTAAAGGCTGGTGCAAAATCCTTTAATGAAAATGCTAATTCATCACCCCCCATACCAAAGCCGACTATATAAGGGTGAGGATTGTCAACCATTTGCTGTGCTACATCGATACCTTGCTTTGGGCCTAAGTGTCTAACACAAGTTACAATAATACGTCCAATAATTCCAAAATCATTCTCAGCATCATCAATTCCTTCAACGCAACCTGAGATCATGTCATCATAACTTATTCCGCATTCAGCAGCATGGTCAGGAGAGATAAATGTTTCTAGATAAATAACATTTTCATATGAACAGTCTTTAAGATACTCATACATAATATCTCTATAATCTTTTTTATTTTTCAAACAAGCGCTGGCTCCATCGTAAGCATCAAGAAAGCTAGCAAAATTACTCCAGGAATAACCTCCTTCATTATTAAAAAGGCTCTCCTTAAGGGTTACACCATTTCGTTCAGCAATTTGGTGGACCAAATGAGGTTTAATAGTGCCTTCAAGGTGACTATGAAGTTCTACTTTTGGAAGGTTTAGAATTTGCTCTAGCATTGAAAGATTATAACTATTTATTGTAAGTTACAAGCTTTTCCATTCGCTAGAGTTTTTATTTCTAGATGATGAGCTATGGTTTGCCCCATATCAGCAAAGCTTTCTCTTTTGCCTAGGTTATTATTTTTAACTGATTTACCATAGAAAACAACTGGTACATGCTCACGTGTATGATCACTTCCTGGCCAAGTAGGATCACACCCATGATCTGCAGTAACAAGAACAAGGTCGTCTTTATCCAATCTTGATTCAATTTCAGGTAATCGATTATCAAGTTGCTCCAATGCTAAAGCGTAGCCTGCTACATCGCGACGATGTCCAAACTTAGTATCAAAGTCTACTAAATTAACAAATATCAAGCCATCCTTAACCTTTGTCATTTCAGACAATAATTGGTCCACTAAGCCCATATTATTAGATGCTTTAACCGTATAGCTAACACCTTGATTGGAAAAAATATCACTAATTTTTCCAACAGAAATAACTTGACCATTGGCATCTTGAATATGATCTAATAGTGTTACATCATTCGGTGGTGTGGTTAGGTCTTTTCGGTTAGCTGTTCGTTCAAAACCATTTTTAGGGTTTCCAATAAATGGCCTTGCAATTACTCGCGTAATTTCTAATGGATCAACAAGTTTTTTTGCAACCCTACATAATTCATAAAGCCTCTCTAAGCCAAAATGCTCTTCATGAGCTGCTATCTGAAATACTGAATCAGCGGAGGTGTAGCAAATCGGAAAGCCAGATTCAAGGTGCTCTTCACCAAACTCCTCTATAACTTGAGTACCTGAGGCATGCTTATTAGCAAGTGTTCCACCTATTTGACCTTGATTCATTAGATCATTAAGTAGAGAGGCTGGGAAGCAGTTTTCTTTTTCAGGAAAGGTTCCCCATTCAAAGGGGACAGGAAGGCCACAAATTTCCCAGTGCCCACTAGGAGTATCTTTTCCAGCACTCACTTCCTGGGCATAACCAAAAGCACCTTGGGGTTCAACTCTTGTAATTGGAAGTGGCTTATTTCGACTAGCAATTGCTGCCTCTCCTAATCCCCATCTAATCAAGTTTGGAATTAAAAGAGGGCCATTGCGTTCGCTATTATCAGCATTGCCAGAAGCACATTTTTCAATGATATGTCCAAGAGTATCAGAACCTGAATCTCCATAAAGATGAGCATCTTCACTAGAACCAAGGCCTAAGGAGTCTAAAACTAAAATAATCGCTCTTTTCATTAATGATTTTCCTTATTTGAACTAATTGTTTCATAAATTAAGTTAGGAATTGATGGACTCTTTTCACTAAGAGTAAAAATTGATGGAAGGATTCCTTCTAAGTAATTAATCTGATCCTTGTCACGGACATGAGCTAAAACCAGTGGTTCACCCTTATCTACCCATTGACCAATACTAACTATATTGCTTAAACCGACTCCATGATCAATTGGATCAATTGACTTAGTTCTTCCAGCTTTTAGGTGGATCATACTTAAACCAATTTCCCGTGCATTCATTGCAGAAACATATCCAGATGAAGTTGACACTATAGGACTAATTATTGGCATAGGAGTTAAATACTGATTAGTATTTTCCATTAAATCTATGGGTCCTCCAAGGGAATGGATCATTTGTTCAAATATTGTTGCAGCCTTACCAGATGAGAGCGCTTCTTGTGATTTTGTCTTTGCACTAACTAAGTCGCTTTCAATGCCACTTAGTAGAAGCATATGAGATGCTAGTTCAAGTGTAAGCTCCATTAATCGTTGGTTTGCATTATCGGGCTCAACTAGAAAATTGATACACTCACTCACCTCTGTTGCATTTCCAACACTATGACCTAGTACTTGACTCATATCTGTAATTAGGCAGTTAGTTGGTACCCCAGCACTACCTGAAACATCAGCAATACTTTGAGCCAACTCTTTGGCCATTTCATAGTTAGCTGCAAATGCTCCATTTCCAGTTTTAATATCCATTACTAAGGCGTCTAAACCTGAGGCCAGTTTCTTAGATAATATAGATGCAGTTATTAAGTCAATAGACTCAACGGTAGCGGTTACGTCACGAGTTGCATAAAAGCGCTGATCAGCTGGTGCTAACTTTGCAGTTTGACCAATTATGGCGCAGCCAACTTCTTTAACTAATAATCGAAACTTATTATTATCAGGAGTGCCGTTATAACCAGGGATGCTCTCAAGTTTATCTAAGGTGCCACCGGTATGACCTAAGCCGCGACCAGAGATCATCGGAACATAACCTCCACAAGCAGCAACGATAGGTGCAAGCATTAAACTAATTTTATCTCCAACTCCTCCAGTAGAATGCTTATCAACAACAGGTCCATCAAGGTTTAAATCTTGCCATTGAAGGGTGTCACCCGAGTTCATCATATGAGTGGTCAAGCTAACACGTTCATCCATCGTCATGCCGCACTGATATACAGCCATTGCAAATGCACCAAGTTGAGCATCTGTAAGGCTATTATCACTAATACCTTTTACTAAAAATCCAATCTCTAGATCAGAAAGAATAAGGCCATCTCGTTTTTTTCGGATAAGCTCTTGAGGCAGGAATAAATTACTCATAAAAAAAGATTAATCCCCGTAAGGTGTCCAAATATTTTTAACTTCGGTCGCATTTCTTAAAAATTCTAGACCTTCTCCTTGATTAGGGTCGAGCCAATCTCGATCACCATCGCTATGAATCCATAAACGCTTTAAATCTAATGCACTAGTTGTCTCAACCTTTGCAACAGTATCACTATCAGCCCAACACCAAACACCATCAACCTCTGCGTGACCTACTAATTGATTGGATAGTTCATCTTTATCACCAGTTACAATATTAATAACACCAGGAGGAATGTCTGAAGTCTCAAAGGTTTGAACTAACTCTAAGGCGACGCTTGGAAAGTTTTCACTAGGAATCAGAATGACTCGATTTCCCATAGCTATTGCTGGAGCTATCAAAGATATGGTTGTAAGTAGGGGTTGGTCTTCAGGTGCGATTTGAGCTAGAACACCAATAGGTTCAGGGAGGGCCATTGTAACTCCTCGGTAAGGAGCACTATGAACAGCCCCATCATATTTATCAGCCCAAGCAGCGTAACTAAAGATTCTAGATAAACTTTCATTAAATTCTGCTTTTGCTTGCTTATTAGTCACTCCGCATAGGGTTTCTAGGCGCTTAATCCATTCAGACTCTCGAATAGCAAGGTTCTCTGCAAGGAAGTAGAGAATTTGTGCACGGCCATGACCACTTTGAGAGCTCCAAGAGGCGGCTTTAATAGCTGCATTTACAGCGTTTCGGATGTCTTTTCGGTTACCTGAGCCAACTATAGCAGCTAGACTTCCGTCAGCGTTATAAGTTGACATACTGTGACCACCATCCGGTCTGACTTGCTTACCACCAATATAGAACTTTAAAGTACGGTCAATTGATTGTTCATTATTGTTCTCAATAATTTTTTTAGACTTGGACTTCTTGATAGGACTTAAAAATCTAGGCTTTAAATATTCATAAAGCCCCTCCTTTCCACCTTCTCGACCAAATCCAGATTCCTTTACGCCACCAAATCCACACGAGGCATCAAACTGATTATGACAATTAATCCATAACACTCCGGCCTTAATCTTAGGTGCAACGTCCATAGCACGATTAATGTTTTCACTCCAAACACTTGCGGCTAAACCATATCGACTATTATTAGCTAGTTCAATAGCCTCAGATTGAGTCCTAAAAGTCATCGAAACAAGGACTGGACCAAAAATTTCTTCTTGCGCTAATGGGTGACTAGAATCAATCTCAGTAATAAGAGTTGGTGGGTATAAGTTTTTATCAGCTTGAATATCGCAAGCCTGGTAGGATTCACCACCATGCTCAAGACCATCTTTTACCATTTGGTCAACCCTTTGAAATTGAGTTTTACTTACTAAGCTTCCTAAATCTATTGATTTATCTAGTGGTAAACCTAAGCGTAATTGTTTAATTCTTGCTTTGATTTTTGAGTGTAATTTATCAGCAACTTCAGCTTGAACTAATAATCTTGATCCTGCACAGCATACCTCACCCTGATTAAACCAAATAGAGTCAACAAGCCCTTCAACAGCGGCATCTAAATCAGCATCCTCAAAAACTACAAATGCTGACTTTCCTCCAAGCTCGAGAGTTAATTTTTTACCCTGTCCAGCGGTACTTTTTCTGATTGATTGACCAACAGCAGTTGAGCCAGTAAATGCGACCTTATCTATCCCATCATGAGCCGCCAAAGAGGCGCCTACATCACCATCACCATTAACCATATTGATAACACCTGAGGGGACTCCAGCTTGCTTACATAAATGAGCAAAATACATCGCCGTGATAGGGGTTTGCTCAGCGGCTTTAAATACTATAGTATTACCCATTGCAAGGGCAGGTGCAATCTTCCATGACAACATTAAAAGTGGGAAATTCCATGGAACAATCTGTGCAATAACGCCGATTGATTGATAGCTTTTAAATTCCTTTTCTTGGAGTTGTGCCCAACCAGCATGATGATAAAAATGCCTAATTGCAAGAGGTATATCAATATCCCTACTTTCGCGAATCGGCTTACCATTATCCAAAGTTTCAAGGACCGCTATAAGTCGAGAATTTTTTTGGAGTAATCGTGCTAACGCATAAAGAACTTTTGCTCTTCCATGCCCTCCAAGTGACTGCCAACCTGGCTGCGCTTTCCTTGCAACCTTTACTGCATCATTTAATTGAGATTTACTAGCAACCTCTATATTTGCAAGTAAATCTCCATTTGAAGGATCTAAACTAGCAATTAAGTTTGCATCTTTCTGGTTTACAAATTTACCATTTATAAATTGCCCAAATCGACGACCATTCTCCTCAAGCCATTTTTGAGCCTCAGAGCTACTTTCTAGGGCTTCACTATAATCAAGTTTTTCAAATGATTCTAATATTGTCATAATTTAATCCTATGCTAATGGGTGACGATAAGAGGCTGAATAATAGCCACTAGAAAAGTGGTCAAGTTGGCGCTCAATGTCACCAAGTAAACTTGAGGCGCCAAAACGAAATAAATCTGGCTCAAGCCATCTCCTGCCTAGTTCTTCTTGAATCATAGTCATATAGGTCAGTGCAGTTTTGGTATCACTTATTCCACCGGCAGCTTTAAAGCCTATTCTAATCCCAGTTTCATTATAGTAATCACGAATCATTCGAATCATAACAAGACTTACAGGCAACGTGGCATTAGTGGATTCTTTTCCAGTAGACGTTTTAATAAAGTCAGCACCAGCCATCATGCAGATCTGAGAGGCTCTTGCAATATTACTAAGGTTTCCAAGTTCACCGGTTGCCAAAATGGTTTTCATGTGAGCATCACCGCACTTCTCGCGAAATGATTTAACTTCATTGTATAGCTCCTGCCAGTTACCTTCTAAGACATGGCGCCGACTTATTACTATATCAATTTCATTAGCTCCAGAGGCTACTGAATACTCAATTTCTTGAAGCCTCAGAGGTAATGGTGAAAGTCCTGCAGGGAATCCAGTAGAGACTGCCGCTAAATTAATTTTAGAATCAACTAGATTTTTTTTAGCAGCTGACAACATGTCATGGTAAACACATATCGCAGCAACACCTAGGTTAAGAGAATCTATACCTAAGGCTTTACTTAAAGTTGGATTTAAAGGTTTTTTTGCTTTACTACAAAGTCGACGAACTCTAGCTTCAGTATCATCTCCCGAAAGAGTTGTTAGGTCCATCAATGTGATCGCTTTAAGTAGCCATGCAGCTTGTTTATCTTTTTTAATGCTTCGACGAACCCCGTAATTTTTACAACGACGCTCAATAGCGCTACGGTTAATAGATATGTTAGAAATCTTATCAAGCTGAAAATCCATTCCAGGATTTCGTTTAGTATTTGAATGATCTTCAATATCAGCTTTTATATAAGAAATAATCTTCTTATCTTGATTAGCTCCATGATTATCAATTGCTGTATTTTTATTATTCATTTGGTTGGTATTCATATAAATTATGATTGACTATTAAGATATGAAGCCAATAAATCTTCGACAGTATCTGCTGCCTTAGTAGCAAAAGCTATCGTTTGCTCATGACTAAGTGCTGTTTCACTCATTCCAGCAGCATAGTTAGTGATAACTGAAAGTGCACATAAGGGTAGTTCTTGATGACGAGCTAAGATGACCTCAGGAACTGTAGACATCCCAACAGCATTAGCACCCAATGCCTTTACTGCTTTGATTTCTGCAGGAGTTTCAAACTGAGGGCCGCTAAACCATGCATAGACTCCCTCATGTAGGGTTATCCCATTAGATTTTGCAGCACTACGCATAGAGTCATTAAGCGAAGGGTTATAGGCATCACTCATGTCAACAAAACGTTTATTACTTTCAGCGCCAAATAGCGGTGAAACACCAGTCATATTAATGTGATCTGTAATCAGCATAACACTCCCTGGGGAGGCTTCCCTGAGCAAACTGCCTGCAGCATTTGTAAGCACTAAACTAGTGCATCCAATCGCTTTAAGAGTTTGAATAGCAACAGCCATAACATCTGCCTTGCCTTGCTCATAATAATGTGCTCTGCCTTGCATCACAACAACATTCGTTTTACCAACTTGACCAAATAATAATCTTCCGGCATGACCACCAACACCTGCAATTGGAAATCCAGGTAGCTGATCAAAATCAATACTTGCCTGTGTTTCTATATTGTCACAAAACTGACCTAAACCAGAGCCAAGAATAAGTCCAACTTGAGGTTTAAAGTTTTTGGCACTCTGGTTTATTATATCGACGCAATCTTCGACTTGACTCATTACAAGTGCTCCGGCCCAAAAGAATTAGGTAAAAGTTCAGAAAGATTTATTCGTTGCTGCACTCCATCTGGAGAACACATCATAATTTGTGTATTTGTATCAGAAAATTCTCTTATTCGTTGTCTACAACCACCACAAGGTATACCACCTTCATCATTCTTAGTCATAACATAAATCGTTTTTATCTTTTTATCACCAGCAATGACCATCGATGCAATTGCTGAAGCCTCAGCACAGTTCCCTAGAGGGTAGCTAGCATTTTCGACATTGCAACCACTATATGTATTTCCATTATCAGTTACTATTAACGCACCAACTGGATAATTAGAGTAGGGCACATAAGCTTTACTCATGGCTTCTTTTGTAGCTGCAATGTAGCTCTCTTCGTTCATATCTATAATTCCTTAATATAGGGCTGTGCTGATGCTTTTGGAGGTATTGCTTTTCCAATAAAACCAGCCAACAAGATGACAGTTAATAGGTAAGGTATAGCTTCAATTAATTGTACTGGAACTTCACCAATAACAGGAAGAACTACTCCTTGAAGTCTTACAGCTAAGGCATCTAAAAAGCCAAACAAGAAACAAGCAGCCAAAACTCTATAGGGGTGCCATTTACCAAATATAAGTGCTGCCAAAGCTATGAATCCTTGTCCAGCAGTCATTTCTTTAGTGAACTGCGCATTATGAGCAGTTGCAATATACGCTCCACCAATACCACACAGAATTCCTCCTATAAGTAAAGCCTTATAACGAAGCCCTTCTACAGATAAACCAGCAGTATCGACAGCCTTAGGGTTTTCTCCAACAGCTCGTAATCGAAGTCCAAATCGAGTTCGATATACAACCCACCAAACAAGAGGGACCGTCGCAAAAGCTAAGTAGACCAAAATATTGTGCCCACTAATTAGTTCCCTATAGATAACACCTAGGATTGGAATGTGATCAATAATATTAACGCCAGGAAGTGTAATAGAAAGAAACCTCTCATCTCCTTGAAGGTTTGGAGTTATTCCGCCACTTTTAAACCAAGCTAGAGTCAGAATCATCGTAAGTCCTGAAGCTAAGATATTAATTGCAACGCCACTAACTATTTGGTTTCCTTTGAAAGTTATAGAGGCGAGTCCATGAATCATAGCCAAGATACAGGAGGCAAATATAGCAAATAATAAACCAATCCATGGAGAGCCAAAGACAGTGGCTGCACTAGCGGCAATAAAAGCTGACATTAAAAGTTTCCCTTCAAGGCCAATATCAACCACCCCCGAGCGCTCAGCAAATAAGCCAGCCATAGAAGCAAAAATAAGTGGCGTACAGACCCTAAATGAAGCGTCCAATGTCAATATAAGATTTAACAATAAGTCATTCATTATTATGTCTCGATAGGGGCTAAAAACCGAATTAGAATTGGTCTATATAAGTACTCTAAACCACCACAAAAAAGAATTACGAGGCCCTGCATAACTACGATGATATGACGGGAAACATTTTGCATTTCAAATGCCAAGTCCATTCCACCTTGATAAAGTATGCCAAACAAGAGTGCTGCAATTATTATTCCTATAGGGTGATTTCGACCCATCAGGGCTACAGCTATTCCACCAAATCCATAGCCATAATTAAAATCTAACAACAATCTATGCTGAACACCCATAAGTTCATTTATTCCAACCAATCCCGCTAATGCGCCCGAAATACACATTGTTACTACGATAATTTTTTTTGGGTTTATACCACTGTATACAGCAGCATCGTTGCTTTTTCCTGTAGCACGAATAGCGAAACCCCAGCGAGTATGCCAAAGAAAAAACCAAACTAAAGCTGAAAAAATTAAGGCGATAAAGATTGACAAATTCAGTGGCGATTGAGCAATTTTAATTCCCATTCCAGCAAATACTTCATGAACGAAAGGTATCCATGCGGAGTCTGGAAAGTCTTTACTCTGAGGAGACATTTGACCCATCTCTCGAAGAACATGAACCAATAAATAAACCATCAAGGCTGAAGCTAGGAAATTAAACATAATGGTTGTGATAACAATATGACTGCCCCTATAGGCCTGTAAGTATGCTGGAATGATGGCCCACATAGCTCCAAACAGAAGACCACCAAATATACCTAATGGAATAATCAGCCAAGCGCTAAGGGTCGGGTCAATATATAAGGCAACTAGAGCTGTACCAAGACCACCAATATAAGCTTGACCCTCGCCACCAATGTTAAATAGTCCTGCATGGAATGCAACAGCTACCGCCAAACCAGTAAAAATAAAGTTGGTTGTATAATACAATGTATATCCAATTCCCTCTTCATAACCAAAGGCTCCATAAATTAGGATTTTAGTTGCCTCAATCGGGTTAACATTAATTAGAATAAATACGACAGCAGTTGCCAAGAAGGCAGTTAAGACATTAAAAAGTGGCAGTAACAAGCCATTAATCCATGATAATCTTCTATCACGTGTCATAGTTGAGCCTCATTGGATTTTTCTTGAGAAATTAGAGCGTTAGCCATCATCATCCCAAGGGTTGCTTCATCAGCATCTGACGCGTCAACAGTGCCAGTTATTTCACCGTCACACATAACAATGATTCGGTCACTGATTGACATGATTTCTTCTAATTCCACTGAAATTAAAATAATCGCTTTACCTGCATCTCTCATATCTATGATGCGCTTTCTTATAAATTCAATAGCACCAATATCGACTCCGCGAGTGGGTTGACCAATAATCAAGACCTCTGGGTCACGTTCAAATTCTCTGGCTAAAATAAGTTTTTGTTGATTTCCACCTGAAAAATTGGATGACTTTAAGTCTGGATTTGTAGGGCGAACATCAAACGCCTCCATAATTGATTCACAGTTAGCTTTGACAGATGAACGCTTTAACCAAACACCATGATTTATATTTTTGTCATTGTGATAACCTAAAAGTGCAGTTTCGCTGGCAGTAAAATCAGAAATCATTCCCATTCTTTGACGGTCCTCGGGAACATGAGCCACTCCAAGATTCCTAAGTTGTTGAGGATTTAAAGGGTTTTTTGAATTTATGGTTTCTCCCATAATTTCAATTGAGCCATTAGAAATTGGAAGTATTCCAGCCAAAGCTTTTAAAAGCGTTCCTTGACCATTACCAGTCACTCCAGCAATCCCTAGTATTTCTCCTGAGCGCGCTTCAAAACTGACATTTGATACTCTTTTTAATCCTTGCTCATTATCTATTTCAAGATTTTTTGCCACTAAAACTGGCTTACCAATGTTGGCTTTTGATTTCTCTATATTAAGTAAAACTTTTCGACCGATCATTAGCTCTGCGAGCTCTTCAGGATTCGTTTTATTTGTTTCCCTATGCGCAACCATTTTTCCTGCCCGCATGACTGATACATGGTCCGTAATATCCATGATTTCACGGAGCTTATGAGTAATCAAAATAATTGTAACACCTTGATTTTTTAGGGCTTCAAATATGCGAAACAACTCGTCAGATTCTTGAGGGGTTAAAACCCCTGTAGGTTCATCAAGTATTAAGACCTTTGCGCCTTTATAGAGCCCTTTTAAAATTTCAACTCGTTGTTGCATACCAACTGAGAGTGATTCAACAGGGACATCTAATTCCACTTCTAAGCCGTACTCTTTAGCTAGTCTTGTTAATTCAATTCGAGCCTTGCCTAGGCTTTCAGATATTAAAGCTCCACCTTCGCTACCTAGTATGACATTTTCTAGAACGGTGAAATTATCGACAAACATAAAGTGTTGATGAACCATACCAATTCCGGCTTCAATTGATTGTTTAGAACTTGTGGCTCTAAACTCTTTATCAAAAACTTTAATTTGTCCAGAGTCAGCCTGATAAAAGCCATACAAGATGCTCATCAAGGTTGACTTACCTGCACCGTTTTCACCAACAATTCCGTGTATTGTTCCGGTTTTAACGCTAAGACTGACTTTGTCATTTGCATGAACGGCACCGAAATGCTTATCAACATCAGTTAGCTCAATAGCAATGTTTGACTTAGCCATGGATATTTTTAACCAAGAAAAATAAATTTATTATAGTTTAAAAAAAAACATCCGGCCCAAGGACCGGATGTTTTAAAGGATAAAAACTGCTAATTATAGAGGGCAGGTATTATCGCTCGTATAGTCATGAACTACTATATCACCAGCAATAATGGCATCTCTTGCAGCTTCAACAGCGGCAATCATCTCAGCAGAAACTAAGTCAGCATTGTGCTCATCCATAGCATAACCAACTCCATTTTCAGCAAGACCTAAAACTCTCATTGCTGGATCCCAAGTGCCATTCATCGCGGCTTCATAGCTATCATAAGCAGCATCTCCCACTAATTTATACATGGAAGTAAGCATTGTTCCTGGTTGCATGTAGTTTTGGTTGTCATCAACACCGATAGCCAACACGCCCATATCGGCAGCAGTTTGGTATACACCAATTCCAGTTCCACCAGCAGCAGCATATACTACATCTGCGCCAGCTTCAATTTGACTACGTGTGAGCTCTCCACCTTTAGAAGGGTTACCAAAAGCTGCAGGAGTTGAACCAGTCATGTTAGCCAAAACATTCACAGAACTGTCTTGATATGCTACACCTTGCTTATAGCCGCACTCAAAGCGACTAATGAGTGGAATATCCATACCACCAACAAAGCCTACAGTGCCAGACTCTGAAGCCATTGCAGCCATCATGCCAACTAAGAAAGAACCTTCGTGTTCTTTATAAAGAACCATTTGTACATTTGGCGCCATAACCCAGCCATCAATTAGCGTAAATTTTGTGTCAGGGTAAGCCTCAGCAGCAGCAGCAGTTGCATTAGACATGCCAAAACCTACAGCGACAATTGGCTCATAGCCACGCTGAGCAAGCTTCTTAAGAGTTTGCTCAACCTGAGCAGCATTAGTTGGTTCAAGCTCAGTAACAGCGATACCAGTATCATTCATAAATCTTGTAGCACCATTAAAAACTGATTCATTGAAAGACTTGTCATTCTTGCCTGCAATATCATAAACAACAGCTGGCTTAAAGTCAGCTTGTGTTATTGATGCTGTTAGGACAAAGGCAGTAGCAATTATTGCTAGCCCTGATTTTTTGATCAATCCACTGAAGTGTGAATGTTTCGCATTTTTCATTTTGTACTCTCCTTAGTTATTAATCTGAAAATATTATAAATAGTACGAAAACCATCATTAAAAAAAAGATAGTTAAAAGAACATCTATTTTTAACTCAAGTTTTGGTTCTTTCAAGTATATAGAAATTAAATACCCGAGTTGTCAATATTCTATTCTTGAAGCTGTCCTTTGTCAAAAATATTTCAATTTATTTCTTATATTTAATTATTAATAATTAATAAAGCTCACTAAATATTGTTTACAATAATTGTTAACAAAATTGACGTCTGCTATTTAAACACTTATACTATAGGAAAAAAAATACAATAATGACAACAACCTTACACGCAAATCCAGATAAAGTAGTCGACCTTGTTCTCGAAGCAATACTTAAAAATAGACTTAAGCCTGGTGTCAAACTTTCTGAAATTTCTTTGCAAGAAGAGTTTGGCTGTAGTCGTGCTGTTGTTAGGCAGGGTTTTGACAAGCTAGTAGACTCTGGTGTTTTAATTCATAAAAAAAATCAAAGTGTTCGAGTTGCGTATCCAACTAAAAAAGAAACCAAACAAATTTATGAGGCAAGAAAGGCTATAGAAAATGGCGTCATTATGATTCTTGTTGAAAAACATCGAAATAATGAACTAGACCTTTCAATTATTGATTCTTTGGTAATTAAAGAGCAACAACTGCATGAGAATTCAGAGCATGCAAAACTAACTAGGCTGTCGTGTGACTTTCATTTAACTTTAGCTGAGCTATGTGACAATAGGTTTCTTGTTGATAGCCTTAAGCCACTTATACCTTTAAGTGCTCTTGCTGCTTCAGTTTACGCTGATACTGAGTCAAATTTTTGTTCTTTCTCTGAGCATTATGAATTGATAGAAGCAATCAAGAGTAATGACCTTATTAAAGCCTCTAGTGCAATCAATACTCATTTAGATCGTTGTGTTGAGTCACTAAATTTTAATTCAAAAGCTATTAAGAATAATAGTTATAGTCACCTATTTAATTAGAGCTCATTATGGACAAAAAAATAATCCAAAGCCTTAATAATTACCCTCGTAATATGACCGGTTATGGGCAAAACTCAATTCACCCTAATTGGCCTAATAAAGCAAGAGTTGCTGTTCAATTCGTTCTGAATTATGAAGAAGGAGGAGAAAACAGTATTTTGCATGGCGATAAAGCTTCAGAAGCCTTTTTATCAGAGATTGTAGGCGCCAAACCCTATGAAGGGGTTAGGCATATGAGTATGGAGTCGATCTATGAATATGGATCTAGGGCAGGAGTTTGGAGAATATTACGCCTCTTTAAAGAGTTTGATGTGCCGATTACTATTTTTGCAGTAGCTCTTGCTATAGCTCGTAATCGTGAGCTTGCTGATTATTTAGTAGATAAAAATTATGATATTTGTGCACACGGCTTTCGTTGGATAGACTACCAATATGTTGATGAAAAGACAGAGCGAGAACATATCAAAGATTGCATTTCAGTTTTAACAGAATACTTAGGTAAGAGGCCTATAGGTTGGTATACCGGGAGAAATAGTCCAAATACCAGGAGATTAGTTATGGAGGAAGGTGGCTTTCTCTATGACAGTGATACCTATGACGATGACCTTCCTTATTGGGTTGATGGATTAGAGTCCAATAATAAACATTTAGTTATTCCTTATACTTTAGATGTCAATGATATGAGGTTCGCGTCTCCACAAGGTTTTAATTCGGGTGATCAGTTTTTTAATTATTTAAAGGACAGTTTTGATGCACTATATTTAGAAGGAGAGACGCATCCAAAAATGATGTCAGTCGGTATGCATGCTAGAATTCTAGGTCGCCCTGGCAGAATAATGGCGATGAGGAAATTCCTAGAATATGTCAAAACTTTTGATGATGTTTGGTTTTGTACTCGTAGTGAGATAGCTGAGCATTGGTATGAAAATTTTTAAAGGGGGAGGGATTAATGAAATTACCAACAGAGTTGGCTAGGCATTCCTCGAAAGAGTTTTTAGAGGTCTTTCAAGACTTATATGAGCACTCTCCATGGTTTGTCGAGCAATCTTTAGAACAAGTTGCAGCTGATGACAAATATAACAACTTAGAGAAATTTCATCAATTGCTGTGTGAAATTATGCTTCATTCAGATAATGATTTACAAGATAATTTGATTGTTGCACACCCAACGTTGGCCGGCAAAAAAGCTCAAAACAATGAGCTTACAGATTTTTCAACTACTGAACAAAAATCAGCAGGCCTAGGTAACTGCACTGACTCAGAAATTAGGCTCTTTGAAGAGCTTAATAATGAATATTTTTCTAAGTTTAGTTTCCCTTTCATTATGGCAGTTAAAGAAAAAAATAAATCTGATATTATTTCAAGCTTTAAGGAGCGTAAAGAAAACTCAAGGCTTGATGAAAGATCAAATGCATTAAACGAAATTAATAAAATTGCTTGGTTGCGAATAAAGGAAATTTATGGATTATAAAGATCAAATTGATATTGCTAGCTCTGATCAGGGAAGCAAAGTGATTTATTGTAGTGATGAATTTTTTGCAGACTCAAGTCGCATGCTGCAAGCCAATGATCCAGTTTGGATAGAAGGTAAGTACGATGAAAACGGCAAATGGATGGATGGCTGGGAAAGTAGGCGTCGCCGTGACGGTAAGAATGATTTTTGTTTTATCAGGCTTGGCTCAACCTCCATTATTAATAACTTTAATATTGACACAACTCACTTTACTGGAAACTTTGCGCCCGGAATTTCAATCTTAGGTTGTTATGTTCCAGGAGGGACAACCGATGATCGAGTTGTTGATGGTTCTGCAGTGTCTGAATGGTTTGACTTATTAACCCAAGAAAATCTTGAGGGTGACTCTCACAACCTTTTCTCTTGCAAATCTACCCAACCATTAACGCATCTAAAGATAACGCTATACCCTGACGGAGGTATTGCTCGATTCAGAGCTTATGGTAATACCTACTTCGAAGACAATAAATATCAAATGACTGGTACCAACGTAATTTCTAAACAAAGTGGTGCAAGAGCAGTGTTTGCTAATGATGAGCATTTTGGTTGCCTAAGTAACGTTCTTGAGGAGCATGACCCATTAAGTATGGCCGATGGCTGGGAAACAAGACGTCGACGTAAGCCTGGAAATGACTGGGGAATAATAGCACTCTCGAGTCCTGCGAAGGTTCATGAAATTGTCATAGATACAAGTTTTTTTAAGGGCAACTTTCCAGATACCTTCTCTATTTCATCAACCAATATGACTGATACTGATGACAATACTTTAATTGAGAAAAGCAAAACTTGGGATCTCCTTATAGAAAGAAAAAAATTAGGTATGAATCAAATTCACGTTTTTAATAAAACAAATTTATTGCATAATGATTCAATTACACACATTCGAATTGATATTTTTCCTGATGGTGGGATTGCTCGATTAAAACTTATCGGAAACTTCTTAGAATCATGAACAATTTAACCCTTACTCCAGAAGCATTAACGACAGAGAACTTTAGTCCTTTTGGTCAAGTAATTAGCTGTGAAAATACAGATCATACAACCATTAATGATGGCTATGCTGAGAAATACGCTGACTTGGCCTTAATAGATACAAAAGAAGATCAAGGCTCCACTAGTATTCATATTTTTGTTGCAAAGAAAAGACAATTCCCATTTCAAATTACAATGCTGGAGAAGCATCCCTTCTTTAGTCAGGCATTTATTCCTAGAGCTAACACTCAGTTTGTAGTTGTTGTAGCACCCCCTTCTGAGGATCTTGTAATTGAAAACCTAAGAGCTTTCATTAGTAACGGAGATCAAGGGATAAATTATTCACGTGGAGTCTGGCACTTTCCACTAATTACCCTTGATGACAATTCTCATTTCATTGTTATTGATAGGAAACACAAGGTCGATATTGATAGCATCGAGCAATGCATTGTTAAGCCCATTAACGATGTTCATATTACCTTGGAGTTAAGCTTATGATGCAAATGTATCTTCTTGATTGGGTAAGCGTTTCTTTGAAGTTACTTCATATTATCGTTGGTATAGCTTGGATTGGAGCCTCCTTCTATTTTAATTGGCTCGAAAACAAACTTGATCGATTAAACAACAGAGATGAAATAGCAGGGCACTTATGGGCGGTCCATGGTGGTGGTTTTTATTACTTAGAGAAATACAAAAAGTACCCTCAAACTTTACCCGAGCCATTGCACTGGTTTAAGTGGGAGGCCTACTTTACTTGGATATCTGGAATATTGCTATTGGCGGTTATCTATTACTTCAACGCTAGTACTTATTTACTTAGCCCTGATAGCTCGTTATTGCCATCATATGGTGTAGGCCTAAGCCTCCTAGGTCTTTTAATTTTTTGGTTAATTTATGACATTTTATGTAAATCAAAACTGGTAGAAAAATCATCAATTTTTATAGCAATAATTTTTGTAATTATTTCTCTAAGCGCCTACTTTTATAGCAATATTTTTAACCCTAGAGCGGTTTATATTCAAATTGGCTCGATGATTGGAACAGTCATGGTGGCAAATGTATTTTTTGTAATAATTCCAGTACAAAAAAAGCTAGTTGCTGCATGTATTGAGGGCGCTGAAGTAAGTAAAGAACTTGGATTAATGGGCTATATCCGTTCTCGCCACAATAACTACTTCACGCTCCCAGTCTTGTTTACGATGATAAGTGGTCATTATCCTACAATTTATAGTGGAGAATTCGGGTGGGTAGCCTTAATCGCAATCGTTGCAATTTTGGTTATGATTCGACACTACTTTAATTTAAGGGGAGTAGGGCAGTCAAAAAACACTTTGATAGGGTTAATAATAATCTCAACTATAGCATTGATCTATGCGCTAGCGCCGAGCCAAAGCAAAGATCAATATGAAGGCGTAGTGACGATCGCTGAAGTTAAAACTATTATCGAGAAGCATTGCGTTAGCTGTCACTCGGTCAACCCTAGTGACGAAATTTTTGTTACAGCCCCTAATGGATTCATGCTTAATACCGAAGATCAGATTATCGCTAGTAAGAATCAAATTTATCAGCGCGCAGTAGCAACCAATTCTATGCCTTTAGGTAATAAAACAAATATGACTAGTGATGAAAGACAAATATTAAAAGTCTGGATTGAAAAAGAATAATGAGTCAATATAATCTCTTTCGCGCTTCAATTTATCACTGCACTGAAAGTGATAGGGTTATAGAGGCAGTTTATATTCCAGACGGCCTTATGGTTGTTGATAGTGATTCAGGGAAGGTACTGGATGTTGGTGAATATTCTACTACTACTCCTAAATGGCCTAACCCTTTATCCTTAAAACACTTTAAAGACAGCCTAATAATGCCAGGGTTTATTGATACCCATGTTCATTACCCACAATACAGAGTTATTGCATCATACGGTACTAGCTTATTGGATTGGCTTAATACCTATACTTTTGTTGAAGAACAGAAGTTTTCTGACTTGAATTATGCAACAACCGTTGCTGAATTGTTTCTTGATGAATTGATTAAAAATGGTACAACAACAGCGATGACTTTTTGCAGCTCTTATAAGCAATCCGTTGACGTATTTTTTAAAGCTGCAGAAAAGAGAAAGCTTCGAATGGTTGCCGGAAAAGTTATGATGGATAGGAATGCACCTGAAGGTCTATGTGATAGTGCACAGAGTAGCTATATTGACTCCAAATCATTAATAGATAAGTGGCACAATAAGGACCGCCTTAGTTACGCAGTGACGCCTAGGTTTGCACCTACATCGACTAATGAGCAGTTAGCACAAGCCGCTAAATTATTAAAAGAGTATCCGAATACAGGCGATACGAAGGGCGTCCTTCTGCAAACACATCTCAATGAGAATGATGAAGAAATTGAGTGGGTTAAGGAGCTCTATCCAGAGTCTAAAAATTACTTTGATGTCTACGATAGTCATGACCTTACAGGAATAAACTCAGTGTTTGGTCACTGCATCCATAATACCGATGATGAGTATAGGTCTATGGCTGATTCGGGCTCAAAGGTTGTGCTATGCCCTAGATCTAATCTTTTTTTGGGGAGTGGCTTATTTGCCTTAGATAAACTAGAAGATTTTGGAATAGAGGTCGCGCTTGCATCTGACGTTGGTGGTGGAGACAGTTTCTCAATGTTTCAGGTTATGAACGAGGCTTACAAAATATGTAGGCTTAATGATTACAACTTAGACCCCGTAAAGGCTTTTTATTTAACTACTTTAGCCGCTGCAAAGGTATTAAATATGGACGACAGTATCGGCAACTTCGAGGTTAATAAAGAGGCCGACTTTATTGTTCTTGATCTGAGCGCTACAGAGCTAATAACTGAAAAACTTAAAGTCGCAAAAGACATTAACGACATCTTATTTAGTTTGATGACTTTGGGAGATGATAGACTAATCAAAGAGGTATATATTTTAGGTCAGTCAATTTATAAAAAATAAGGAAAGAAAATGGGAAAACTTACTACACATATATTGGACACTACTTTGGGCACTCCAGCTCAAAATGTAGAGATAAACTTGTACAAAAGAGAGGGCCATAATTCAGTACTAATTAACTCAGCCCAAACTAACTCAGATGGGCGATGTGATGATCCGTTATTGTCAGGTACGGAATTCCATGAAGGTTGCTTTGAACTTGAGTTTGCTGTTGGTGATTACTTTGAATCTAAAAAAATTAATTGCCCCTTCTTGAAGGACGTGGTTATTCGTTTCTATATTAGTGATGAGAGTGAAAATTACCACGTACCCCTTTTAATATCACCATTTAGCTATTCGACTTATAGAGGTAGTTAGTGCATTTTTTATTGAATCAAAACTCAACTCCAACTTCCTTAGGTGAAATAAACCCAAACATGACTGTGCTTGAATGGTTAAGGGCTAGCCAGCTTGTTGGAACTAAAGAGGGTTGCGCTTCTGGAGATTGCGGTGCTTGTACTGCGGTTGTTGGGGAGTTAACTATGAAAGATAAAATCAAGGTCGTTGAGTATAAAAGTATCAATACTTGTATTGCTTTGGCATTTAGCTTGATTGGTAAACATTTAATTACTGTTGAAGGCCTAAAAGAGGGAGAGTTGCTGCATCCAGTTCAAAAAGCAATGGTTATTGAAAATGGCTCTCAGTGCGGCTTCTGTACTCCAGGTTTTGTAATGTCAATGTTTGCTATGTACCACAACGAAGATACACTCAGCCTTCCTAAAATTAATGAAGCATTGTCTGGAAACTTATGTAGATGCACAGGATATAAACCAATAATTGCTGCTGCATTTTCCCTATTTAATGAAGAAAGTGAAAAGCCACTAGACTACTATCAAAAAAATCAAGAAAAAATTATAAAATCACTAACATCTATAAATGACAATGAAGATATCAGCCTAATATTTAAAGGCGACAAAAACAATCTAAGTTATGACGCCCCGTCTAGTGTTGATGAGTTGGCTAGTATTTTGATTAATAACGATTCTGCAAAAATAGTCGCAGCTGGAACTGATTTAAACCTTGAGATTACCCAGTCTTTAAAAGAGTTTTCTCATATTGTTAGCGTTAACGGTGTTAAGGAGTTGCAGGTCATTAATGACGGAGAATTTGAACTAGAAATTGGTTCCGCTGTTAGCTATCAAAAGGCAACCTCTAGTCTAGTTAAGTACTGGCCAGACCTAGAGGCTTTTTTGCATCGATTTGCTTCATTGCCGATAAAAAATTGGGCTACTATTGGTGGTAACATTGCCAACGCCTCACCTATAGGCGACATGCCACCAGTGTTGATTGCCTTGGAGGCAAAATTAAAGCTTCGAAGGGAATCAAAAGTTCGCACTATTGCGTTGGAAGATTTTTTTGTAACTTACAAAAAAACGGCTCTAGAAAAGGGTGAATTTATTGAAAGCATCATAATCCCTAAGCCCGACAAAAATGACCATTTAATAGCTCACAAAATATCAAAAAGATTTGAAGATGATATTTCAGCTGTCTGTATGGCTATGAATGTTAGATTAAACGATGACCTTCCTAGCTCAGTAAAAATTGCACTTGGAGGGATGTCAGGTATCCCTCAAAGAGCTTTGGGTTTAGAGAAAGTAGTATTGGATCACTGGAATGATGAAAACTTAGCTCAATTGGCATATGGAGCCATTAATAATGAATTCTCACCTTTGAATGATGTTAGGGCTTCTTCTGAATATCGATTAAAAGTTAGCGCAAACTTAGTAAAAAAATCTATATTGATCTTGAAAGGCGCTGCAGTTGAAAACCTTGCAGAAATCAATCAATCTAATTACTTGTAATAAGGAAAAAATAATTATCATTAAAAACAGCAACAATTCAAAGCAACCTAAAGACCCAATAATTGGTCGCTCTATTGCCCACGATAGTGCCCATATGCACGTCCAAGGAAGTGCTTCCTATATTGATGATATGAATGTACCAGAAGGAACTCTTCACGTTGCATTTGCCTTAAGTAACGTCGCTCATGGAAAGATAACTAGTATCGATATAAAAACCGCTAAAAAGGCTCAAGGTGTCCATAGCGTTTTGCTTGCGAAAGATATTAAGCATTTAAATATTGGTCCAATAATTCATGACGAGCCTATTTTAGCTAAAGATGAAGTTGTCTTTTATGGTCAGGCGATTGCAGCGGTTCTAGCAGATAGCCATGAAAATGCTCGAAAAGCAGCCGCATTAATTGATTTTAAAATAACTGAACTTGATTCAATAGTTACTGTTGAACAAGCGATGGCTAAAAAAAGCTTTCTTGATGAACCTTTGGTGGTTAATACAGGTGATCCCGATAAAGCTATAAATAAAGCTAAAAATAAACTAAATGGACGTATTACTATTGGTGGCCAGGAGCACTATTACCTAGAAGGTCAGGTCGCTTTAGCTATACCAACAGAAGATAGTGAAATGATTGTTCATTCATCTACTCAAAACCCAAGTGAAGTTCAACATCTAGTTGCTCATGTATTAGGTACCCCTCACAATGCAATTGAGGTTGTAACAAGAAGAATGGGTGGAGGCTTTGGTGGCAAGGAGTCTGACTCCTCTCAGTTGGCATGTATTTGTGCTATATTTGCTCAGCTATGCGGTCTTCCCGTTAAAGCCAGGTTGTCTCGAATGGATGACATCCTTATGACTGGGAAGCGACATGATTTTGTAGCTGACTACGATGTGGGTTACAGTGACGATGGCAAAATTCAAGGAATTAAAATTGACCTCGCTGCAAGATGCGGCTACTCCCTTGATTTATCAAAGGCCATAGTTTCTCGCGCTCTATTTCATGCAGATAATGCATACTACATACCCAATGCTACTTTCCGCGGTTTTTTATGCAAAACAAATACAGCTTCAAATACCGCATTTCGTGGCTTTGGTGGTCCGCAGGGGATGCTCGCTATTGAAAATATTATTGAAGAAATTGCCAACAATCTTGGGGTAGATGCATTAACAATTAGAAAGATAAACTTTTATCAAAAAGATACAAACAACGTCACCCCTTATGACCAAGTTGTCGAGGACAATATTATCAATGAACTTACTAGCGAGCTTGTTGAGGACAGTAATTATTTAACTCGTCGTGAAAAAGTTTCAAAATTTAATAAACAAAATAAATATTTAAAAAAAGGCCTATCACTATCCCCAGTGAAATTCGGTATTTCTTTTACAACTCCACTCTTGAATCAGGCGGGTGCACTAGTTAATGTTTATAAAGATGGAAGTATCTATATAAACCATGGTGGCACAGAGATGGGACAAGGGTTATTTGTTAAGGTAGCACAGGTGGTAGCTAATGAGTTTGGCGTGGACATAGAACGCGTAAAGGTTTCTGCAACCAGCACAGCTAAAGTTCCAAATACTTCCCCGACTGCCGCCTCATCCGGATCTGATTTGAATGGAATGGCAGCAAGAGAGGCTTGCTTAAGAATCAAACAAAATATGAGCGAATTTGCTCTTAAACATTTTGATTTAAGTATTGGTGAAATCAAATTTCAAGACTCTTGTGTTTTATTAGGCAAAAAGAAAATAACATTTGATGACTTCGTATCACTTTCGTATTTGAACCGAGTTGAGCTTTTTAGTAATGGCTTCTATAAGACTCCTAAGATTTATTTTGATGCAATCAAACAAAAAGGTAGGCCTTTTTATTATTATTCCTATGGTGCTTGTGTTAGTGAGGTTTTAGTTGATTGCCTTACCGGTGAATACAAGCTACTCGCTGTTGATATTTTGCATGACGTTGGAGCTTCGCTTAATCCGGCAATTGATATGGGTCAGATAGTTGGAGGGTATATACAGGGGATGGGCTGGTTGTGCTCTGAAGAGCTTAAATGGAACGACTCTGGAGTCTTACTAACAACTGGAGCATCGACCTATAAGATACCTGCAATTGGTGATACGCCTGAGCACTTTGAAGTCAAAATTAAGCCAAATATTTCAAATCATGAAAATACAATCCACAAATCAAAAGCGGTTGGTGAGCCTCCACTTATGCTAGCGATTTCAACCTGGCTTGCCATAAAAAATGCTATCTATAATGCAGACAATAGTAATAAAACTGGCCTAAATGCGCCAGCTAGTTTCGAGGAAGTGTTCTTTAATCTTAACAATAACCTAGACCAATAAATTATGAATAGCTGGTTAAAGCCTGTAAGAAATTCTATAGCCTTAAATAACCCTTTCGTTTTGCTAAGTGTTATTGAAACGAAGGGGTCAACCCCCTGTAGCCGAGGCGATAAGATTGTCTTTGCTGGAGGGAAGTCAATTTTTGGGAGTATTGGTGGGGGCAACCTAGAATTTAAGGCTTTGGATTTTGCAGAGAACTTATTGAGCGATAATATCAATACAGTTCATTTAGAAAAATACCCATTAGGTGCAACACTTGGCCAGTGCTGTGGCGGTTACGTCAAAGTAATGTTTGAAAGTTTTATTGAGACTGACCCAGGCTCTAAGAAAAACTCTTCTTGGGTTGATACTGCTGCAAGCCTAATAGAAAAGAACCAAGATTTTGTCATCGCTACATTGATCAATAAGCACTCTGAAAAGGAGCATAGCTACCAAAAGTTTGTTTATTCAAGTGATAACAATGTAGCGTTTTCAGGTGAAAGTAAACTGTCTAAAGAAATCCTTAACAGTGTTACCAGTTTGTTGTCATCTTCACAGAGCCCAACTGTCATTGAATTTAACGATGAATCTGGATTACTAACTGAAGTTTGTCTTGAGAAGGTTGTTTGTAGTGAAATTCAGACCGTGGCAGTTTTTGGCGCAGGCCACATATCTAGAGCACTAATGCCAATAATAACAAAGCTACCTATAAATATTTATTGGATTGACGATAGGCCTCTTCAGTTTGAGCAGTATCAGGGAGACACTTCTCAAATAAACATTATTTGTGATGACTTCTCTCTAGGTCTGATAGACTTGCCAGATGACGCCTATTGCTTGGTAATTACCTATAGCCATCAAATAGATTTTGATATATGTGAAAAGATTATTTCTAAAAATAAATTTAGCTATTTAGGTATGATTGGATCTGCAATTAAAGGCAAAAAATTTAGGGATAGATTTCTACAAAAAGGGTACCCAGAAAAGACAGTTGATAAGTTTATATGTCCCATAGGCGAAAAACAAAAATTCTTAAAATCACCTACTGCAATTGCTGTTACTATAGCAATGGATTTGATAAACTTTCTTGAACAAAAAAAACAAACCGCAACTCTATGAACTATCAACTCGAAATTAATAATATTACTAAGTCCTACGGTGATTTAAAGGCTAATGATGATATATCTCTCAACATAAAGCCTTCAAGTATTCATGCACTATTGGGAGAGAATGGAGCTGGAAAGTCGACCTTAGTTAAGGTTATCTATGGCTCTTTGATGCCTGATAGGGGTGAGATGAAGTGGTTAGGTAAATCTTACAGTCCAAAAAATCCTTTTGATGCTAGAGAGCAAGGTATTGCTATGGTATTTCAGCACTTTTCTTTGTTTGAGTCATTAACGGTTGAAGAGAATATTGTTCTCGGTCTTGATGGCGTCAGATTGGATGAAAACTTTACTGAGCAAATTATCAAATACTCAAAGCAATATGGGCTTGATATTAATCCACACCAGGTGGTGGGCGACTTGTCAGTTGGAGCGCGACAAAGGGTCGAAATTATTCGGTGCCTGATGCAAAACCCGAAGCTACTCATAATGGATGAACCCACTTCGGTATTGACTCCTCAGGAGGTTTCTGATTTATTTATTACACTTCGAAAACTGGCAGATGATGGTTGTTCAATTTTGTATATTTCGCACAAGCTGGAAGAGGTTCGTCAAATATGTAGCGAGGCAACTATCTTAAGGGACGGTAAGCTCATTGAAAACTGTATACCTCAGGATCATAGCCAGCAAGAGTTAGCCGAAATGATGATTGGTAAAAAATTAATTCAATTAGCCAGAAGTAATATCAATACCGGAGAAAATATCTTCTCAATAAGTAATTTAAGTCAAAAGAGCGATGACATGTTTGGAGTTGACCTAAAGAACATATCTCTATCTGTTATGAAGGGAAGTATTGTTGGGATAGCAGGGGTTGCGGGTAATGGCCAAGATGAGTTGATGGAACTTCTTATTGGTGAAATAACCTCTCCACCAGGCACTTTAAGTTTTAAAGGTGGTGATATTGGAGACCTTAACTCTCATGAAAGAAGGCAGTTGTCAATGTTTTTCATTCCCGAAGAGCGACTCGGTCATGGCGCAGT
>ERZ1048872.583-NODE-583-length-38444-cov-4.941520_pt1 | contig 38444 bp, 30 predicted proteins | sample MGYA00383100_ERZ1048872 | MGnify/ENA primary metagenome ERZ1048872 (study PRJEB29581, sample SAMEA5548370) | metagenome | biome: marine; feature: coastal; material: water | depth 50 m | study: Short-term variability in the microbial, nano- and picoplankton...
TCCTTTGAAAATAAAGATAAAGGGTATGATCAGGTTTGGTTAAAGGGACCAGCTGTAAAAGTTTTTAGAGGAGAAATAGACGTATGAGCTTATTGAATAAAGATAGAATTGCGTTGCGTGCTTTAGAGCCGTTAGACATTGATTTGTTGTTGGCAGTAGAGAACAATACAGACCTTTGGTTTGTTAGCGAAAGCAATCTGCCTTTATCTAAAGCAATATTAGAAAGCTATATAGAGAATGCCTCTCAAGATATTTATGAAGCAAAACAATTCCGTTTTGTTATTGAATTTCAAGGCGAAACGGCTGGATTGATAGACGTTTTTGATTTCGACCCAATAGGCTTAAAAGTTGGTGTAGGTATTGTTGTTTTGCCTCGCTTTCGCGGAAAAGGAATATCTAAAGAGGCGATAACATTACTGCAGCAACTGGCAACGCAGACGTGGCAAATTCATCAAATGTATGCGCATATTTCTGTTGACAATACAATCAGTCTGAAGGCATTTACGTCTTGTGGCTTTAAAGAAGCTGGCTACCTTAAAGACTGGAAAAAATGGAAAGGTCATTTTGTTGATATGCGCGCATTGCAATGGTTCTCTGGTTTATGAGAAAATCGTTAGCTGTATTGTTTGGCTTTTTAGCCATCTTTCTTGTTTTATGGCAATGCCAATCTTCAAAAATTGAAAATCAAGTTTACCTCAATCACAGTGATACTGTACAGTATGTTGGGATGGAAACATGCAAACAATGCCATTTAGAAAAGTTCGAAACCTTCCAGCATACAGGTATGGGAAAGAGCTTTGGAAAAGCCGACACCTTAAAAAGTGCCGCAAATTTTGGCAACAGTATTATAAACGATCCGTTCTTAGATTTTAATTACTTCCCATTTTGGAATGGCGATCAACTAAATTTAAAAGAGTTTAGACTTAAAAATGGCGATACTGTTTACACACGGATAGAACAAGTAGATTACATTATTGGAAGCGGACAGCATACCAACTCTCATTTACAAGAGGGCAATGGCTATGTGCATCAAATGCCTTTCACCTATTATACACAATCTGGAAAATTAGATTTACCTCCCGGTTTTGAAGATGGCAACAATACCCGTTTTTCTAGGCTTATCGGATTGGAGTGCATGAGTTGCCACAATGCTATGCCAGTAGATTTCGTAAAAGGGAGTCAGAACAAATTCGACAAAATCCCCTTGGGCATAGATTGCGAGCGTTGTCACGGACCAGGTGAGGCGCATGTGTCAAAGATTATGCGCGGTGACATTACAGATACCGCTGTTGCGATAGATTACAGCATCGTTAATCCAAGGAAGTTGGAGGTTGATCTTCAATTTGAATTGTGTCAAAGGTGCCACTTGCAAGGGAATGCGGTGTTGAAAGAGGGGAAATCATTTTTTGACTTTAAGCCTGGAATGCAATTAAGTGATGTTATGGACGTATATCTGCCACGCTATTCCAATAGCGATGAAGAATTTATAATGGCAAGCCATGTAGATCGTTTCAAAAAGAGCGAATGCTTTAAGCAAAGTGCTGATCAGTTTTTGTGTACTTCCTGCCATAACCCCCACATTAGCGTAAAAGAAACTAATATTTCAAACTTTAACAGGAAATGTGAAAGCTGTCATACTTCCCCAAAAGAAGAATGCTTTGAATCTATAGAAGTTAGAAACTTAAAAGGTGACAACTGCGTTGAATGTCATATGCCAAGTTCTGGAGCTATTGATATTCCACATGTTACTGTGCATGATCATTTCATCAGAACCCCTGTAGAAAAGACTAAAACAGAGGAGCTAAAAATCTTTTTAAGGTTGGAGGCGATTAACAATTCAAACCCAACTAAAAGAAGTACGATTCTCGCCTACTTACAACAGTACGAGCGTTTCGAATCTAATGCCGTTTACTTAGATTCTGCTTATCAACTATTAATCTCTTCAGGAGATTATGGCACCGAGCTCTACAGAGAATGGGTGTTGTATTATCACCTAAAAGGCGAAAAACAAGCGTTGGTCGACTTAGTAAACAATAGATTGATAGAAAATATCCTTAGTCTTTTAAAAACAATGAGTTACGATAATAGTGATGCGTGGTGTGCATACAGGATAGGAGAAGCCTATTTGAATTTATCAAGTCCAGATAATGCGCTAGTGTTTTTGGAGAGAGCCGTTGAGTTAGCGCCTTTCATTTTAGAGTTTAAACTCAAATTAGGTACAGCATATTTTATGTCTGGACAATATGAATCTGCAGAGAAAGCATATAAAAGTGCTCTTGTTGAAAACCCAAAATTAGAAGAAGCACTTTCAAATTTAGGCTATGTTCAAATACTTTTGGAAGACTACGATTCCGCAGAAATGAATCTTGAAAAATCATTAGAGCTAAATCCAGATTATAAAGAAGCAAAGTTAAATTTGGCCACGCTTTACATGACAACGAATAGGATGGAAGAGGCAATGCAATTACTTCTAAAACTTTTAGAAACCTATCCTGGAGACACCAAAATTAGAGCGGCAATTCAATACATTGAAAACACCTATGGGTAAGGTTTTAAAAATAATAGTGGTTGTTAGTATAATTGGAATTTGTATTTCCTTGTACATCGTATATAATACCATTTTTAAGGCGAATACCAATTTAAGCGAGGACTACGAACTGCGCATTGAGGAAGTAATTACGATAGACAGTTTAGTTCTAATTTTTGAGCAAGACGAGGTCTTGAAAAGCACTACTGGTTTTTCTGCCGTAGCCGAAAGAAAAAACGTGATGAACGTTTTGCCGGGTCGATACATCATAACTCCAGGAATGAGTAGCAACGCAATTATTAACATGCTGCGTGCAGGCTTGCAGGTTCCTATTAAGCTAACATTCATTGCGCAGCCAAACTTGAGAAAATTGTTAGGAGTTATTTCAGAACAAATACAACCGGACTCTGTTGATATTTTGAATTACATCACCTCGGACTTTATTCGTGAAAATGATTTGAACCTTGAGGTATTACCTGCTTACTTTATTCCTAACTCATATGAAGTCTATTGGAACACCAGCCCAGAAGGCTTTGGAAGCCGTATGATGAAAGAGTATCAAAGCTTTTGGAATGCCGAGCGCATCGCGAAAGCAAAAAGTTTTGGTTTAACTGCAGTTGAAGTTTCAACATTGGCTTCAATCGTAGAAGGAGAAACGAACAAAACCAAAGAAATGCCGAGAGTGGCGGGCTTGTATTTAAACAGACTAAAGAAAGGTCAGAAGTTAGAATCAGATCCCACAGTTCGTTATACCATTAAACAGAAGTATGGCCAAGATTACAAGATAAAGCGAGTGTTGTACAAAGATTTGAAAATTGACTCTCCGTATAACACCTATATGTATACAGGGCTTCCGCCTGGGCCTCTAAGTATTCCAAGTATTCAAGCAATAGACGCTGTTTTAAATGCAGAAGACCACAATTATATTTATATGTGTGCTGATCCTTCAACGGGCTATCATAAGTTTACAGCTAGTTATGCACAACATTTAAAAAATAGAGATGCCTATAAACTTTGGCTTCAAGAAAATAAAATATACCGTTAACCTTTTGTGAGATTATAACCTTAAAATTGAACTCTTCATTTTATCTTGATTAAAAAGAATTTTACATATCGAATTTTACCATTGTTGCTTTTTTTCTTCTTCAGCATTAAAATGAATGCGCAATTAAAGGATCCTACTTTTTGGACACCATCTTCAACCTACAATAAGGCAAGAACAAATCTAATCGTATATGGTGGAGGCGGAGCTGCAGTATTGACTCTTGCGGGCTTGTATTCTATGTGGTATTTAGACTATCCCCAATCTGGATTTCACACGACCAAAGATTGGGAGAACTGGATGCAGATGGATAAAGTAGGACATGCTACAGTTTCATATGTTGTTGGTCAAAGTGGTTACGATGTCTTTAAGTGGGCTGGTTGGAAAGAAAAGAAGGCCGTTTGGGTGGGTGGTACCGTAGGGTTAGCTTATCTAACAACGGTGGAAGTTATGGATGGTTTGTCGGATGGTTGGGGCTGGAGCTGGGGAGACTTTGCTTTTAATACAATAGGTGCAAGTCTATTTATCGGTCAACAGTTGGGTTGGAAAGAACAACGCATGATGTTAAAGTTTTCATATCATGATACCGAACATCCTCCATACAATCCTGAATTATTAGGACCAGGAGGATTCCAAAGCATAATTAAAAACTACAATGGTCAAACGTATTGGCTCTCAGTGAACCCAAGATCTTTTGCAAAAGAAAGCATGACATGGTTCCCTAAATGGTTAAACATTGCTGGTGGATATGGTGCAACCGACATGATTGATGCTACTCAAACGCAACGAGAAATAGATGAAGGGTTTTACAGGCACCGCCAATATTACTTATCGCTAGATCTAGACTTACGGAGAATACCAATGAAGCCTGGGTTTTGGAGATCTCTGGTTCGTACCATTAGCTTTATAAAAATACCAGCACCTACGGTTCAATTTAATGGAAGCGAACATGGCGGAACAACGTTTCATTGGCTGTATTTTTAAAGGAAGAATTGCTCGATTAATTCCTTTTACATTTTTAACCAAACAACCTATAATGGTTAGATAAATGGTTATTTTGGCTTTCTGATTATTGCTTCTATCAAAACAAAATTTATGAATACTATTTTCAAAAACATCCTTGGCATAGGCGTTATTGGCGCGATGCTAGTAGGTTGTAGTGAAGAGGCCAAAATGGCGAAAATGCCCCCTCAAAAAATCCCAGTTATTAAGGTAATGCAGCAAGATGTCCCCATTTACAATGAAATGGTGGGGCAGGTTTATGGCTACAAAGACATTCCTATTAGAGCGAGGGTAGATGGCTTTTTAGAAAAAATTGCATTTGAAGAAGGGTCTACAGTTACTAAAGGACAATTGCTCTATAAAATAGATGAGCAGCCATTTATGGCAGATGTTTCTGCGAAGCAAAGTAAATTGGCTGAAGCAAAAACACAGATGACAAATGCTAAGAACGAATTAGATCGTTACAAGCCTTTGGCAGAAATGAACGCAGTAAGTAAAAGTGATTTAGATGCCGCACAGGCAAATTATGATGCATCTGTTGCAGCTGTAGATGCTGCCAAAGCAAATTTGCGTAGCTCAGAAATAAACTTAGGTTACTGTACCTTAAGCGCACCGATCAAAGGAATAATTGGGAAGACGGAAGCTCGAGAAGGAGAATATGTCGGAAAAGAGCCAAACCCGGTCATATTAAACACAGTTTCAAGAATTGACACTATTCGTGTTCAGTTTTCAATATCAGAATCTAAGTACCTACAATTGGCTAAAGCTTATAGAAAGGCTCATTCTAATGAAGAAGCAAGAGATGCTGTAGATAGCAACGAAACGAAAGCAGATGTAGAATTGATTCTAGCAGATGGCAGTGTCTACGAAGAAAAAGGCAAAATAGACTTTGTGAATAACACGATAGATGCCAATACAGGTTCATTGCTTATCCAAGCGAGCTTCCCTAATTCTAGTCGAATACTCAGGCCTGGGCTGTATGCCAAAGTTAGAATTCAGTTTGAAGTAGCAGAGAATGCAATTGTTATCCCTCAACGATGTGTCATAGAATTGCAAGGTCAGTATTCTGTTTTTGCCGTTGGTGAAGACAATAAGATAGTATCTAAACCAGTAGAATTAGGCTATCAAATGGGCGATTTAGTTTTAATAGAACAAGGACTCAGTGCAGAGGATATAATTGTAATAGATGCCATTCAAAAAGTTGGCAGTGGGCTTGTCATTGAACCAGACTTTACAACTTTTGAAAGCAAAACAAATAACTAGATAGGTTATGGCAGAAAGTAAAGGAAACTTTTTTGTGCACAGGCCTATCGTTGCAATGGTTATAGCTATTGTCATTGTAATTGTTGGTGCTGTGTCGGTTATTGGGCTTCCCATAGAACAATACCCAAACTTAACTCCACCCATCGTTGAGGTACGTGCAACGTATACAGGCGCAAATGCACTTAACGTGGAAGAATCAGTTGCAACACCACTTGAGCAGGAAATGAATGGTGTAGATAACATGATTTACATGAAGTCTACGAATTCGAATGATGGAACTATGGTTATTCAGGTTTCCTTTGATGTGGGCACAGATCCAGACATGAATACGGTATTGGCTCAGAACAGAGTGTCTGCTGCAACAGCCAAACTTCCGCAAGCCGTAACAAAGTATGGGGTAACTACAAAAAAGTCGCTACCAAATATTTTAATGCTTGTTACTTTAACATCTAAGAACCCTTCTCATAACAATCAAGAGTTTTTAGGGAATTATGGATTGATTAATATTAAAGATCAATTGGCGCGAGTGCCCGGTATTGGACGTGTGGACGTAATGGGAGCAGCAAATTATTCCATGCGTATTTGGATAAAGCCAGATAGATTATCGCGCTTGGGAATCACCGTTCCAGAAATCATCAATGCGATTAATGAGCAAAATGTAATTGTACCTGGAGGTAAATTTGGTGCTGAGCCAGCTCCTGCAGGAACAGAATTTACGTATACAGTTAGGCTTCCCGAACGCTTTAATTCACCAGAAGCATTTGAAGATATTGTCATTAGAACTCAATCTGACGGGTCTAATGTGAAAATTGGAGATGTAGCGCGTGTGGATTTAGGTGTGGAAACCTACAACATGATTCCGCGTCTTGGTATTAATAGAGATGGAAGAGATACTGTCCCAAAAGAGGCTGCTATTGTGGCTTTATATCAAGCGCCAGGTTCAAATGCGGTTGAACTTGCAGCAAACGTGAATGAGCAAATGGCGATTCTAGCAAAGAACTTTCCAGAAGGCATGAGTTATGATGTTTCATTGGATTCAACATTACCTATTACAGCTGGTATCAAAGACATTATTGTCACCCTTATTGTAGCGTTAATACTCGTGATCCTGGTGGTCTTTATCTTTATTCAAGATTGGCGCGCTACCTTGATTCCAACTTTAGCTATTCCAGTTTCATTGATTGGAGCGTTTATGTTTTTCCCGATGCTTGGATTTACCATTAATGTTTTATCCCTTCTAGGATTGGTTCTCGCCATCGGTATTGTAGTAGATGATGCCATTGTTGTTGTTGAGGCCGTTCAGGTAAATATAGCCTCAGGAATGAATTCTAAAGAAGCTACCCTCGATGCAATGCGCAAAGTGACAGCTCCTGTAATAGCAACTACATTGGTTCTAATTGCAGTATTCATTCCAGTTGCCGGAATGGCCGGTATAACCGGATTGCTCTATCAGCAGTTTGCCATCACAATTGTTGTCTCTGTAATCGTTTCCTCTGTAAACGCTTTGACATTAAGTCCTGCGTTGTGTTCAATCCTTTTAAAGGAGCCGAAGCCATACGGAGGACCGCTTGGATGGTTCTTTGGAAAGTTCAATACTTGGATGGGAAAAAGCACAGAGAAATATATGAGCGTGACAAATATTGTATCACGTAAGTTAAAACGCGGTGTAGTTTTTATTGTCGTCTTAACTATTGGTGCAGGAATAGTTGGGAAGTTTGTGCCAGCAGGTTTTATTCCTGAAGAAGATATGGGGTATTTCTATGTAAATATCCAGCTACCGAATGCAGCTTCATTACAACGTACAGACGAAATAGGTCATGTAGTAGAGGAGATGCTCTTGCAGCACCCAGACATTCAGTATGTTACCAACGCCACCGGTTACAGCTTACTTTCAGGCTCAATGGCCTCTAACAATGCATTTATGTTTGTCACTTTAAATGACTGGGACGATCGTAAAAAAACGGCTAAAGACATTATTGATGATGTAAATATTCTCTTAGCAACAAAGATTAAAGGAGGTCAGGCCTTTGCTTTTGGTCCGCCCGCTATTCCTGGACTTGGCAATGGCTCTGGTTTCAGTATAATGATTCAAGATAAAGGTGGTAACGATGCTGATTATTTATCTGAAAACACGAATAAGTTTATCGCGGCTGCCAATGCAAGGCCTGAGATTGGCAAAGCCTTTACAACATTCCAATCTACCGTACCGCAACGGTACATGGATATAGATAAGGAGAAGGCGTTGAAGCTTGGCTTGTCTTTAAACGATTTGTATACCACTATAGGCGCGTTTATGGGAGGATCATATGTAAACGACTTTACACGTTTTGGCAGGTTGTATAAAACATACATTCAAGCGGAAAGCGAGTACAGAGTGGACGAGACTCAGATTGAGAATTTTTACATCAAAAACAAAGATGGCAATATGGTTCCGCTTTCTACGGTAGCAACTATTAGACCTATTTCAGGGCCAGATTATACAACACGATTTAATCTATTCAGATCGGTAGAGGTAACCGGTGGTCCTGCACCTGGGTTTACGTCTAAACAAGCTATGGATGCTCTGAAAGAAGTGGCAGCTGAGGTCTTGCCAGATGATATGACTACTTCATGGAATGCGATGTCATTTCAAGAGGAAAAAGCATCAGGATCTTTGGGTGTTATTTTAACTTTTTCATTGGTGTTTGTATTTCTGATTTTAGCGGCTCAATATGAAAGTTGGTCTTTGCCTTTTGCTATATTATTAGGTACACCCTTCGCCATATTTGGAGCCTTAGCCTTTTTATTTGTAGCACGACAGTTCAGTATTACTTTTGAAAACAACATATTTGCGCAAGTTTCTTTTGTAATGCTTATTGGTATGGCAGCCAAGAACGCCATCTTGATTGTGGAGTTTGCGAATGACGAGTTTCAAAAAGGCCTATCTCTATTTGATGCTGCGGTAAAAGCTGCTAAGTCAAGATTTAGGCCAATTCTGATGACAGCGTTCTCATTTATTCTTGGAGTATTTCCGTTGGTTATAGCAACAGGAACAGGAGCAGAAGCGAGAAAGGTTATGGGAATGGCGCTGTTAGGCGGAATGACTGTAGCGACTATTTTAGGTGTATTCTTCTATCCAATGCTCTTCATCCTCATTGGTAAAATAGCCAAGTACGAAGAAAAGCGAGACAAACAAAAGCTTGTTGAATCAACCGTTAAAACTGAAGAATAAGATGAAAGCATTATTAAAATACAGCTCGATTTTAGTTCTTCTCATTTTTTCAGTAAGCTGTAAAGTTGGCCCAAATAGAGAAACTCCTGTTGTTGAAACTGAAGATTTATACAGATACGATTCACTATCTACAGCGACTGATACAATTGTAAATCTAAGATGGTGGGAAATGTTCAATGACCCGATTTTAGATACCCTAATATCTACCGCATTAGATTCAAATAGAGATGCGAAAATTGCAGCTTCAAGAGTCGCGCAAGCGCGAGCTGCACTTGGTTTTACTAAAGCAGATTTATGGCCAGGGATTGGGTATCAAGCGCAATATCAAAACGGTAATGTTTTTCAACAGCAATTGGGTTTGCCAGGATCTAATCAAAATTTAACCGTAGGCGCATCTTTCAATTGGGAACTCGATTTTTGGGGAAAATTCAGGAGAGCAAATGAAGCGGCTTTAGCCGATCTTTTGAGTACAGAATTTGGTTTAAGAAGTGTTCAGATGAGTTTAATTTCTGAAGTATCTAGTAGCTACTTTTTACTTTTAGATTATCGAGAAAGATTACGTGTGTCTTACAACACCCTAGAGTTAAGAGACAGTTCCTTGAATATTATTAAAGCGCGATTTAATTCAGGAATTGTTCCTGAGATTGATTTGAATCAAGCTCAAATTCAACAAGCAATTGCAGCTGCTGCAATTCCTCTTTACACAAGACAGGTTGCACAAACTGAGCATGCGCTGAGCATTCTAGTTGGATTCAATCCAGATTCGGTTGTAATTGGCTATGATTTAAAAGCCCAAAACATTCCAAACATGGTACCTCCGGGAATACCATCTATCCTCTTATCACGAAGGCCGGATATCATGGCTGCCGAACAAGATGTTTATGCTGCAAACGCACGCGTTGGTGTAGCTGTTGCGCAACAATTCCCTTCAATCAGTTTAACTGGGTTATTGGGAGTAGCGAGCAACGACCTTGCCAGTTTTGGTGCGGCTGGTGCAGCATGGAGTGTGGGTGGAGATCTCCTTGGACCATTGTTTAATTTCAATAAGAATAAAAGAAGGGTTCAAGTTGAAAAAGCTAGAACCGATCAAGTGTTATACGCCTATGAAAAAACCGTTTTAAATGCCTTTAGAGAAGTTCAAGATGCGTTAATAGAAATATCTACACTTCACGATGAACTTGACGCAAGAATAAACTACGTTAACGCTGCACTGAATGCAAGAGATCTTTCAGCAGCGCGTTATGATAAAGGAGTAACGAGTTACTTAGAGGTACTTCAAACAGAGCAATCTGCTTTTGAGGCAGAATTGAGTTACGCTAAAACGTACAGAGAGTTATTAGAGGCGTATGTAGCTTTTTACAAAGCCTTAGGTGGCGGTTGGTTGAGTGCCGAAGAAGAACAGGAGGCTGCTGAAGCTGCTGCTGCAGAGGCTGAAAAGGATAAATAAGGAGACTTTTAAAGCAATAAAAAAGGTGGCTAAAATGCAACCTTTTTTATTGAACTACTTTGTGAGAATCACAGCATCGTGGTCTCCAATGAAATTTTGAATGAGTTCTATTTTTTGCGAATACTTTTCAAGCAACGACTGCATGTAACTAGGTGAGTAGAATGTAGAGCCATACTGCGAAACATCAACGAGTTTGTCTGGAATACCCGAATTAGATGAATCTTCAGATTGTTCCTTGAAATGGTATTTGCCGTTGTTTTTAAAAGGACACTTGGCAATGTTGTTAAACGTAAACAACAATTGTCCGCCAACGTTTAGGCTAGTATATAAGACTTTCAACCATTCTTCAAACGCGAGTATTGGTATGTGTGTAAAGACAGAAATGCCAATTATTAAATCTTGTTGACCGGACTTAAACGAAGAAGCATTTTCTGTATGCACGATAGTTTCAAATGAAAATGCGTCTTTCTGAAACTCCATGGCAATGGGCTTTACCTCACTTACCTGAACCTGGGCTTCTTTAAAAAAGTAGGGGAGGAAGCGAGATACACGGCCGTAGCCACTCCCAAAATCTAAAACGTGATTAACACTTGGTCGATTGATTTTGTCGGCAATGGTTTTCGAGGCCGACACACCAACTTCAAAATAACCGCTCACTGCTTTTGCCGTATCTCCATAATAGTGAACCATATGATTGTACAACATCATATCGTTTCTATGGATTACTGTATTGAATTTATCAATTCCATATTTAGTCTGGATTGATTTTAAGACATCTTTTTCAATAACGCGAGGCAAGGCAATGGTATCTCCTCCTAGCAGTGTAATGTAGGAGGAAAGGCTTTGAATCAAAATGCGATTCTCCGTGACACCTAACTTGTCGCTCAAATAATTCTTAAGCTTAGTCTTTAAACTCATAAGGCGAAAATAGCTTTTGCAAAAAAATAAAGCATAAAAAAAGCGCCACAATTCGCAACGCTTCTCTAAAAACTCTCTATTTAAATTTTAGCTTCCTCTTCTACGTTTCTAAAAACGATATCGTCATTAAAACTGTCTACAAGAATAATGCTTTCAGCATGAACTTTTCCAGAGATTATCTCTTTAGAAAGCTCGTTTAATACTTCTTTCTGAAGTGCTCGTTTTATTGGTCTCGCACCAAATTGTGGGTCGAAACCAATATTTGCTATGTATTCTAGCGCTTCTGGAGAAAAGTCTAAAGTGACTCCTTGTGTCTGTAGTTTCGTTTTCAACACTTCGAGTTGAATCTTTACAATACCTAGAATCTCGCTTCTATCCAATGGTTTGAACATAATCGTTTCATCTATTCTATTTAGAAATTCAGGTCTCAAGGATTTTTTCAGCAATTCCAGAACACCGTGTTTAGTCTGCTCAAAAATTTTCGCAGCGTTGTCATCATCCAATTTCTCAAAATTCTCATGAATAATATGACTACCCATGTTCGAAGTCATGATGATGATTGTGTTTTTAAAGTTTACAGTGCGCCCTTTGTTGTCAGTTAAACGTCCATCATCCAAAACTTGTAGTAAAACATTAAACGTATCAGGATGCGCTTTTTCTATTTCATCTAAAAGGACAACAGAGTAGGGCTTGCGTCTAACCGCTTCTGTTAGCTGTCCACCTTCATCATAACCCACATACCCCGGAGGCGCTCCTACCAATCTACTCACAGAATGCTTTTCCTGATACTCGCTCATATCGATGCGCGTTAGTGCGCTATCGTCATTAAACAAATAATCAGCTAAAGCTTTTGCCAGTTCTGTTTTTCCAACACCAGTCGTGCCTAAGAAAATGAATGAACCTATTGGCTTTTTCTCATCGGCCAACCCAGCTCTGCTTCTGCGTATTGCATCCGCTACAGCTTGTATGGCTTCATCTTGACCAACAACTCTCTCGTGGAGCTCGTCCTCCAGTTTTAGAAGCTTTTCTCTTTCACTTTCAAGCATTTTACTTACCGGTATACCTGTCCATCTTGCTACAACTTCAGCAATGTCTTCGCTTGTAACTTCTTCTTTTATCAAAGGAGAATTCGATTGCATTTCAGACAAACTCAACTTTGCTTTATCCAATTGATTCTCAGCGTCCTTTAGCTTTCCGTAACGGATTTCTGCAACGAGGCCAAAGTCGCCAGAACGTTCTGCTTGTTCAGCTTCTAGCTTTAAGTTTTCTATGTCCTCTTTTGCAGCTTGAATGCTGTCCACAACATTCCTTTCTGTTTCCCATTTTGCTTGAAGCTCATTTCGTTCCTCTAAGAGATTTGCAAGCTCTTCACGAATTACGGCAAGTTTTTTATCGTCTTTCTCCCGCTTAATGGCTTCTTGCTCAATTTCAAGTTGCATTACCTTTCTATCAAGAATATCAATTTCTTCGGGTTTAGAATTGATTTCCATTCTCAATTTAGAAGCTGCTTCGTCCATTAAATCAATCGCCTTGTCTGGAAGGAAACGATCAGAAATATAGCGTTGAGAGAGTTGGACAGAAGCGATTACCGCCTTATCTTTAATTCGAACCTTGTGGTGTGTTTCGTATTTCTCTTTAATCCCACGAAGGATGGCCACAGAAGATTCTATATCTGGTTCTTCAACCAAAACCTTTTGAAAACGTCTTTCTAAAGCTTTGTCTTTTTCAAAATACTTTTGGTACTCGTCTAGGGTAGTCGCACCAATTGCTCTCAGTTCACCTCTAGCTAAAGCAGGCTTTAGAATGTTTGCTGCATCCATAGCTCCTTCACCACCGCCAGCACCAACGAGTGTGTGAATTTCATCAATAAAAAGAACAATTTCTCCATCTGCACTAATAACCTCTTTTACAACAGCTTTAAGGCGTTCTTCGAACTCACCTTTAAATTTTGCTCCTGCAATAAGTGCACCCATATCTAAAGAATAAATATTCTTATTCTTTAGGTTTTCAGGAATATCACCTTTAATTATACGATGCGCCAAACCTTCGGCAATGGCAGTTTTACCTACGCCAGGCTCACCGATAAGGATGGGATTATTCTTAGTCCTCCTAGAAAGAATTTGAAGAACGCGTCTAATTTCTTCATCACGGCCTATCACAGGATCCAATTTCCCTTCTTCCGCAAGCTTATTTAAATTGTTCGCGTATTTGTTTAGAGAATTATACGTTTCTTCTGCAGAAGCCGATGTTGCTTTGTTTCCATTTCTTAATTCTGCTATGGCAGATAAAACGTCCTTTTCATTTAAACCTGCATCTTTTAGCATTTGACTTACCTGATCTTTTGTTTTAAGAATACCGATAAGAATAAATTCAAGAGACACAAACTCATCTCCAAATTCCTTTGCCGCTTTTTCAGCTTTGCTCAAAGCATCACCTCCAGTTCTAGACAGATGCTGATTACCGCCTTGTACTTTTGGGTAGGAGGTAATAATAGATTCTAATGTTTGTTTTAGAATAGATTCGTTAATCGATAGTTTATTGAAAATAAATGGCAATACATTTTCATCAGCTTGCATAAGCCCATGTAGTAAATGTCCATTTTCTATAGACTGATGGTTCAATTCGCTCGCATATTGCTGTGCGCCTTGAATGGCTCCCTGTCCTTTTATTGTGAATTTATTAAAGTTCATTTTCAGTTGTTTTCATCTGTAATGTCAATTTCCAAACCAAAAGTTTAAAAGTGTTCGTTTTCGGACATGTTGACACTCTAATTCAATTTCTGCTGACTTTAAGGCATAAAAAAACCCCGCCATATGACGGGGTTTGAGTTTTAAGAAGAAGTTCTTACTGAACTATCATTTTTCTTGTATGCTGCATTCCTTCAAATTCAAACACGATGAAGTATACGCCTTTAGCCCAAAGGCGGACATCAAAGTCAACTCTGTTTTCACCAAGCTCATAATCTTGGTCTACAGACATCATTGTTTGACCTAGCAAATTCACGGCAGTAACTCTTACGTTACCAAATTTATTCATTATGAACGGAATGTAAGTTTCGCCTGAAGATGGATTAGGAATAACATTTCCTATTCCTATGTTCCCTAGGTTTTGATCGTCTATACCAATAGTCCATTCTGGCTTGTCTGTAGTAGCTGTCAAACAGAAATCATCAATAGCCCATCCTGTATACTCGTAACTGTGATCGGCGCCAAATCTGAATCTGAAGATACTTGTTCTATCTGCAGAGAAAGACACATTTATTTCTGCAGGAATCCATCCATTTGAGTTTCCTGACCATCCCGGTCTGATAACGTCAAGTGCCGTAATTGCATCATGAGAAAACCAGTTACCACTTGGTAAACGATCTCCGACAGAGTACCACGTCAATCCTCCATCATGGGATACTTCAACACTTCCTCCATCGTGATAAATTTCAGTCAAATAGTTGTGCATAAACGTCATTTTATAAGTTACACCAGAATCTAAAACGAAGAATGGTGTATGTAATGCAGATGAATCTCTGTGACGGTAATTAGAATCAAGTCCAGTCATCCAAGCACTTGTTCCGCTGTTTGCTCCGATAATAGGAGATTGATTGGGTGTTCCTTCATTCCAAGAAGATTTACCTCCATCTACATAGAAACTATTGGTCACTAACCAAGGTGTAATTGAAGGGTCATCAAAATTGTTACAATGCACCGAATCGTTCGCCATGATAATCTTGTCTGGTACAACAATTGTCTCGCAAAGCGTATCATCCGTTGTTAAATTGTCTTGTTTGCTATTTGGGCGAGAAGTCACAACACAAACTTGGTACGTACCACTTGGAGGTGCGTCCCACAAATCCAAAAAGTCATACGATTTTTTGCCCCCGGGAGAAAGTTTAGGAAAAACAACCAGTTCTGGTGAAGTATAAACACCTGTGAAAGGACCTCCCGTAACTGCATATTGAACTAAAACGGAATCTAAGAATTTAGCCCCAGTATTTTCAATAACTACTCTAATTTGATTGTCTTGATCAGGTACAGGAATATTTTCTACTGTTCTAATTCTTACAGGTGCCGCAGAGTTTTGAGGTGGTATTATAACTTGTAGGTTATCTATTGCCCAACCAGCACTAGATCCTGCACCAGAGACTAACCTAAATCTTGTTGCAAAAGGATTAGGGCTAAAGTTCCAAATAGACAATGGCCAACAAGTCGTTTCATATCCTGATCCTGCTGTAGAACCAGTCCAACCACTTCCGTTGTTTAGAATTGGAATATTAGACGCGTTGAACCAATTCTCTGAACATAATTTGGTGCCAGGATAACCTAAAATATTCCATTGCCCACCTGCTTGATATTCAAAAGTGATGGCATCTCCAGCACCCAGACTCCATCTGTGATCAAATTGGAGTTCAGCACCGGCAATAGTATCGAACCCTATGAAAGTTGGCAAATTGTATGTTTCTTCTTTACCTGCGAAATAGTTGAAATTAAGTCCAGTCATAACCACATTTGGACTAGATTTTGGGGCGGAGATAGCCCCATTGTTTGGAGCTCCAATTTCAAATATTCTTAAGTCACCACTAGGATATCCTCCTAAATACGATCCACCATTGCAACTGTCAAAGGTTTCAAAAAAGCCATCGCGTATATCTACTATTGGCCAACCTACAGATCTTGTACATGATTCATCATTATGCGTCACATTATCTCCGGGCTTGTTTGTATTTGCACAAATAAGGAAATCACCTTGAGGATAGTTTGGAGTTACCGCTGCTTGGTACGTTATTTCAGAACCAGGTGCAATTGTTCCAGAATAGGTATCCGTGTAAGTTATAGGTACACCAGCATTAATGCCGCATTGCGCTGTGATGCTATATTGAATAGGAATGTTTGAAACGGCATTTCTACCAAAGTTTCTTATCTTAAATTTAGGCTTAATAGGATTTGCTAAATTAATTCTAGCATTTGGTGGGCTAATTTGAACAACACCAACATCAACTGTTCCTTGATCATAAATACTTAAATCGTCAACTGCAATATCTGCTGTAGTTCCAGCACCTGTCTTCGACCCAATAATTCTCAATTGAATTATTTGATTGGCATATGTAGATAAATCGTAATGCGCAAAGATCCAAGGGTCTCTTTCTTTTGTCTGTTGAGCGCCAATTACGTTTGAACCAGCCAATAATGACCATGTTTTTTCTCCTGGTTTTTTAATTTGAATAAACATATTATTTATACCCGCGCCAAACATATGATAAAAGAAATCTAATGACGGGAAAGTCATACCCGTTAGGTCCATACATCTTGATAACAGTATAGCGTTTGTGCCACCTAAATCACCTTCCGTGTAAATGTAATTACCTGTATAAGAACGATCTCTTCTTGGGCCTGTATTGGATGTAGGAGTTAGTTGAGTACCTACTAACCAAGAATACTGACCACTTGTAGCGGCAGGAGAAGGTAAGAACAAGGCTGAGTCATAAGTTCCCGGGTTTGTACTTGAATTGTTTCCAGCAACCCATGAATTATTGTCATGAGTAGCAATATACGGCCATCCTGAATAAGGGTTTTCATGACTTATGAAAATTGGACCTAAAGTGTCGTTAGTGTTCGTAGTATCACCAGCTAAACCTGTAAATACGGTTACCTGATAATTGTTGTAACCGCTTAAATTCGCTCCAACACTAAATTTATGAACTGTTTCGTATCCTGAGGTTATGTTGTCCGTAATGGTATCCCAATAAGTAGTAGTTGGTCCGTTAGGTAATGTTTTTACTTTATAGGCTAAGGGTAACTTAGTTTGCGTTATACAACCTGTAGATCTTACTTTAACCGTTACAGAGTCATTTGCAGAATAGCTACAATACCCATTTTCGGGTGTATAATATGTCACCATTTCAGCATCAATTGGATCCGGTTCAAAAATTCTCACATCGTCTATTGCGATATCAGACTTTTGTCCATTCTTCTTTTTTGCTAAGAAATTGAATCTAATAATCTTTCCAGAAAATTCTTCCAAAGACACGTATGCTCGCTCCCATGCTTGATTAGAACTTGTTTGAACTGGAGTAATTTGTTTCCAAATTGCAGGTGTAAACACACTAGTATTTGTTCCAGTATCTACTAAGACAACCAATCTATTAATGTTACTTCCATACATGTGGTAGTAAAATTCAAGACCTGCACATGAAACATTAGTCAAATTAATACATGGAGAAACCAATTGAGTTGTCGCTCCATTGCCTCCTTGACTTGCTTCTGTGTATAAATATGTTGATCCACCTGGCGTATGATTTCCATTTGGTCCTGTTTGATTTGTATTTGTACCTCCTGTTCTAACACTCCAAGCGTAGCCCGTTTGTATTGGATTTGGAGAAACGCCCCAGTTCAGACCATTTGGTGGGTTTAAGGTTGGAAAGTCACCACGGTGAGCTGTACCAGACGAACCATCTCCTGTTCCAGGAAGCCAATAGGACGCATTCTCGAAATTTTCTTCCCATGGAAAGACATCAATAACAGATGGGAAAGATCCTGGAGTCGAAGCACCACAAATTGCAGGAGGCGCAACATTTCGCCAGAATGTATAATAATTCGGATTTACGTTTATGACAGGATCTCTTTTCACATTAGGGCAAGAACAATCGTAAACTTCAACATACCAATCTACTGAATCGTAAAGGGCAATGTTATTGATGGTATCCGCAAAAATTATTGTTGTTGGATTGTTGTTACATTGAGGACTGCTTAATGGGGTCATCTTGCTGACCGTCCATGGCCCACCTGCAATACTGTAGTGCAATAGAGCACTATCGAGCCCAGCATTGTCACTTGCTTCAAAACGAACAACTTCACTCGTACTATATCTTGCACCAACCGGATAATAAGGAGGTATAAGTGCCCAATCTATTTTAGGCTCCTCCAATTCACAAGGCGAACCTTCTACTAACAAATCGTCAACAAACCAACCTGAGGCAATGTTTTGACCACTTCCATAAGTAAGTGCAAATCGAATACGAACATCAGCATAGCCTGTATCACCATTGGCTTGTATAGTACCTGCTATATCTGAAATATCAAAAGTCTCAGATGCCCACCAACTATTTGTTGGAACTACACCAGGAGGGGTAAGTGTTGGACCACCCCAATAAGGTGTTTGAGAAGGCGCAGGATATGAGTTTTCATAAAAGTAGCCCAACCCATCAAAGTTAGGCGAGTTGCCTTGGTAGTGATTGGAATCTAAGTTCACCCATGTGTTTCCAGCATCTACAGAAACTTGAACGAAACCATTGTTCAAGAAGAAAATTTTACAAATATGTTGGAATTTCATTCTTACAAAACGATTTCCAAGTGTAGAAAAAGAATCTGTTTCAAAATATAAGATGTCAAAAGGCACGGTTTGGGCATGGTAGCTCATTGTAGGGCTTGTCCATAAAAAGTTAGTGTCATTCCAAACACCTGTGTTACCGGCCACGTTGTTATACGTTTTTACGCTGTCTGGTCCACTTGGTGGATCAAACTTTTCTATAAACAAAGTATCTATAGGACTCGCTACCTGAGCAGTGATACTCAATGACGCGAACAAAACAAAAATTCCGAGTATTCTTAACTTCATAATATTTCTTTAATACCTAGAGTGATAAGTCACAAATATAAAAAAAGGGCTATTCGAGACCCTCCTAAATTATTTAATGTGTTCACAGATTATTTAACGTTTACTTGAGCTAGTTGCTCGCTTTCTAGAAAAAGCTTCAAAGTATCATTTTTATTGACTTTTGAAACTCCTGATGGGGTGCCGGTGAATATTAAATCACCAATTTTTAGTGTAAAATATTTTGAGATGTATTCAATTAGGCTGTCTATATCAAAAAGCATATCTCTTGTGTTACCGATTTGCACGGTCTCTCCATTTTTATACATTTCGATATTGAGCGCATGCACGCTTTCAAATTTTTCTTTTTTGACAAACTTACCGACTAACGCAGAGCCATCAAATGCTTTAGCTTTCTCCCAGGGCAACCCCTTTGCTTTGCATTTTGCTTGAACGTCTCTTGCGGTAAAATCTATGCCAACGGTAAGTTCGTTGTAATACTTATGAGCAAACTGTTTATCGATGTGTTTCCCAAGTTTGTTAATTTTTACAACAAGCTCCAATTCGTGGTGAACGTCTTCAGAAAAATCGGGTATAAAAAACGGCATATTTTTATGGACGATAGCCGTCTCTGGTTTTAGAAAAAGAACAGGTTCTTTTGGAGTCTCATTTTTGAGTTCTTTCGCATGATCTGCATAATTCCGGCCAACGCAAATTATTTTCATCTACTTGTTAAAGTTTCTAAGTTTAATAGCTGTCAATACCTTTTTTGTATAAAGAGGAAAGTTGGCGTTTAAAACCCAGCCGAAATAGCCACCATCTTTCTTTAGTACATCTTCAACCAAGTGATTCTTGTATTTACCAAACGTGAAGTACTCTTTATTATCGTCATTAAAAGCAATAAAGCCAGCAAAATCTGCTACACGTTGACGGTTTGAAAAGTCACTTAAAAAATCTATGTCATTTTTAATATCCTCGGGATAGCGATCTAGCTGAGCTTTTAAAATTTCGTAAGTGGCTATAGTATCAGCTTCCGCGGTATGGGCATTTTCCAAGTCTTTTTTACAATAGAATTTATAAGCTGCAGAAAGTGTACGTTGCTCCATTCTATGAAATATGTTCTGTACGTCAACGGCTTTTTTATTCTCCATGTGGAATTCAATATCCGCACGTAAAAACTCTTCTGCCAACATCGGAATATCAAATTTGTTGCTGTTGTATCCAGCCAAGTCAGAATCCTTTATCATGTTGTAAACGTCGTGAGCCAGTACTTTAAACGTTGGTTCATTGGCCACCTTTTCATCAGAAATTCCATGGATGGCTGTGGTCTCTGCAGGAATTTTTATTTCAGGATTGACCAACCACGTTTTAGATTCTGTGGTATTATTCGGTAATACCTTTAGAACACTTAATTCAACAATTCTATCGTTTACAACATTGACGCCTGTTGACTCGATGTCGAAAAAGCAAATAGGGCGTTTTAAATTTAATTCCATAATGGTTTTTAAAAAAGAATCCCGCTAAACTAAAGGTTTAGCGGGATTAAAAAATTATTCATAAACAAAGTTCTTAAACTTCTCTGTTAGGGTCGAAAGCCTCTAGATATTCGGCTACACGTTTCACAAACATTCCGCCCAAAGCGCCATCTACAACACGGTGGTCGTAAGCGTGGCTTAAGAACATTTTTTGTCTGATGCCAATAAAGTCGCCATCTGGTGTTTCTATAACAGCAGGCATTTTACGAATTGCACCTAAAGCAAGAATTGCTACTTGCGGTTGGTTTATAATAGGTGTGCCCATTACATTGCCAAACGTACCAACATTTGTAACGGTGTATGTACCTCCCGAAATATCATCAGGTTTTAGCGCATTGTTTCTTGCACGATTTGCCAAATCGTTTACTTGTTTGGTTAAACCGTTTAAGTTTAGGTCGTCAGCTTTTTTAATAACAGGTACAATCAAGTTACCCGATGGCAAAGCTGCTGCCATTCCAATATTGATGTCTTTTTTCTTAATGATGTTCGTCCCATCCACAGAAATATTAATCATTGGGAAATCCTTAATGGCTTTCACAATGGCTTCTATAAAAATAGGAGTGAAGGTCATTTTTTGGCCTTCTCTTTTGAAATAGCTGTCTTTGACCTTGTTTCTCCAGTTAACAATATTGGTCACATCAGCTTCCACAAAAGAAGTGACGTGAGGAGAAGTAGATTTAGACATTACCATATGGTCGGCAATAATTTTACGCATACGGTCCATTTCAATAATTTCATCTCCAGCGTTTAAGCTAACTGGTGCTGCTGCTTTCGCAGGAGTGGAAGCAACAGGTGTTGGCGCTAGTGTTGGTGCTGCCGGAGCAGAACTTTTGTTGGCTACGTAATCTAGAATGTCATTTTTGGTAACACGACCTTCCAAGCCTGAGCCGTCCAATGCATCTAGCTCAGTCTGACTGATGCCTTCTTCTTTGGCAATATTTCTAACTAGTGGAGAATAAAAGCGGCCATTTGAGTTCTTTACAATCTCTCCGCCAGATACAACCTCAACTGCCTGCGTTACGGTTTCGGCAATAGCCTCTGCTTCTTGAGGTGCTTCTGTTGCTGCAGGAGCAGGTGCGTCACCGCTGCCTTCGCCATCAGTCTCTATGATGGCTATGGCTTGTCCTACTTGAACAACATCGTCTACATTAAAAAGCATTTTAATGAGTTTCCCTTCAACAGGGGAAGGAACTTCAGAGTCTACCTTGTCGGTAGCAATTTCTAAAACGGCCTCATCTTCTTCAATGTGATCGCCTTCGCTTTTTAACCAATTTGTAATAGTAGCTTCTGCTACACTTTCGCCCATTTTGGGCATTGTTAATTCAAATTGCGCCATGCTCAAATGCTAGTTTTTAAGGGTGACAAAAGTAATAAATTAACCTCCTCATGGTATGTCTTATGCTCTTTATTGTAAGTGCTTAGTATTCTATGAATTACCTAAACTTCTCAAACATTTCAACATAATGTCAATGTCTATTTTAACGTGATAATCTCGAGCGTAAAGAAAATCCAATTGTGCAACCTGTTCGTCAGTTAATTTTATGTTCTTGTGTGGTATACCAGAGTTTAATACCCCATCTTTAATTTTTGGAAGCTTTGCTGTCGACTTCTCAGAACCATAACCCACCCAACTTTTTTTGCCGAACAATACGCCAAATATATTACTGAATAATCCAGTAGGTTTTTTTTGGATGAACACTAGTACTGGGGATAAGATGAACATAAGTAGAGCACTGCCGAAATCTAAAAACCTTTTGTTTCTTTTTTGATGTGGCTTAGCAATCTGATTGACTTGGACAGAATAAATATCGCCTTGAGTGTGAATTGAGTTACTCCCAATAATGAATTGACTTTCTGAAGGGGCGATTTTAATTTCAACATCTAATCCTCTTAAAAGGGCCATGTTTTCAATGATGCCAGCGCTTGTTAGGTTTTCAGAACAGAAAACAACTTCATCAATTTTAAAGATTTCTATTTTTTCTTTTAGCGTGTCTGCATTAAGAGTATCGAGAGACTCAGGGTGTATAACATCGATAAAACCAGGCCGCACTCCTGTAGAATTTATTAATTCAATAACACGCTGAGACTCTTGGCTATCGCCAATAAGAATAAGACGTTTGTTGTTGTTCTCGTCTTTATAAAAATTTACTTTGAAAAGACGTTGTAACAAAAAGCGGTAAACCGGTAGGACAATCAATGCCCAAGCAGCGCCCAATAATATAATAGCTCTAGAAAAACGAAACTTCTCTGGGAGTAATCCGTAAATAGCTAGAATAATAATGGTGCCAATAAGTACTCCATAGACAATGTTCTTTCCTTTTGTTGGTTTTGTATACCCATTTGTTATAAACACAAGCGTTAACCAAATAAGTATGTAGGACGGAAATGCATACTGGATTAATTCAGATTGGTATTCACCTCCGCGAATAAAACGGTGGTTGTGTTCCCAATATTCTTTTATATAAAAAAGGCCACCAAACAATATTCCAGCATCAAGAACAGGAATTGTAATGGCTTTTAAAAACCGCTGAAAGATTGCCAATGAGGCTCTTAAATAAATGGCGGCATTGATGAAAAACCCAAATAGCCTTGCGTTGTTTTGCGAAAAGTGTTTTTCTGCAAAAATGACCATGGCTTTGTAAAATATATAGACATAGTTAAGACTGCCTTTCTTGGTACTCTCGCCTTTGTAGTGTATAATCTGCGTGTCTGCGAAATAGTAATTTTTATAACCCGCCTTAATAATTCTGTAAGACAGATCAATGTCTTCGCCATACATAAAAAAGGTCTCATCCAATAGACCACTTATATCTAAGGCTTCTTTGCGCATAAGCATAAAAGCACCTGCAAGAATTTCAACTTCGTTAGTTTCATTTTCAGAGAGGTGGCCCATATAATAATGTGCAAACAACCTAGATTTTGAGAAGAGCTTCGTGAGGCCTGTCATTTTGCAGAAACTTACCCAAGGTGTGGGAATACCGCGTTTTGACTCTGGTAGAAAGTTACCTCGACCGTCTATCATTTTTACGCCAAGGGCACCAGCATCCTCATGCATATCCATAAACGTGACTGTCTTTTCAAATGTATTCTCTTCTACAACTGTATCAGGGTTTAACACCACCACATACTCCCCGTTGCTTTCACGGATAGCCTGATTGTTTGCAACACTGAACCCAACATTCTTTTTATTTAATATCGAAATGGCTTGAGGATATTTTGCTGCCACCATTTCCATAGAATCATCAACAGAATTATTGTCAACTACAAATACTTCTGCTTCCATGTTTTCGATGGCGCGAAATACAGAATGTAAGCACTGATCTAAAAAGTGCTTTACGTTGTAATTTACTATGACAATGGATAACTTCATTCTATTGAAAAGGGTTGACCCACCTCCGATGTTAACGTAGAATTATTTTTTTGATTGTTAATGATTTCTTGCTCTGGCAAATAAAGCAATTCATAGCCATTCTCTTGGTATTTAAGAATTTCTTCGTCAGATAAGTAATAATGAAGTTTCACATGTTCTGGCCAAGGCCATTTGTTGTCTTTTACTGTTACGTCCAACATGGCATACCACCAACCGCAAATTACAGCCGATGGCTTTTCCAATTCATTCAGTTCGGCGCTGATACGCGCAGTAACGCTCTGTTTCTTTTCACGCTTGTCTTTTTCAAGGAAAAACAAGCCACGCTCAAATGAAAAGAAAATCTCTTGTCCAGATATGGTCTTTTTAAAATCGTGAGGCCTTGGGGTGGCACCTCTCAATGAATCACTAATATTTATTCCGAAGAATAGAAGAGAACAAAACGCAATGAAAGCAGACCATTTAATCCAACGTTCGTCTAGCAACGAAAAAATAAACAACAATAAAAAAGGAATGACAGGAATGAAAAATGCTGACTTTTCTGGCAGACGGATAAAGATGATAGAATACAAAACAATGGGAATGCCCCATACAATATGACACCATCTTATTTGGCCAAAATAGAATTTAGCTCGTTTCATAAACGCGAACAGAACAACACTTAAAAACCCAAAACCGATTAATCCCCAAACACCAATTGTACCTTTGTAAATGGCTTTTGCAAGTGGCGGATACGGTAATTTGTAAGTGTTGAAAAATCCAATTCCATAGGCATCGTAAACAGGGTAATATGCTGTCGCGGAAAGAAATCCAAAAACAAAAAGAAATTGAAAGGACTTTTTAAATTCAAATTTCTCGAATCGATAGCCATTTAGTGTCGCAAGAAGCGGCATGAGCATTAAAATCCATGTTATGCGCGTGCCAACTGCTAATGCAAGAAGTAACGCGCTCCAAACTATTTTGTGTTTTAGAATTAAATAATAGGCCCACAAAGTTAGCGCAAGACCTAATGTGTAATCAATGGTATATGTGCTGCTTAAATAGAAAATCGGGATCACTGCAAAAGCAAGTGCTGCTTGAAAAGCATTTTTTATAATAGTAAAGTTTAGGGCAATTTTGTAAAAAGCCAAAACAGCAAATCCTGAGGCAATAGCAGATAGTAAATTGTAAAACAGAGCACTGTGAATTGGAAAAAGTATGTAAAGAAGTCCTTCGTAAATCGGGTGGCCAGGTAAGCGCGACATAATGTAATGTCCAGCGCCTTTCATTTCGTAAATATTCAGAACATGACCCCAAGCATCCTCCTCTGGTCCATAGCCAATATTAAGCAACGGAATTCTTGAAACAAGTGTGAATAAAAAAAGACTGATGGAATTCTTCACGAACTGCGCATGGTTTGTTCAAACGGGATTCTGTTTTGTAGGGAACGTCCAAGTGTCACTTCATCTGTGTACTCAAGAGAATCGCCTACACCAATGCCACGTGCAATAGTCGTTACATTGACGTTTAAAGTAGACATTTTTTTGAAGAGGTAAAAGTTTGTAGTGTCGCCCTCCATAGTTGTATTCAAGGCTAAAATGACTTCTTTCACTTCGTCTTCTTCAATACGTTTTATCAAGGCGTCAATGGTTAAGTTACTTGGGCCAATGCCATCCATAGGAGAAATTAAACCGCCAAGTACGTGGTATAACCCCGTAAATCCATGCGCATTTTCAATAGCCATGACATCACGAATGTCTTCAACAACACAAATAGTTTGAGCGTCTCGTTTTGGCTTTCGGCACAATTCACAAAGTTCACTATCTGAAATATTGAAACAACGAGAGCACTGTTTTAATTCGGTTTTCATGTGCACCAAAGACTCTGAGAGCTTGAAGACTTCGCTCGTATCTTGTCGCAGTAAGTGAAGTGCTAAACGCAATGCCGTTTTCTGTCCAATGCCAGGTAATTTTGAAATCTCAAAAACTGCTTGTTCTAATTTCTTAGATGGTATATCCATTAATATTTTACCGTTTCAATTCTAACAACGCTTTTGTCTGCATTTTCTGTTTTGAAGAATAATTCTTCTTCCACACAAAAAATAGTAATTGCGATTTCATTGTTTTGCAATTCTTTTATGTGGTTTAAAAATTCTTTTCCGCCTTTAAAGGCAGAGAATGCACAGTAGGTGTTTTCAACACCGCTAGAGTTTAATAAAGATTCGGACATGCAGTTACCGTTGTTAGAACCAACAATTTCACCAATTTCAGATTGTATTTTTACCGCACTCTCTAAACACTCACAAACGGTTTTTGCGAATTTATCAGCCACTTCTTTGTTGTATTGACCATACGAAATAGAGCAAAGAAGGAATAGGCAAAGCGTCAAAACTGTCCTCATTGTATGGTTGAATAAATTTGGATAAATGTACAAAGCTAAAACTTGGTTTAGAAGTCTCTTTTGTTTTCTTTGTCTAAACCCATTTTTATGAATCCCAATCTCGTTCTATTTGTTGTCCTCGGCTATTTCGCGCTGCTCGTGTTTATTGCGAGATTCACAGCAAAATCAGACGATAATCAACAGTTTTTTACGGCTAAGAAAAGCTCGCCTTGGTTTGTTGTTGCCTTCGGTATGATTGGGGCATCATTGTCTGGAGTAACTTTTCTTTCTGTTCCAGGAGCAGTTGGTGGTGGTATGTTTAGTTATATGCAAATGGTGTTTGGCTATTTGTTGGGGTATGTAGTTATTGCCAACATCCTGTTACCCCTTTATTACAAGCTCAACTTAACTTCTATTTACACTTACCTAGAAAGCCGTTTTGGTTTTTACACGTATAAGACAGGCGCTTCATTTTTCTTGCTTTCGCGGATTATTGGCGCATCATTTAGACTCTTCTTAGTAGCGAATGTCTTTCACAAGTTTGTGTTGGCAGAGTTTGGTATACCATTTTGGGCGGCAGTTGTTATAACCGTTTTACTTATTTGGGTGTACACCTTTAGAGGAGGAATCAAAACAATTGTTTGGACAGATACGCTTCAAACGTTGTTCATGCTATTGGCTGTAATTATTACGATTACATTTATCCTAACAGATTTAGATTGGAGTATTGCTGAGGCAATTCAAAACATCACTGCAAGTGAGTACAGTCAAATTTTCGTGAATGACCCTGCTGCCGGAAATTATTTCTGGAAACACTTTCTAGGTGGGATGTTTATCACAATAGTCATGACTGGATTAGATCAAGATATGATGCAGAAAAACTTGACGTGCAAAAACCTAGGTGAAGCAAAGAAGAATGTCTACTCCATGAGTATTGCTTTGGTTCCTGTCAATCTCTTGTTTTTGGCTTTAGGTGCATTGTTATACTTATACGGCATTGACAAAGGCTTTCTGGATTGGACTACAGATTCAGAATTAATTGAATCTGGCCGAGTGTTGGCGTTGACCAGCCCAGATGGGGTGCAAGGCGCTTTTAAAATGGATGAATTGTTTCCGTTTTTAAGTTTTAATTATTTGCCGCTTGCCGCAGGTCTTTCCTTTATTATTGGTCTAACTGCTGCGGCATATTCAAGTGCAGATTCAGCTTTAACTTCTTTAACGACCTCATTTTACATAGATATTTTAGGAAAAGACCCTGAAGATAAGAACACTAAAGACCGCAAACTAGTGCATATTGGGTTTTCAATTGTACTCATTTTGGTTATTCTACTTTTTGATGCGCTCAACAATGACAGCGTGATAAATGAACTTTTCAAGCTGGCAGGGTATACATATGGTCCACTGTTGGGCTTTTATGCTTTTGGGTTGATAACAAAAATGAAAGTTCACGACAAGGCCGTTCCTGCGATCGCTTTGTTAGCACCTTTTGTTACATACATATTAAGTTCGAATTCTTATGAATGGTTTGGGTATAAATTTGGATTTGAGCTACTAATCCTAAATGGAGTTTTAACATTTATTGGTTTATGGCTTTCCAGTTTTATCAAGCCCAAACTAGATAGACAGACAATAGATAATTAAGAGATGAAGAAGCAAATTTTACATGTAGAAAAGTTTCATGAAACCTTTGGCATCAACAATGAAAACACGCCTAAAGCGCAAGTTGGACACGAGACATTTATGTTGCGCTATAAGTTGATGCGTGAAGAAAACGAAGAATATCTAGAAGCAGCAGAGGGTGGAGATATTGTTGAAATCGCTGATGCACTTGGAGATATGATGTATATTCTTTCTGGGACAATTCTTAGTCACGGAATGCAACATATTATAGAAGAAGTTTTTGAAGAGATTCAACGCAGTAATATGAGTAAACTCGATGAAAACGGAAAACCAATTTACCGCGAAGATGGCAAGGTCTTGAAAGGTGCGAATTACTTCAAGCCAGACATCAAAGGTATTTTAGAGAAGAATGGGGTAGTGGTTTAATTAGAGCCAAAATTGAATACAGAGGCTATATAAAATGCATTCAATCCATTCGATCGATTGAATACACCACCTCTTAATTCCATTGATAAAAGACCCCCACTGTTCTTGTTCACCCAAATTCCATTTACTGGATAGAAATTGAGGCCCATCCCATATTTGAGACTTGTGAATTGCGATAAGTCGTAATCTGATGTATAAAACTCTTGATTGGATAAGTGCTCCCCGTAAGGGTTAAAATATTTAGTGGCAGATTGAATATAAAAGCGGTAGAAGGGGTAGACGGAAAAGAAGGGCGTAACCTTATACGGTATTTCGAGCTCTAAACTATGCGCATTTACATCCCAATTATCAGCATAAAAGCGGTAGTAACCTCGAAAAACAAACTTGTTTCCCGCAAAGTAATTCACTCTTAATCCAATTGGTAATTTGAAACGATTGTAGGGTAAACGTTCAACTCTGTGCTGCGATACATCGCTAAAATAAATGCGATGAAATGTGGTAGCCAATAATCCATTTTGTAGCGTTGGATTTGTAAAGAGTGAAACATTCATTCGCTTGCTGACAAGTTGAGCGACACTCACTGATAGACTGTATGTCTGGCGCAAATATTCATCCTCCCAATCAAACCCTCTCATCTCTTCTGGGTAAATGAGACGAAGTTCTTCGCCTGAGGAAAGTCTTCCCCATCGGCAATCATCCAGATAGATTTGAGCTGCAATACTCAATACTGTGTTGTAGTTGTAAAAACCTTTTGCGTAAGAGCCGCCAAAACCAAAAGATGTGTAATCAGATTCAATAGAAAAGCTGCCGTGGTATGCAATGGTCTGCTCTTTCTTTTCGTTGTAATGAGACATGCCTAGTCGCACATGTGTTCTAGCGTCTTTTGCGCTGGCTGAAGAAACATTGAAATCGATATTGTCTGTTGAGGCAGATGAATAGACATCTACACCGCCATCAAAATGAAAAGTTGAAGCACTATCAATGGCAACGTTTACAACAATGGATGGACCATGAAAAGAAAGTTCTTCAGTGCCAATGCCACCAGTTACAGGACTGTTGTTGCCATCTTGTTCATAGTAGTTGTAAAGAAATTTCGCATCTACTTTTTGTTCTTGACCACAAACAAAAAGGGAGCTGAAAACAAAAAATATAAGTAATAAGACGTCTTTAATTGCAGCCACAGCCTCCTCCGGTTTTTCCACCTTCAGCTCCTGAGGCGCCTTCTCGAATCACTTGGTAATAGTTTTCAAAATGCGCACACGTTTTTACATGTTGTTTCATTTCTTCATCATTTAAATGCGCACGTTCGTAGCCTTTTACTTGCGCACAACTGAAGAGCAAGGTGCTCAATGAAAAGAAAATGAAAAATTTGAAGGCTTTTTTCATGTTGTGAATTTACAAAGACAACCAGGTTTTAAATTCATCGATAGAATTAAATTTTCCTGAAGTTTTCCTCAAAATATTTTGATCTGAGTCAAGCAATAGGATTAAAGGAAATTGACCTTTGGAATTAAACCTGTCTGCCAGCATTTCGTTATCTAAGGTTCTTTGATTTTCAACTGTTTTTTTGGTTCTCGGAAAATCAGCTATGTACATTGCGAATTTCTCGTTTTGAAGTACTTTAAATTCTTCATTGTCGAAGACATCCGCTTTTAGCTTAATACAGTTGCTGCACCAGTCCGACCCTGAAAATAACAGTAATATTGGTTTGCTTTCTGCTTTTGCCACCGTCACCACATCTGTATAGTGTGGTTGAAAGCGACCTTGAAAAAGTAAGATTATTGAAAACAAAACAACCTTCATATTATTTAAATCTTGACATTCTAAACGCTCTCAACATCTTTTCAAGCTGAACATCATCTATAGACGTAATACTAACGGTTAGCTCCTTTTTTAAATTTGGATAGAACGATGAAAACATAAGGGATTTTAATTGAATGCCATTGGGCAAGTTTATTTTGACCATAAATGTTTGGAACTCCCTTCCAGCAATTCTTTCCACAGATGATGTTGAATCTATTGGAATATTTGGCATTTGCGCCTCAAAAGTTTCGAAAACAATGTCGTTTACCACCTTACAAGAAGCAACCCAGTCACCATCAACATTTTCATCAAATGGTTGATAGTTAGATTCGAAAACATTGAATTGCGCATTTCTATACGCAAACAGAGTGGTGGTCTGATTGATCAACTCTTCGCCATGTGTTTCCTCAATGGCTTTTACACCTTTGTCTTCAATCTTAGACCATTCGGCTTCATTTACAGCTTCAAAGCCTTCAGGAATTGTAATGGTCCACCCTAATTCATTAAAAACAAGTGTTGAACTATTTGCCTGCCCGAAGCCTGAAACAGTGGCACTCAGAAGGAGAAAAAAAAATAGATTTTTCATAAAGTTAAAGTATAAAAAAACCGAGCATTTGCTCGGTTTGTATATTATCCATTCATGGAAATTAAAAACTCTTCGTTGCTCCTTGTTTTGGAGAGACGATCGTGCAAGAATTCCATTGCTTCTACCGGATTCATATCGGCCAGATGGCGTCTTAAAATCCATAAACGGTTCATTACTTCTTTGTCTAAAAGCAAGTCTTCACGTCTTGTACCTGAAGCAATAAGATCGATAGCAGGGAAAATTCTACGGTTAGAAATCTTACGATCTAACTGCATTTCCATGTTACCAGTTCCTTTAAATTCTTCAAAGATTACTTCATCCATTTTAGAACCTGTTTCTGTTAGTGCTGTTGCAACAATGGTCAGAGAGCCACCATGTTCAATGTTACGTGCAGCACCGAAGAAACGTTTTGGTTTGTGTAGTGCGTTGGCATCAACACCACCAGAAAGCACTTTACCCGAAGCAGGAGAAACTGTATTGTAAGCTCTTGCTAAACGTGTAATAGAATCTAATAGAATAACCACATCGTGTCCACATTCTACCATACGCTTTGCTTTCTCTAAAACAATGTTTGCCACTTTTACATGGCGATCAGCAGGCTCATCAAAAGTTGAGGACACAACTTCAGCTTTAACGCTTCTTGCCATGTCTGTAACTTCTTCCGGACGTTCATCAATTAATAAAATAATTAAATAAGCTTCTGGATGATTTGCTGCAATTGCATTTGCAACTTCTTTGAGTAAGACAGTTTTACCCGTTTTTGGCTGCGCAACGATTAAGCCGCGCTGGCCTTTCCCTATAGGAGAGAAGATGTCTATGGTACGCGTGGCAAGCGTTGCAGCCCTTGTTGTGATATCAAATTTTTCGTCAGCAAAAAGCGGAGTCAAGTGTTCAAATGCAACACGGTCTCTCACATAATCTGGATCGCGGCCGTTAATTTTTTCAACTTTGGTTAAGGGAAAATATTTCTCACCTTCTTTTGGAGGACGAATGTGACCTCTTACTGTATCTCCTGTTTTTAAACCTAACAACTTTACTTGTGATTGAGATACGTATATATCGTCAGGTGAATTTAGATAATTAAAATCCGAAGATCTCAAAAATCCATATCCATCAGACATCATTTCTAAAACACCTTCGCTTACTACAATACCTTCAAAGTCGTAAGTCTTGTGTTTTTTCTGATGTTGATTTCCTTGATTTTTTTGCTGCGGTCGGTTTTGGTTTTGATTTTGATGTGGTCGCTTATCGCCTCCATTATTTTGGTCTCTGTCGCGATTGTTATCTCTGCGATCATCGCGAGGGTTTGGCCTTCTTTGTGGTTCATCAGAATCAGATTTCCCTTCTTTGGATTCAGCAGATTGAGCAGGCTTGTCTTTAACTATTTCAATCCGTTTTCCAATAACTTTCCTAGGTCTATTGCTTTCCTTTCTTGGAATTTTCGTTTCACTTGACACCTTTTCTGCGGCAGGAGCAGTAGGTGAAGGAGCAGGGTCTGTTTTTTCTTCGGCCTGTGCAGTTTCAAACGTTTTAAGTATACCTGCTATTAATTCAGGTTTCCTTAAGGTTTTTGCTTTATCAACCTTCAGAGTTGTTCCTATTTCTTTGAGTTCTGGTAACTTCTTACCGTTTAATTCAGATTCTGTGAACATGTAAATTTTCTGAAAAATATTATTAATCTAGTAGAATGTTAATCCTTAAAACAGTCTTGGAAAATGTTTATTGTAAAAGAATTGTAACGACGTTACTCTGCAATAATACAAAGTTTTGAATAAGATAGGACAAAGAACTTGTAAAAGTTACAATCTGTAATTTAGGTTCATTACATTTTGCGTCAAGTGCAAAAGATGTGAATTCAAGCTAGTACGTTCATAACTTAAAAAATTAAAACAACTGTTTTAGTATAACTGCTTTTATTGCACATTTGCTAAAATTAATATCAAAGATGCTACAAAGAATTCAAACTGTCTATATGGGGCTTTCTGCTCTTTTAACCATTGCATTGGTGCTTCTTTTTCCACTTTACACAAACCTTGAAAATGTTGTTATGGCAATAGATAACCCTGTTGTGTTTTTCTTTTTTGGATTTTGTTCTGGTGGCCTATTGGCAAACATTTTTAATTTCAAAAAAAGAAGTCTTCAAATTGTATTGAACAGAATTATCATGTTTGCTTTTTTGGTTACTTTAGGTTTCACTATTGCAGATATGATTAGGTCGGGTGATGCAAGCAATGTAACCTTTGGATTGGCCCTTCTTGCGCCTCCAATTGGGGTGATATTAGTTTTCATGGCAAACAAGGGTATTAAGAAGGACGAAAAACTGATAAAGTCTGCTGATAGAATTCGTTAGTACAATAAATATTGTTTCAACAAAGCGGTTTGTGTTTCTTCCTTAGCATTGCTAGCTTTTTTCGTGGCTGCATTTACATATTCCCAAGCCCTGTCATTTTGCCCCTTGGCGATAAGCAATTCAGCCATATTATAATTTAACTTATACGTTGACTTTTGCTCAATTCCTTCTTCTAAAATCTCTTCGAGTAAATCACTAATTTTATTGAAAGGGTAGCTGTAATACAGCTTATCGAATTCTGTATAATAATCATCTGGTTCGTTATTCTTCTTTAGATATGAAAATGTTAGCTTTTCATACGATTTCCATTTTTCCAAAGCGGCCAAATACTGTTGTTCAACCAATAATTTTTGGTACTCTCTTTTTGCAGTATTCGGATATAGAGGAACGAGCTCTTCTTTTATTTTTGACATACGAGAGGAATCTTTATTGTCAATAGCGAAGCTCAAATTGAGATTGTATACATTTATATAATACTCAAGCCACGGGAATTCTCTGTTTGGGTTTTCCACTAAAGTCGTATTTGTACTTAAAGTTTTTAGTATGGAGTTGTTAATGTCTAGGCAAAGTTTTGTAATAAAGGGCCAGACTTTTGGATTGCTTAAGTCGGTCTCGTTTAATTTAGGGATGAACCTATTTGCTTCAGAAACTGTCCCTAAATAGCCAAAATTATTATACTTAATATCGAGATAAATAAGCCATTCTTCTTTTGAAAGAGCTCTATTGTAGTGCTTCAACATAATTTCATCGAACTGCTCAAACCTTCTAAACCCTTCTTCGAAAAATTCATAATTCAACTTAGTTTGTTTCAATAGTACTTCTTCTATAGGATTAAGTACCATGTGATGAGTAGTATCGTCCAATCGAAAAAGTGACTTGAAAGTTTTACCTAGTTGAGAATAATCATTAATATATACTGAAACGTAATTCTTATTGGCAAACTTTACAGCTCTAGTGTTGTTTTGAATCGTCTTTACACTTTGAGGAATTTTTGCCTCATTGGTGTAGGTTACAAAAAGAGGCACTTTCTTTTGGCGGCACAACAAAACTATTTCTTCCCAAGCACCAACAGTATTGAGGGTTATATAGTTAATGTTTTTTGCTTGCAGATTTTCGGCAGACAGAAATATAAATACAAATACAATAGCGATAAGGCCTAAGCGCATAGAAATTCATTTAGTATTAGTCGGAAAGTTAAGCGACCTTAGTCTAAAAACAAATCTTCTTTAGAGTTAGGTTTTTCATCCAATCTAGAATTAAAACCTCGTAAAATGAGTTCACCTTGCGGGATGTCCTTTAAGGGGTACATCTTAGCATTCGGTTTGGTCATGAAAACAACTTCAGAAATTTCAGAATTTTTAAGACGCACAATTATGTTGCTGCAATCTGCTCGATTAATGCCTTGTTGTTTTCCGTCATCCACAACAGTATAAACTATCTGCCCATTGCCGATAACAAACAACGACCGAAGTTCGCTGTCGTAAAATTTACCCTTCATATCTTTGCCGCGCACCTGGTCAAATTTCACACTGTCTACTTGAGATAGAATAAAAGCATTCTTGATCATGAAAATGCTGTCTAGCTTCCCATTTCTCAAAGTCATATAGATATCATTTGCAGTGAGCTGAGATTTACCATTCCATAATACGGGTTCTGTATACATGCGGAGAGTAGAATCTCTTTCATCGAAGACCAAAGAGTCACATTTCCCTTGAAAATCGCTTTTAAAGAACTTAGAGTTATTGTAAACTAGAATTAACCTATCTCCATTTAGGCGTGTGTTAATTCTAAGTGTGTCCCCATGAATATGGAGAGAGTCCCCTTGATCGTCAATCATTGTGTACAATGGGTCTCCAGTAACTAATGCATATTCTGGCTCTTCTTGAAAGTATGCATGCTGGCCTGTAATTGTATACCTCTGAATAGAATCAGACATGTAAACATTACCATATAAGTCGCCTACCCCAGTAGTTTGGTTAAAGTATACTGTATCGCCAATAAGTACGCTAGCTTTGTCGTGAATTTCACATCGATTAGAAAAGTAGGCAATATCATTCTGCGTATCGTAATCACCATAATTACAATTGATGTAACCGCTGTCGCTTTCAATTAAGCTAGGTCCACGAAAACGTGCAAGGCCAGATGCACTGTTAAAAAGCAATGTATCTGCTGTGATACTGTATTTCTGACTATTAAGACGAACACTGTCTTTAAAAATAAACCACTCTGATTTAGTGTTATAAACACCAATTTTAGAAAACAACGTGTTATCAGGGTCGGTAATGTTTGCACCTTTTGTGTAAACAGCGCTGCCGTCTTCACGATTGTATCGGATTGAAGGGGTGACTAGCGACATTGACTTGTCACTAAAACGAACATTACCTTCAGCATCTAAAATTTTAGTTGTGCCATTGTAGTTCATTTCATCACAATACACGTTTACCGTATCGCCTTGGTTTACATGTATATTCGAAAAGGCATCAAAGCTATTTTCTTTACGGTAGAAATATGCAGAGTCGCATGTCATAACAGCGCCTTCATGTTCAAATCGCACCGCTTTGTACAACTTAATTACATCATTGTCGCCATTTTTTTCGTAGACCGATTCTTCTGCAGTGTATTTAATTTTCTTCTTTTTCTTCTGTGCAGAGGCCGAAAGAAAAAAGAAAACCGGCAATAAGAGAAGAATTGCCCTTATAGTGCCGGTTCTATACATTTATCTTAAAATGGTTTGTTTTCTGTCAGGGCCCACAGATACCAATGTAATGGGCACACCCACTTTGTCTTCTATGTATTTAATGTATCCGTTTAAACTTTCCGGAAACTCTTTTTCAGAAGTGCATCCTGTTAAGTCTTTCGCCCAACCTGGAACCTCTTCGTAAATCGGCTCTAAAAGTTCAGGATCAATTTTATAAGGCAAATGCGAAATAACTTCACCACGATATTTGTAACTGGTGCATACTTTTAAAGTATTAAAACCACTCAAAACGTCAGCTTTCATCATCATAAGCTTAGTAACGCCATTAACGTTAATAGCGTATTTCAAAGCAGGTATGTCTAACCAACCACAACGTCTTGGGCGCCCTGTAGTTGCTCCAAACTCATTTCCTTGTTTCTGTAATTCTTTTCCGTCCGCATCAAATAATTCTGTTGGAAAAGGACCTGAGCCAACGCGTGTAACATAGGCCTTAAAGATTCCGAAAACATCATCCATTCTGTTAGGAGCGAGTCCTAGACCTGTACATGCGCCAGCGCTTGTTGTGTTTGATGAAGTTACAAAAGGATATGTACCAAAATCAACATCTAATAAGGTTCCCTGTGCACCTTCAGCTAAAATATTTTTGCCTTCAGCTAGTTTATCAGCAACCCATACTTCGCTGTCTACAAGTGTAAATGACTTTAAGTATTCTACAGCTTCGAACCATTCTAGTTCCATAGATTCTAAAGAATACTCATGGTCATATAATGATAATAGCTCTTTATGTTTGGCCACTAAAGCCTCATAATTTTGTTTATAAGAGGGCAATTCTGTATCACCGATTCTCAACCCATTTCTACCGGTTTTATCCATGTAAGTGGGGCCGATACCTTTCAGAGTAGAACCTATTTTCTTCTTGCCTTTAGCCGCCTCTGAAGCTGCATCTAAAATTTTGTGTGTGGGTAAGATTAAGTGCGCCTTGCGAGAAACTAGCAAACGTTCAATAATCTTGTCATCGTATTGCTTTAATGCTTCAATTTCTTTTTTAAAAATGATGGGGTCTATAACAACGCCATTACCAATTAAGTTGATAACGTCTTTGTGAAATATACCAGAAGGAATGGTATGTAGAACATGCTTTATACCATCAAATTCTAAAGTGTGTCCTGCATTTGGGCCACCTTGAAAACGTGCAATAATGTCGTATTGTTTGGTTAAAACATCAACGATTTTTCCTTTTCCTTCATCGCCCCATTGCAGGCCGAGCAGTACATCCGCTGCCATAAACTTATTTTTTGTCAGAATCTGGTTCGTCTTCTTTTTTACTCGCGAAGAAATACAGCGCATGGCCATGAACTTCTAGATTAAAAACCTCTTCTATTGTTTTTTTAATGTGTTCTATTCGTGGGTCACAAAACTCAATAACTTCGTTTGTGCCTTCAATTATAATGTGATCGTGTTGTTTGTTGAAAAACGATTTTTCGTAGGTGCTTTGACTTCCGAACTGGTGTTTACGAACCAAATTTGATTCTAATAAAAGTTCGATTGTGTTGTAAAGTGTAGCGCGGCTAACACGGTAATTTTTATTTTTCATGGAAATATATAACGACTCAATATCGAAATGTTTGTCGTTCGCATAAATCTCCTTCAAAATAGCATAGCGTTCTGGTGTTTTGCGCTGCTTGTTTTTCTCAAGAAATTCAGTAAAAACAGTCTTTACCTGTTCGTATGCTGTGTGATCCTCCATGTATAAAACCAAAGCGCCAAAAATAACTAATTAGCCCAATGAATAAAGCCTTATTTTTCTCTAGTTACACGTTCAACGCCTTCAGCGTTTCTTAATTTTTCAATGATGCTATTCAAGTGAATTTTATCTTCTACAATCAGAGCAATTTTACCTTCAAACACACCATCGTTCGCAGCAATATTCATAGACTTAATATTCACGTTCAGATTATTTGAAATAATCTGAGTAACCTTATTCACTAAACCTACGGTGTCAATTCCCTTGATGGTGATATTTGCTGTAAAATCGTTGTCTGTGTTTAGTTTCCATTTTGCCTTGACGATTCTGTTTGCAAAACGACTTTGCAGGCTCACAGCATTCGGGCAATCATTTCTATGAACTTTAATCCCCGCGTTAGAAGTTATAAATCCAAATACTTTGTCACCCGCTATGGGTGTGCAGCACTGTGCTAAATTATAATCTAAAGCCTGGTCATTGTCGCCAAAGACAAGTGTGCTTTTCACTTTCTCATCTGGTTTTGGCGCTTTCTCTTTTGGAACACTTCTAAATCTAGATTTGAGATAGGTGTAAAAAGTAGTGCTGTTTTCTTTGGCGAATTCTTTGAGGTGCTTGTTCTCTATTATTCCAGTTCCTACCTTATAGTAAAGCTCTGTAGGGTTTTTCAACTTGTAATAATTTACCATTTTTTGAATGGTGCTGTCTGTTGGCTTAACTTTAATAAAGTTTAGTTTTCTCTCTAGAACAGCGCGACCGCCATCGGATACACGGTTTTTGTCATCTTTTAAAGACTGCTTTATTTTGCCTTTCGCCTTAGAGGTTACTACATAATTCAACCAGTCTTCTTTTGGCTTTTGCTTTTGAGAAGTCAGTATCTCAACTTGGTCTCCACTTTTAAGCTTATGGCTTAATGGCACTAATTTACCATTCACTTTAGAACCTAAAATTGTGCTACCAACTTCCGTG
>ERZ1048872.586-NODE-586-length-38345-cov-8.807652_pt1 | contig 38345 bp, 32 predicted proteins | sample MGYA00383100_ERZ1048872 | MGnify/ENA primary metagenome ERZ1048872 (study PRJEB29581, sample SAMEA5548370) | metagenome | biome: marine; feature: coastal; material: water | depth 50 m | study: Short-term variability in the microbial, nano- and picoplankton...
CGGGGGAGCCGGCCAGAAACCACCAGTTCAATATCTTGAGGTGCTTTCTTTCGATGTTGAGAGCGGTATCAACGGCATCGGTGTTATAGATCATGCTGCACGAATTCATCGAGCAGTACAAATTGAAGGGTTTCTGGTTGGTGTTTCCGAGGGTGAAGTTTCTGTTCACTCCTTTTCTGACCCGAACACAACACTTGGATCAGTGTTACTTGATGAGATACACATCGATCACCCAATTGAATCACTCCCAGACCGACAGTCACCAGTTTTTCCAGCCATTCCAAAACTCATTGAAAAAGCCATTGCTGGTGTGCCTCTCCATGGTTCTTGGCTTGTGAAAGAATCAGAAGTAATCGGTGACCAGCAGGTACTCTATGCCGAGCATGCAAGTGGTGCCGTTCATCGAATGGTGAGCACGAAACCCGTAAATGAGACCAATTGGGCGTCATTCGGTTTTGAGAGTATTCGTAATTTAGAAAGTCATGTGCTTGATCGAGTTGCCCGAGGGAGTCAACACGAGACGTCTGTTTCAGCCAAGCATATTCAAAGCATGGTCAGTGATTCAGTGCTGAATCAATTTAACCTCACTCGCAATTCCTCGGGTGACGTCCAACGACAACTTGTATTCGCAACGCTTGGTGTACTTCCAGGTCACGTGTCATAATTTACGTGAGAAAGGTAGATAGCAAGCTGGATGATAGGTTTTGTTTTGGCTCTGTCACTTTGGGAACAGATCAAGTTCATCTGATTGGAGCCAGCGGGACGCAAGGTCAACCGAGACTTGGTCCGCCGATACATTCTTTTCATTGTCAGCAAGATGGTGAGGCCGAGCCTGCTGTATTTTCTGACGGCTCCCAACTGTTTTAGCGATCGTAGCCAGAGTTTTTCGATCTGCTTCAGATGTCTGAGTAAGCCTTCCGGCAAGCGTTGCAACACCGTGTGGATTCACTGTTGCTGCATCAGAAAGGCTTGACATGAAAAGACAAATTTCGTGAAGATTAGCTGCTGCTGATCGAGCAATGAGCGGCTGAAGTGTGCGGGTAACAATCTCGAGTCCGATGCCATCCATATTGAGAAAAGCATCAATCTGAATGGCTTGACGAAGTCTTCCATCAACCATGGGTTCAGCTTCGCGGTATCTCACCATCAAGACACATCCACCCGTCAGGTTCTTGGGTGAAAGTGGGCCTGTGTAGGCACCCCTCCCTTGAAATACCAGCATGCCACCGTGTTGCCTGCGCTCCCGGTAGGCAAGTTGCAATTGGCCAACAGTTCCATATCCATCTGTGAGCTTCCACTCTTTAGGACCAATAGGATCTAAAGACAATCTACTTATTCCCAGGAGTCTCCAGATGTCAACAATGGCCTCTGGCTTGTCGAGGGAAAAGGCTAGAAGTTCACTGTCACATGTAAAGAGTTCGACGGGAAGCCTTCTATAGAGAGTTGTTGACTGCAGTGATTTCTGAACTGCCAGTCGATTGTCTTCTGACATTTTGTTGAGTGGAAGTGCTTCCTCAGCACGACGCCTTGCGTGTCGGCTTGAACTTCCCCAATCAGTGCCAAGAATAGAAAGTTTTTTCTGCGGAGAAGAGGCTTGTTCTTGGGATGCAGCATGACAGACAGCGTTATTTGTCCATTGAGCGCATACGAAAATAAAAAGAAAAGAAGCAATCGTTGGCGTTGTTGCCATGACGACGCTGCGACGCAGCGTTTTCTGCATAAGTTGTCCCCCCTACCAAGACCCCCGTGACGTCAGTCAGCTCGTTTCAAACGCCTCTGACGTATCTTCGTTTTCGGATGTTTCAGGCCATATGGGCCAATGAAAATCCGGAATAATTCGGCATTCTTACGCATCCTTTGTATTTTGACTGGATGAATGAGGTCTTGGCTCAAGTCATCCTCATCTCTATGCTCTCGCCTCCGCGATTCCCTGATGTTTTGTGAATAGGGAACCCATCACTCCTAGAAGGCAACCATCCTCTTTTTCTTATGTCGGATCACCCTGAGGATATTGCTGCAGTTGGAAAAGGAACGAAAGGTTCCTCTGGAAAGCATGGGCATTTGCGACTCCGTAAAGAGAACAATACGGATCATGGCAAGAGTTTGTTGAGTCGTCTTATGGTTGCTTGGGCAGAGCAATGTCTTGCACGGCCTTGGCTCATCGTGACGATCGCTGTGCTGACAGCAGTACTTGCTGGCGTGTGGACTTCAGGATCTCTAGGTTACAAGGTCAGCCGTGTGGATCTCCTTGATCCAAATAGCGAATACAACAAGTTATGGATCGATTATATCCATGAATTCGGTGAGGATGATGATGCGGTGGTCGTTGTTGAAGGTGTGAATCGGTCCGCAACAGTTGCTGCTCTAGAAGATCTTTCACAGCAACTTGCACAGACGAGTGATCTTTTTTACTCAATTCTCCATGAGGTCGATCTCACCCAAATTAGAGCCAAAGGCCTTCATTACGTTTCTCCCAATGATCTGGCCTCAATAGATCGATTTATAAGTCGTACCGAACCTGTTCTCGCTGGAGGTTGGAATCAACTTAAGGTAGGCACGATGGTTGGTGGCTTAGCCGCGACCGTTGTTTCCGGACAGCAGTCTCAGATGCAACACGATGAGCCACCGATCCAGACGCTTGAGCGATACAGTGAAAGCCTCCTGGCAAGTCTCGAAGCTGCTGAGAGAGGTCGTCTAAATGAAATTCTGCCGGAGGACTATGTTTCACCCTGGCCAAGTATGCCCGGAAGCCTTTCGACGCTTCGTGATCTTTCGAGTCAGTACCTTTTGGCAAAAGAGGGAAAACTTGGTTTCGTATTGTTACGTTTGGCCAAAGAGGAAGAAGGTTTTGCTGGAGCTTCTGTAGCAACCGACACCTTAAGGAAAGAAATTGAGGTTGTCTCAAAGCGACATGGAGATGCAACGATAGGACTTACTGGATTGCCAGTAATGGAAGACGATGAAATGCGTTCGAGCCAGCAGTCAATGGTTTGGGCGAGTGGTTTATCTCTTGCAGCTGTTGCCATTGTCATTGTAGCTGGCTTTGGAGGCATTCGGCACGCACTGATGGCAAACGGTGTTCTTATAATCGGTATGGCATGGGCCTTCGCATGGGCCACAGGCAGTGTTGGTCATCTCAATATTCTGAGCGTGACATTCACGGTCACAATGATCGGGGTGGGCATTGATTACGGGACCTACTACATAGGTCGGTACTTGGCGATGCGTCGCGAGGGTCTTGGCTGTGATGCCGCCATTATTGAAACGAGCCGTTCTGTTGGTCCAAGTATTTTGACTGGTGCGGTCACAACATCGATTGCATTCTTTTCTGCAGCATTGACAAGTTTTGTTGGTGTTGCTGAGTTAGGGCTGATTGCTGGTGGTGGTATTCTACTTTGTTGTGCTGCCGAACTGATGATATTGCCAGCGGTCATTGCAATCATTGACAGGAGCCGGTTCGGTCGAAAAATCCCCGAGCCTGTCCCAGTACACCGTTGGTTACGGCCATTCGCGCAGCACCCACGATTTGTATTGCTGGCAGCAGTAGCTGGAACACTGGCGCTGAGTTCCGGTATTCATGACCTTGAATATGACCACAATCTACTGAATCTTCAGCCGGATGGGCTCGAGAGTGTTGAAATTGAAAAGAAACTTCTTGAAGAGTGTGATCAGAGTGTTTGGTATGCACTGTCGATCGCGGACTCTCGTGAGGAATTACTTGCGAGGAAGGAAAAGCTTGCCAAGTTATCAACAGTGGAACGAGTTGATGAAATTGCATCCCTTCTTTCTGGAGACGAGGAAGTCAAGACGCCACTTATTACTCGAATAGGTGAGCGATTGGAGCAGTTGCCAGAGCGGCCGCCACAGATTCCACTCGATCGCCTTGATGCTCTTGGTGAGTCGCTTGGGTGGGCACAGGTTGAAGCAGCAAGGCGGCCTGGTGGTATGAGGGCTGCCTGGCATCTGGAACGAGCCCGTGATTGTCTCAGACGAATGAGGCCCGAAGAATGCTATCAGGCAATAGCTACGTTTCAGCAACGTTCTGCCGGTGAACTTTTAAGCCGTCTTCATGCACTGAGTGCGGTATCTGATCCAGTCGCCCCTTCGCTCACCGATTTGCCAGAAAGTCTTGTTGATCGATTTGTTGGTTCGAGTGGAAAACATTTACTGAAAATTTATGGTCGGGGTGATATCTGGAACTTCGAAGCGCTCAAAAATTTTGTTGGTGATGTTCGCAGCGTTGATCCAAAAGCAACAGGAAATCCACTTCAGGCATATGAGGCATCATTGGAAATGAAGAGGAGTTATGAGCAGGCTGCCCTTTATTCACTCATTGTTATTATTGCAATTTTGTGGATAGACTTTCGAAGTCTGACTCACTCTTTACTCGCAGCATTGCCACTTGCAGCTGGCATGGCTCTCACACTTGGGCTCATGGGTCTTCTCGGGATTGATTTGAATCCTGCAAACCTCATCGGTATTCCACTGATCCTTGGAATTGCCGTCGATTATGGCGTTCATATTGTGCACGATGCGTTAGAGCGTCCCGGTAAATATAGCATTAGTGCCTCGACAGCAAATGCGGTATTAGTTGATGCGCTGACAACAATTCTTGGATTCGGTGCGCTCATGGTTGCCAGTCATCGTGGTCTCGAAAGTCTTGGCCGACTTCTCACACTTGGTGTGACAATGTGCACCCTGACATCACTCGTTCTTCTTCCAGCAATCCTCGGCATTCTGCGGCCTGGTTCCGCAGAAGTCGACGAAGATCAGCACGATATTGAAGACGCGGAAGTATTTACCATGATCCCCTTAGATGAGTGCCGACAGGCAGCGTAATACGTGATCGTAATAGAAAGTAATTTCTCATGTTATTTCCCATGCAGTATTTTTTTCGGTGTGTATGCCTAGGGCTAGCGGTCAGTTTTTTGTTAGGGCCGCAAGACGTTGTTGCTGACGGTGTCATGAATATCGCTATGGAGGATCAATTCCAAACTCCTTGTGAAACGAGAACATTTTTGGGTGATGTTGTGATTCTGGTCTATGCGGAACGTCATGGCGCAGAAAAATCGCTTCAACTAGGACGGAAACTTCATCTCCATTTTCATCCAACAGCCGAGGCCGTGTCTGCGGAGGCCTGGTCACAGCAGCCAGTTCGAGGAGTCTTGGATTGGCCTTCGGGTGTGCCGGTGCCAGATGTCCGCGTTATTCCTGTGGCGTCGCTTACGGAAGTGCCGAGGGCACTCAAGCCAGTTGCTCGTGCTCGTATACGGAAGGACTCGCCATTGGTCCCGCTCTGGCTTGATTTCGAAGGATCACTTGAGCGAATGTTTGGGATTATTCCAGGGGAACCCAATGTTGTGGTGTTGGATACGGCAGGGCAGGTCCACTCCGTATTCTCTGGAAAACTTGATGATCAAGAATTTCAGAAGTTTGTCGTGCGTGTTGATCAAATTCGATCGGCTAGTCTCAACAACAACGTACGAATCGTGACAGGGCCAAATGAAAATGTTTTACGATAAGTAACAAAGATTTGGATTACATTGCTACGATTGTGAGCGTCCCTTAAACCGTCGACTTGCACGAGTGAGAGTTTCACGCTCATCGTCTGTCAGACTCGATTCACCGGAGCGGCTAATTTTCTCGAGAATCTGATCGACGCGTAATTGAAGACTACGCTCATCCTCTTTGGTATTGTGTGAGCGATCAACATCATCGTCTGGTCGAACAATTTTGAAACGGCGGCGCATTTGTTTGAGCCGCCCTCCGAGATCAGATAAACCAGTCAGTCTCCATCCTCGCCAAGCATAAAGAAGGCCAAAAACGGCACCACCAATATGTGCAACGTGCGCAACGTTCCCTCCACCTTGGGCTGCCCCCTGAATATCTGTTACGAAGTAAAGGATGCCAAGAGCCCATGCAGGCACAGGAAGAATACCCCAAATCAGCACTTCCTCACGCGGGAAGTACCACACAAAGACCGCTAGTACTGCCATAACGCCACCACTTGCGCCGATGAGTAATGTGCTGCCTGGTGGAGTAAAGCCATCGGAAAATAGGTTGACGCTGAGTAGCCATGCGAGGCCTGATGCCACAATTGCGACAAAGTAAAAACGGTAGAACTCGGCTTTCCCTAATACCTGTTCAACAGCCCTGCCGAAAAAAAAGATCGCGAGCATATTAAAGGCTAGATGCCACGGTGACGTTGCGTCATGGGTGAATCCATAGGAAATCAGTTTCCAGCATTCCAAGAGATGTTCTGGAAGGTCTCCACGGAGCGCAAGATTGTTATTAATAAAATTTCGGCCACCAAAGAGCCCATCACTTAAGAGATTGAGTACCCACACTGCTACGTTAGCAATAATGAGGGTTATCACTGCGGTCCAGTCAGATTGTCGCCGGTACGAGTTGTCAGAGCGATAATAGCCGCGGTCAGAAAAGCCCATTGGGTTCCCTTATTAGAGGTCAGAGGATTTCTAACCTCTAGCTTATCAGGGAAGCACCGTGCGTCCCACCGGGTTGTAGAGGGGTAGGGGAATGAAGGCACTGTTCGGCTTGTGCGACGTTCTCTCGAAGGCGGTTTTCATGCTGATGTATCAAATTTATGGCTGCAGAAATTTTTGAGACGAGGGTAATTTTGAGCAACGAACGGTAGGTCCAATAGGAAATGGCTCATCTCAAGGTGTTCGATACGAAATCAATGCCTGGCCGGTTGCTAGAACTGATGGATAACCGATAAGATCACATTTCTTAGGTTCAGCGAAGCGAGGCTTTGAATTTATTTCTAGAGTTTTAAGGAGAGTCGTCAATGGCAGAGAAAATCGCAGCCGGAGTTATCGGCACTGGATTTATCGGTCCAGTACATGTCGAGGCTGGAAGGCGATTGGGAAACATCGAATTTGTTGCTCTCGCCGAAGCTAATGCCGAGCTGGCTCGCAGTAAGGCTGACCTTTTGTGCATCGAGAAGTCATACGGTGATTACCGTGATCTTCTGGCCGATCCTCAAATTCGTGTCGTTCACAATTGCACACCAAATCACCTGCATTATCAGGTAAACAAAGATATTCTCGCAGCCGGCAAGCATGTGATCAGTGAAAAACCTCTTGCGATGAACAGTGCAGAGAGTCGGGAGCTGGTGCAACTCGCGTCGGAGTCCGGCCTGATTCATGCCGTTGATTTCAACTATCGCTATTATCCGCTTATCCAGCACGCCAAACAAATGGTCCAACAAGGAGAGTTGGGCGAGGTATTCACTCTTCGCGGCTCCTACTTGCAAGACTGGCTCTACCTCCAGACGGACTGGAATTGGCGATTACAACCGGAAATGTCAGGAGATAGTCGAGCGGTCGCGGACGTTGGTAGTCATTGGTGCGATCTCTTGCAGTTCATCACCGGCGAGAGCATCGTTCGCGTTATGGCCGACATGCGTACTGTGCACAAGACGCGGATGAAACCGAAGAAACAAATTGAGACATACGCCGGTAAGGAGCTCTCGCCTAGTGACTACGAACCGCAAGATATCAACACCGAGGATTATGCATCTGTCTTGATTGAACTCTCGGGCGGGGCTCGTGGTGTTTTCAGCGTCAGTCAGGTTTCAGCTGGTCGGAAGAATCGGCTTTCGTTCGAACTCGATGGATCTCGCTGTGCATTGGCGTGGGATCAAGAGAAACCAAACGATATGTGGATTGGTTATCGGGAAAAAGCGAATGAAATCTTGGTTAAAGATCCTGCATTATTGCACGACGCTGCCAAAGAATATGCCCATTACCCGGGTGGTCATCCCGAAGCCTACCCGGACGGTCCCAAGAATTTATTTCGCAATGTGTATCGCGCGATAGAAAAGGGTCAAATGCCAGACAATCCCGATTGGAGCACGTTTGTAGATGGCCATAAGGAGATGGCAATCTGCGATGCGATTATCCAGAGCAATCGAGAGCAAAAGTGGACAGACGTGCAATATTGATTTTCATTCTGCCTGGTGATTTAAATATTTTTCCAATTCAGGAGTTTACATATGTCTGCTGAGACTGCGAATATTAACCGTTGTAATATCGCCCTGATTGGAACAAAGTTTATGGGCCGAGCGCATTCAAATGCGTATCTAAAGGTGAATAAGTTTTTTGATCTGCCGTGTAAGCCTGTGATGCATACGGTGACAGGCCGTAATCAGGAAGAGCTAAAAATGTTTGCCGAGCGTTGGGGTTGGCAGCACTGCGCAACGGATTGGAATACGGCCGTCAACTCCGAAGCAATAGATCTGGTTGATGTGGTAACCCCAAACAACGTCCATGCCGAGCATGCGATTGCGGCACTCGAGGCTGGAAAACATGTCGCCTGCGAAAAACCACTGGCGGGAACGTTAAGCGACGCTCGTCAGATGGTGGAAGCTGCAGAGGCGGCGACTGGCAAAACATTTGTCTGGTATAACTATCGGAGGTGCCCTGCAATAGCGTTCGCTCATCAATTGTGTGCGGCGGGAAAACTCGGTCGAATTTATCAGATCCGAGGTTGTTATCTCCAAGATTGGGCGGGACCAGATACACCGCTGATGTGGCGATTCGATGGTGATGTGGCCGGATCCGGAGCGTTGGGTGACCTTTGTGCCCATACCATCGACACCGTAAGATTCATCACGGGTGATGAAATCAGTGAGGTGATCGGATCCACGATGGAAACGGTAATCAAAGAGCGAGTGATTCTCGAGAGTGGCGGTAGTGAAATTTCGGGAAAGGGCGCGGCAACAAGCAAAAAAAAGGGTGCAAGTACAGTCGATGATATCGTGCTGTTTATCGCTAAAATGGCCAGTGGTGCTTCGGCCACTTTCGAGGCATCGCGTCTTTCTACTGGGTATAAGAATACAAATCGTCTGGAGATACACGGTGAAAACGGGGCGATTCGATTCAATTTTGAGCGTATGAATGAACTCGATTGGTACGACGCCACACTCCCCCCAGAGTTGCAGGGTTGGAGCACGATTAATGTCACGAATGGCAACGCCAATCATCCCTACGCGGCATCGTGGTGGCCTACCGGACATATTCTTGGATACGAACATAGCTTTATCAATCAGGCCGCCGACATGTTGACCGTGATCGGCGGCGGTGAGCCGGTGGTGCCCCTCGCCGACTTTGCCGATGCGTATGAGATTCAGAGAGTGCTCTCGGCTGTGGTCGAATCTGACAAACAGCGATCACCAGTTCCACTCGATCAAATCCAGTAATGATAAATATGATACTCAACGGGCATACGCACCAGGTCGTTGGTAAGATTTCCGTTGTGGAGTTGATAGAGGGTCTTACATAAAGCTGGTCGTGAAATTCCTCGACGTAGGTATGCTGTGGAAGAGAACGAGGAATGAATACTCCAAAATTCACACGACGATCATCGCCTTGCCGCCGACTCGGATCAGAGGGAGATTTTTTGAATGGTAAAACGAAGAACAGCACGACTCATTTTTGATATTGAGTCAGCAGCAGACGGGGATCTTATTGCAAAAATTCGTTACCCAGGAGAAAAACTTTCACCAGTTGAAGCAGTCAAACGGTACCGAGCTGAACTTCTTGAACAGAATGGCAAGGATTTTATTCCTTATACGTTTCAGCTTCCAGTGTCGCTGGTCGTGGCTACGGTTGCCGAAGACTATTCACTGATCGATCTTGTTGCTCTCGATGAAGAACTATCACGTCCACATGAAATTGTTCGATTGTTTTGGGAAGGTTGGCGAAAAAATGACCAGCCGCAGCTTGTTTCCTTTAATGGGCGTGGCTTTGATATGCCACTTCTTGAAGTGTGTGCGTTTCGTTACGGTCTCGGAATTCCTGAATGGATTGCCGAAAATGCTCGTAGTTATGAACAGCCTAGGAATCGTTTTAACAGTTCAGCCCATCTCGATCTGCATGAGTTTTTAACGAACAGTGGCGCGAGTCGATTTGTTGGAGGGCTTTCACTTGCTGCGAATCTTATCGGTAAGCCAGGAAAGCTCGACGTTGCTGGGCATATGGTTCAAGACCTTTGGGATGGAGGCCGCGCACGAGAAATTCACGACTATTGCCGAAGTGATGTCCTCGATACATATTTCGTGTACTTGAGAAGCCGTGTCGTCGCGGGGGCAATTTCTCTTGCGGATGAACAGTCGCTGATTGAATCAGCCCACACCTGGGTTCGTAACAAAGCAACAGAGTCACCGGGATTAGCTCGCTACCTAGATGCATGGGGTGATTGGCAAAGCCCATGGACCTAGCACATGCCCTCGGGGCTAGCACATGCCCTCGGGGCTAGCACATGATTGTGTAGCCCCACAAGGAATGATTACGCTTCTGTGATTGGTTCTTTGACGAGCTGAATGAAGTGATTGCCCTTCGGTCCATTCGAAAGTTCTTTCGCCTTCTTTTCGGCAGCGCGTTTGTCTGCATATTCGAAAACGGCGAGACGCTTGAGTCCGGAGTTGAAGACACCCCAATACGCTTTTAAGCGGACGTCTTTTACAACCTTTTTTCGGGTTGCCCGTTTTTTCGCGACTTTCTTTGCTGCTTTTTTGGCAACTTTTTTAGCTGCTTTTTTCTTCGCAACCTTTTTCGTAGCCTTCTTTTTTGTTGTTTTTTTTACAGCCTTCGTTGCTGTACTTGTAGTTTTTTTAGCAGCTTTTGTAGTTTTTTTAGCTGCTTTTTTCTTTGCGATCTTTTTCGCCATGGACGCTCGCCAGCCTTCTGTGCAACGGTGAAAGGATTTTACGGAAACGGTGGCCAACACACGGGTGTCTGGTCCTCTCGTCAACCTCAACAATAGGTAAAGAGTATAAGATGCCAGACGGTCGCCGCACAGGGACCACCGCGAGAGCCTATACTGTAGTGATGATGAGAGTAAAAACACCAACGAATGAGCCGCCTGCGGCTGGTCCCTTAGACGCATATCGCAAACTTGATGATGCCGTTTTGGCGAGTCGGATTGACGAAGTCAGACAGCGTCTTGGTTCGCGCGTGCTCATTTTGGGGCATCATTACCAACAAGATGGGGTGATTGCTCATGCAGATTTACGAGGTGATAGCTATCAACTTTCAAAATCTGCAGCAGAAAGAACCGACTGTGAGGCCATCGTTTTTTGTGGTGTTCACTTCATGGCAGAAACAGCCGATATTCTCGTCAATCGCCCAGAGCAAATTGTAGAACGGGGCGGCGTTCGTGTTGATGTTGTGCTCCCCGACACCGCAGCAGGCTGTTCGATGGCCGATATGGCAGCAATCGAACAAGTAGAAGATGCATGGGCTGACCTGGCTGAATTTATAGACACGAATGATATTACACCTGTTACGTATATAAATTCTGCCGCCAGCCTCAAAGCATTCTGTGGTCAACATGGTGGTATCGTGTGTACGTCAAGCAATGCCCGTGCGGTTCTTGAATGGGCCTTCGCCAAGACCAAGCGTGTTCTGTTTTTTCCGGATCAACATCTCGGTCGGAATACTGCCAAGGCAATGGGAGTACCGCTTGAACAGATGTGCGTTTGGAACCCACATGATCCACGCCTTGGTGGTAATGACGAAACAACGCTCGAAAATAGCCGTGTGATTCTTTGGCAGGGACACTGTAGTGTCCATGCAATGTTTCGCCCGGAGCATGTTGATACGATGCGAAAAAGCATTCCAGGCATAAAGATTCTTGTTCATCCTGAGTGTGCGATGGAGGTTGTTGAAAAAGCGGACCTTGCTGGTTCAACGAGCTACATCATTAATCAGGTTGAAGCAGCACCTTCTGGCTCATCGTGGGCAATAGGCACAGAGCTTCATCTGGTGAGACGCCTAGAGCAGGAGCATCCGGAGCAGGCTATTCGATTTCTTTCACCAACGGTCTGCATGTGTGCAACAATGTACCGGATTGACTTGGCGCATCTTTGTTGGAGCCTTGAGCACCTGGAGTCAGGAGATCCTGTAAATGTTATTCGCGTTGAGGAACAGACGGCTCACTGGTCTGTTGTTGCGCTTGAGCGAATGCTGGATGTAACCGCCTCAAAATAACGATGGTTTAGATCCAGGGCCAATTGCCTTCAGGAACTGTTGCAGAAAGAAAAAGAGACAGAATACGGTAATGTGTGACGTGCGATAGAAGAAAATACAGAGATGATTCTTTTTCTATTGAAAGAATCTTGAGCCGTTGAAGCTATTTAACGTACTTCAGTTAGTCTCGTAAGAAATCATTATCTTTTCCGGGAACAACGACCATCATGCATTATCCCTTGTCATACTGCACCAACGTTCATCCGTGTCGGTCACGTCATGATCTTGAGAAAATCATTTCTGACGAAGCAAGTTCTGTCCGGGATCAATGTGGTTTTGACATCGGGATTGGGCTTTGGTTGCCATCAGCAGTCATTTCTGAAGTAGCTCATGATGTAGACGCGACTCAAAGCATTGCGAATGCTCTCGATAGCCGGGGGTTGCAGTGCTTTTCACTCAATGCATTTCCTTTTGGCGATTTTCATTCTGAGAGAGTTAAGGAAAATGTATATCTTCCAGACTGGTCAGACGTGCGTCGACTGAATTACACCCGGTTGTGCAGTAAGTTTCTTGCTGGAATATTGTCTGGAGAACATGAAGGCAGTATTTCGACACTGCCGTTGGCGTACAAGCGAGCTAATCGGCCTCAGGGTTTTATCAACACTGCGATCGAACAGCTCATACAATTGGCTCGTGACCTCAATGCATTACATCAAGACACGGGCAAGATGATTCGCTTAGCGATCGAGCCTGAACCATTTTGTATCCTTGAGACAACGCTAGAGACAATCGGTTTTTTTGAAATGATGTGGGATGTTGCTGATAAAAATGGCATTGGAAACCTTGTTCGTGAGCATATTGGCGTCTGCTATGATGTTTGCCATCAAGCCGTTGAATTTGAAGATGCAGGCACAGCTGTTGATCAACTTGCTACGGCAGATATTCGGATCAACAAGGTGCAGATAAGTTGTGCTATTGAACTCGATGATCCATCGAATGAAAACTCACGGCGGGCGCTCGCCACGTTTGCTGAGCCACGATACCTGCATCAGACATTCGGAAGACAGTCTGGTGGTCAGATTATTTGCGACACAGATCTGTCGCAAGAACTTGCACTTCATCCGCCGTCTGACTGGCAGGAGGCTGAGGTGTGGAGAGTGCATTTTCATGTCCCTGTTGATGCGGATCGCCTCGGCCCGTTACGGACAACAAGACCTGAGCTCATTCGGGCAATCGAGGCAATACACCAACTGCCGTACGAGCCGCACCTTGAAGTTGAGACATATACATGGCCTGTTTTACCAGGTGTTCAGAGCGGTGACGTCATCAGCGGAATGGCCCGTGAGCTCATTGCGACGAGAGATCTTCTTGTAACTGGGGACAGTACGACATGAGCACGTCTCCAAGAGTTCTCATTTCGAAAACAGGATTTTCCTTTTTGAATAACAATATGAAGGTATGCATGAATAAGAAGGTATGCATGCCCAAAATCACCTGGGAAATCCTAAGACTGCATTGGTCCATGAGGCACCTCATTCAGAAGATGTTGCGGAGTCGCCTACTGCAATGTCTGGTGATATTCGTGCTTCTGCTGAGAGGTTTGGAAAGTCATGCTGAGGATGTGGGTAGCAGGCATGTTGGTGATCGACAACTGCCTCACTGTCTCACAAATGACTATCAGGTTGTCTGGCGTGATGAGTTTGCTGGAGACGTGCTGAACTCGGATAACTGGACAATGCCGTCGATCAAAGTGCGTGATGCTGCATCTCTGAACTCAGATGGAACAATTGTTGTCGAAGGCGGCTTGTTGCACCTGAAAACACTCTGGCGGAATGAAAAAGTGCATGCCAGCTATATACAAACACGCGGGCGACACGAGTGGAAACATGGCTATTTCGAGTGCCGCTTGAAATTCCAAAAGCATCAAGGGCATCATGGAGCATTCTGGGTGCAGACACCGAGTTTTCGAAGCTTTGCTGATCAGCCAGAAAAAAGTGGGACAGAAATGGACATTATTGAATGGTTCGGCTCAGGTCGTCGCCATGGCTGGGCTGGGATGAATATTTACTATTGGGGTACGACGGATAAAGGTGTGCCCGGCTCAGTACGGAGCCCATCGATCCCAGACTTCCCAAAGATGGGTGGCCCTCAGGACGGCAACCCAGATAGCCCAATGAAGGATCTTAGCGAAGACTTTCATGTCTATGGTCTACTTTGGACTGAAAAAGAATGTGCTTTTTTCTGCGACGGTGTTGAAATTATGAGAGATGTCAAAGCAATTTCCCAAATTCCACAATATATTGTTTTGAGCCTCCTCTGTTCACACTGGGAACGGCCGCGACTTGACGTGGCGAAACTACCGGACGAAATGCAGATTGATTACGTCCGGGTGTATCAGAAGCCGTAAGATTATGAAGCAGAAATATGAGACGGCTTACAAGAATTCAAAAGAATGTGTCACGTGAAAGGTGGTCTGTCGTATGCAATCATGGATTTACCTAACATTTGCGATCTTGGCTGAAGTCGTTGGTACAAGCTGCTTGAAAGCATCTCAAGGTTTTACGAAGCCTATTCCGTCAGCTATTGTTATTGTTGGTTATGCGACAGCCTTTTATTTGTTGTCGTTGACGCTTGAAACAATTCCTGTTGGTGTGGGGTATGCCGTCTGGTCTGGAGTTGGTCTGGTGCTTATCACGCTGGTGAGCTGGCTTGTGTACGATCAGACGCTTGATGGACCTGCGATTCTTGGGATGGGTCTCATTATTGTTGGTGTTCTCGTGCTGAATCTGTTTTCCAAGGCCGCTGTACACTAAGAATGACTAGAGAGAGGCAAGGGAAATATCTTGGTGGAAAAGGTTTGTAAGAAAATCTTTTGCTTACAAACAGAACGAACCATAGACCATGTCTTGAGAACTGTTTTTATGCAGAAAAAAATGCTGTTGCTTCCTCTGATTCTTTGTTTTGTTCTCTTTGGAAAACCTGTTTCTGCAGATGAATACCAAGCACCGAACATTGTTGTAATGCTTGCTGATGATGCTGGCTGGGGCGATTTTTCTTGTGTTGGCAATCAAACTGTTTCGACACCTGCAGTGGACTCTTTAGCTCGTGATGGAGCACTGCTTGAGCAATTTTTTGTTCAGCCTGTTTGTGCGCCAACACGAGCTGAGTTTTTGACTGGTCGATTTCATGATCGTTCCGGAGTCCGTGGTGTGACCCGCGGGCAAGAAAGAATGTCCCCTGAAGAAGTGACTCTTGCTGACGTCTTTAAAAAAGCTGGATATGTCACCGGTTGTTTTGGAAAATGGCATAACGGTACACAGTGGCCATACCATCCATTAGCGCGTGGTTTTGATACATTTTATGGTTTTACGGAAGGTCATTGGGGTGATTATTTCAATCCACCAATGCAGCGAGATACAACATTTCAAGAAGGTGAGGGGTATATCGCCGATGACATTACCACCAAGGCTATAACATTTTTTGACAATCAGGTTTCGAACTCAATTGGGAAGCCCGTGCTTTGTTATGTTGCTTACAACACGCCCCATTCCCCAATGTGTGTTCCAGATGCTGACTGGAGTCGATACGCAGAGCGACCCCTGCGGCAGCAAGGTCCTGACCCCACAAAAGAAAATCCTGTTTTCACTCGTGCTGCTTTGGCAATGGTTGAAAATCTTGACTACAACGTTGGCCGCATGCTGGCGGCCATAGATTCGGCAGATACATCGCGCGAAACCATAGTGGTTTTCTTTTCAGATAATGGTCCAAATAGTTTGCGATGGTGTGGTGGTATGCGAGGCAAAAAAGGATCGACTGATGATGGCGGCACACGAAGTGTCTGCTGCATTCGATACCCTGGTGAGATTACACCCGGTACTCGGGTCCCTCGGATGACCGCAGCTATTGACCTATTACCTACCCTCGCAGGCCTTGCTGGTGTGCCGTGTGAAGCCCCAAAACCACTTGATGGTATCAATCTGACAGCGATCCTGAAACAAGATACACATTTAAAATCTGAGCAAAAATTTCTCGAAACAAAGCTTGCTAAGAGGCACATTGTTGCTTCGCAGCGTGGTCGTGTGAGTATACGAACAGACCGATTTCGCCTTGATGATAAAGGCAAGCTCTATGATATGCGAAGTGATATCGGACAAATACATGACGTCATGAAGGAGTATCCAGAAGAAGGAGCACGACTCCAATCAATTGCTGATGCGTGGCAGCATGATGTTCTCGATTGCATGGAACAGCCAGAAGTTGAACGATTTCCCGTTGGTTATACCGGAGCACCTCTGACTGAACTTCCGGCACGTGATGGCCATGGAGAAGGGGGTGTTGTGCAGAGTGGACGTGCACCCAACTGTTCATTTTTTACAAAATGGAACACTACAGAAGGCTCATTGGTGTGGGAGGTCAATGTTCTCAATGCCGGAAACTACTCTGCAAAGGTGTGGTACACGTGTCCTGCAAAAGATGTTGGTTCTGTTATTGAGCTTTCTTGTGGCAAAAGTCGGATCACTTCAATGATTTCTTCGGCTTGGGATCCACCCCTCAATACCGGCGAGGATCGTGCTGATCGTGGGAGTGAAAGCTACGCAAAACCGTTTCAAGTACTTTCTCTCGGTACTATTGCACTCGAAGCTGGTAAGGCTCAGTTGCAACTCAAAGCTCTGCGAATTCCAGGAGAATCAGTAGCTGATGTTCGTAGGATAGTTTTATATCCAGTCGAATAGGAGTGTGCGCGAGAGGAAACTCTTGAGATCTGATATCTAGCTTGAGGTTTTATATATCGCTTGAGCTCTTGTTTAGGTCACTGCTTCGAGTTGTCCGTGCATACGGACTAATTTTTCATAGCGATCAAATACATTATTGAGTGTCTGCACGGCTTTGGCGTGAGGACTAAAACGAGTTGGACTTCCGGTTTGCTGTGTCTCGAGGAATGTCTTCCAGTCTGTCATGCGGCCTGCAATTGATTCGTGCCTGAATTTTGCCATTAACGCCGCCCCCCAGGCAGTTCCCTCGTCGCCTCCTTCAAAAATGGTTACCGGAGTATTAAAGGCATTAGCGACGAGTTGTCCTAGTTCAGGTGTTTTGACAAGCCCGCCAGACAAAATGATTTCTGTCCTTGGGTATCCTTGCTCATCAAGCCGATTACTCCCAAGCCGAAGATTAAAAATCGTGGCAAGGAGCATCGCTTTTACCGCATTGCCAGGCGTAGCAGTTTTCTCATTCAATCCTATTATCATGGCGGTGCCACCTTGTGAAACACCCAGCCCCGGCTCGTCATCCATGAACGGTAATGCAAGTAAACCGCCACAGTTATCTTCAGCCGCAAGAACCTGTGACATGATGGCAGAAAAGTCACCACCAAAAAGATCAACGGTCATATTCATGGCCGTTGTTCCATTTCGAAGCCAAACCATATTGATCGGGCGGCCATCAGGAGCGCAGAAGTGATCGATTGGTACCGAAATGCCCTCAAAGGCACGGTCGCCAACCGAATTGGCAACGACACTCGTGCCAAAACTCATTGATACCTGTCCTGGAGCTGCAATGAGTGAGCCAGCAAGTGCTGCTGGTTGGTCTCCTTCAGCCGGAGCAACCGGGATTCCTTCCGGCAGTCCAAGAAACTCGGCGCCGTGCGAATCTAAGACACCGCCATCTTCACCAGCCTTTTTGACAGACGGTAGAAGATCACTTAGTCTCGAAAGAGTGCGCTGTAAAGAATTATCTTTTGCTGAATTGTTTGCCATGAAATCAAACTCATCTAGCATGGCTGTATTATAGTTCAACGTTTTTTGATCAATTGGAAACATGCCGGCGGCATCACCGATACCGAGTGACCACGACCCTGTGAGTCGATACGCAATCCAGCCAGCGGGTGTTGTGATGTGACGAACATGTCTTGCTTTTTCAGGTTGATTACGGATAGTCCAGAGCCACCGAACCGCAGTCATGCGCTTGGGGCATTTTGTTCCAAGGCGTTCGGTCAGTTCCTCTCCTTCAATTTCATTTCTGCTGTCACACCAGAGCCGAGCGGGACCGACTAATTCACCATCTTCTTTTGCAAGAACTTCTCCATGCATTTGCCCGGAAATACCGATAGCAAGCACTTCCATGTCAATTTGCATAGACGACATTTTTTTTCGCATATCAACCATGGCATTCTTCAGAGCTGATTCCCAATCGCTTGGCTGTTGCTCGTAACATTCAGGATCAAGCTCCGGAATCATCTCGTAACCACCCTCACCACTCACAAGAATCTTTAGTTCTGTGTTTGTAAAAATGACTGACAGGCCTTGTGTGCCGATATCAATCCCCAAAAATCCAAGCGTTTTCATGCGTCTATCCACTTCAGGTCGTGCGGGTTAAAAAAATATTTTAAGTACTCAGTGTGCTTCTCGAATTGAGAGCATTTGTTCAATCAATATCCTGGATTTTTCTGTAGCAACTGCTAGAGATGCCGTCTGTTTTTCGGAGAGTGGCTGTCGTCCTTTTCCGAAATTAAAACCACGCAGGTCTATCGCGCTGCGAAATCCCTCTGGGAAATCGGCAGCATCGAATGCACTATCAAAGAGTTCGAGTAACTGTTTCTGTAATACGAAGGCTTCATTAAATTTTTTCTGTGTCGTGAGGTCATATATCGATCGTGTGATTTCAGGAACGATACCGCTTGTTGCATGTACTCCTCCCTGGCAGCCTGCCATAAGCATGGGGACGAGTACGGCATCCCATCCTGTCATAAATAGAAAGTCAGGACGCTTCGGCTGGATAGCACCGATCATTCTCGTCATGCCTGCAAGGTCACCAGAAGAATCTTTTATGCCAATAATGTTTTCACACTCTGCGAGTCGAAGGATGGTCTCAAATTCAATTGGGTTGGCAAAAAGTGGGATGTTGTAGAGTGTGATGTCAATCGGACTGTTAGTAGCAATTTCACGGTAATATGCAAAGACACTCTCTTGTGACAGTTTGTAATAAAACGGTGAAACGATGGCGACCGCTTGAGCCCCATAGTTTTTGTATATCTCGCAGGCTTCGAGTGTTTCACGAACATTTGCCTCAGCTGCACCAGCAAGAACAGGTACCCTGCCGGCTGTCTGTTCGCAAACAATCTTGATGATTCTGTGTCGTTCTTCTGCCGTAAAGCGAGTGAACTCACCAGTAGAGCCGTTTGGATAGAGGCCGTGAACTCCTTTTTTGATCAACCAATCAACATATCGTCGTAGTTCATCTTCATGGATCTCACCGTCAGCACGGAGTGGCACCATAAGAGGTGTCAGGATGCCAGAAATGGACAGTGCTGAACTCATGGAATGGTAGCCGCTGGCAAAGAAAGTTTGGTTTTACTGGATGTGTGAAAATAATGACGAGATCGACGAACAACTACTTGGGTATGGTATTGAGAACTTCATCGTGAAGCCAGTCAAGCATGCGTTCCGGCCAGTGTTGGATACTCTTGCGTTGCGACCTGTCACCCATTCCGAAGCCGTGTCCACCACGGGTGAAAATATGTGATTCATAGTTCACGTGAAGTTCACGAAAGTGGTGCATTAAGTTTAAGAGAACGCTAGTGTGATCATCATCTGCAGCAATGACCATAAAAGCGGGTGGTGTATCGCTCGGTAATTTCGAGGGGATACCGACTGGACCGGGGTACACAAGCATTTGAAAATCGGGCTTTGCAAACTCTCGATCAATAGGATCAACAGCATCGGGATCGCCTTGTCCAGGCTTATAGCACGTGATTGAAACAACTTCACCCCCCGCAGAAAATCCAAGCATGCCAATCTTGTCAGGATTGATGTGAAATTCTTGAGCCCGATGCCGGACGAGGCGAACAGCGCGTTGACCGTCTTGGAGAACATGCTCTTCAAACTTATATGGCTGACCGGGCTGTCTCGAAAGTCGATATTTCAAGATAAATGCAGTAAAGCCATTATCAGCAAGGAACTGGGCTGGTTCTTCACCACCACCACGCATGCCTAATTTTCTTAGCCCACCACCCGGAGCAATAATGATCCCAACTCCATTTGAAGTCTCTTTCGAAGGCGCAAACACAGTGAGTGAAGGATTGTGCACGTTGGTAATGCTGCCTTTATTCACTACTTCGGGTTCATCTTTTCGACTTTCAAAACCGGGAGCACCGTTCTCCCACAGTGGAATAATAAGGTTTTCGGCTGCAGAGAAAGACGTTGTTGAGTACACAAAGAAGGCCACAGTGAACGTTTTTATGGCACGAAACAAAATGTTGTTTTCCATAGGGTAAACTTTCTCAAAAATGAACATTGGTATATTAGGTTTTGATTATATCAAGTGTTGTGGTGGGAAAACTCGTAGAGGGAAAAACAAAATGAGTGTGGTCGTCGCCAGTCTATGTCGCTTTTTTGTTCCAATAATATTTCTTTTGATCATATCTTTTTGCGGTGTTCTGCGAGCGGCACAGCAAGAGGCAGGTGAGCAACCAAACATACTGTTCCTATTTGCAGATGATTTTACTTACGAAGCGATTCGAGCATTTGGCCACACAGATATCGATACACCAAATATCGATAAGCTCGTAGAGCGTGGTACCACATTTAGTCACGCGTACAATATGGGGTCTTGGAGCGGTGCAGTGTGTGTTGCGAGTCGTACCATGTTGATTACAGGCCGAAGTGTTTGGGATGCACGGAGTATCTATCAGGCAACTGATAGGGAGCGGCAGGCCGGCGTGCTCTGGCCTCAACTTCTTGGTCAGGTTGGCTACCAGACCTACATGACCGGCAAATGGCATATCCGAACGGATGCTGAAAAGTGTTTTGATGTTGCGAGGCATGTCAGGCCTGGTATGCCCAAAAGTGTCCCGAGTGCATACAACAGGCCACCCTCGAAAGGTCGGGATCCGTGGAGTCCCACAGACACAAAGCTTGGTGGTTTCTGGGAAGGCGGGCGACACTGGAGTGAAGTTACGGCAGACGATGCAATTGATTTTCTTGGAGAAGCGAAGCACGAGAACAAGCCATCGTTTTTCTATATCGCTTTCAATGCTCCACATGATCCGCGGCAATCGCCACAGGAATATCTCGATCGTTATCCGATTGAACGGATTTCAACCCCAACACCATTTTTGACTGAGTATCCGTATGCCGAGCAAATAGGAGCAGGAAAAAATTTGCGCGACGAAAAGCTAGCGCCATTTCCCAGGACAAAGCAGGCCGTTGCGGTTCATCGCCGTGAATATTATGCCATCATAAACCATCTTGATGATCAGATTGGTCGTATTTTGAAAGCACTTGATGCATCTGGGGAAGCCGATAACACGTGGATTTTCTTTACGGCTGATCATGGTCTTTCCGTTGGCCACCATGGGCTTGTTGGGAAACAAAATCAGTATGATCATTCGATTCGGGTGCCATTTGTTGTTGTAGGGCCTGGTGTTTCTGCGGGTGTCACTGATTCAACTCCGATATACCTTCAGGATGTTATGCCAACAACATTAGAACTCGCTGGCGTACAGCCCCCGGAGCATATCTTTTTTAAAAGTCTGCTTCCTCGTTTGGACCAGAGAACATCGACGGCACTCAAAAAACCATACGAATCAATCTATGGAAGCTATCTTGAGCTCCAGCGATCCATTACACACGATGGGTGGAAGTTAATCATGTATCCCGATGCAAAAGTGATTCGTCTGTATCATGTTCAAGATGATCCATACGAAACAGTCGATCTCGCTGGACGTCCTGAACATGCTGAACAGATTATGAAATTATTTGATCAGTTTGTTGCTCTCCAGCGCGAGTTGCAGGATCCAGTCGATGTGACATATTTAAGACCATGAATATAGAACGAAGTGCTTTTCTAATGATCGCTTCCCAGATAGCCGTCAACGCATCATGGAGTCAGGAATGATTTTACGAACAGGAATAATGGTACTTCTGGTTTCAATGAGCTTGAGTGGCAGTCAGGCAGTGCAGGCCCAGAAAAACAAGAAAAACAAGAAAACGAGCGAGGTTTTTAGCTGGGTCAACAAGCCATCCAAAGAGCACAAGAACCTGCCTATTGATCATGAAACCTTCCGTAGTGAGTCAATGGGGACAGATGTTGGTTACTGTATCTATTTGCCCCCAGGCTATGAGTCCACGGCAGGCTCGGGGAAACGGTACCCAGTTGTTTATTACCTCCACGGTGGACGTCCAGGTAGCGAACTCAAGTCGGTAGGACTTTCAGCATTGATCGATGAGGCAATCCGATCCAAGCGAATCCGACCGATGATTTACGTGTTTGTTAATGGTGGACCCATGAGCCATTACGATTACCCACAAATAAAAGACGGGCAAGGTGAATCAGTTTTTATAGACGAACTTGTTCCCCATGTTGATACAAGATATAGAACGATTGCCTCACGAGAAGGCCGGGGTATCGAAGGATTCAGCCAGGGCGGACGAGGAACGACAAGGATCATGTTTCGCCATCCAGAGCTATTTTGTTCAGCCGCTCCTGGGGGTAGTGGTTTTGCGACTGAGAAAAAGATCAGTGAAAATGATGGCCACGAAAGCGATCGTATTGTATTTGCAGAGGGCTATAACGCGTATGACACAGCTCGTGAATATGCCGCCAGTGAGAAGCAGAAGAAGTATCCGCTTCATATTCTTATTCACGTGGGAACAGAGGGGTTTAACTACGAAAATAATATTGCGTATATGGAATTTCTCGAACAGCTTGGTGTTACATTTGAGCAACTGATCGTTGAGGACGTTCCTCACAGTGCAAAGCGACTGTATGAGGAAAAAGGAGACGTCTTAATAAAATTTCATGCTCGTAATTTCTCGAGTAACTCTCAGTAGTCTTACAAAGACATTTGATATCTCGTGTGTCATTTTCGTCATACGCACGATTGTCTTGTCATCTTATATTCGCGTCGTGAAAAATCGACAGCTCGGCAAGTTGTTTCTGTTGGGAAGAATAAGGCTGACGCTGCCGAGTATGCTGTAATGCATCGAGTTGGATTCTGGCAGCAGTGATATATCAGAGTCGAGTCGTTGAAGTCCTTGAGCTTTTTTAGAACGCAGTGATGTGTTGCGAGCCGTCCCTCTGTCTCGGCAAGTTTTTAAGAGCCGATTTCGAACTGCGTTGAGACGGACACCGCCCAAAGAAATCACATGTCTGTAGAGTAGCAAGGTCAATAAATTGCAGACTAGGACCGACCTCTCACTTTCTGAAATTGCATCACGGGCTGGATTCAGGCACGAGGAATACCTTTCCGTTGCTTCCTAGAAGGTGGTTGGAATGCCACTACATGTCTTTCGGTGATATGGAACCGCTCACTGAATTCAGATCGCCGGCTCTTCGTGATGGCCGCTGTAGCCGCAGCTGAAAATGTAGACACGGGCCGCAGGCGTTGCCGCAGTGGTCCCAATGCCATCGTTTTTGCTTGTGATGAAACCAAACCGAGAGACATTATTGCTTGGGAATCAAAATGGGTCGCAGCAATGGAAGCGGTGTGCTCTGTTCTTTATGCATTTCCTGGTTCGCACGGTATCCGATCAACGGCTCTCGTTATCTTTGTCTGGGGATAGTTGCGGAGATTGCTTTTTACGCCGAGTACCGTTTTGTTTTTTCTTTGATTTTTTGTCTTTGTTTTTGGCTTGGCCTGCCTTCTTGTGTGAATTCGCCTTCATTTCGGTGGCGACACCGGTATCGCCTTGTGACTTCATCCATGCAGCGAGATTGGTTCTGAGTTCACTGATAGTACCTTGGTGTACGGGATGATCTGCCAGATTATGCATTTCCAACGGATCATTGAGCACATCGAAGAATTCTACGGCGGGTCGTTGTTGGTAGTTTGTTACCACCCATTGTGCTTGCTCGTCACCAGCATTGGCGGCTGCCACAATCGACTTGAATTCCTTGCTCTTTGTGCAGGCGTTCGTAAACAGTTGATCTGGTTGTAGGTTAAGAATTAGCTTGTGTGTCCTCGAGCGAATCGACCTGATGGGGTAGCTGGTGTTACCGTTGCGGATGCCTTTGGTGGTCATGATTCCAAAGACATGTTCTTTGTGCTGATTGGTTTCTCCAGTCAGGACATCAACAAAGCTCTTTCCGTCGAGGCTGTTGTCAAGCTCACCGCCTGCGACATCTACAAAGGTTGGCGTGATGTCGACATATTCCAGCATTGCATCGGTCTCGGATGCAGGCTTTACCTGCCCAGGCCAGCGTACAATCATGGCTGACTGCAGCCCGCTGTCGTAACAGGTCCATTTTGCAAACGGGAATGAGTTCCCCTGCTCGGATACAACCATGACAAGCGTGTCTTTTTCGCAGTCATGTTTTTTAAGAAGAGCAAGTAGCTGTCCTACCTGATCGTCGTAGTATGTGACCTCGGCTAAGTAACGACTGAATCCATCACGCACTTCCGGTGTGTCTGCGAGGTAGGGTGGCAATTTTACATCGGCGGCTGGGTAGTGTGACGCATCACCTTTGTTCCATGGTGAGTGCGGCTCATTGCTGCAAGCAAAAATACAGAACGGGGTCGAGTTGTCAGTGCACTCGCTCATTAGCTTGTCAATTGCTTCCATGTCTGGATTGTTCTTGTCGGTGCTGTACTCAAAATTAAAAAGGTTGCGCGGCCCGACGTGGGTTTTTCCAGATAACGCGACACGATATCCGAGCGGTTTCAGGTAATGCGTGACATTTAGCACGTCGTCGAATGTCTGCGTGTGGTTAGGGTACGCTCCTGTCTTCACTGGGTACTGTCCGGTGTAGATGTTGTGACGTGTGGGCGAACACATGGGCGCACATTGAAAACAGTGCGTCATACGCATGCCCTCCGTAGCCAAGCGGTCGATGTTCGGTGTGGATGCCTGTCCGCCATAGCAACCGATATCACGAAACGTGCAATCGTCAGCAATGACAAACAGCAGGTTGGGGCGAGTGTCTGCCGCAGTTGCCTGCAGAGCCAGGCTGGCAAACATGAAGATGCAGAGGAGGGCAGATTTCATTTTGGAATCGTCTAGTCCGGTGATCATGGAAGCAACGCGTCGTCGGGACGCCGGGCGAAAAGGACCGAGCCTGAAATGCGGCCATCAAAAATTGCAACCATGGCCAATATCTATTCTAACAACAAATACCTGATATGTGATGCCGCCGCGGTAGATGTCAGTTCGTCCCAGTAAAATACCGCTGTCATTTTATGCTCCATCGCCCTTCATACCGACCGGCCGTCGTAACCTACTGGCTGGTGATCCCTACTGGCTGGTGCGCAGACGCTGCGAAGCCAGTCGTTGCTGGGGAGATGGTGGCCGTGTTGCGGTACTGGGACGATTGCACTCTGGTGCATTCGGGTATTCAGGCATTGAGGGCGATAGGCTCAGATGTATTCAGGGCGCATTGGAAATGCAGTACGGTATGAAACTATACTCATCATGCAACTATACTGCGTCGGCAGTGCGACATTCATTTGAACTTTTTCTGTAACCGTATGGGAGAGTGGTGTATGCGAAATTTCTATTGTCGACAACGCCGTCTCTTTTGGGCCGTAGTTGTGACCCTCGGTCTTCTGCTTTTTCCTCCATCACTTGCTTTGGCTGATGACGCAAAAATCAATGATGAAGGCGACACCATATCCTCTTTCAATCGATGGATCATCTCTTCTGACTATACCGATGACGGAGCGTTTTTGGTGACGGCTGGAGGGGAAAGTCTCCTTTACCGGCCGGGTGACGTTATTGTGTGGAAGGCTGATGGGAGTCGTGTTGGAAATCTTTCAGGACATGCAACAGCGGTGTGGTCGGTTGATACTTCTTCCGATGGGAAGTTAGTAGCAACAGCGGGATACGATGGGGTGGTGAAACTATGGGATATGCAAGGCCGGAAACTGAAAGCAGATTTGAATCAGCATAAGGGATGGGTTCGGTCCCTGGCGTTCTCTCCTGATGGAGCGCAATTAGCGACGGCAGGAGAAGATGGAAACGTCATCGTCTGGAACACACTCAGCGGTAAATCTGTTACGACTGTCGTTGCTCATAAAGGGCCAGTAACGGCAATTACTTTTTCACAAGATGGAAAAACATTTGTTACAGGCGGTGGGGATAATCTGGTAAAGGTTTGGAACGCAGTTGACGGAAAAGAGATAAAAAGTCTTGCTGGCCACGAAGACACAATCTGGTCAATAGCGTATTCACCAAACCGCCCCGAGTTTGTTTCAACCGGTGCCGATAAAACTGTTCGAGTCTGGTCGGCAGATAATTTTAAGCAGACAGGAATACTTGCTGGGCATAAAGATTGGGTGACGAGCGCTGCATTTAGCAGTGACGGAGGCCGGTTGGTGACAGCGAGTCTCGATGGTGTTGTCAAATTCTGGGATGTTCAGACAAAGCGAGAGCAAGAAGGCTCAAGTCGTCAGTCTGACAGTGTGTGGTGTGTTGCGTTTGCGCCAGATGATCAATCAATTTTTATTGGTACTCATCGTGGTGGCAAGGTAATTGCTGCTCCTGCAGCAAAACTATTGCCTCTTCCTCAACCAGATCCAAAGACAGTTGCCAAATCACCAGTTGCTCAATCAATGGCAAAGCCGCTTATACCAGCAGTATTTAGAAGCGAAGCAGGGGCCGCCGGAATCATTTCTGACGATGGTACGGTTCTTGTTTCTGGAAAAAGCGGTAAGGACATATACCGACTTACAGCAACGGTTCCAGAGGGGGTGCCGGTAACAGCAATCCGGATTGAGGTGCTCCCAGACGAGACTTTGCCATCTCGTGGGCCTGGTAGAGCGGCTAATGGCAATTTTGTGTTGAGTGAATTTAGCGCAGTGATCTTGCCCACTGCTACGCAAAAAAAAGAAACACCAGTTATTTTTAATGCTGTAACTGCGGACTATTCTCAGGCTGGGTGGCCTGTGACCAGTGCGCTCGATGGAAAACAAGACACGGGTTGGGGTATAGCGGGAGCGATCGGTCAGTCACATTCTGCAGTGTTTACAATTCAAAAAGGACTCGTTGTCGAGGGAGGATCAGTCCTGGCTTTTGTGTTGAGTCAGCAATTTACAGACGGCAGACATTCTATTGGGAAATTCCGGCTACTTGTGGAGCAAGAAGTACAAAATAAAGAATCTGTGAAAAGCTCAAGTGAAGATTTGGAAAAAGGTAGGGAAAAAAAGCAGGCAGCGAACACACAGAACGAATAACATAGTAGAGTCGTCGTCTTTCGTCAGCCTTCTTTGAGTGAGGCTGGAATTCCGTCTCCTCAGTTTGAAGTATCAACATGCAAGAGAAGATCAAAGCATCATTCGGGCAATCACAAATCCTCTGCCTTCTGGCTGGGGCCATTATTTTTTTTGGTGGCTATGCGGTCGGTTATGTTTTTACTGGCTGGGACAAAGTTCCGGAGCAGTTCCCTGTGGTGCATGCCATGACTTCACAAGCAGATGAGTCATTTGCTGCCTGTACGGTTCCCCTCTCTGTTGGTTCAGAAGGATTTTTTATCCTTGATTTTTTGACTGGTGATCTTTCTGGAGGAGTTATTAATCCTGCCACATCCGCGTTTGGTGCTAGTTTTCGCCACAATGTTTTGAATGATCTGGGTTTTCAGCCTGGGCAAGTAAAAAATCCAAAGTTTTTACTTGTGGCGGGGCAGGTTGAGATGCGGCGTAGTCGCACGCCGATGGCACCAGCTGTTCTTTATGTAACCGATTGTGCTTCTGGAGCTACTGCAGCGTATGGGATTCCGTTCAGCAACCAACGCGGGGTAGTAGGGGGAGTCGCATCACCGTTGATTCTTCTTGACGTTGCTCAACCTCGTGGAGGTGAAAATTAATAATGAATAGTGATGAGACACAATCAGAAGGTCAAATAATTGTTTTTGTGAATGGACAAGAGAAACAAGTTTCTACTGGTGACACCGCGCATGATCTTCTCTTGTTATTAGGTTTTGAAGGTCGCCCTGTTGCCGTTGAATTAAATAAAGAAGTAGTTCCACGAGCGTTTCTTTCAGATCGAGTTCTTCAAGAAAATGACCGTGTAGAGGTTGTTACGCTCGTTGGGGGCGGTTGAACAACGAACGAAACTATCCTATCGAAAAGAATTTAAAACGGCATGACAAAGACAGCAGTCGAAAAGGCATCATCGCAGGAATTGCAATCAACACTCAAAGTTGGAAGCTTTGAACTTGCTAGCCGTCTTGTAGTAGGGACGGGTAAGTACGCGAGTTACGAAGAAATGGCTGAATGTCTTGATGCAAGTGGTACTGACTGTGTGACCGTAGCAGTACGGCGTGATCGCCTCCTCAATACTGCTGGAGAGAATATTCTCGAGCATCTTGACCTCACTCGGTACACACTGCTGCCGAATACTGCAGGTTGTTTCTCGGCTGATGACGCTGTTCGCGTTGCTCGGCTTGGTCGTGAACTTCTTCGTGATCTTGGAAACAAGGGAAGTGAGTGGGTCAAATTGGAGGTCCTTGGTGACCAGAAAACTCTTCTGCCAGATCCGGTTGGCACAATTGAAGCAACACAACGTCTTGTAGACGATGGTTTTTCTGTGCTTGTTTACAGCAGTGATGATCCAATTGTTGCCAAACGACTCAAAGACTTAGGGGCAGCAAGTGTAATGCCAGCGGGAAGTCCTATTGGATCAGGGCAAGGAATTCTTAATGCAAATAGTTTACGCATTTGTCTTGAATACCTTAAAGATGGTGACCCGGACTATCCAGTGATAGTTGATGCCGGTGTCGGTACTGCGAGTGACGTTGCTGTTGCTATGGAACTTGGTGTTGATGGTGTTCTTCTGAACACGGCAATTGCACATGCAAATGATCCACTCACAATGGCTCTTGCAATGCGATCTGCTTGTGCGGCGGGTCGTCATGCATTTCTTGCAGGACGGATTCCGAAAAAGCGGTACGCAACAGCATCGAGCCCTGAAACTGATCGAATCCATGAGACATCTTGAATTGCAGGCACTCCAAAATGTTGGCAAAACGAATTATTCCATGCCTTGATGTTGAAAAGGGACGTGTCGTAAAAGGAACAAAGTTTCTTGAACTTATCGATGCCGGTGACCCTGTGGCAGTAGCTGCTCGTTATGAAGCTGAAGGAGCGGACGAATTAGTCTTCCTTGATATCACGGCGAGCCATGAAGGTCGCGCAATTATGCTTGATATGGTGCGACGAGTAGCTGAAACGATATTTATGCCGTTCACTGTGGGTGGCGGTATACGCACCTTAGACGATGCCGTTGAACTCATTCACGCTGGGGCTGAAAAGGTGAGTATCAATTCATCAGCAGTAAAGACACCTGAGCTGGTAACAGCAGTAGCACATCGTCTTGGAAGTTGTGCAACTGTCGTAAATATTGACCCGAAGCGAGTTGTCAAAGATGGCAAAGAGGTCTGGGAGGTCTTTGTGAATGGTGGCCGAGTCCCAACAGGCATTGAGGCTGTTGATTGGGCACAAAAGGTTGAGCAACTTGGTGCGGGAGAAATAGTCTTAACATGTATGGACCGAGATGGTACTCGAGATGGATATGATCTTGAAATGACTGCAGCGGTGAGTCGGGCGGTCGGAATTCCTGTGGTAGCCAGTGGAGGTGCAGGTCGGCCAGAGCATCTAGCCGATGCCATTGAGTTCGGTGCTGCGGATGCTGTCTTGGCAGCAGGAATCTTTCACTTTGGTGTGTGTTCTATTGCCGAAGTAAAAGAGATGTTGCGTGTTCGTGGAATTCCAGTCCGTCCGGTTGAGGAATATTCATAAAAGTCGGGCTGTACGTGAGAATAGGCAACTATTTGGCCGAAGGGCTGCATTCGTCTATTGTGGGGTCTTAGAGAACGTCTCAAAGTTGGATGAGTTTACCTATCGTGAGGGGGCAAAATAATGCTTGATGCCAAGCCAGAAGCACAGTCGGCAGATGCTGCTTTTGTTTCTGAGGAATCCGCACCGGCGGCAGTTGTCCCCAAGAAAAATGACAGACTTGAAATAGACAGATATTTCGAAGCTCTTGTCAAACTCGATGGATCTGATCTTCATCTAAAAGTTGACCAGCCTCCAATTATGCGAGTGAAGGGATCGCTCCAGCGTCTTAAGGCACCACCAATTGGTCACGAACAGATGAAGAGCCTTTGCCTTCCAATGCTCGATGATCGCCAGATGAAAATTCTTGAAGATGAGGGGGGCGCTGACTTTGCATATTCGTCACTAATTGGTGATACAAGGTGGCGATTTCGGGTGAACCTGCTGTATCAGCAAGGATCACTTGGAATGGTGGCTCGAAAAGTTAACAACACAATACCGAACTTTGAAAAGCTATTTCTTCCAGCATCGATTGAGCGACTATGTACGCTCGATCAAGGCATGGTCTTGCTCGCAGGTGTGACTGGCTCTGGGAAAAGTACGACGATTGGTTCAATGTTGAACTATATCAATAGAAATTATCGAAAACATATTCTCACACTTGAAGATCCTGTTGAGTTTGTTTTCACAGAAGATAAGTGTCTTATTAATCAGCGAGAAGTTGGAACTGATGTCAAAAATTTTGAGATTGGCATGAAGCATGCGGTTCGAGAAGATCCTGACATCATTCTCGTCGGGGAACTGCGAGATACCGAAACCTTTAAGACGGCTATTCATGCCGCTGAGACCGGACATCTCGTCTATGGCACTATTCATGCTTCAAATGCTCCTAGTACGATAACACGAATTCTGGATCTTTTTCCTCAGGAAGAACACGCAGCTATCCGAAGTGCTATGGCTTTCAATATGAAGGGAATAGTCGCACAGAAACTTCTTAAGTCGATCAAAGAAGGAGTTTCTCGTGTACCCACAATTGAATTAATGTTCTTTGATGTTCTGGTGCGGAAATATATTTTGGAAGAACAGGAACATATGCTTGCCGATCATATCCGTAAGTCTGATAAAGATGGCATGCAGGATTTTACAACGAGTCTCAAAAGTCTTATCGATCAAGGCCTTATTGATCGGCAGGCAGCGCTTGATGTTGCACCTAACCGTGAGGCATTGCAGATGGCACTGAAGGGAATCGCATGAGCCACAACTTCAGTCATGTACCAAATGGTAAGACCGATTTTTCAGTCGGAATACGTTTGCAAGATAGTATTATACCGAGACGTCAGGTTGCTTTTTTGCTTGCAATTCTACTTGGTTTTTGTGTCACGATTCCTGCAGCTGGGCAGAATCCTGAAAAGCCACAAGGCAATGGGGATGAAAACGCAGCAGTTGATGGTGAGCAACCACAGGAGCAAACAGAAGCATTGCTCAGCCTGCCAACAGTTATTCCTGCCGGCATTCTTCTTGCTGTACTGAGTCTCCTGTTTGCGGTAACAAGTGCATGGGTAAAAAAAGATAGTCGCCGGTTGGGGCTGGGTAGTAAAAAATGGACTCGCATTGTTGTGGCTCCATATGCACTCGCCGCAGTGGCACTAGCTGTGTCCATGGGGCTGAATTGGACGGAATATGCGTTTCTTGAGACCGCGGGTATATGGGGTGCCCTTGGGGGGCTTGCTGCAATCTGGCTAGTGCCTTTTGTGCTTTATATCGTTATTCGGTCTCGAGCACTGCGTGATACCGGAGAGGTAGAAGCGGCACCACCGGAAATTACTCTTATCGCGACCTGCCGTGAAGTGCCTGAGGAGAATACGCTTCTTGTTGCGAAGCTTGCAGAAAGTCCTGAGTTTGCTGATTTAGAACGAATATTTGCTGAGGCTTTTGCTACACGAGCCCCTGTTGTTTTGTTTGATTTAGCGCAAGGAGGGCTTCACATTCGGTATGACGTCGATGGCATGAAGGTGGCGACGAGAACTCGAGAACATTTGTTAAACGGAAGAAAGCTACGAAAGCAAGACCCGGAAGTCTGGGTTGATTCACCACCACTTGATGCAGTGACTGGTGAAAATTCACTGGTTGCTCTCATGAGGCTTGCAGGCCTTTCTCCGAAAAAGAGAGGTCGTACCCAGGTGGGTAGCTTTGATGTCACTGTTGATGGAAAAAAAAGAACGTGTCGTCTGAGTACAAAAGTTATTAAAGGTCATGAACAGTTCATTGCTGATTTGAATGAGCCGCCAAGGAAGTTTAAGACAGCAGAAGATCTGGGAATGCCCCCAGAAATGCTTGACTCGCTTCAGCAGTTGGTAAACCTTAAGCGTGGTCTCTTTGTTGTTTCAGCCTCGAAGGGTAATGGTGAGTCAACACTATTTAATATGACTGTGACCGCCGGTGATCGGCTGATGAGAGATTTTGTTTCTATCGAAGAAAAAAGTGAGAGTCCTTCGGAGATCCAAAATGTAAAAATACAAAAATATGATGCTGAAGCTGGGGAATCACCAAATCAAGCTGTTGCGAAGGCGATGCTTTCATATCCAAGCGGATTTGTTACTCGAAATCTCAGGGACCCTGGCTTTGCAAGTGAACTTGTGAAGCGTGCGATCGAAGACAAGATGGTGATTGTGAGCGTGCAGGCTCAAGACAGCATTGATGCTATAGAAAAGATTCTTGAATTAGGTATTTCACGAGACGATCTCGCAAAATGTCTTGTTGGTTCTGTTTCACAAAAGTTGGTACGAAGGTTATGTACGAGGTGTGCAGAAGACCAAGAAACGCCCTTGCCACTCCTTGAGAAATTTGAGAAATCAATGGAGGATGTGCCCCATATTCGTACGGTCTCTGAGCATGGTGGCTGTCGTCTTTGCTTTGGCCGGGGATATACATCAAGAATTGGAACATTTGAATTGGCTTCGGGTGTCACTCTTCGTAAGGGAGTTGCGAAGGGCGTTGATGCTGCGACATTAAAAAAAGCAGCCAGCAAAGACGGTTATCGTTCCATGCGAGATCAGGGGATGGAAGTCGTTCTCAGTGGAGACACGTCATTGGAGGAGATGCAGCGTGTTTTTTCAGCAAAGAAGAAAAAATCGCCGCCTGGTAAATCGAAGCCTAGAGTTCGCTCCTGAGCGGGTAAGGGTGTGAATTGTGATTACTGATACAGCCGAATATGATGACGAGGACTATCGACCAATAAGTACCCTCGCAGTACTGTCTTTTGTTGCCGGATGTAGCTCTGTCTTAGCTTTGATCAGCCAGATTCTGTGGGTGGTCCCCTTGCTTGCAGTTAGCATGTCGATTGCTGCGGTCCGGGATACATCGGCACAAGGTTCACAGAAAAGCGGTCGTGGTATGGCGCTTATGGGTTTGGCATTATCGGTTGGCTTTGGTGTACAGTCTTTCGCCGTGTTCTCAGGAAATACATTGATTGATCGTAGTCGAGCCCGTGAAACAGTATCACGTTGGCATCGCGTTATTCGAGCAGGCGATTGGGACATGGCGTACGGGTTTTGTGCGCCAGGAGTCGTACCCCCAGATGAAGCAAGTTTGGAGGGTGGGAATCACGATAAACATCATCATGATGGGGTGGACAGCAGGAAGCAGTCTGAAATAAAGGCGTTACAGGAAATACCAGCGATTCGAGCGCTTGCCGCGTGTAATCGAATGATGTTCTCTAGTATTGAAAAAGATAATAAGCAGTTTCCAGGAGCGTTGCGTGTAACTGTTGAGGTAGGTGAGTGTACGCAACATTCAGAAGATAGCCTTCCTTTGGTTGTTGAGATTTGGCTTAATCATAAAACCCAAAAAGAGCCACAACTTGGTCAGGGCACCGCTGGACTTCAGATGGTTGAAAGATGGCAAGTTATAAGGGTGGATCCCTCTGAATGAATTGTTTCTGAAAACCATTGGGAAATTGCGTGGTTTCAGGCGTTGTCAGAATTGAAATAACGAGCAGTATCAATTGATTTAGATTTTGTTGCCAACATCACAAGGCGGTCGAATCCAAGAGCGACGCCGACGCCTTGAGGCATGTTGTCGTGCACGCTGAGCAACCTGTTCGGAAGTGGTAATACGGGTTTTTCTAATGATTTTCTGAGGATGTTTGTTTTTTGAAGGCGGTGTCGAATCGTAGCTGAACAGATTTCTTCTTGCCATCCATTCATAAGTTCAACACCATCAACGAAAACTTCAAAGCGCAGTGATAACTGTTGGTTTGCTGGATCAAGCTGCGCGAATGCCGACTCACTTGCAGGCCAGGCTTCGAGCATAGTTGGTTGGGAGATTCCAAGTTGTGGAGACACAACGTCGGAAAGTAATACTTCAAATACGAGACTCCATTGCTGTTCATTGGGAAGGGTGGAAATGCTGCTCGGAAGACGTGCGTTATGAGAAACAGATGCTTGTAATAGAGTGTTTAGGTTTGCTGTTATGGGGTCGATGTTGGCATGTTGAATAAAGGCGTCTCTGCAGGATAGTCGTTCAAGTCCATTGGTATGGAGTGACTTATTCAGGAGTGACTTAATGACTTCAGCAGTCGAGCGAAGACATGCACCGGGCTCATACCACTCAAGCATAGTGAATTCTGTGTCATGTAGTGGTCCCCGCTCATCACCGCGGAAGCACTGAGCAAACTGGAAAATAGGCCCAGAATCCTCGGCAAGTAATCGCTTCATCTGGGGCTCCGGGCTCGTCTGCAGATACTTTGTCTCGTTTTGGTGAGTGAGCGTCACAGGCTCAATGTATATTTCTGGCAGTAATTCACTCGCAACAACAGGTGTGTCGACTTCAATGAAACCACGGCTTTCGAGTTGGTGACGAAGCGAAGAACGAATAGCTGCTCGGCGTTGAAGAAGTGGACGAATAGACATCAGGAAGGAATAGGTTGTGGAAAGCAAAAAGCTTTAAAAATGAGTTACTTCGGTGAGAGTTTGTCCGTCTTCAGGCGATAGATCAGCACGGGGCAGGGCGCATGACGTACAACCGCTTCGGCAACACTACCCATCAGTATGCGACTGAGCCCAGTACGGCCATGTGTTCCTAAGACAACGAGTTCCGGATCTTCTTCTTTGGCGACACGAACGATCTCAGTTGCTGGATCTCCCATGACGAGTTGATGTTCAAAAGGAAGATCTGGATCATGGGGGCATACATCTTGGAGCATCTCAAGTATTCGTTCAGAACTTGGCTCAGGAAGCCCGTAATAAAGTTCACCACCTCCGTAGGCCAGCGGTGGTTCTTCAACATGGAGAATTATAAGTGTAGCGGAAGACTGTTTGGCGAAATTCTCAGCATGAACAAGGGCCGCATCACTAGCTGTTGAAAAGTCTGTTGGAAAGAGAATATTTTTTTTATTCATATCTTGCCTCAGTCAGGTAGAAAACCATTCGTAAATTGTCTCATTCGATAGTATTCGTTTGGAATCTGAAAGAGAAAGTTTTTTATTGAATTGTCCCGAGATGAATCGGCTCTCAATTTTGAATAGTCTATTGATGCTGGTGATAGAGGCTGCGTTTTCTCGGCAAGGTAATGTCTCGCAGTTGTAGAGTTAGCCGATCCGCATGCCGGGTAATGCTCCACTGTCAGGCGAAAGCAGGTAGACACCTTCGGCTCCTGCTCCGCTGGCCGCAGCAGCCATGCCTTCGCTGAGACCAAACTTCATTTGCCTGGGGGCAAGATTGGCAACAATGACAACAAGTCGCCCACAAAGATCTTCAGGCCGATGAAATTTCTTGATGCCTGCAAATATTGTGCGGCGATCATCTCCGCCGAGTGACACTGTAAGTTTCAGAAGTTTACGAGCTTCTGGAACTTCTTCAGCATGTATGACACGTGCAACCCGTAGGTCAACTTTAGAAAAATCATCGATAGTGCACGTTTCAGCAAGAGGATCTGACTCAAGAGCCTCAGCGGAGTCTTGGATCGGTTCACCGGGTTCCGTCCCTGTGGTATGAGATGTTTCAGTCACGGTATCTCCTTGTGATGTAGATAATGTGTTTGTGGATGCAGCTAACAGAGCATCAATTTGTTTAGATTCAATACGATTCATTAATGGTCGGAAGGTACTGACTGGAAGATTTTCGAGCGGTGTCTGCGATTGCTGCCAATCGGTAATAGGATCACCCACGAGTTCAGCAACATCGTCTGCTAATTTTGGCAGAACAGGAGTCAGGTAAACGACTAACTGACGAAACAGGTTCAGGGAAACAGTGGCTACGTCCTGAAGTCGTTGTTGTTCTTGGGGCCCTTGTTTCGCCAGTTTCCAAGGTTGCTCGTTATCGACATATTGGTTGGCTCTATCCGCTGCCTGCATGATGAGTCGCATTGCTCGTGCAAAGTCACAAGACTCATAGGCAGAAGCAATTGATTCACCATCAGCGGCTGCTTGTGCAAAAAGTCCACCATCATCTGGGTATGTTGGAGAGAGACCTGTCTCCTTAAGCCAGCGGGCTGTACGACTTGCAAGATTTATGAACTTTCCAATGAGGTCAGTATTTACCTTTGTTGTAAATTCTTCGAGATTAAGATCAATGTCATCAATTCCACCAGAAAGTTTTGTTGCGTAGTAGTACCGCAAAGCTGCTGGATTGAGATAGTCAAGATAGGTGCGAGCTAAGAGGAAGGTGCCTCGACTTTTTGACATTTTCTGACCGTTGACAGTCAGAAATCCATGAACACGAACCTTTGTGGGAAGGTTCATGCCGGCAATTTGGAGCATTGCCGGCCAGAAAAGTGTATGGAAATAGGTGATATCTTTTCCGATAAAGTGGTGGATTTCTGCGCGTGGGTGGTTTTTATCTTCTGGACACCACCAATCAGCAAAAGATCCACCATTTTTTTTGGCCCATTGTTCTGTAGTTGCGATGTAGCCAATCGGTGCGTCAAACCAGACGTACCAGTAATGGCCAGGTGCATCTGGAATTTCAAAACCAAAATATGGAGCTGGGCGTGAAATATCCCAATCACGTAAAGGCTCGCTCAGAAAATGTCCTGCAAGATAATTAGAAATTTTTGAATTGAGGGCTCCAGACTCTTGTGTCCACGTCTTGAGAAAAGGTCGTAATTTCTCAAGTACCACAAAGAGGTGTTCTGCTTTTCGGATTTCAGGTGCTGTGCCAGAGATTGTGCTTATTGGCTTGGTGAGTTCTGCCGGAGAATAGGTCGCTCCACAGACTTCGCACGAATCACCATATTGATCAGCTGCCTGGCACCGAGGGCAACCACCTTGGACAAATCGATCAGCAAGAAAGATCCCAGCCTTTGTGTCAAATAGCTGACTGACCTCCCGCTGTGCAATAAAGTCTTGCTTTCGAAGTGATTGCCAGACGTGGTTACATAAAGATTGATTTTCGACACTGTCGGTAGAGCCGTAATGATCAAAAGTAATTTGGAAGCCCTCAAAGTCAGCAAGATGAGCATCTCGCATCGAAGCAATGAGTTCTTGCTCAGTACGATTTTCAGTCTGCGCTCTGATCATGATAGCGGTGCCATGCGTATCATCAGCACACAGGTAAATTGCTTGATTTCCGCAGAGTCGTTGAAATCGTGCAAATATATCTGTCTGGATATATTCGACGAGATGCCCAAGATGAATATGGCCGTTGGCGTATGGAAGAGCCGAAGTAATCAGAATTCGGCGGGTTTTGGGCATTGATGCCTTATGGGCGAAGGAACAGTGGGCAGTGGAAGTTTGATATCGGTGCTACTACCTTATGCTGAGCAATCCGAATAGTGCGATCATAATCTAAAATAGAGCCTCAACTCAAGAAAAGACTAGGTACATACGTTCTTGAGCACGAGGTCAGACTAGCTTCTATAGAGTCCTTGAGTAACCCTGATTTCCGTACCCTACCCGAATTGCCTCACGTTCCGTAATCAGGTTTGAAATAGAAAAATGCTCTTGTCCGCAGCCCCTTACCACCGCCACTATCCTCACGTCAGGTTTTTGGTGAGACGATTCGTTTTTCTGGTGGCACGGATGTCACTGTCGAATTCAATGCTCACGAGACAATACGAGTGCAATCACTGGCCTTACACGGGTCAGGCCTCATGGAGTCGCGGATGCCCCGAGTCTTTCGTTTTGTATGGTTATGTTCTGGTTTCAGTCTTCTTTGGCTGGCGCCTTGCATCGGTCGCTGTCAAACAGTTGCTCCAGCAACAGCTGCAGCAACAGGCGATGTTGTCTTGCTCGATTTCTCAGCAGACTGGTGTGGTCCCTGTAAGCAGATGGCACCGCTCATCGGAGAAATCGGTGCAGCGGGCTGGCTTGTTCGCCATGTGGATGTCGATCAAGAACACGATGTTGTCAAGCGGTTTCAGGTGAGTGGGGTGCCCTGTTATATCTTGCTAGTTAAGGGGCAGGAGGTTGGGCGAATCGATGGCGCAACGACTCGTAGTGAGCTCGAAAAGTTACTTGCAAAAAGTCGGCAGCCACTGGGCTTACCAAAACTTATTACAGCACCAGATATTTCAAAAGTGAGACAGGTTCCTGGAGTTCCTGTTCCAACAAGTGATTCTGCCACTCATCTTTCAACAGAGCCTACGGTTGCACC
>ERZ1048872.590-NODE-590-length-38191-cov-9.805512_pt1 | contig 38191 bp, 36 predicted proteins | sample MGYA00383100_ERZ1048872 | MGnify/ENA primary metagenome ERZ1048872 (study PRJEB29581, sample SAMEA5548370) | metagenome | biome: marine; feature: coastal; material: water | depth 50 m | study: Short-term variability in the microbial, nano- and picoplankton...
CGGTTTTGTCAAGAATGGGCCCATTTTCACGTGGGGTTGGGGGGCTTGCGGGTTTGGTCGCGGGGTTTACCAGCTTTGTCAGCCATGCTGGTGGTCCGGCAGCAGCGGTGTATCTTCTGTCGAAAAACATGTCCAAAACAGAATATCAAGCCAGTACGGTTTTGGTGTTTTGGGTGATCAATATTGTAAAAGGCGGCCTTTACGCGGGGCTGGGTTTGCTAAGCCGCGATACGCTCGCGCTTGATCTGGTGCTCTTGCCCTTTGCGTTATGCGGTGTTTGGCTGGGGTTGCAGGCGCATCGTAAAATACCTGAAAAAGCATTTTTTATGTTAATGTATGTTGCTTTGGCGGTTTCCGCTTTGCGCCTTATCTGGTTGTCTTTGGCTTAGGCCGCGCCGAACGCTTTGGCATCATAAAGGCCGGCAATGACGGCTGGGCTGTGGCAACTCTTGCATAATAACGTTTTGGCCTTGAACTTTTCGGCAAGAGATGCGCATTGATTTCGTAATATTATTGCGGAAGCTTCTTATGACCCTATCTCATCGCCCTCTTCGATCAGCGCTTTACATACCGGGCTCTAAGCCGCGGGCTTTGGAAAAAGCGCGAAACCTGCCCACTGATAGCATTATTTTTGACCTTGAAGATGCCGTATCCGCTGAGTCGAAATCCGAGGCGCGCGTGATCCTGCGCGCAGCTTTGGCGCAAGGCGGCTATGGCGCGCGTTTGAAAATTGTTAGAATAAACGCTCTTAATACACCGTGGGGCGAAGCTGATCTTCAGGCTTTGGATGGGCTTGACGTTGATGCTGTGCTGCTGCCGAAAGTAAATAGCGCAGGTGATTTGGATGCGCTGGCGAATGTGGTCGGAGCAAAATGGCCGCTTTGGGCGATGCTGGAAACCCCGTTGGGCATTTTGAACGCGGGCGAAATCGCGGCTCATCCACTGCTGCAGGCCTTGGTGGCCGGCACGAATGATTTGGCAAAAGACTTAAAGTGCCAACTCACGCTGACCCGAGACAGTTTGCAAATGGCGCTGCAAGCGCTTGTGCTTGCCGCGCGGGCGCATGATGTGGCTCTGTTGGACGGAGTGTATAATCAGTTTCAGGATGAAGAAGGGTTGATCGCGCAATGCAGGCAGGGCCGTTCTTTGGGCTTTGATGGCAAAACGCTCATTCATCCGGCGCAGTTAAGCGCTGCAAATCGCTGTTTCGCGCCTTCTGCGGATGAAATTGAATTGGCACAGCGCCAAATATCTGCTTTTGAGGAGGCAGAAGCCGCTGGACAGGGTGTTGCAGTGCTTGATGGAACGATCATCGAGAATCTGCATATCGAAACCGCGCGGAAAACCTTGGCAATGGCGCAGGCAATTGCTGCAATGCAGACGGAGTAAAAAATGGTTTTATTGATAGCGGGTGTTGTGCTGTGGTTCGCTGCGCATGGTTTTAAGCGTCTTGCCCCCGAACGGCGCAGTGCAATGGGCGAAAAAGGAAAAGCTCCGGTTGCAATTGGAATTGCGCTTGGATTGGTGTTGATGATTATCGGCTATCGGCAAGCGGCTTTTATCGAGATTTGGTCACCCCCTGAGTTTTTAATTCATATCAACAACCTGATCATGGTTGTGGCCGTGGCTGTGTTTGCGATGGCGCATACCAAAGGTCGGATGCGTGGCCGGATGCGCCATCCAATGTTGACCTCAGTGAAGATGTGGGCCGCGGCGCATTTGCTGGTAAATGGTGACTTGGCGTCCATCATTCTATTTGGCGGCATGCTGGGTTGGGCTGTCTGGACGGTGATTAAGATCAACCGCGCAGAAGAGTGGCAACGGCCCGAGCCCGGCGAAGATAAGCGCGATTGGAAATTTTTAGTGGTGACCGTGGTGACCTTTGCCGTGATGGTAGGTGTGCATTTATGGCTGGGCGTCTCGCCCTTTGGAGCCCGGGGTGCATGACCCAATTATACCGATTGCTGACCGGTGAAGACGGATCTGCTTTTTGCCATAAAGTAACGTTGGCTCTTTCAAAAGGGTGGCGGCTTTATGGCGAGGCACAGTATGTTTTTGACCCAGACAGCCAAAAAATGCGCTGCGCGCAGGCGGTGATAAAAGACAGCTTAAACGCCTATGATCCTGATCGAGCGCTCGGAGAACAATGAATGAGCAAATCGAATATTGGGCGCTTTTTTGAAGATTATTCATTTGGCGAGGTAATCGCGCACGCTGTTCCGCGCACCCTCACCGAGGGAGAGCGCGCGCTCTATCATGCGCTTTATCCGGCGCGCCATGCATTGAATTCGTCAGATGAATTTGCCCGAAATTGCGGGTTGCCGCGGGCCCCTTTAGACGATTGGGCTGCGTTTCATATGGTGTTCGGCAAAACCGTACCGGATATTTCACTCAATGCAGTGGCTAATTTGGGCTATGCAGAAGGGCGTTGGCTGGCCCCGATCTTTACGGGTGATACCGTGCAGGCGGTGTCTGAAGTCATCGGGTTGAAAGAAAACACAAATGGAAAAACCGGCATCGTCTATCTACGCACGCGCGGGCTGAACCAGCATGGCGATATTGTTCTTGAATATGTGCGCTGGGCAATGCTGCGCAAAAGACAGACCAGCTCGCCCGCGCCAAAGGCTGTGCTGCCCGAATTGGCCGGGGCGGTAGATCCGGCGGATCTCTGCGTTCCAGAGGGGCTGGATTTTTCCAATTATGCGTTTGATCTTGCCGGAGAGCCGTATCGTTTGTCTGCGTATAAGCGCGGTGAAGTGATTGATCACGTTGACGCGATGACCATCGAAGAAGCCGAACATATGATGGCAACGCGGCTGTGGCAAAACACCGCCAAAGTGCATTTTGATGTAACCAGCCGCGCCGATGGCAACCGCCTGATTTATGGCGGGCACGTAATTTCTTTGGCGCGGGCATTATCGTTTAATGGCCTAGCCAATGCGCAAATGATTGTCGCCCTGAATAGCGGCGCGCATGCCAACCCTTGTTTTGCAGGCGATACCGTTTCGGCTTGGTCTGAAGTGCTTGACATAGCGCAAACCCGCGTGCCGGGTATCGGTGCCATTCGCTTGCGGTTGGTGGCGCAAAAAAACCAAGCGGGACCGGGGCCGCTGCGCGGAGAAGACCAACGCTACCTTCCCCATATTCTTCTTGATTTGGATTATTGGGCCTTGATACCCTCATAACCAGAGGAGAGGCGATGCGCATCACATTATTGGCCTTTTTGGTGCTTTTTGCGGGCGGGTTACGCCCTGCTTTTGGCCAGTCAAACGCCGAGAAAATCGCCGCGCGCGACGCCTATGTGTCTTCTAACATTGTATCCATTTTTTATCATGAGTTGGGGCATGCAATTATCGATAAGATGTCGGTGCCGATTTTTGGCCAAGAAGAAGATGCGGCGGATGTTTTATCCATTTTAATGATCGATCAAGTTTATGATGAAGAATCAGCCCAAGATATTGCTTATGATGCCGCGCTCGGTTTTTTAGCAGATGCAGAACAGGCGGAAGAATTGGCGTTTTGGGGGGTGCATGGGCTTGATGAGCAGCGATTTTATAATCTGATTTGTTTGTTCTATGGGGCCAACCCAGCCGATCGGATCTTTTTTGCCGACGATCTTGGGTTGCCAGAAGAACGCGCTGATAGCTGCCCTGAGGAATATGATCAGGCGATTGTAAGTTGGGGAGGGGTGTTGGATCAGATGGCCGCCCTGAAGGGAAAAATAATATTTGAGGGCCCTGTTGAAAGCTTGATTGGCCAAGTGGTGGCGGAAGAAATCACTTTTCTAAATGGGCAATTGGGCTTTCCTGTTGATTTTGAAGTGTTGATAGAAACATGCGAGGAGGCTAATGCATTTTACGATCCAGAAGCCGGTTCCGTGACGCTTTGCGCAGAATTTGAAACCTATTTAAGCCGGCAATATGAAAACATGTGATCACAAATAAAAACTCTGTGATCACAACCATGCATTTCGCCAAGAGTCAGAAAAGAATATTGTTTCTGGGGCTGTTATTACTTTCAAATCAAGATAAAAGGATCCTATCGTATCGGCGAATAGCTGTGGAGGCTTCGCTTTTAAAAGATCGTAAGGGAATTTTAATGGCTGATGTAAACCGGGGCAATCGCCCTTTGTCACCGCATTTATCAATTTATCGCCCGCAGCTGACCTCGATCACGTCAATCTTAACGCGGATCACGGGAAATGCATTATTGCTGGGCACTATCATGGTGATTTGGTGGTTATTAGCGGCGGCAACTTCGCCGGCCTATTTTGAACTAGTCAACGGGGTTGTAACGTCCTGGTTTGGAAAATTAATCCTATTGGGCTCGATCTGGGCGCTGTGGTATCACAGCTTGGCCGGTTTGCGGCATTTGATTTGGGACAACGCCATTGGCTTGGATGTACCAACAGCCGAAAAACTTGGCTGGGGTGTTATCATAGGTTCGCTAGTGCTGAGCGTCATCACCATTGTGGTTTTATAAGGGCAAGAAACAGATATGCGTTATTTAACGGATCGCAAACGGGCCGTGGGCCTGGGTAGCGCCAAAACAGGCACCGCGCATTTTTGGGCCATGAAGGTGAGCTCTGCGGCACTTTTGGTGCTGGTTCCCTTATTCGTCTGCACGCTGGGTCGTGTTATCGGTGAAAGCCATCAAGATGTGATTGCGCATTTTGCCCGGCCCGGCCCGGCCTTGGTTGTGGCGCTGACGCTGATTGTTGGTCTTGAGCATTTTAAGTCGGGCGCGCAGGTTTTAATTGAAGATTATGTCCATGGGACTGCACAGAAAATCTGGATCATCGCGGTTATTTGTATGTCCTATGCCTTGATGGCAACAGGGCTGTTCGCGATCGCTAAGATGGCACTTTAAAGGGCGAAGGCAATGTCAGAATATACGTTTGAAACCCATGAATATGATGTTGTTGTTGTTGGCGCCGGTGGCGCCGGCTTACGGGCAACCTTGGGCATGGCAGAGCAGGGGTTGCGCACCGCCTGCGTCACCAAAGTGTTTCCAACCCGCTCGCACACGGTTGCCGCGCAAGGCGGGATCGCGGCCTCGCTCTCAAATATGGGCCCAGATCATTGGCAATGGCACATGTATGATACCGTGAAGGGATCAGATTGGCTTGGTGATACTGATGCGATGGAATATCTGGCGCGCGAAGCGCCGAAAGCTGTTTATGAGCTTGAGCATTATGGCGTGCCATTTTCGCGCACCGAAGAAGGTAAAATTTATCAGCGGCCATTTGGCGGGCATACCACTGAGTTTGGCGAAGGCCCGCCTGTACAGCGTACCTGCGCCGCAGCCGATCGAACGGGCCACGCGATTTTGCACACGTTATATGGTCAATCGCTGAAGAATAACGCGGAATTTTATATCGAATATTTTGCCATCGATTTGGTTATGTCTGAAGATGGGGTGTGCACCGGTGTTGTCTGTTGGAAGCTGGATGATGGCACGATGCATGTTTTCAATGCCAAAATGGTGGTCTTGGCCACGGGTGGCTACGGACGGGCTTATTTCAGCGCAACCTCTGCGCATACCTGCACTGGGGATGGTGGCGGCATGGTGGCGCGGGCTGGTTTGCCGCTACAGGATATGGAATTTGTTCAATTCCATCCGACGGGTATTTATGGATCCGGTTGTTTGATCACCGAGGGCGCGCGCGGCGAAGGTGGCTACTTGACCAATTCAGAGGGCGAGCGTTTCATGGAGCGCTACGCACCCCATTATAAAGATCTGGCGCCGCGCGATTACGTCAGTCGCTGCATGACGATGGAAATCCGTGAGGGGCGCGGCGTTGGCGCAGAGGGTGATCATATCCACCTCAATTTGAGCCATTTGCCGCCCGAGGCTTTGGCCGAGCGCCTGCCCGGAATTTCGGAAAGCGCGCGGATTTTTGCTGGCGTTGATGTGACCAAGGAAGCCATTCCTGTTCTGCCCACCGTGCACTATAATATGGGCGGTATTCCGACCAACTATTGGGGGGAAGTTTTAAACCCAACGGCGGATAATCCAAACGCAGTGGTGCCCGGTCTTATGGCTGTGGGTGAAGCAGGCTGCGCATCCGTGCATGGTGCAAACCGCCTTGGCTCAAACTCTTTGATCGATCTAGTCGTGTTTGGGCGCGCGGCCGCGATCCGGGCTGGCCAAGTGGTAGATCGCGCGGCACAGATCCCCAATTTGAACACCGCTGAAATTGATAAGGCCTTTGACCGCTTCGATGGGTTACGTCACGCCAATGGCGCGGCGCCAACCGCTGAGCTGCGCCTTGAGATGCAAAAAACCATGCAATCAGATGCAGCCGTATTCCGCGCTTCGGACACATTGGCGGCAGGCTTCAGCAAAATGACCGATATCGCCGCAAAAATGGATGATATCAAAGTGACTGATACCAGCCTGGTGTGGAACAGCGATCTTATGGAAACGCTTGAATTGGGCAATTTGATGCCCAATGCTTTGGCCACCATCGCTGGCGCCGAGGCGCGTAAAGAAAGCCGCGGCGCGCATGCCCATGAAGACTTTGGCGATCGAGATGATGAGTCTTGGCGGGTGCATACATTGGCGGTGATTGACGGCGCCAAATGCGACCTGAGCTATCGTCCGGTCGTGTTGGACCGCCTTACTGATGAAGATCAGGGCGGCATATCGCTTGAGAGAATCGCGCCCAAAGTGCGTACGTTTTGAGCGCGGCTGTGGAAATAAAGACGGGATATAAAGACCAGATGAGGGTAATATGGTTCAGCTAACGCTTCCTAAGAATTCACGGATCCGCACTGGAAAAACCTGGCCAAAACCAGCAGGTGCAACCAATATCCGCAAATTTTCCGTCTATCGGTGGTCACCAGATGATGGAGAAAACCCCAGCGTTGATACTTATTTCGTGGATATGGATACATGCGGCCCGATGGTCTTGGACGCGCTGATCAAAATCAAAAACGAAATTGATCCCACCTTGACCTTTCGCCGCTCGTGCCGGGAAGGTATTTGCGGCTCTTGCGCGATGAATATTGATGGTATCAACACGCTGGCATGTATTTATGGCATGGATGAGATCAAGGGCGACGTGAAGATCTATCCCTTGCCCCATATGCCCGTTATTCGGGATTTGATCCCTGATCTAACGCATTTTTACGCCCAGCATGCCAGTATCATGCCTTGGCTGGAAACCAAAACCAACCGTCCGGCGAAAGAGTGGAAGCAATCGATCGAAGATCGCAAAAAACTAGATGGGCTGTATGAATGCGTGATGTGCGCCTCTTGCTCAACCTCTTGCCCGTCTTATTGGTGGAATGGCGATCGCTATTTGGGGCCAGCTGCCTTGCTGCACGCCTATCGTTGGATCATTGATTCGCGCGATGAAGCCACCGGAGAGCGGTTGGATGAATTGGAAGACCCGTTTAAGCTCTATCGCTGTCATACGATCATGAATTGCGCCAAAACCTGCCCCAAGGGGCTTAACCCGGCCAAGGCGATTTCAGAAATCAAAAAGATGATGGTCGAACGGACAGTCTAGCGCGCACGAAGCGGTCTGTTTACAGCGTCATTTTGTATTAGGGTGGTCACATGTTGGAAGGTCCTGAAGATGGCGCCGCGCGCCAAGCTGTAAAGCCAGTGATTTGTTATCCGGTTGAAAGCTTGCCCAAGCCCGATATGGCGGCTTTGAAGACCTTACGCCAGCTCGCCGTAAAATCCGATGAAGTGATCGTTGCACCGCGCGATGCCAGCTGTTTTGATGCGCCGGTGGGCTCGTTTTTTCGTATTTCCTCTATCGAAGGTGCGCAGGTTGGTGATCTGAACTTGTGGAACGCCCAAAACCTGCGCGAACGGTTTTATTCTGGTAAAACCCGCGCTCTGCATGGCACCCATCTCACGCAGGAAGAGCGGATGTGGTCGTGCTTTCCATATTTAAGGCCGATGGCAACGGTGTTTGAAGACACGCTTGCGTGGTATGGGATCGATGCGTATGGAGGCGCGGTGCATGACGTGATTGGAACCCGCTGTGATCCGTATACGCATGGTTTGCTTTCGGGCGGAGAGACCTATCACCAATGCTGTCATTCCAACTTAACCCGGGCTTTGGCGAGCAGGCTGGCGCGGCCCGTGCGCGAGGTGGAAGATAAGGTGCATGATGTTCTGAACGTGTTTATGTGCACGGGGTTTACGCGCGATACGGGGCAGTATTTTATGAAAGCCAGCCCGGTGCGCCCAGGCGATTATCTTGAGTTTTTTGCCGAAATTGATCTTTTGGGGGCGCTAAGCGCCTGCCCGGGGGGGGATTGTTCCTCGGAACATTCCAGTGATGCTGCGATATGTCATCCGCTAAAGGTTGAGATTTTTAGCCCGCCCGCGGATGCCCTGGCTGATTGGCAGGGCCCCGCACAGTCGAGCTATGATCGCGGCCACGGGGTGTAATCACGCTGGCGCCAGGCCAATCAAAACCTGTGATGAGCGGCAAAGGCGCGCGCTGGGCCCGGCTTTTCTGGGCCTCGTTATGCGTCAAAAGCCGCATGTAGCGCGATTTCCACCATATCGCCAAAACTTTTTTCGCGCTGATCCGCGGGCAGCGCGTCGCCGGTTTGCAAATGATCTGAAACGGTCAAAACGGCCAGCGCCCGCACGCCATGTCGCGCGGCGAGATTGTACAATTCGGCCGCCTCCATTTCGACACCCAAAATGCCATGGCGGGTCATTTCTTGGTTCAGGTCGGGGCGCTCATCGTAAAACACATCTGACGAGTAGATACCGCCAATATGGGTTGCGATGGCTTTGGCTTGCGCGGCGCGGGCCGCAGCCTCTAACAAAGCATAATCGGCGCAAGGGGCAAAGTTGAATTCTTTGAAAATACCCAGAGACGGGGTGGAAATGCTGCTGGCGGTCATTGCCAGAATGATATCGCGTATCCCAACATGTGGTTGCATGCCGCCGCAGGATCCAATTCGGATCAAAGTTTTCGCCCCATAGTCTTTGATCAGCTCATTGGCGTAGATCGATAAGGATGGCATGCCCATACCCGAGCCTTGGATGGTCACCCTGTGGTCTTTATAAAACCCGGTAAATCCCAGCATGCCGCGCACTTCGTTCACAAGCGTGACGTCAGATAGGAAGGTTTCCGCCGCCCATTTTGCGCGATAGGGATCGCCGGGCAAAAGCACCGTATCTGCGATTTGATCTGGGGTGGCACCGATATGGATTGTCATGAAAAGCCTCTAGCGTGTATATTTTATAAAAGGGGTAAGCTGGCCGATCTGATCATATAGATGGCGGGCTTGATGATTGAACTCTTGCGTCATCCAGTAGACGCTTGGGCACCCGGCCTGATCGCTGGCGTGATACACGGCGGTGATTAAAGCTTTGGCAACCCCTTTGCCGCGTTGTTGCGGTGCGGTGAATAAATCTTGCAGATATACCACATCTTCGACCCGCCAATTATGCGGGTGAAAAATATAATGCACCAAGCCCACCATTTCACCGCCCAATTCGGCCACGATCGCGTTTTGCGTTGTGATTTCGTTTGAACAGAGGCGCTCAAAGGTGGTGCGATACACGTTTTCCGCCAGCTCGGTCTCATAAAACGCCAGATACCCCCGCCAAAGCGCCTGCCAGGCGTGATACTCGTTGGGCCGTAAGCTGCGCGTTGTGATCACCGCTTGTTCCTTTATTTGCTTTTAGCGAAAATCTAACGAAGCCGGCCATACAAGGCCAGCCTTGTTCTTCGAAGGGTGTGATTTTTTGGAGCCTGTGGCCGCGTTACTCTGCGGCTAAATCGGTTGGATCTGCAAGACTGACGATATCCATCATAATGGCGTTCAATTCGAAATCTTTCGGGGTGTATATTTTTGCAACGCCCATCGCTGTCAGACGGGTCATATCTTCTTGTGGAATAATGCCCCCAACCACCACGGGAATGTTATCAAGTTGGGCCAGTTGCAGGCGCTTCATCATATCTTCCACTAGGGGAATATGACTGCCCGATAAGATTGACAGGCCGATCACATGGGGCTGGTGCTCTTGAACAGAGGCAATCAGCTGTTCGGGCGTTAAGCGGATGCCATCATACGCAATCTCCATTCCGCAATCGCGCGCGCGGGCGGCGATTTGCTCGGCCCCGTTCGAGTGACCGTCAAGCCCGGGTTTGCCCATCAAAAAGCCCAAGCGGCGCCCCAGCTTCTGACTCACAAGATCGACCGCTTCGCGAATTTCATCTAGCCCTTCGCTTTGGTTGGATACGCCGCGCGCCACGCCTGTTGGCCCTCTGTATTCGCCATAGATAAGCCGCATTTGCGCCGCCCATTCGCCGGTTGTCACGCCGGCTTTGGCCGCAGCGATAGAAGCCGGCATGATGTTCTCACCGGCCTGCGCCGCCGCGCGCAAGCTGCGCAGCGCGCTCGCCACGGATGCGTCATCGCGGGCGCTGCGCCAAGCGTTCAACCGGTCCACCTGATCCTGCTCAACGGCTGGGTCAACCGTCATTATGCCACCATCTCCGGCGGTAAGGGGCGAAGGCTCTCCCGTGGTGAACTTATTGACCCCGACCACGGTTGTTTCTTTTGAAGCGATCTTGTTCAGCCGTTGCGTGTTGCTTTCCACGAGGCGCGATTTCATATAGCCGATTGCTTCGATTGCGCCGCCCAGCGCATCGAGCGATGCCAGCTCATGGCGCGCTTCGTCTTTCAAACGCGCAACCTTGGCCTCTATGGTGGGGTTGCCGTCGAACAGATCTTCATATTCCAGCAGATCTGTTTCAAAGGCCATGATCTGCTGCATCCGCATCGACCATTGTTGATCCCAGGGGCGCGGCAGGCCCAAAGCTTCATTCCAGGCTGGCAATTGTACGGCCCGGGCGCGGGCATTTTTTGACAATGTGACCGCCAGCATTTCGATCAGAATACGATAGACATTGTTTTCCGGTTGCTGTTCGGTAAGCCCAAGCGAATTCACTTGCACCCCATATCTGAACCGTCGGTATTTTGGATTTTCGACGCCATAGCGGGTTTGGCAAATTTCATCCCACAGTTCCACAAAGGCGCGCATCTTGCACATTTCGGTGACGAAGCGAATGCCTGCATTCACGAAAAACGAAATACGACCGACGAGTTTGGGAAAATCATGCGCTGGCACGCGTGCTTGCAACTCATCCAACACCGCGGTTGCGGTCGCCAAAGCAAAGGCAAGCTCTTGTTCTGGTGTCGCTCCGGCCTCTTGTAAATGATAAGAGCACACGTTCATTGGGTTCCACTTTGGCAGCTGCTCATAGCAATATTCTGCCACATCACCGATCAGTTTGAGCGAGGGTTGCGGGGGGCAAATATACGTGCCGCGTGACAAATATTCTTTGATAATATCATTTTGCACGGTGCCTTGCAGCGCGCTTATATTGGCGCCCTGCTCCTCAGCGACCGCGATATATAACGCCAGCAGCCAAGGGGCTGTCGCATTGATCGTCATTGAGGTGTTCATCTGATCTAGGGGGATCTGCTCAAATAGGCTGCGCATATCGCCAAGATGGCAAATTGGCACCCCGACTTTTCCAACTTCCCCCTGCGCCAGAAGATGATCACTGTCATAGCCTGTCTGGGTGGGTAAATCGAAGGCTACCGACAATCCCGTCTGGCCTTTTTGCAAATTTGATCGGTAAAGCGCATTTGAGTCGCGCGCCGTCGAATGGCCCGCATATGTTCTGATCAGCCATGGACGATCTTTTGGTGAGAGGCTCATCTGCGCAACCTTTGCAATATAATATTATTACTATTTTAAGTTTTTATATGAAATAATATACCAATGTCAATTCGCTGCACTGCGGCAGGTCGATTTTTTCATCTGCTTCGTGATCTGGGCTTTGTAGACGATGACGGAGCTTATAAATCAAAGGGTTTATTGGCTGTCATGATTTTTTTATGGATCTTAGCAAATACTTATTTGGAATTATTTTAAATAGGTTTCGTCCGTTACGGTTTGGCTATCGCAGCGTTTGCTATGCAAATTCAAAATTCAATTGGGTTTATCGTGCATTATTTTTTAATATAAGTGTAATTATATTTCAAAAATAGATTAAATTAGGTTGCAAAATTACTTTTAGGGCGATAACGGTGAGTAACGCAAAAAATTCTGCGCTGCGGCGCTACAGGGCATAGGAGAGAGTGATGGCGCTTGATGTAAAGCCTGAAACGGCACGCTATGAGGCCAAAGAAAAAGATTTATATGATGTCGGAGAAATGCCGCCATTGGGGTTTGTTCCAAAATCTATGCATGCCTGGGCCATTCGCCGCGAGCGGCATGGCGAACCGGATCGCTCGTTCCAATTGGAAGTTGTGGATGTCCCCTCGTTGGGCAGTCATGACGTGCTGGTTTTGGTAATGGCCGCCGGGGTAAACTATAACGGGGTCTGGGCTGGTTTGGGCATTCCAATAAGCCCGTTTGATGTGCATAAAGCCGCGTATCATATCGCTGGCTCTGATGCCTCTGGTATCGTTTGGGCCGTGGGCGAAAAGGTCACAAGATGGCGCGTCGGGGATGAGGTGGTGATCCATTGCAATCAGGATGATGGAGATGATGAAGAATGCAATGGCGGCGACCCGATGTATTCTGCCAGTCAGCGGATTTGGGGTTATGAGACACCAGATGGATCTTTTGCACAATTCACAGCGGTACAATCACAGCAATTGATGCCGCGCCCTAAGCATCTGACATGGGAAGAAAGTGCCTGTTACACGCTGACATTGGCGACCGCCTATCGAATGCTATTCGGGCACCACCCGCATGATCTTAAGCCGGGGCAAAACGTGTTGGTTTGGGGCGCGTCTGGGGGGTTGGGCTCTTATGCAATCCAACTGATCAATACGGCTGGCGCCAATGCGATTGCCGTGATTTCGGATGAAGATAAACGCGACTTTGTGCTGAGCTTGGGCGCTAAAGGCGTTATCAATCGCAAAGATTTCAATTGCTGGGGACAATTGCCGGTTGTGAATTCTGACGCGTATAAAACTTGGTTCTCCGAGGTGCGCAAATTTGGCAAGGCCATTTGGGAGATCACGGGCAAGGGCGTGAATGTGGATATTGTATTCGAGCACCCCGGTGAAAGCACCTTCCCGGTTTCGACTTTCGTGTGTAAAAAAGGCGGGATGGTGGTGATCTGCGCGGGCACCACAGGTTATAATCTGACGTTGGATGCACGCTATCTTTGGATGAACCAGAAACGCGTGCAAGGTAGCCATTTTGCGCATTTGCAGCAAGCCTCAGCGGCCAATAAACTTATGGTCGAGCGGCGGTTAGATCCTTGCATGTCCGAAGTCTTTGGCTGGGATGAGATTCCCGCCGCGCATATTAAAATGCGCCGCAACGAGCATAAGCCGGGAAATATGGCCGTTTTGGTACAAGCGCCACGGGCAGGTTTGCGCACGTTTGAGGATGCGGTTTTATAGATTTAAAAGTGACGCCTTGGGCAGGTTGCAACGAATCGCTTTTGTTAGAGGGGGCGTGCAGCTTTTTTGGGGCCGTTCTTTGGTTTTCAGTGGTTTATTGCGAACCCCCTCACTATTTTTGGGGAATTGGAAAACGCGAATTTCGTTAAATCAGACGCTTTACTATCCTAGATTTAACACTCTGTTAACCATTTTTCGTGAGAATCGCTATGACGCATAATTGGATTATTGATGTCCTTTCAGATCTTCGTACTTTCGCTGAGAAGAACGGCCTAGAGGGGCTGGCTTTGCAATTAGACAATGCGCAATTAATGGCTGCACTGGAAATTGCGGCAAAAACCGAGGGGCTGCGCAGTGACGCGTTACACAAAGATCACGACCTTCGAACCCACGCTGGGGCGCCTCGAGAACGCCAGCCAGCTGGCTGATGTTCAATCCGTTATTGAAGAATTTCGCGATGTATTTTCCGTTGATCATATGGTGTATCATTGGGTGAATTCGAAATGTGGACAGCTGGGGGTGGGCACGTATTCGGGCGCTCGGGTCAGCCGCTATATTCAGCAATCCTATATTCGTATTGATCCGGTGGTTTTGGGGGGCTTTCAGCGGTTTCACCCCGTTGATTGGAAGGATCTCGATTGGTCAAGCAAAGCGGCGCGGGCATTTCAGGCTGACGCGTTAGAGCATGGGGTGGGCCGTCAGGGGCTGTCTATTCCGATCCGAGGGCCAAAAGGCCAATACGCTTTGTTTACGATCAGTCATAACGCTTCGGATGAGGCATGGGCGGGCTTTATCGAAACGGCTCGGCGCGACCTTATTTTAATTGCGCATTATTTTAATAAAAAAATTTTAGATATCGAAGCTGAGGGTGTCGTAGATCCCAGCCCGGTGCTTTCCCCGCGCGAAAATGAAACGCTGACATTTCTGGCGCTTGGGTATAGCCGGGCGCAAGTTGCGCATACATTATGCATTTCGGAAAATACATTGCGCGTTTATATTGAAAGCGCCCGCTATAAATTGGGCGCTGCCAATACCACGCATGCGGTTTCGTTGGCGGTTAGCCGCGGGTTGATTTTGCTCTAGCTCGCCTGCGCTGCGCGCGCATGTCTAAGCTAAGTTTAATGGTCTGATCCTAGTCTTTTTAAGGCAATCAGGGGATTATATATTTGCTTAGATATCTTTATGGCGATCAGCTGTCTGATCACCCGCTTTTGCGCGACACTATGTTTCGTGATCGTGCCGCCCAATTTAAAACCCGCCTTAAATGGCAAGTGGATGTGGATGAAAATGGCTTTGAGCGCCATGAGTATGACGCGCTTAATCCACTTTATGTGATTTTGGAAAATAACCTTGGTCGGCATGAGGGCTCTTTGCGTCTGCTGCCCACCACGGGGCGCTGTATGATCAATGAGAAGTTCCGTTTTTTGCTGGGAGGCAGCAGCCTGAGCAGCCCGTTGATCTGGGAATCTACGCGGTTCTGTCTGGCCCCGAAAGCTTTCAAGCATAGCGCGTCAAAATTGATGCTGGCGGCGGGTGAGGTCATGCTTGGGTTTGGCGTTGAGCAATCGGTGGCTGTGTTTGATCATACGATGCGGCGCATCTATCGACGTATCGGGGCAACCCCTGAGATTTTAGCCGAGCAGGGCTCCGGTAAAACATATATCGGTCTGGGATTATGGAGTTTTTCCCCCTTGCAACGCCAGGCGGTTGCCCGCAGCGCGAAGGTTTTGCCGGAACATTCAAGCCATTGGTTTGACTTGGCTTTTGGCGTAAGTAATCGCGTGGTGCCCGTGCCGTAAAGAAAGTGGCTTCTCGCTGGCGCTTTGGTGGCTTGGCCGGTAAACTACGCTTATGCAGATACGGCAGGTTGAACTTTCTTTAGATCAGGCAGAGGCTTATGATCATGTGGCGGCGCTGCTGCGCGCCGCTGGCGTAGATCTTGAAAACAACCTTTTGGTGCCGGGGCGCGAGCGCGATGCCCGGGTTACCGCTTTGATCGGTAAAGCGGGTTCTGGAAAAACCTTATTGCTGTCGGAACTTTATCACGCGATGCGGCGCATCGGTGTTGATGTGGTGTCGGGGGATTATGAACCGCGGCGCAATCGTACCAAGCGCAGTTTGGCGATTTTGGCACCCACGAATAAAGCCGCCAGCGTGCTGCGTATGAAAGGTGTGCCGGCCACAACCATTCACCGCATTCTTTATACGCCGGTTTATGATCCGGAATATGAAAAAATTGCTGATTGGCTGGCCGGTCAATCTGAAAAACCCCAGATTGAAGATTTAAGCGAGGCGGCCCTGGCGCGCGCTTTTGAGTTTTACCAAAACAATAAATCTATCCCGGGGGCGCTGGCGGCGGCTGGCCTGCGCGGTTCGGATTTTATTACCGGCTGGAAGCGTCGCGAAGATCCGTTGGATATCGGCTTTATCGATGAAGCCTCAATGTTGGATGATCGACAATTTGAAGATTTACAGCAAATTTTTCCAATATTGGTTTTATTCGGAGATCCGGCGCAATTGGCCCCGGTAAACCAATCGGGCCAAATGGTATTTGAAAAATTAGAACCAGAAAAGCAGATCACGCTGCAACGCGTTCACCGCCAAGATGCGGATAATCCGATCTTGGATTTGGCCCATGCGCTGGGTGATCCTGCGCTTGGATTTTCTGATTTTGAAGCGATGATATCGCATTATGCCGCGCGCGATGAGCGCGTTGTTTTGGGCCAGCGCGTCGATGTTGATCTGATGGCCCGCAGCCCGGTTCTGGTTTGGCGCAATGCCACCCGAATTCGGCTTATTTCTGCCTTTCGAAGGGTTTATGATGCACCGGACACCGAGCTGCTTGAGGGCGAACCACTGATTTGCGATGGGATTGAATTGCCATTGAAACATCGCAAGAAGCGCCTTGATTTGGAGGCACGGGGCCTCATCAAAGGCGCGCAAGTTGTCTATTTGGGGCCTGGGCGGCGCGCCGGCTTTTCAAAATTGCACGTGATCGGGGCGGAAGACCCAAAAGTTTCAGCGGCTTCTATCATCAAAATTGAAAAACCCGGTGAAGAAGAACCGTTTATTCCGTTTGCGGCCAATATGGGCGCCGCTTTTTTACATGGCGCGGCCGTGACCATCCATAAAGCGCAGGGCAGCCAATGGGAAACGGTGCAGGTTTTTGCACCAGATCTGGAAATGGCTGCGCGTATGGGGCGAGTCGAGGCCAATCAACCGCTTTGGAAGCGCCTTGCCTATGTGGCGATCACCCGGGCCGAGCAGCGGCTGATCTGGGTGGTGCGTAACCGATTGTCCAAACCCTCAACCCCGCTTCAAATCGAGGATCTTCGCGCGCAAGCTCCGGCGCCTTTGGCTTTGGATATTCAAGAAGATGGATAATCTGTTCAGCTCTGCATGGGCCGCGGCAAGAAGGTGGCTTGCAAACGGCGCGGTTTCCTTTTCATATGGCAATCAGACGCTGCAGGGGGGGTGGTGAATGCTTGGCCAAATGATGCATCGACCGTTGTCGATTATCGAAATTTTAAAATTTGCGGCAGAGGCGCATCCACGCGCCGAGATGGTTTCGGTGCGCACCGAAGGTGATATACATCGCCAAACTTACGCTGACAGTTTACGCCGCGTTGGACAATTGGCGCATGCTTTAAAAAAGCTTGGCGTCGCACCGGGCGCAAGAATTGCCACTTTGGCTTGGAATGGCTATCGGCATTTTGAATTATATTACGCGATATCTGGGATTGGTGCGGTCTGCCACACCATCAATCCGCGCCTCAGTGCTGAGCAAATGCTATATATCATTGGCCATGCCGGCGATGAGATTTTGTTTATCGACACCAGTTTCGTGCCTCTGGTGCAGGCGCTGGCGGATAAATTGCCCAAATCACTCAAATTTGTGGTTATGACCGGGCCCGAGCATATGCCCCAGTCAAGCTTGGATTTTTTATGTTATGAAGACTTATTAGAGGGGCACCCCGCGGTTTTTGATTGGCCAGAGCTGCCCGAAGACACAGCTTCGGGCCTGTGTTACACTTCGGGCACTACGGGGAACCCGAAAGGCGCGTTGTTTTCGCATCGCTCAACGCTGCTGCACGCGTATTCCACCGCCATTTCGATTCCAAACAGCCTGAAAGAGGGCGCGCGTATTTTGCCGGTTGTGCCGTTGTTCCACGTGAATGCATGGGGCCTGCCTTACACGGCGCCGATGACGGGAAGCTCATTAATATTTCCCGGGCCCGCTCTGGACGGGGCCTCTTTATTCGATTTGATGGAGCATGAGGCAGTGTCTTCCGCTTGGGGGGTTCCAACCGTGTGGTTGGGTCTGCAAGGTGAGATTGCAGCGCGCGGGCGCCATCCAAAAGGCTTTGACAATTTGATCGTAGGGGGCTCTGCTGCGCCGCGCTCGATGATCGAAGCCTTCGAAACCTCGGGCGTGACAGTGGTGCATGCCTGGGGGATGACAGAAATGAGTCCGGTGGGCACGCATGGGCTTTTATCGCAACATCACCATCGCGAACTAACGCAGGATCAGCGGTTTGATTTGCAGGCCCGACAGGGGCGGCGCGCTTTCGGTGTTGATTTAAAAATCGTCGATGAGGCGGGGCAGGCTTTACCGCATGACGGTATTGCTGCTGGCGATCTTTATGTGCGCGGAAATGGTATCATTTCTGGTTATTTTGAAGATCCTGCGGCCACCGATTCGGCCTTTGACAGCGCCGGCTGGTTCGGCACTGGCGATGTTGCCTCGATTGATCCAGAAGGGTTTTTAATCATTCAGGATCGGGCGAAAGACTTGATCAAATCAGGGGGCGAATGGATCAGTTCGATTGATCTTGAAAATATTGTGATGGGCCATCCTGAGGTGGCAAATTGTGCCGTGATTGCTGTGCCCCATCCCAAATGGGATGAGCGGCCGCTTTTGGTTGTGGTGCCTCGCGGGTCCTATAAGGTGACAAAGGCCGAGATAGATAGTCTTCTCTTGGCCCATGTGGCGCGCTGGCAATTGCCCGATGCAATCGAGTTTGTCGAAAAACTGCCCCTGACGGCCACCGGTAAAGTGTCAAAGCTCACGTTGCGTCAGCAATTTGAAGCCTTTGAATTGCCCAATGAAACATAGAGGATTACCATGGATTTAGGTGTAACTGAACGGGTTGCTACGCTGCTGAATGCGGTGCGCGAGATGATCGAAAACGATATTGCGCCGCTTGATCGCGAATATCATGCCGAAGTGGGCAAACACCCGTCCGGCAACAGGTTCGCAATGACGGACCGGCAATTGGAAATCATCGATGGGTTAAAAGCCTTGGCGCGCAAGCGCAATTTATGGAATTTCTGGTTGACTGGCAGCGATCGCGGCTACGGCTTGAGCACGGTTGAATATGCCTATTTGGCTGAAGAAATGGGCAAAGTGCCCTTGGCCGCCGAAGTGTTCAATTGCTCTGCCCCCGATACCGGCAATATGGAAGTTTTAGAGCGCTACGGTACGCAGCTGCATAAAGATCGTTGGCTGGGTGATCTGTTGGCGGGGCGGATCAGGTCTGCCTATGTGATGACCGAACCTGGGCTTGCCTCTTCTGACGCGGCGCAATTGGCCTTTGACGCGCGCCGCGACGGGGATGATTTTATATTAAATGGTGAAAAATGGTGGATTTCTGGCGCAGGGGATCCGCGTTGTGCTTTGTATATTTTAATGGCCAATACCGCGCCGGAAGCGGCCAAACACAGCCGCCATACGATGTTTGCGCTTGATCCGAAAACGCCCGGAATCGAGGTGCTAAGGCCAATGCAGGTTTTTGGCAATGATGATGCACCGCATGGTCATATGCATTTGCGCTTCACCGATGTAAGAATTTCACAAGATGCGATTATTCTTGGAGAAGGGCGCGGGTTTGAAGTGGCGCAAGGCCGATTGGGGCCGGGGCGGATTCACCATTGTATGCGCGCGATCGGGCAGGCTGAAAAAGCCTTGGAAATGATGTGCCGGCGGGGTTTGTCACGCGAGGCTTTTGGAAAGCAGCTTACGGAATTGGGGGCCAATTATGATATCATCGCGAATGCGCGTATGGAGATCGAAATGGCGCGTCTGCTCTGTTTAAAGGCGGCCTATATGATGGATACGGCCGGGGTACGGGCAGCTCAGCCATGGATTTCAAAAATCAAAGTGATCGCGCCGTTGATGGCGGGCAAAGTGGTGGATGAGGCCATGCAAATGCATGGCGCAGGGGGCATCAGCCAAGATTTTGATCTTGCCCATATGTGGACGCATATTCGCACGCTGCGCTTTGCCGATGGCCCCGATGCGGTGCATCGCCGCCAAGTGGCCCGCGCAGAATTGAAAAAATATAGCAATACGCAAAAATAAATTCCGCCGCTTCGGCGCACTGGCGCAACTGGGCCGGCCCTAAAGTGGCTTTAATCGGCTTCTGTGTCGATCCAAATTGTCACTGGTCCATCATTGATCAAATTGACCTGCATATCGGCTCCGAAACGGCCGGTTTCAACGCGCGGGCCCAGATCAGCAAGGGCTTTTGCGAATGTTTCGTAAAGTTGCCTTCCCAGTTCGGGCGGCGCTGCGCGCGAAAACCCAGGTCTGTTGCCGCGCTTTGTATCGGCTGCCAGAGTGAATTGACTGATGACCAAAGCGCTGCCGCCAATGTCTAGCAAGGATTTGTTCATCCGCCCCTCAGTATCTGCAAATATGCGCAATTTGGCGATTTTTGACGCCAGTTTCTCGGCATGCTCGGGCGTATCTTCCAGCATCGCACAAATCAGGATGAGCATACCCGCATCGCATGTGCCGATCTGATCGCCTTTCACGGCAACGGAAGCTGTCTGAACCCTTTGGATCACTGCGCGCATCTGTTTCTCCTTTAATAGTATGAGAAGGGGGTTGAAAAAGATCAAAGCGTCTGGCGGGAAGGTTAACGGCTTGGCGCGTTATGCTCAATTATCAATTGCTTCAAGAGCGGTTGCGCCTCTTGCAATTCAATGCCGGCGGGTAGGCGGGGATCGTAGAGAACCCGCAAAAGAAGGGCATCTTGATTTGTTAAAAACGCGAATTCATCATCATCATTGAAAATGGAGGGGTGCGCTGCCGGGTTGTCATTGTGAAGCCCTAACCCTTGGGCAATTTCCTCATGAAAACAGGCTTTCTTTAACATCGGCGGATGCTCGGCGCGGATCACCGCAAGCGCTTGTTCATGAATATGGGGGCTGTGCCGCGCAGAAAACGTTAACACCATGCAGTGGATATCAGCGGGCATCCGTTGGATCACTTGTTGAATATTTGGCGGCACAAGCACATCCTTCTTGCGTAGGTTTTGCACCATGTTCATGCGATGCACTTCATCCACGACAACCACGTGAAAATTTCCAAGCTCGGTTGTAAGCTCAATAGGATGGCGGGTGATGTCAGACAGTTGCGCGGCATAATCTGACAGGAATTGCGTATCCTTCACGCGGGTTTCAGGGCTGAGCGAGGGTCCAAAATGCAAATTGATCTTCACCGGCCTTTGCCATTTTGAAAGCGCCGTGGGCGTCGCTTGGGCAGGTTGAAAACCGCTGCTTGGTTCATATTCATCGTAAAATGCCAAACTGTTAAACAGCTCAGTAAGGGCCTTTGGTGTCGCGCGCGGGCTATTGGAGCCAGCATCGGTTCGAAGCAGCCCCTGGGCTATTAAGCCCGTAGCAAGGTGGTCATAGCGTTGCCTGAGCTGCCGTGATGTTTCAGCAGCAAAAGCCGGTTTGTTTGCGTCCTCTGCGCCCCGTTTGATATTGGCAAGCTCTGCGCAACCGCTCAGGCTGAGGATGAGGGCCGCACCTGCGCCTTTGAGGCTGCGTTTCCAGCGCTGTTTCATCGCGATATACATTGTCGGGCTTGTCACATCTGGCACGTCTTATTTCTCCAGCGCAGGCATTTTTCTTTTGTGCCTATTGCCTTTACGTTTAACGCGCATGGGCGCCTTATAAGTGATGTTTAGGCTTGGCTGTTCCGGCGCCGTTATGGCCGCGCTCAATCGTTAGTTTTCGGCTATACCTTGATTGGATGATCTCCACCACAATCAGGACCAAGACGCTAAAATAAAATGTTGTTTTCGACATGGGAATGATCTCATAGCCAAAGACGCGCAGCGCCAAGCTGGGATCATGCATTGCATGTGCTGCTGCTTGACCGCTTTCTCCAAGCAGTACAATCCCGACAATCAGCAGAATAAACAGGCCTAAAACCTCGTACATGCGGTTTTTCTCCAAAAAGGCGGTTACACCATTTGATAAGACCAACATCGCCAGCCCAGATAGCAAGATTGCGGTTGCCAGAACCGCAAATACTTTGGTGATCGCCAAGGCGGATAGAACTGAATCGAATGAGAAAATAAGGTTCATCAAAACGATCAGCAGAACTACCTGCACGGCAGATTTCCCCGGTTTGTTATCAAGATCCGCATCCAGATGTTGGATCGTAAGAAGATGGCCAATTTCTTTAACCGCTGTGTACATCAAAAATACACCGCCTAGCACGAACACGCATGTGGCAAAATTCACACCGCCCTCTAACACTCCAGACCAGCTGAAAATATAGAAGGGTGCGCCAAGCGCTTCGATCAGATGGATCATTGCAAAAAGCAAAACAACCCTGAGCACCACGGCGATAATGATGCCCCAAAACCGCACGGCTTTTTGATGGGCCACGGGCGCCCTTTGGCTTTCGATCGAAATATACAGCAAATTATCAAAGCCAAGAACGGCCTGTAAAACCAATAATACGATCAGGTTACCAAAATTTTCGATTGTAAAAAGATCAAACATAATCCCCAAGCCTAAGCTGGGTTTAATAAATTTGACAAGATTTATTTTGATTGGCGCAAAAACGGGCTGCTGCGCTTATCTATGCCGGCGCTGGGGCTTTTTTGCCTTTGGCTTTTCGTCAGAAACCGGCGCCAACCCCAATTGATCGCGCATGATTTTGCGGCGCACTTCTTCAACCTCGCCCAATTTCAGAGTGCCCAGCTGAAACGGGCCGAACGAGACGCGGATCAATCGGTTGACCTGCAGGCCTATAGCTTCGATCGCGCGCCGAATTTCGCGGTTTTTGCCTTCTCGTAGACCAATGGTTAACCACGCATTCGCGCCCTGCTGGCGGTCTAATGTGACGCTCATGGGCTGAAACCGTTCACCGCCGATGCGCAGGCCTGCACGCAATGGCGCAAAACTATCTTCGCTTGGCCGCCCGTTGATGCGAACGCGATAGCGGCGCAGCCATCCCGTTGCAGGCAGTTCCAGCTGGCGTTTGATTGCCCCATCATTGGTTAACAACAACAGGCCTTCAGAGTTCAGATCAAGCCGGCCCACGCTCATCACGCGGGGCAGATCTTCGGGCATTTCATCATAAATTGTTGTACGGCCTTTTTCATCCCGATCACTTGTCACCAAGCCGCTGGGTTTATGATAGAGCCAAAGCCGCGCATGATCGGGCTCTTTCAGCAGGGTGCCATCAACTTTTATCTGGTCTTTTTGCGTCACGTTCAGGGCTGGCGATGTAATAACGGCGCCGTTCACATGCACGCGGCCGGCCAGAATCATCTTTTCCGCATCGCGGCGGCTGGCAAGCCCGGCGCGGGCGATGGTTTTAGCGATGCGTTCGCCTGAAGGGGTTTTGCTGTCCATTCTTCGGGCTTTACGGCAAAAACAAGGCTTGCGAAAGGGGCATTCAGCCGTCATCAAAAGCTTATGCGGTTTAAAAGTTTTATGGAGATTGCGTTAAAGGAAGCGCGTTTGGCGGCGGAGCGCGGAGAGGTTCCGGTGGGCGCGGCCGTAATCTCGCCGCAGGGCGCGGTTTTGGCGCGCGCTGGAAACCAGATGCGTGCGCAAAATGACCCCTCTGCGCATGCGGAAGTTCTGGCCATTCGTTCCGCGTGTAAAGCATTGGGATCCGAACGCTTATCGGGCTGTGACCTTTATGTGTCGTTAGAGCCCTGCCCGATGTGTGCAGGCTTGATTGCGGTGGCGCGGATAGAACGGCTTTATTATGGGGCCTGCGATCCCAAATCTGGTGGTGTTGCGCAAGGCCCGCAGGTGTTCAGCCATGCACAATGCCATCATAAACCTGAGGTTTATTCGGGCATTGCAGAAGGCGAGGCCGCGGCGCTGTTGCGCGATTTTTTTGCCAAGCGGCGCGGCGGCGCGCGTTAAGCCGCGCTCAGAGCAGTGCTGCAGCGCCGGCAGGTGCCAGGATGCTGGTCTTGCCCCACATCAGGAAGAATTTTCCAGCATCGCTGACATTTTTCACCCTCTGCTTTGGAAAAGGCAACGCCAATCCCAGGGTGATCTGCAAGGGTGAACTGGCCGTGCTCAATCTGACCAATCGTCAGCTGCAGCTCCGATGTTATGCAAATGTCCTCAAAGGGCACAGATTGCAACGCGGCCAGCATCGCAGGATCGCTGATGGTGACGCTTGGTGCGGCTTCCAAACTGGCCCCAATAACTTTTTCAGAGCGCTGCACTTCCAAAGCCGATGTGACCACGCGGCGCGCAGAGCGGATCATTGCCCATTTTTCCGCCAGTTCCGGGTTTTTCCAAGCCGCGGGGGTCTCGGGAATATCCAGCAGGTGAACCGAGCTGTCATCGCCGGGGAACCGCTCAAGCCAGACCTCTTCCATCGTAAAGACCAGCACCGGGGCGAGCCAGGTGGTCAGCCGGTGAAACAGAATATCAAGCACCGTGCGCGCCGCGCGCCGTTGAACCGTATCGCCATCGCAATACAGCGCGTCTTTGCGGATATCGAAATAGAACGACGACAGATCGACAGTTGCAAAGGCAAAAACGGCTTGAAATACGCCTTGGAAATCATAGGCATCATAGCCGCTGCGCACCTTTTCATCCAATTCCGCCAAGCGGTGCAGAACCCATTGCTCGAGCTCGGGCATGTCCTGCGGCGCGATGCGGTCGCGTTCGCTAAAATCGGCCAGAGAGCCGAGTAAAAACCGCATCGTATTGCGCAATCTACGATAGGCATCGGCGGTATTTTTTAAGATTTCAGGTCCAATTCTAAGATCCGCAGAATAATCTGACTGCGCCACCCAGAGCCGCAAAATATCGCCGCCATATTGTTTTACCACTTGCTCAGGCGCCACCGTATTGCCCAAAGATTTTGACATTTTCATGCCTTTTTCATCGAGCGTGAAGCCATGCGTTAGCACCCCGCGATAGGGCGCATGGCCACGGGTGCCACAGGATTGCAGCATCGAAGAATGGAACCAACCGCGATGCTGATCGGTGCCTTCCAGATAAAGATCAGCCATGCCGTCTTCGGATCCATCATCGCGATCACGCAAAACAAAGGCATGCGTTGAGCCAGAATCAAACCAGACATCAAGAATATCAAAAACTTGCTCATAAGCCTCTGGGTCGACGATACCATCAAGGAAGCGATTTTTGGCCCCCTCAGCATACCACGCATCCGCGCCTTCGCTTTCAAATGCGGCGGCGATACGGGCATTGACCTCGCCGTTGCGCAGCAAGAAATCTGGATCTGTCGGTTTGCCGCCGGTTTTTGTGAAACATGTCAGTGGAACCCCCCAAGCGCGTTGGCGCGAAAGCACCCAATCGGGGCGGGCTTCGATCATTGAATAAAGCCGGTTTCGGCCAGTTTTTGGCGTCCATTCGACCATTTTATCAATAGAATTCAGGGCCCGTTCGCGAATGGTTTTGCCGAATTCATCTTGATTATCGCCGACCGGGCGATCGATTGCGGCGAACCATTGCGGGGTGTTGCGATAGATCAGAGGCGCTTTGGATCTCCAGCTATGCGGATAACTGTGCTTGATCTTTCCGCGCGCCAAAAGCTTTCCGCTTTCTGCCAGCTTCTCAATCACCGCGGCATTCACATTGCCTTCTTTGCCATTGGGTTTGAGAATTCTTTTGCCGCCGAAAAATGGCAAATCGGCCCGCATCGCGCCATCTTCCATTACGTTATAGGTAAGCACTTGCTCCAGCATGCCCGCATCGCGATACAGCTCAAACTCATCCATACCATGGCTGGGGGCACAATGGACAAATCCGGTGCCGTCCTCTTCGGTGACAAAGGGCGCGGCGCGAAAATCGCGCGGCTCATCCCATTCGCCATCGCTGCCCTCCATGCCGGCCAAGGGATGGGACAGGCTGGTATTTGATAAATCACCCGCATCACTGATGCGCGCAAAACTTTCGACGCGGGCCTTTTCCAGAACCGAAGCTGCCTGTTTATCCGCCAGAAGAATGCGATCGCCCGTTTTGACCCAATTGTCTTCGGGGGCGGCCGTCACCTCATAGACCCCATAAGAAATGTCTTGGTGATAGACCACACCGCGGTTTGAGGGGATGGTCCAAGGCGTGGTGGTCCAGATCACCACATCGGCGCCTTCTAGCGCTGGGTTATCGCTATTTAGAACCGGAAAACGCACCCAAATGGTGAAGCTTTCTTTGTCATGATATTCCACTTCAGCCTCTGCCAATGCGGTTTTTTCAATGGGAGACCACATCACCGGCTTTGAGCCTTGATACAGCGTGCCCGTCATAAGAAATGTCATGAATTCTTCTGCGATCACGCGTTCTGCATGATAATCCATGGTTAAATAAGGCATTTCCCAATTGCCGGTAATCCCAAGCCGTTTGAACTCCGCGCGCTGGACATCCACCCATTCAGCAGCGAATTTGCGGCATTCTTGGCGAAAATCGACTACGGGCACCGTGTCTTTATCGCGGCCATTTTTGCGATATTGTTCCTCGATTTTCCATTCAATTGGCAAGCCGTGACAATCCCAACCTGGGATATAGCAGGCATCTTTTCCCATCATTTGTTGGCTGCGCACAACCATGTCTTTTAAAATCTTATTGAGCGCGTGCCCAATGTGCAAATGTCCATTTGCATAAGGTGGACCATCGTGGAGGGTAAAGGGCTTACGGCCCTGCTTTTCCCTGAGGCGGTTGTAGATGCCCATGTTTTCCCATTTTTCCAACCATTCCGGTTCGCGTTTCGGCAAGCCAGCGCGCATCGGAAAATTGGTTTTTGGAAGGTTCAAAGTATCTTTATAATCGGGCGTTTCAGCGCACATGGCTTGGTATCCTTGGGGCGTAAGAAGATAGTATAATGTACGGCGGGCTGGCGCGTACGCGTTTTCCCGGCGACTCTTATGTCTTAGAGCGCCGGGTATATAATTCGATGAGATGATGTACAAAAAAAAGCCATTAAGGCTGCTTATAGGCCCGTCTCGCCTGCGGGTCTAGACCCTTCCGACCCTGCTGCAGAACAGTTTTCTGCCTCAATTTTCTAAAAGGGTGCGTTTGCGCTTTTATCCGCCATGCTTGGCCATGAAATTGGCCGCTGTCTTACGCAGATTATCGACACCTGCCAAGCGGGCCTGGTCTAGTTCCACCTTCAATGCTTTCAAGTCGGTATTCATGAGGGCCTGTTTGACGGGGCCAATAGAGGCGGGGCGCATTGATAAAGTATGAAGCCCCAAAGCGGCCAGACAGACGGCTTCTAACGGGCGCCCGGCATCCTCGCCACAAAAAGACAGCGGTGTTTTATGCGCTTGGCATTTTGTCACGATATCTTCGAGAAAGCTGAGAAAGCTGCTGCTCAACGTATCATAGCGTTTGCGCACCAATTCATTTTCGCGATCAGCGGCGAAGAAGAATTGTTTCAGATCATTGCCCCCAATTGACAAAAAATCCACAGAGTCAAAAAATGCTTTGGGGGCGTAGTGGATCGAAGGGGTTTCGATCATCGCGCCAACCCGCAGGCTTTTTGGCAGCGGGTGACCCAGGATTTTCTCGCGCTCGAGAGCTTTGTCCATTTCGCTGCGCGCTTGGCGAAATTCTTCATGTTGCGCGATAAAGGGGAACATGATTGACAGATCGCGCCCGTTTGCGCCGCGCAACAAAGCTTGCAACTGCATGCGCAACACGCCCGGTTTGTCCAAGCCAACGCGGATCGCACGCCAGCCTAGCGCCGGATTTGGCTCTTCCACTTCGGTCATATAGGGCAGTACTTTATCCGAGCCGATATCAAGCGTTCTGAAGGTGACAGGTTTGTTTTGAGCCGATTCTAAAACCCGCGCATAGATCGCGCTCAGCTCTGAGCGTTTGGGCATTTGACTGCGTAGTAAAAACTGCAATTCGGTACGAAAAAGCCCAACGCCTTCGGCCCCAGAGCTTTCGAGGCTGGGCAGATCGGCCATTAACCCGGCATTCATCAGCAACGTGACGCGCGTCTTGCAGGCGGCGATGGCGGGGCTGTCGCGAAGGGCGGCATAGCGCTTTTGCGCCTTTGCTTGCATAGCGATTTTATCTTTGACGGCGCTGGCAACGCTGTCATCTGGGCGTAGATGGATCACACCTGCATCACCATCGATCATGATGGGATCGCCGTTTAAGGCCTCGGTGGTTAGATTTTCGGCGTGAATGACGAGCGGAATCGCTAGGGCCCGTGCCACGATTGCGGCATGCGATCCCACCGATCCTTCTTCAAGCGCCAGACCTTTTAGGCTGCGCCCATATTCCAAGAGCTCGGCGGTGCCAATATTTTGCGCCACCAAAATCGCATCGCTCGGAATCACCGCGCCCGTATTGCGCCCCTGGCCTGTAAGGCTGCGCAACAAACGGTTCGATAGATCATCCAAATCATGAAGGCGGTCGCGTAAATATGGGTCGGCAACTTGTGACAGCCGTGCCCGCGCCGCGGATTGTTCTTTTTCAACGGCCGCCTCTGCCGAAAGCCCCTGATCAATATCGGTGTCCATTCGCCGCAGCCAGCCGCGCGAATTGGCAAACATGCGATAGGCTTCCAGAATTGCCCTTGGCTCCTTATCGCCAAAGTGCGCTGCATCCAGCAAATCATCGATGCCGCTGCGCAACTTTTCCAATGCTGAGGACAGGCGTTGTTTTTCAATTTGCGGATCTTCAGCGATTGGATTGGTGACCACAACGCGGGGTTCATGCAGCCAAACATGGCCAGAGGCGGTGCCCTCTTGCACAGGGGTGCCGCGAAACAGGGCCGGTTCCTGGTGTTGAGGCCTTAATGCTGCGCCTTCGCCCACAAAAGCGCCTAGCTCGGCCATTTCTGCCAGAACCATGGCCACAATTTCCAAGCCGTAAATCTCGTCTGATGAAAATTCACGCGCGGTTTTGGATTGGACGACCAAGACCCCGAGGCCCGATCCAAGGCGCTGAATGGGCACGCCCAAAAAGGACGAGTAAATTTCTTCGCCCGTTTCCGGCATAAACCGAAAGCCTTTGGTGGCTGGGGCATTCGCCGCGTTGATGGTGTTCTTGCGCGCGGCCACCCGCCCCACCAAGCCTTCCCCAAGGCGTAGGCGTGTTTTGTGAACGGCGTCGGCATGCAGGCCTTCGGTGGCGCAAAGCTCCAGCGTGCTCTTGTCTCTAAAAAGGTAGATCGAGCACACTTCTGTGCCCATTGAATCGGCGATCAAATGGGTGATTTTATCCAAGCGGGCTTGGCCAGCTGAATCTTCTGCCAGCGTGCCACGCAAGCGCTTTAGCAGCTTGCGGCTGTTGGTTCCCGTGGTGTCTTCCATGGGCGGCGCGCCCCCCGTTTCCCTTGGCTTAGGCGCTTTCGAGCCCAAATGCATGATGCAGGGATTGTACGGCAAGTTCCATATATTTCCTATCAATAAGAACGGAAATCTTGATTTCTGACGTGGCGATGACTTTGATGTTAATGCCTTCATCAGATAATGTTTTGAACATTTTTGCCGCAACGCCGGATTGGCTTCGCATGCCAATTCCTACGGCCGATACTTTGGCGGCGTTCATATCTGCAATCAGGTCGACGAAATCAACATGGTTTCCAGTCTTTGCATCCAAAAGCGCTTTTTCAGCGCGGGCGACCTGATCGGTGGGGCAGGAAAAGGTCATATCGGTGCGGCCATCTTCGGCGATATTTTGAATGATCATATCCACATTAACATTGGCCTCTGAAAGCCGTCCGAAAATAGCTGCAGCCGTGCCGGGGCGATCTTCGACCGAGACCAGCGTCATCTTCGCTTCATCGCGCGAATAGGCTATTCCTGAAACAACATTAGATTCCATAATTTCTTCCTCGCTACAGACCAAAGTACCGGCCGTTTCCGATGGTTCCTCAAAGCTTGACAATACTCTCAGTTTAACGCGGTAGCGCATCGCCAGTTCTACAGATCGGGTTTGCAAAACTTTTGCCCCCAGCGATGCCAATTCCAACATTTCTTCAAAGGAGATTTTGTTCAATTTGCGGGCATTGGTTTCGATCCGAGGATCGGTGGTGTAAATCCCGTCAACATCCGTGTAGATATCGCAGCGCTCTGCGTCAAACGCCGCCGCGAATGCGACCGCCGTGGTATCAGATCCACCGCGGCCCAACGTGGTAATTCGCCTCTCGGGGCTTAACCCCTGAAAACCAGCGACCACCGCCACCCGCATGCCATCGGCAAACTTGCCGTTGATATTCTGGGTTGGAATTTCCTCAATCCGCGCGGCAGAATGGGTAGAGCTGGTGTTCAATGGTACCTGCCAGCCTTGCCAGCTGCGTGCGGGGATTTCCATTTCTTGCAACACCAGCGCCATCAGGCCGGCGGTGACATTTTCGCCAGAGGACACAACCGCATCATATTCGCGCGCATCATGTAACGGGGAGATATCATTTACCCAGCCTGCCAATTCATTCGTTTTGCCCGACATGGCCGATACGATCACGATAACATCATATCCCAGCGCCACTTCTCGCGCCACGCGTTTGGCAGCGCGGGTGATGCGGTCGATTGAGGCAACGGATGTGCCACCAAACTTCATTACCAAAACCGGCATGATGGTCCTCTAAAGCTAAATTGCACCGCGGTTTAGGGCGAAGTAGGGCCAAGCGCAAGGGCTGTTCAGTTGGTTTTACGCTTAGGATCAAAGGGCAGAGGGGCGACGGGTATCCCCTCTTCTACAAGTTTGTTTGCCTCTGTAGCTTTGGCTTCACCGTAAATTGCCCGCTCTGGCGTTAATCCGTAATGCATATCCCGAGCCTCTTGAACAAAATCGGATCCGACATAATCGGCATTTTTTTCCATATGCGCCTTGAAGTCTTTTAAAGCCTGTTGCGCAGGATGGGGGGGCTCTTGCAGGGGCTTTTGGGCTGTTTCGGGCGCGGCGATAGGCTGGGCCATAGGAGCGGGCGCCGAGGCGGTGTTGACCCGGGGCGCCATAATCGCTTTTGTCACCTGCGTAGAGCCGCAGATTGCACAGGTCACCATTCCGGCGTTTTGCAGTTTCTCAAACGCATCCGCAGATTGGAACCAGCTGTCAAAACTGTGCTTATTGCTGCATTTTAAGGAGTAATTGATCATCTCTCGCCGTGCTCTATTCGCTCTGCCTTGTCAACGATTGCGGATTTGGAATCAAGCTAAATCGGTATTTGATCTGGGCATTAGGTGTTCTAACACATCCATAATAATGCTCATATCTGTGTCATGAGACAGCGCCTTTGTGGCGCGCTGCGCAAGGTTTTGTTGCGCGCTGGGCGTCTTTAACGATAACAGGGCTTTGGCTAATGCCTCAGCATCTGCTGCGCGTATCGCCGCTTTGTTTAGGGCGAGTGTTTCGTATTCAGCGCTAAAATTGCGCGTATGGGGGCCCGTGATCAGCGCGCATTCATAAGCCGCAGGTTCGTAGGGGGTGTGTCCACCGTGATCTTTAAAAGCCCCACCAACAATACACAGGCCTGAAGCGGTGTACCATTTTGGCATTTCGCCCAGCGTATCTGCCAAGATCACGTCAACCTTTTCAGGCCCGCTAGCCTGGTCTTGGCTATAGCGTTGTAGTCGCCAGCCCTGCGACAGGATAAGATCAGCTATTTCGGCGCCGCGTTTGGGATGGCGCGGCGCGATAATCAGCTGTAATTCGGGCCATGTTTGTCTCACCAAGCCAAAGGCTTTTAAGATGATCTCGTCTTCGCCGGGATGCGTTGAGGCGGCCAGGCATATATTGCGGCGCTTTTTGGGATCCAAATCGATCGTTTGGGGTTGATATAATGATTTCCAATTGAGCACAGGGCCCATTTTTTCGGGATCAATCCCTAAGCCTTTGAAGCGCTGGTAAGAGCTTGCATCTTGCGGTTGCAGATAGGCTATCGCGTTCAACAATTTGGCGCTGAGCTTTGGCAACCGGCGCCAGAGATTCTGACTGCGCGCGCTCATCCGAGCCCCCAAGGCGGTAACCGGAATGCCCGCTGCGGCCAATATGGCGATACGGTTGGGCCATAATTCGGCCTCAAAAGTCACATGCGCGGCGATTGAATATGCCTTCATGAACCTGCGCTGTGCCCAACGGAAATCTAGCGGCGAGAGCGCCGCATGATATCCAAGCTCTTTCGCCCAGAGACGTCCAGAAAGCGAATTACAGGTGATCAATAAGCTGTTTTGACCGTAACGCGCTGCAAGCGCGTCCAAAATTGGCTTAGCGGATTGCAGCTCACCATTCGAAGCGGCGTGCACCCAGAGCCATTTTTGCGCAGGGCGTTTCAGCGCCACTGGTTTTCCAAACCGTTGCCAGAAATCTGCCCAGTCTTCGGTACCTTTTAAACAGCGTATCATTAAAAGGAGCCCAAGCGGGAAGGCGGCAAAGTTTAAGAAGAGGCGGTATATAAACATGCGTAGGACGTAGGGGTTATAAGCTGCTTTGGTCAAGTAGAATAGGAAACCAGTCTTTGCGCAACCGCTCGCCAGGTTGCATCGCATGGCCGGGAAAGGGCGGTGAGGTGGGACCTGGACGCTCGATATAGCGCGCGTCATCCCCAAGCAAGCGAAGTGAAAACGCTCGGCGCCTCTCGGCGCTGTGATTACCGCGCGCGCCGTGCAAGGCATTAAAGTGAAACGCAACTGCGTCTCCCGGCTGCATATTATATTCGATGATGCTCATTCCCTCGGCATCAGGATCCGGCACGGGTTGGTAGAGATCGCTATCGGGGTAAAAATTTTGTTCTGATAGCCAGCGGGTCGGCAGCACAGGTTTTTGCCACTTATGCGACCCGGCGACCACGCGCAAACTGTTTTCTTTTACTGGATCAAGGGGCACCCAAAAGCTGATATTTTGCTGGCCACTGGTGAAGTAATATGGGGCATCAGAATGCCAAGGCGTAGGTTTTGAGGTGCCTGGCTCTTTGACCAAAACATGCTCATGGAACAATTGCACTCTTTGCGATTTCATTAGATGAGCCGCGATTTCTGCAATAAACGGCTGCTGGATTACCTCGTTAAAGGGTTGGATTCGCTTCCAATTACAGTAATCGTCAAAAAATCGCCCCAACTCATGCGCGTGAAGGTTTTCTGTTGCGTAAGGACCAGGCTCTTTCATATTTTGTTCAATTCCACTGCGTAGTTTTTCTACTGATTGTTTGAACATGCCAGGAATAAAAACTACGCCATCATTCTGGTAGTCTTCAATCATTTTTTGAGTGAGAATTTTTTCCACAGGATCACCTAATTTTTGAGTATGAGTTATTGAACCTTATTTGGATGACTTGCCGAAAACATTTGGTTGACTTACAGCTCAGACATATTGGTTCATCCAACAATGCCCGCGTGAAGTAGATTATTGTTTGGTGTAAAAGATTGTTTCAGCGCCTAACGAGATCCTCATATGATCTTTCCTTCCCGCAAAATAACATTGACCGTAATATGACACACCCTTACCTCTATGAGTCTTACATAGATAAAAGTGCTGATTTTGAAAGATCTATTAGAAATTTAACGAAATATCGCGATGGACTGCGTTACATTTAGCTAGATATAGGGCTTGTGATCTATTTAATTTTGGTTGTTGCCGTGCTCCAATGCTATCTGAGATCTGGTTCAGATAGGCCGATAATTTCGCTGCTAACCCACTCTCTTGAGCAGTTATGCGCCATACCTCGCCTTCATCAAATTTCTTAAGAGCTCTCGAGTATTCTTTCTGCGCTTTCTTGAGCTTTACTTTGCCGGGTTTAATTTGACGCAAAACTTTACTCAGAGCTTTTTGAACGTCTGAACCTCCTTTGACTTTCGAAAACTGACGGCTAAGGTCCTTGATTTTCAAATAAGAGGCTTCAGAGATGTCTTCGCGGAGTTCGGCCTCGACTGCGACTAACTGGTTCTTGAGTTCAAAATATGTTTGATTGTCTTTAAGAACGAGTATCAAATCTTGTATAGGCGAGTAAGATTTATCAGCTGCACGGCGATATTGCATGCGTGCTTTATTCTCAGATTTAACCAATGTGCTAAATTTTTCATAAATCGTGTCCCACTCTTGGGGCACTTGGTTTTGGAGTTTATTAATTTCAACCAGTAAATCATCAATTTTTGCATTGACTACGGCGCGTTCTTGTTCGTTAGCGTCCCCCTTGAGGTAGGCAAGTGTATTTTTCAAGTCTTTGCGGTTATTTTCGGCCCGCCGAATTTTACTTTCAATGCTGCGCACTTGTAATTGTATAGGTCGATAATACTCAGCTTCTGCAGCGACTGCGGCTTCGGCAATAAATATTTCCTCTAAGGACTGGATTGCAGATCCGGCCGCTTCCACAGAACCTGTAATAGTAGATTGTGTATTTTTTGAAAAACGCGAAACATCGATTTCGTCTAACTTGGCTACAGCAGCCATTATTGAGCTTCGATCTATCGTTAGTTGCTGCATCGAATACTCTTCTAAGCAAATTTGTAATTTTGGGTTACGTGGAGGAGGAGAAGATTCGGAAAGAAAACTAACGCGATTTGGTAAATAATTTACTAATTGCGGATAAAATCCAACTATACCCAACGCTAAAAGTTGCAGGCAAATGAATGCTACAACGCCTTTATATATATCGAGCGTTTTGACAACGGCAGGAGCAACTCCGCGCAGATAAAAAAGTGCAAAACCAAAGGGTGGAGTTAAAAATGAGGTTTGAATGTTTAACCCAATCATCACACCCAGCCAAACCGCTGTAATATTAGCGGACGGATCGGCTAGTAAAATAGGTGCTACAATTGGTACGACCACCACCGCAATTTCGATGAAATCCAAAAAGAAGCCGAGCACAAAAATAACGATCATTACGATTGCAAATTTCGCCCAAAAGCCTCCTGGCAATGAGTTTAGGAAATCGCGAACTAAATCTTCGCCACCGAATGCTCGAAATGCTGCAGTAAGCATTGCAGCTCCCAAAAGGATGATGAAAACTAGAGACGTAGTTTTCGCTGTCTCCGTCATTACGCTGTGCAAAATGTTGTCCAAACGCAAAACACGCAGCCCACTCCAAACTAATGCTGTTATCAGGCCTAAGGAAGCTATCAATCCAATAATGATACCGGTCGAGTTACCTCCATTAACTATTATTGCCTTTACGTTCATTTCATAATTGTACAGGCAAAAAGCTATTACTGTAATAGAAGTTATAGCTAACAATGCGGGTGTGTAGCGCCCTTTCATTCCTTCTGTCAGCCGGTACCCCGCCATTATGAGCGCACCTGAAGCGCCGATGGCTCCGGCTTGGTTTACCGTTGCTATTCCAGTGATTATTGATCCTAAGACTAAAAAAATTAGACCAAGTGGCGGCACAAGTGTAAGGAGCACATTTCCCCAAAATGCTAAATCCATAGAGCCTTTATACCGTACAGCTGGAGCGGCTTTAGGGTTAACGATTGCGTACAACAAAATAAACAGCATATAAACCGCAACTAGCACTAGGCCGGGCACCAGAGCTCCTAAAAACATTTCCCCCGCGCTTGTAGATCCCACTTCAAACATGCTCGGCATTGATATTTCACCAGTTGCCTCCTTGTGCAGTAGCTTGCGGGCAGACCCAGCTTGATCTGAAGCGGACGAAAGCTGATCTGCCAAAATTATCAGGACAATTGACGGAGGAATTATCTGCCCGAGCGTTCCTGATGCGGCAATAGTTCCTGTTGCAAGGGGCTTTGAGTAGTTGTTGCGTAACATCGCTGGCAGGGAAATTAGCCCCATTGCGACAACAGTTGCTCCAACGATTCCGGTAGTTGCCGCTAACAGCGCTCCTACAAATACGACTGATATACCGAGGCCGCCTGGAACCGGTCCAAAAAGATTGGCCATTACGACCAATAAGTCTTCAGCAATTTTCGACTTTTGAAGCATGATCCCCATAAAAATAAATAGAGGAATTGCGATTAAAGTATCTCTTTCAACTTCCCAATAGACGCCTCTAAGGTTCGTCACACCCGAGGATAGCCATTCAATCGGCCCACCCTGATGAAAATAGGCAGATGGATCGCTTGCAATTATTTGTCCGGAAACGCCCGCGAGAATTATTGTCAATATTGCTGCGCCGGGAAGTGCAAATGCCACAGGATATCCAACACCCAAAGCGGTGGCCATGATTGCGACTAACAGCGCAAGAAAAAATAGTTCCATTAGAGTTACCTCAGTGTGATATCGGTTCCGGAGAACGCTTCCCAGGTTCGTTTTTCATATCGGCTACGGCATCAAAAAATTGACTGACAAATTGAAATTGCATGGTGATAGCGAAGATTAACAAAAATGCAGCCATTTGGTATTTGGTATACATACCTGCTGTGCCGGTCTGAGAAACTTCGAAATTAAGAACGGGAGAGGTAACTATTGATTGTTTTGACCAAAGGCAAATCAAGAATATCGTCGTTGCAGTGACCATTCCCAAAAAAAGAGCGCCGTAAGCATTTACTCTTGCCTTATTGCGCTGAGACATCCCTGCATACGCGATATCGACCCTAACATGTCCCTCTTCCAGCAAGGTATATGCTGAGGCAAATAAAAATAAAGCAGCATACCAATATCTTACTAGATCACCCATGAGAGACTGTTCGTAAGAAAATACAAACCGTGATATTACGATTAAAAGTTCTGCGCCAACAATCATTAGTGATAGCCAAATAAAGCCTAGCGTTCTCGTGAATAATGCTGTCACAAACCCAAGGAGCAGAAGTGGTCCGTGCACCACTGGTCCCACAAAATTCGCTCTGAGCAGAGCAGAGGCCAGGTATTCATTGAATAATACCGGCAATAGACTCTCAACTCGAATCCAAGCAATTGTTGCATCTGCCAAACCGATAAATAGTACGGAAAAAAAACAACCACGCACAAAATATGAATTGAAGTTTGATATCGAATTTGCGTCTCTACGCAAACTTCGATTTGGATCCCGCATCACCATCCAAGCCGTCCATCCGAAACACAATACATACACCATAATTTGTATGCTTGTTCTTGGGGTGAGGGCTGTACTTGTCGCAGGAACACTTTGTAAATCAAAATAAATTACAAGGGCGTTATTTAAAAAAAATGCGAAAAAGAAAGTAAGGATTTGCCATCCGATAAGGCGAACGACGACATTCGACCGCTGAGATACTGATGCTTCAGATGAATTTAAAATGCTAACCATAGTAATTTTCCTAGGTTTCTAAACTTCAAACGTCACCTTACGTACTTTTCCCGAAAATAGGGGGCCTCTGAGATAGAAGCCCCCTTGAAAAAAATGCGAAAAGCTAGGTTAGTCCGAGAACTCTGTTGCGCTGTTGAGAAAATTCAATTTCTGCAATCGCGCGGAAACCACCAATGTCGCGAAGAGCGCTCTGGTATGAATCATTTACACGAGCAGCTAGATCAGAGTGTTGGCGTGTTTCATCGAAAACTTCCGCAGCTGCATCTCCAAATGCGTCCCAAACATCATCGTTGAAAGCACGTAACTGGGTGCCATGGTCATCTACTAGTTTGCGGAGATATGTGCCGTTGTTAGCCATTGCTTCCTCAGGTTGAGCAGCGTTCTCTTCATTGCAAGCAGCAGTGATGACGGCCTTTTCATGGTCTGTTAATCCATTCCAGAAGTCTAAGTTCATGCCGAAACCCAAACCGCCACCTGGCTCGTGCATTCCGCCAGTGTAATAGTATTTAGCAGCTTCATAGAATTTCATAAAATAGTCGTTGTAAGGGCCTACCCATTCGGTCGCATCAACAGAACCCGATACCAAGTTTTCATAAATTTGTCCCCCAGGGAGGGAAACGGTTGAAACACCCAGTTTCGACATTACGGTGCCTCCAAGACCTGGAATACGCATTTTCAAGCCTTGCAAGTCTTCTGGCGAGTTTATTTCTTTGTTGAACCAACCGCCACATTGTGCACCCGTACCGCCGCAGCTTACAGCTTTTAAATTGAAGCCTGCAGCTAGCTCGTCCCATAGCTCTTGACCGCCACCAAATTTCACCCATGCATTCCACTCCGGAGTAGTCATTCCGAATGGAACAGATGTGAAGTAGTTGTAGGCTGGATGCTTGCCGCCCCAATAATATTCAGCAGCGATGTACGCATCGGAATTACCTGCTGCCACTTCATCAAAAGAATCAAAAGCACCAACTTTTTCGCCAGCGGCAAAGTATTCTGTTTTTAACGCTCCGCCTGAAATCGCATCAATCCTTTTACACAAACGCTGTGCTGACGTACCCAGTCCCGGAAAATCCCGCGGCCAAGTCGACACGACAGTAATTGTCTTTACGCTTTGCGCTACCGCAGGCGCAGCTAGAACAGCTCCCGTCGCTCCAATAGCAGCGCCTTTTAAAAACTTACGACGTTCCATACAGTTTCTCCTCACTGTTAAAATTTTAAACAGGGCAGTTCTCCGCACCCCTATGTTGATCAGGCTATCTAACCAGTTTTATGATCGCAACTGGTTAATTACCTAAGCGATGAACAATTAGCCGTTTCTGAAGGCAAGGCAAGGTTTTTCACGCCTGTGAGC
>ERZ1048872.593-NODE-593-length-38144-cov-6.311402_pt1 | contig 38144 bp, 36 predicted proteins | sample MGYA00383100_ERZ1048872 | MGnify/ENA primary metagenome ERZ1048872 (study PRJEB29581, sample SAMEA5548370) | metagenome | biome: marine; feature: coastal; material: water | depth 50 m | study: Short-term variability in the microbial, nano- and picoplankton...
TACCTCATAGGCGAATGCTCTTATCTATGCTCCCAACAATCGGGATCGACGATGATTATTTGGCTGTGTCGGAAATGGTAGCGGTACTAGTCATGACAGTTTGCGATCCTCTTTCTTAAATTCTGAACCAGAAATAAGCACCCATAATATAAATAATCTTTCAATTTCAATCTCCACATGGTGCTCAAATTTAACTGGTAAATTTATTATCCCGAGGGAAACCGCGCGGCGCCATTTTTCCGGCGCTGGCGCGTTTTGATGTCCATTCGGCCAGTTCGGTTTCAGTGCGGGTGCGGCCCGCTGGATCAAGCCAGCTAAGCCCTGCGGCCATGGCAAAGGTTGCAACATCGCTCATGCCGCCGTCTTTGTATTTTTGCAGCCGAACGCCTTTGCCGCGCCCCATTTCGGGCAGCTCGGACAGCGCAAAGACCAGCATTTTGCGGTTTTCCCCCACCACAGCCACATGATCGCCTTGGATTGGGCTACAGGTTTTGGCGCGCACGTCTGCGCGCACGTTCAGCACCTGTTTGCCGCTGCGGGTCTGGGCCAGAACATCGTCTTCGGGCACGATAAAGCCATCGCCTGCGCTTGAGGCCACCAATAGCTTGCGTCCGGGTTTATGGATTAAAATATCTATAATATCGGCCTCGTTGGGCAAATCCACCATCAACCTTAGCGGCTCGCCCATGCCGCGCCCGCCGGGCAGGTTGACCGCCGATAGGGTATAGAACCGCCCATTGCTGGCAAACACCAACAATCGGTCGGTGGTTTCGGCATGGAAAATAAACCGCGGCCCGTCCCCGTCTTTGAATTTTAGCTCGCGGGCCAGGTCGATATGTCCGGTCATCGCCCGTATCCAGCCCATCTGGCTGCAGACAACGGTGATCGGTTCACGGTCGATCATCGCCTCAAGCGGCACCTCTTCTATTTCGCCGGCCTCGGTAAAGATCGTGCGCCTTGCGCCGCCTTCATAGTCTTTTCCAAAGGTTTTCTTGGTGGCTCTCAACTGCTCGGAAATTTTGTCCCATTGCAGGTCGGTGTGATCGAGCAAATCTTGCAGATCGGCCCGTTCCAGCATCAGCGCATCGCGTTCGCGGATCAGCTCAAGCTCTTCGAGCCGGCGCAGCGAGCGCAGACGCATATTTAAAATAGCTTCCGCCTGCAGTTCGCTTAATTCGCCTTCTTGCGTGATATCCGGCCCGACATAATCGCCTTCGTTCATTGCTCTTGGATGCGACAAACTCCAATCTTCGGCGATCAGCGCGGCTTTGGGATCATCGTCATAGCGAATAATATCAATGACCCGATCAAGATTAAGAAACGCCACCAGAAAGCCTTCAAGCACCTCAAGGCGGTGATCAATCTTATCAATCCGGTGCTGGCTGCGGCGCAGCAGCACTTCACGGCGGTGATCAAGAAAGGCTTTAAGCACCTCTTTCAGGCTGCAGACTTTGGGCGTTAGGCCATCTATGAGCACGTTCATGTTGAGCGAAAAGCGCACCTCAAGGTCCGAATTTCGAAACAGCATGCCCATCAGGACCTCGGGATCCACATTTTTCGAGCGGGGCTCTAAAATTAGACGAATGTCATCGGCGCTTTCATCGCGCACATCCCCAAGGATCGGAATTTTCTTCAGCTGGATCACTTCGGCAATTTTTTCGATCAGCTTTGATTTTTGCACCTGATAGGGAATTTCCGTGACCACAATCTGCCATTGGCCGCGGCCCAGATCTTCGACGCTCCACTGGCAGCGCAAGCGAAACGATCCGCGCCCCGTACGATAGGCACTTGCGATCGCCTCGGTGCTTTCCACGATCACACCGCCGGTGGGAAAGTCGGGTCCTGGGATGAAATTAAGCAGCGTGTCATCACGCGCTTCGGGGGTTTTGATTAAATGCAGACAGGCATCGCAGAGCTCGGCGATGTTATGCGGCGGAATATTTGTGGCCATGCCCACGGCAATGCCGCTTGATCCATTTGCGAGCAGATTGGGAAAACTGGCCGGCAAAACCACCGGTTCGGTCAGCGTGCCATCATAATTATCGCGAAAGTCGACGGCATTTTCATTTAAACCTTCCAGCAGCGCCTCAGCCACGGCGGTCATCCGCGCCTCAGTATAGCGGCTGGCGGCGGGGTTATCGCCGTCGATATTGCCAAAATTGCCCTGACCGTCGACCAGCGGGTAGCGCACGTTAAAATCCTGCGCCAAGCGCGCCATGGCATCGTAGATCGCAGCGTCCCCATGCGGGTGGTAATTGCCCATCACATCGCCGCTAATCTTGGCTGATTTGCGAAACCCGCCGCTGGCATTGAGCTTGAGCTCGCGCATGGCATAAAGGATGCGCCGGTGCACTGGCTTAAGCCCATCACGGGCATCGGGCAGGGCGCGGTGCATAATTGTGGAAAGCGCGTATGTCAGATAGCGCTCGCCAATGGCCCGCCGCAGGGGTTCGGCCGAAATTCCGCTCATATTGGGGTCGTCAATCAAATCAGTCATAGATGATGTGATACTCTGTGCAGCAAGACAGGTAAAGCGGCCAGCGGATTAATTTCGTCTTTGATGGTTGTGGCTGTGCGGCGCAGCGCCTAAGCTGACCTTTACTCGTATAAATGCGGGTTGGCCGATAGGAGTTTAAGTTGGCGCAAAAAACAATTTTGATCACTGGTTGCTCATCCGGTATCGGCTATGATGCTGCTCTTCGGCTGCGGGCGCAGGGCTGGCGTGTATTTGCCAGTTGCCGCGCCCCCAAAGATGTCGAACGGCTGCAGGCCGAGGGGTTTGAAAGCCTTGTTTTAGATTATGCTGATGAAGCCAGCATCACCTCTGCAGTGGCTAAGGTGCTGGGCGCCACAGATGGGCGGCTTGATGCACTGTTTAACAATGGAGCCTTTGCCTGCCCCGGCTTAGTTGAAGATTTGCCGCGCGGCGCCCTGCGCGAAGTGTTTGAAACCAATGTGTTTGGCTATCACGATCTGACACGGCAAATCATTCCGGCCATGCGTGCACAAGGCCATGGCCGGATTATAAACTGCTCATCAGTTTTGGGGTTTGTGCCAGCCTCTTGGCGCGGAGCTTATGTGGCTAGCAAATTTGCACTTGAAGGGCTCACCCAGACGCTGCGGCTCGAAATGCGCGACACGCCGATTGATGTGGTGCTCATACAGCCGGGCCCGATCACTTCGAAAATCCGGCAAAATTCAATCCCGCACTTTGAGAAATGGATCGACTGGAAAGCCTCGCCGCGCGCGGATCACTATCGCAAACGGTTGATGAAACGGCTTTATGAAAGCAGCGGGCCGGATCGGTATGAATTGCCGGCCAAAGCGGTCAGCGACAAATTGCTGCACGCATTAGAGGCCAAGCGGCCAAAACCCTGCTATTATATCACTGTACCGACCTATGCCGCGGCTGCGATCCGGCGCATTTTACCGATACGGATGCAAGATAGGCTTCTAAGTTAACAACAGGGTAAATTTCTTCCTCAAAAAGCGAAATCCCTTCGCTTTTGCTGCGAAGCCGACTAGATACCAAACTAGGCTGGAAAGAAGGCATAAGAATCATGGAAGATCCTTTATTTGTAATTATGGTCGTGTCTCTCGCAGCGGTGGCGATTATACTCATGATCGGTATCGGCGGCTTTGGGCGTGGTGGCGAGTTTAACCGTAAATATGCCAATAAAATAATGCGGCTGCGTATTGCCGCGCAGTTTGTTGCCGTGGTTTTGATTTTGCTCTTTGTGTTTTTCACACGGCAAGGGGGATAAGATGGTTGTTTTGAATAAAATCTACACCAAAACCGGTGATGCCGGCGAAACCGCACTGGGCAATGGGGTGCGCGTTGCCAAACATTCGCTGCGGGTGACGACCTATGGCACATCGGATGAGCTGAATGCCACTGTCGGAGTGGCGCGTTTGCAGGCTTCGGGCGACATGGACGAAATGCTGGCCCGTATTCAAAACGATCTTTTTGATCTCGGCGCTGATTTATGCCGCCCTGATATTGAGCGCGATGCCGATGCCGAGTACCCTCCGCTGCGCATGGTTGCCAGTCAAGTTTCGCGCTTGGAAAGCGAGATTGATAAAATGAACAGCGCGCTTGATCCGCTGCGCAGTTTTATTTTGCCGGGCGGCTCGCCGTTGTCTGCCCATCTGCATGTGTGCCGCACCGTGGCGCGCCGGGCTGAACGGTTTTGTGTCGAATTGGCGACAATGGAAACCATCAATGATCAGGCCGTAAAATACCTTAATCGGTTGAGTGACTGGTTTTTTGTGGCTGCACGGGTGGCCAACAGCAACGGCAGGGATGATGTTTTATGGGTGCCTGGAGATAACAGGTGAAAAAAAGCGGGTAATTTTCATCAAACGCGACGTCCTTTAGCGCTACCGTGACGATTTTGCACTGTTGCAACGCCAAACAAGCATATATCAATCACGCATTATTTGATTCACGGTCGCAGCTGCGGCGCAACAAAGGAGACTTACGCTCATGAAGGTATTGGTGCCTGTCAAGCGCGTGATTGACTATAACGTGAAGGTTCGTGTGAAAGCGGACGGGTCCGGTGTTGATCTGGCAAATGTAAAAATGTCGATGAACCCTTTTGACGAAATTGCGGTAGAAGAAGCGATCCGTCTAAAAGAAGCAGGCAAAGCCGATGAAGTGGTGGCCATTTCAGTGGGTGTTGAAAAAGCACAGGAAACACTGCGCACTGCACTGGCGATGGGGGCTGATCGCGCCATTTTAGTGGTTGCAGCCGATGATGTGCACACTGATATCGAACCGTTGACTGTTGCCAAAATTCTTAAGGCAGTGGTGGATGAAGAAGCGCCCGGTTTGGTGCTATGCGGCAAGCAAGCCATCGATAATGATATGAACGCCACCGGGCAAATGCTCGCGGGTCTGCTCGGTTGGTCACAAGCGACCTTTGCCTCAGAGCTTGAGGTGGATGGCGACAGTGCCGTGGTCACCCGCGAAGTGGATGGCGGATTGCAAACCATCAAGGTTAAGATGCCGGCCATTGTGACCGTTGATCTGCGGTTGAACGAGCCACGTTACGCGTCACTTCCGAATATCATGAAAGCCAAGAAAAAGCCGCTCGATCAAAAAGCAGCGGCGGATTACGGCGTTGATCCGGCCGCGCGGTTGAGCATTGTAAAAACAACCGAACCTGAAAGCCGCGCAGCGGGCATCAAGGTGGGCTCAGTGGATGAGCTGGTTGAAAAACTCAAAGAAGCGGGGGCAGTCTAATGGCAGTTCTTCTTATTGCAGAGATATCTGGCGGCGAACTGGCTGTTGATGCCACAGCCAAAGCAGTGACTGCAGCGACACAATTGGGCGATGTCACAGTGCTTTGCGCGGCTGTAGGATGCAGCGGTGCGGCAGGCGCCGCGGCTGGTATCAGCGGCGTGGCGAAAGTTTTATGTGCAGATGATGCGGCCTATGGCAATGGTCTTGCTGAACCTGTGGCTGATTTGGTTGTTTCGCTGGCAGGTGATTATGAACATATCATCGCCCCGGCCACCAATTCGGCAAAGAACATATTACCGCGCGTAGCAGCCTTGCTTGACGTCATGGTTATCTCAGACATCACAGCCGTCATTGATGGCAATACCTTTGAGCGGCCAATCTATGCAGGCAATGCGCTGCAAACGGTTCAATCGTCTGATGCCACCAAAGTGGTGTCAATCCGTACATCAAACTTTGATGCGGCGGGTGAAGGCGGCTCTGCTGCGGTTGACACAATTGCGGCGGCTGGAAATCCTGGTCTGTCAGAATGGGTCGAAGATAAGGTTGCAGCAAGCGACCGGCCTGAATTGACTTCGGCAGGCGTTGTTGTGTCAGGCGGCCGCGGCGTTGGCAGCGAAGATGACTTTGCGCTGATAGAAAAGCTGGCCGATGCGTTGAATGCGGCGGTAGGGGCGTCCCGTGCAGCGGTTGACAGCGGCTATGCGCCAAACGACTGGCAAGTGGGTCAAACCGGTAAGGTGGTGGCGCCTGATCTTTATGTCGCAGTGGGCATTTCTGGCGCTATTCAGCACCTTGCAGGCATGAAAGACAGCAAGATCATCGTGGCAATCAACAAGGACGAAGAGGCGCCGATTTTTCAAGTGGCCGACTTTGGATTGGTGGCGGATTTGTTTGATGCCGTGCCTGAGCTGACTGAAAAGCTAGCTTAAACCTTTTACAAATATAGTTAAAAAGCCCTCTCTTTAGGGGGCTTTTTTGTGCCCAGCCTATGCCACATGCACGAGGATATCGGTTGCCAACCGCATGCTGATCTCGGCGTGGCAATCTTGATCAAGTACATCAAAGAACTGATATTTTGAATAGGCCGTTGGTGTTGAACAACGTCGGTAATTACTGATGCCAAGAACCTGTGAGTTGAGCGATGAAATATCGCTTTCGGTTATAAACAATGGGTCGCTGTCGAATGAAAAAGAATTGGATTTATTTTGCATCCAAAGCAAAACAGTGGGTCTGTTGATCATGTTAAGCAAGCGTTTCATTTTATCGCACCAGGTAGTCCTGAGCGCGGTACTGATCAGTTGAAACCGATCGCAATCCATCAGGTTAAGATGGTGCAGCAGATGTTTAGTGTAGTGGAAATCGGTGAAATCCACTTCCGGAAATATATCAACCAATGCCGGCAGGGCTTTGATAAACCGATCATTGCGGCGCGGATGTACCTTGTAATAGGGGTTGGACATGTTATGGGCCCCCATGACTTGCAAAACGCAAAACTGTGCGTTTTGCGCAATGTCAATCACCGCCTCATCTTTTAAATACAAATCAGGGCCAGCATGGGTGACGCCCAGGTTGACAACAGTTTGACCGATCAATCGTTCGGTCAGAATTGGAAACGGGGCAGGCACCGACTGGCCAAATGTTTCGCTGCCCCCGAGGCAAGCAATGTAAGGCTTGCAAAAAGATTTTCGCGGACCGCGAAAAATATTCCGCGATACGCCATATTGACAAAGCGTGTAATCCAAAGCCCGAGGGCCGAGTTTTGTGTAGGTCATATCTCACCACCATTAAATCCCACTTTCAAGATGCACTGATTCCCTTGCCAAAGTCCTAAAATGAAAACTTGATTAGAGTTTTCACGACCTGCCCTTGCACCTTGGCTTGGCTGAGGCGTATTGTGCAGGAAAATCGGCAAGGGGCTTTGGCATGGATGTAACTAAAATCGGGGTGATTGGCGCTGGCCAAATGGGAAATGGCATCGCCCATGTGATGGCATTGGCCGGATATCACGTGTGTTTGAACGATATCAGCAAAGATGTGCTGTCGCAGGCACTGACGCGGATCGACAAAAATATGATGCGGCAAGTCAAAAGTGGAAAAATCGCACAAGCGGATAAAGCTGCAGCCCTTGCTCGGATAACTACGACACTTTCGATTGCTGACATCGGGCAATCCGATTTGGTGATCGAAGCAGCGACCGAGGATGAGCCCACCAAGCAAGTTATCTTTGATGCCTTAGTCCCGCATATTCAGGATCATACGATCCTGACGTCGAACACTTCGTCGATTTCAATCACGCGGCTTGCAAGCCGTACTGGGCGGCCTGAAAAATTCATGGGCTTTCACTTTATGAACCCTGTTCCAGTGATGCAATTGGTTGAATTGATACGCGGCATTGCCACAGATAAAGAAACCTATGATACCTGCCGCGCTGTGGTGGAAAATCTGGGAAAAACACCGGCCAGCGCCGAAGATTTCCCGGCCTTTATCGTTAATCGAATTTTGATGCCGATGATCAATGAAGCTGTCTATACGCTCTATGAGGGCGTTGGGTCGGTCGAGTCTATTGATCAGTCCATGAAACTGGGCGCCAATCATCCGATGGGTCCGCTGGAGCTTGCCGATTTCATTGGGCTTGATACCTGTCTAGCAATTATGAATGTGCTGCATGACGGGCTGGCAGATACCAAATACCGGCCCTGTCCACTGATGACCAAATACGTCGAAGCCGGTTGGCTCGGGCGCAAAACAAAGCGCGGGTTTTACGATTACCGCGGCGATGTGCCGGTCCCTACCCGTTAGAAGGTGGTCCTAATTTTAGGGTTTCGTCGCGCAACCAAGCGACGAAACCGCGTGGGTTATCAACCCAATCCTGGATTATCGGGCGATCAATCAACGCACCAACTTTGGGGGCTTGGGGTTTGTTCATGGCGTGCACAACTTCATAAAGCAAAAGGCCCTGACGTAGAGTTGGGGAAATTTGATTGGCGATCTGATACCATCGTGAGTTCGAACCAGGAAAGAACACCGGCAATACTTTGGCGTTTGAGCGTTGGATCATTTTGGCCGTAAAGGGGTTCCAATGGTCTTCGATTGCCGGTCCAAACATTGTTTGAGACGACGCCACAACGCCAGAGGGAAATAACACCACAACGCCACCATCTTTAAGATGGCCCATGGCCTGTTTGCGCATCAAAAGATTTTTTTCCAGCGCGTTTTCTTCATGCGGAAACGGCACCGGGATCATGAACTGATCAATTTCGGTTATTCCGGTAAGCAATGAACGGGTGAGAATTTTATAATCCGTTCTAACCCGGCCGATAAGTTCGGCCAGAACCATACCGTCAACCAATCCATGAGGATGATTAGAGGTGATAATCAAAGGGCCATCTTTAGGGATGCGGTCAATTTGCTCTTGAGGAGTTTTCAAGTCGATCCCGATTAAATCAAGTGCTTGCTTCCAAAACGCCTGCCCATGCGGCACCCCCATCGCTTCGAACTGGCGGATTTTACGCAGCAACCGCAGCTTGCCAGTCAGGTACTCGATGGTCTGAATGGTAATGCGTTGAGTTGGATTGGTGAACGTTGATGCGTATGACAGGCGTTGTCTGTCATATGGTGCTTCGGCAAGGGTTAATGGCGGCGGTGCCCCCGCAAGACTGGACAAAGGTTTATGGCGCAATTTATCGATCACTCAATGATCCCTTTGGGGCATTTACTGGGCCTCACCAAAGCGATTTGCAATCAATTGGCCGATGGCATTTGCAAGATCCAGACTTTGCGTTCCTTGCGTGGTGACTTCGATCGTGCTGCCTTTCGATGCGGCCAACATCAATAGCCCCATGATACTATCGCCGCAGGCCCCTAGGCCGTCTTTCATCACCTCGGCTGAGGCATCATAGGCTTCAACGGTTTCAACAAATTTTGCCGAAGCGCGAGCGTGCAGACCTTTTTCATTCACAATCTCAAACACCCGGGTGACTTTGCCGTTCATTTAAACTCCTTAGCCGTCGCAGCTATCAATATATTTACGGCCCGCTGCAAGCGCCGTGGAAACAGCTTCTTGAACCAAAAGATGCCGTGATTTGGCCAATTTGACCAGCATCGGCAAGTTAGCGCCATAGATAATCTTGCGGTTTTCCGGCTGGCAGGCCCGCAGCGATAGGTTCGACGGGCTGCTGCCAAACATATCAGTCACCACGACCACACCACATCCTGTATCCACGGCGTTTGCGGCGTCACAAATCTCATCTTGTTTTTGTTGGCGATCATGGTCCGGTTCAATCGAAATAGCCACAATGCCCGCTTGCCGGCCAACCACATGCTCAACCGCATGAAGGTATTCTTTTGCCAATCCGCCGTGCGCGACGACTACGATACCTATCACGCTCGTGCCTCCCTGCGACCAAATTGCTTATGGGTCATGGTTGGTAGAATTTCTTTCCAGTTCTCGATGCCTAATTGACACTTGCCACCCGCGCTCTGCAAGGGCTGCGGCCAAAGTTTCCGTAACGGCAACCGATCTATGTTGGCCGCCTGTGCAGCCAAAGCCGATGGAAAAGTGTGTTTTCCCTTCATCGGTGTATGCTGGCAGCAAAAAACAACTCAATTCAAGCAATCTTTCAAAAAATTCTGCGAATCGCGGGTCTTTTCGAACATAGGTTTGAACGGCTTTATGGGTGCCATTTTGTTCGCGAAGGGCCTTAACCCAATAGGGGTTTTGTAAAAACCGGCAGTCATACAATGTGTCCACCCCACGCGGCAAACCGCGCTTATAGGAAAAAGACTGCACCGAAATCGACAGCCCTTTGGAAGCGGAGGTTGAAAACCAGCGTTCGATATCAGCCCGCAATTCATGCGGGGTCATTTCTGATGTGTCGATCAATATATCCGCGCGTGCTTGAATTGGCTGCAAAAGGTCAAACTCGCGATCAATACCGATCTTGGGGGTTTCTGCAGGCGCCAGTGGATGGCGGCGTCGGGTTTCAGAAAAGCGATTTAGCAGCACATGACGATCACATCCGATAAAAAGCAAACTGGTTTCAACATTTGTTTTATGGCTCAAAGCATGCAGCATATCCAGCATGCCATGAACTGAAAAATCGCGGTTTCTGGTGTCAAGTCCAACGGCCAGCGGTTTGGTCATGCCGGCGGGTTCGACCACCCTTTGCAGTAATGTCAGAGGTAAGTTGTCAATGACTTCATACCCCAGGTCTTCCAAGGCGTTGATTGCAGTTGAGCGGCCAGCACCCGAAGGGCCGGTGACCAAAACCAATTTCATTGTGGAACTTGCCTGCATTGTTCCGCTTTCACACGTCGTGTCGCACCCCATCCCTTGCCATGATATATAGGGCGGCGGGAAATGCGTCCAGCGGGGCGCGCCTAAATAGCGGTAAAGTGATACCGAAAAGCTCATAGGCTTCCGGTCTTGGTACTCTTTGGGTTTGAGCGGTCTCTAAATCAACCACAAGGGTGAGCGCGACATCCGAACGGGTTGGCGGGGTTAAAAACCCAAGGCCACGCGCTTCGATAAGATGCGAAATTGTTTCAGGGCAGCGCGCAATCAAATCCGTGTTTTCGCGCCGGATAATCGTTTGATCGTCTGCCACCAGTTCAGCGCCGAGTGCAATTAAATTTAGCGCTAAAGAGGATTTACCGCTGCCTGCTGGCCCACAGATCAACACGCCATTTCCGCTGACCGAAACACAACTGGCATGAAGCAAAACAGTTTCATTATCAAGTTGCACTTTCACTGCGCCCCATTTTAAATTGGCAAACCCACGACAAAACGGGCGCCCAGAGGTTCAGAGTCAGCATCCGCTAAAGTCGGGTGAATGTTTTCCGCCCAGATCACACCATCATGCGCTTCGATGATCTGTTTTGAAATAGCCAATCCAAGTCCAGAATTATTTCCAAATTCGCTGGCAGGGCGTTCAGAGTAAAACCGATTAAATACTTTGCTCAGCGCTTCTTGTGGAATTCCGGGGCCGGTATCTTCGACCACCACCAACACCCGGTTTTCGCGCACACGCACCCAGATGCGGATCGCATCACCGTCTTGGCAAAAACTAATTGCATTGCTGATCAAGTTTACAAAAACCTGGGCTAGTCTGGCTTCAAGACCGTTTACAAAAATTGTTTTGTCGGGAAAGTCGGAAATGAAATCAATCCCTTTGCCCTGAGCTTCGGCGCCAAGGTATTCTGCAAGGTTTCGAACCAAAGCCAATAAATCGAAAGTTTCTTGATCTTCTTTGACCAATTCACTGTCCAAGCGCGATGCGTTTGAGATGTCGCTGACCAATCGGTCCAGGCGCCGCACATCATGGTCAATCACTTCAAGCAGTTTGGTGCGGTGATCGTCGCGTTTGCTGCGCTGCAACGTGCCCACGGCAGAGCGCAGCGAGGCCAGAGGATTTTTGATTTCATGAGCCACATCTGCTGCAAACTGTTCATTGGATTCAATACGATCATAAAGCGCTTCAACCATGCCGCGCAGGGCAGAGGAAAGTCGGCCAATTTCGTCGGTTCGGTCAGATAGATCAGGGATGCGGATGCGTCCGCGGCTGACATTTTTTGCATTTTTTTCCCGCCCCAACTCAGCGGCGGTTGCCAGATCACGAAGCGGGGTGGAAATTGAGGATGCAAGGATAATGCTTAACACGATTGAAAACAGCGTTCCGATTAACATAAGTTGCAATGTTCGTTCTTGTTCTGATTTGACCAAGGCATCAATTTCACCTGCAGGGCTAACCAAGGCGACAACCCCCACCACAGTTTCCGATTGAAAAATAGGTGCCAAGGCCGTTACATGACCGCCGCCTTTGCCGGCTTGATGGTGGATCAGCTGTGTTTGGCCTAAAAGCGTGGGGCCAATGAGATTGCGCGCCTGCGCCTCTTTGTCATCGGCTTTGGACTCTGCCGCCGTGGATTGTGGGTTCAGTCTTTTAAAGGCCGACCAAAGGGCACTTAGCCCGTCAGTGATCGGTGTGCGGGGCGGCGGGTCATACGGCAGATTTTCTATTGCTATTCGGTTCATGCTTTCAATCTTGCCAATCAGTGCGCCTTTTCCGGCAAAGACATAAAGTGATGATCCATAGCTCAATCTGAGCCCTTCAAGCGTGTCGTTTAATCCGTTGAGTGTAGATGGGTCTGCTTGGTTATTTCCCATCCGAAAGGCAATTATATTTGCTGCTAGCTCGGCTTCGACAACCATCGCCTGCGATCGCTGTAAGACTAAACTGTCACGAGCAGAGGAAAAATACAGCACGGCCGCGATTAGAATATTCAAAGCAATCAGGTTAAAGATCACAATTCTACGGGTCAAAGCAGAATGCCAAAATGCCCAAAATCCACCGCGCGAATGCCGGATGGCCATTTTTGCCTTGGGGCTATTTGTGCTATTTCGACGCTGCTGGTTAAACATTTTTGCAGATGTTCTCAACGCTGGGTCATCGTGATGTTTGATCGGGTCAATACCGGGCATAATACTTATTCTTCGTTGTAACGATACCCAATCCCATAGAGGGTTTCGATGGCGGAAAAACTGTTATCAACGCTTCGCATTTTTTTGCGCAGACGTTTAATATGGCTATCGATCGTTCGGTCATCAACGTAAATCTGTTCGTCATATGCTACATCCATCAACTGATCACGGCTTTTGACAAATCCCGGTCGTTGCGCCAGCGCTTGCAGCAATAAAAACTCGGTCACTGTCAAGGTTACATTCAGGCCTTTCCATGTAACAGAATGGCGCAAGGGATCGATCGAAAGCTCGCCGCGCACCAAAACTTTTGTATCTTCGCTTTCTTCGCCGACGAGTTTTCCTTCATTGGCATCTTTGCGGCGCAGCAATGAGCGGATGCGCTCAAGTAAAAGCCTTTGGGAAAATGGCTTGGTCACATAATCATCAGCCCCCATGCGCAGGCCCAATATTTCATCTACTTCATCATCTTTTGAGGTTAGAAAGATCACCGGTAATGAAGATTTCTGGCGCAACCTTTGAAGCAAATCCATACCATCCATGCGGGGCATTTTAATATCCAAAATTGCCAAATCAGGCATTGAGCGGCTAAACGCATCCAACGCAGACTGCCCATCGGTATAGGTTTCAACATCAAAGCCTTCAGTTTCCAATGTCATTGAAACAGATGTTAGAATGTTGCGGTCATCGTCCACCAAAGCAATTTTTGACATAAAATCTCTTTCCTAAATATCCGCATAAACTGCTTGGAGTATGCCGTTGTCCTATGAATTTAATCAATGGCAAAACGTGATTCGCCTCTTTTTGTTGTAAAATGCCCGGAAACTGCGAAATTTGACGGCAGAAATGCGGCAATTTTATGCATCCTAGTTTCTCATAGTGAACATGATGGCGCTAACTCTAAAATGGTTGCGCTAACGGACGTGCTGCGCTCTATTCATCTTGATAAACAACATGTTAAACCAAGTGCATCTGCGCCGGCAAAGTGCGCAGATCAGAGCGGTGTAGAAATGCCTTTTGCTTTGGGTGAAAAATTCAATGCGCAAAATTTGCGCTAGGAGCGATATGATGACATTTGGACGGGTAAACCCGCAATATCAACTAGAAGATCAGGGGATTAACGGGTTAGGGAATGTCTATTATAACGATTTGGCACCAGACTTGATTGCCGCCGCGCTCAAGCGCAATGAGGGCACATTGGGACAGGGCGGGACATTTTTGGTCAGCACTGGAAAATTCACCGGCCGCTCCCCCAAAGATAAGCATGTGGTCTATACCGACAAAGTCGCCGATCACATTTGGTGGGATAATAACGCTAAAATGTCCCCAGAGGGCTTTGATCGGCTGCGCGATGACATGCTGGGCCATATGTGCGGCAAAGATTATTTTGTACAGGATCTGATTGCCGGTTCCGACCCATTGGTCTCTATCAATGTGCGTATGGTGACCGAATTGGCTTGGCATGGACTTTTTATTCGCCACATGCTGCGCAGGCCCGAGCGTGCCGCACTGGATCAGTTTTTGCCCGATTTTACAGTGATCAACTGCCCGAGTTTCCAAGCGGACCCTGCACGCCATGATTGCCGTAGTGAAACGGTTATTGCGATGAATTTTGATCAAAAGCTCATTTTGATCGGCGGGACCGAATATGCCGGCGAGAACAAAAAATCTGTTTTCACTCTGCTCAATTATTTGCTGCCTGAAAAAAACATCATGCCGATGCATTGCTCGGCCAACCACGCCACTGGAAACCCGGTGGACACGGCGGTGTTCTTTGGTTTGTCCGGCACCGGAAAAACCACACTTTCGGCAGATCCGCTGCGCACTTTAATCGGCGATGACGAACATGGCTGGTCGGATCGTGGCACGTTTAATTTTGAAGGCGGCTGCTATGCCAAGACGATCAATTTAAGCGCTGAGGCAGAGCCCGAAATTTATGCGACAACCCGTAAGTTTGGAACCGTTATCGAAAACATGGTGTTTGATGCAGATACCAAAGAGCTTGATTTTGATGATGATAGCCTGACCGCAAATATGCGCTGTGCCTATCCGCTTGAGTATATAGCCAATGCATCGGATACGGCGCTGGGCGGTCATCCAAAAAATATCATTATGCTGACCTGCGATGCCTTTGGTGTGCTTCCCCCAATCGCGCGGCTTTCGCCGGCGCAGGCGATGTATCATTTCCTGTCCGGGTTTACCTCAAAGGTGGCCGGAACCGAGCGCGGGGTTACCGAACCCGAGCCAACTTTTTCAACCTGTTTTGGCGCGCCGTTTATGCCGCGCCGCCCCGAAGTTTATGGCAATTTGTTACGCTCAAAGATTGCCAGTCATGGCGCAACATGCTGGTTGGTCAATACCGGTTGGACAGGCGGCGCCTATGGCACGGGCCAGCGGATGCCAATTAAAGCCACACGTGCGCTGCTGACAGCGGCCCTGAATGGATCCCTGTCAGAAGTTGAGTTTCGCAAAGATATGAACTTTGGATTTGATGTACCTATGACCGCGCCCGGTGTTGATCAGCAGTTGCTGGACCCCAAAAGGACTTGGGCTGACGAAGCGGCCTATGAGGCGCAGGCGCAAAATCTGGTGAAAATGTTTGCCGATAATTTTGAACAATATGTGCCGTTTATTGATGAAGATGTGAAAGCCATTGCAATCGGGTGATAGACTATTTTGATCGGGTGTTAAGGCTCATCTGCCAAAGAGCCATCGCGCCTGAGAATGGTTATTAAAGACGCTCTACCTCTTCTCAATTTCGTTTGGTGTCAGATCTGCAACAAACTCATAGGCATCACCGCGATACAGCGAACGGGTGAACTCCGATGCAAGCCCATTGGCCAGATAGGCGACCCGTTCGATTTTCAACCCGGCAGACCCTTCGGGAATTTTCAATAATTCTGCATCTGCTTTTTTTAGATTAATCGCTGATATCTTTTGGGAAGCGCGTACAGGTGCATTGCCCAAGTTCTCTAACGTTGCATAGAGTGACTCATTAACCACATTAGGATCTGGCAATATTGCGACCGGAAGGGTGGCGCGCTCAACAGCCATCGGGCGGTCATCAGCATAGCGCACACGCATTAAACGCGATACCATGGATCTTTGTGAGAGGCCCAAGGCAAAAATTTCATCTGGCGATGGATAAAACCGGCCTCTTTTTATCCAGATTGATCGGGCAGTTAGGCCCCGCCGTGCCATTTCGGTGGAAAAAGAGGCAAGCAATGTCGTTGATTGCTGCATGTCACTGGGAGAAGCGGATACAAATGAGCCCGAGCCTCTTCGTTGGACAAGAGTTCCCTCGCTTACAAGAAGTTTAATAGCATTTCGCACAGTGACCCGGGATAAACCGGAAAATCCTGCTAAATCTCGTTCGGCTGGTAGGGCATCACTGTGCTCTAAGGCACCAGACAGAATTGCTTTTCTTATTAAGTTGCGCAGTTGTAAATATTTTGGGCCTTCACCTCGGTGGGTAAAGTGACATGGCTTAATAAACTCCCGTAGCGTCATAGAAAAAAGGGTCTTCCAAAAATAATGCAGCTGGCTGCGTCACTGTATCCTATACCACTTCATGCCTCAGGAAAGGGTTATTATCGTGCAGGGCAATAAAGATTGAGCAATTGCGCCTTTGCAGAATCGCAATTGCAGGTAAAAACACTCTGACATGCCTAACGCGTCATTTATTGCGTCGCATGCCCGGCTTTCTGTGTCAGCTTGGCAACAGCGGACAACAGCGCACTCACTTCGCTCAGGCTGTTGTAATGGCACAGCGAAATTCGCACGCAATCTGTCCACCCCATAGGGGTTAAAATATTGCCGGAATAATGGTCATCCTTGCGGGTATGGGTGCGGATGCCAAAGCCGCGCAGCGCGGTTACCAGATCAGCTGATGCCCATCCTTTTATCCGCATCGATACCAGTCCCTCGCGTCGGGGGTTATCTATCCCGCCGACGATCTCAACCCCGGGCAATTCGCTCAGTCCGGATAAATTTCCGGTGCCATAAAGCATGGCATCCGTCAGCGTAGCCTCGTGGGCATGGATCGCCTGACCCGCCGCAACAATCTTGTCCCGCCGGTCCGTTGAACTGGTAAATTGGCCCCCGAGCCATTCAAAATGCGCAACGACATCCGAAAGCGTTGCATAGGCACCGGTATCGCGGGTGCCAAATTCCCAAGCTTGCTCTGGGCCGCCTATGAGCTGTTCGTGCGGCTGATCGGTCAGTCGATCTGCAACCCAGGCAAGCCCATAGCCATGGCGCGAGAACATTTTATAAGGTGAGATGGCATAGCCGTCGACATTGTAGCTATCGAGATCAATGGCCCCATGGGCCGCGTGCTGAATGCCATCCACTATAATATAGCAGTCGGGCGATACAGCGCGAATAGCTTTAGAAACCGCGGCCACATCAACCCCCATGCCGGTCACGGGCGAAGTATGCAAAATGGTGGCAACGCGGGTATCAGCGGTGACCAAAGCGGCATAATCAGCGGCGTCCACGCTGCCGGTTTCCACATTATGGGGCACATTAACATAAGGTCTGCCGGAAATCTTGGCCCAATGCTGCGCTGCGCTGCGCGATGCCGGATGTTCGAGCGAACAGCCCAGCACACAGCCGTCTTTCGGGGCGGCCATGATTGCATTTCTAATCAGCCTGAATAAAAGTTCGGTGCCGCTTTCGCCAACAAAAAACTGCCCGCCGTTAGAGTTAAACAGAACCTGCATGTCAGCTTTGGCTTTGGCAATGATGGCCATCAGTGCTGCGCTGGCGGGATTGTCGCGCCCCTGATTGTCGGGAATGGCAGCAAACTTGGCCGAGGTGTCCACAACACTTTTCAGTGTCAATGCCCCACCGGCATTTTCAAAAAAAACCCTTTTGCCTTCAAAGGGGCAGGCATCGATATGGGCAAATCGATCGCGAACAGAGCTCAGTAACCCAGGAGTGTTTTCCAGCATGCGTATCATCCGTCATTTCATCTTTTCCGCATTAATGCGCAATTCTGGCGCGGGCGGCAACCACAATTAAAACAGTTGGGTTGCACTTTGTATTGGGCGAGCTTTAGAGTGGCCCACAGGTTTAGGCCTTATGGGCGCAATGGCAAAAACAGGGATATCAAATGGCTGACGCTGTCACTTTGTTTGAAGTAGGCCCGCGCGACGGGCTTCAAAACGAACCTAGATCCATTCCTGCCAAAGATAAAATCCACTTGGTCAACGAATTGTCGGCCTGCGGATTTCAAAAAATTGAGGTCACAAGTTTTGTTAGCCCCAAGTGGGTGCCGCAAATGGCCGACGCCGCAGAGGTTTTAAACGCAATCGAGCGCCGCGCAGGGGTATCCTATGCCGCCTTGACGCCAAACGCGCGGGGGTTTTCCGACGCGGTGGCGGCCAAGGCTGATGAGGTGGCGATTTTTGGGGCCGCCTCGGAAGGCTTTAGCCAAGCCAATATCAATTGCTCAATCGCCGAAAGCCTTGCCCGCTTTGTGCCGATCATTGAGGCTGCTAAAGTGGCAAATATTCCGGTGCGTGGATATGTATCCTGCATCACCGAATGCCCTTATGATGGCGCTGTGCCCCCGGATACGGTTGCGGCAGTTGCGCAAGATTTGTTCAATATGGGATGTTATGAAATCAGCCTTGGCGATACAATTGGCGCGGCTACCCCCACAACAATCAATGGCGTGTTTGACGCGGTTTTAGAGCGCTTGCCCGCTGCCGTTCTGGCTGGTCATTTTCACGACACCAACGGGCAGGCACTGGCTAATATCGAAACATCTCTGGCTCGGGGGGTGCGGGTGTTTGATGCGGCCGTTGGTGGTTTGGGCGGCTGTCCCTATGCGCCGGGTGCCAAGGGCAATGTTGCCACCGAAGCTGTCGCTCAGCGCCTTGCCACTCTGGGTTTAGACACCGGGCTTGACGTGCAAAGGCTGCAGAACGCGGCTGATTTTGCCAAAGAACTAAGGACTTGAAATGGATAATTTTACCACCATCAATACGGAAATTGACACCCGTGGGGTGGTGCATCTGACCCTCAACCGGCCGGAAAAGAAAAATGCTCTATCGGCGCAGATGATTGCCGAATTAACCGAATTTGCGCAAACCATTGATCGCCAAAAATCTGCTCGGGTGGTGCTGCTGCGCGGGGCGGGGGATGTGTTTTGCGCCGGGGGCGATCTGGACTGGATGAAGCTGCAAATCAATGCGGATCGTGCTGGGCGTATGGCTGAAGCGCGCAAACTGGCGCATATGCTGCAAGTGATGAATGAACTGCCGCTTCCAATGATAGGCGCGGTTCATGGCGGCGCCTTTGGCGGTGGGATCGGTATGGCCTGCGTCTGCGATGTGGTGATTGCCGCAAGTGGCACTAAATTCGGGCTGACCGAAACCCGGCTTGGGCTTATTCCGGCAACCATCAGCCCTTATGTGATTGCCCGAATGGGTGAAGGCAAAGCCCGGCGGGTATTTATGTCAGCGCGGATATTTTCAGCTGCTGAGGCTCAAGCGCTTGATTTAATAACGGATCAAGTGCCTGCCGCGCAACTTGAGGCCCGAATTGAAGCTGAAATTGCGCCTTATCTCAAAGTTGCCCCGGGCGCGGTTGCAGCATCTAAATCGCTTGCGCGTGCGCTGGGGCCGCGGATTGATGCTGAGGTGATTGAAGAGACGGTCAAGCGGCTTGCAGATACATGGGAAGGCGTTGAAGCCAAAGCGGGTATCGACGCCTTTTTAAGCAAAAGCAAAGCGCCTTGGGCCTGACTAAAAGTCTAATCTACCGGTAGTCCGCTTGGCACTGTATCGGGTGCGCCTAAGGGCCGCGTCAGCGCCGTTTTCCCCGTGAGAGCATGCATAAAGGCAACCAGATCGCGGAGCTCGTGATCCGCAAGGTCAACCGGTTCGATATCCAGCTTTTCTGCTTGCCGCGCCATTTCCAGTTTGTCGCTTTGAATGACAAAATCAATGTCCTCAAGCCATGGAACTGAGGGTAGGTTGGACATATCTCGTGTCCATTCTAAGCGGGCTTTCGCTGGGTTCAAGTGATGCCGGATAATGCCCTCTAGTGTTGGGTAGGCGCCATTGTGACCAAAGGGGGCGGTCAGGGCAATATTGCGCAGCCTTGGGGTTTTGAACCGATAGGCGTCCTCAAGCGCATCGCTTTCGCCCATCCGCCCAACATCGCGGGGCATCGGGTCAAACCGGCGGGTTCGCCCGGGGCCAAACGCCGGCAGGCCGAGCGCGTGGAATTTTTGATCGCTGAGCAAGGGGCCGCTGTGACAAGAGCTGCAGTTGGCCTGACCAAAAAACAATTGCCGACCGCGCTCGGCGGCTGGCTCAAGCGCGATGCCCTCAGTAAGAAGGGCATCATAGGGGCTGTCAAAGTTTTGCCACTCGTCATTGATGAACTGACCAAGAGCCTCTGCAATTTCAACGATTGAAACCTGTTCAGGTTTGTCGATGTTATCAAAAGCTGCAACAAACATATCGCCATATTCGGGAATAATCCGGACCCGTTTTGCCAATATTGGCCAAGAGGCATCAATGCGGTCATGCACGGCCCCGGCGATTTCATTTTCCTTTGGATTACCGGCCATTTCAAATTGCGCAACCATGGGAAAAACCGCCTGTGCAGCAATCACCGTATCAAGACCCGATGGCAACCATTCTTCAGCAGGAGAGTTGAACGAATTGCCATAAAGATCGCTAATTTCCAAGCGGCCATCTACAAAGACAACGGTGATGGATTTATGCCCCAGATTCCAAAGTGATGTGGCATTGCGCGGTATGCGTTTGCGAATGCGGTCATCCCCGGTTCCGGCGGTGCGTGCGATGCTAAGACCGCTGCCACCTTCGCCGATACCCAAGCTAAGCCCATCGCTGCCCCCATGATCATGGTGATGGCAGGTGCCACAACTTATATTGCGGTTGCCGGATAAGATTTTGTCGTAAAACAGCAGCTGGCCGATTTTAACTTTATCCGGTTGCGTGGGTTGAAATTGGTTTTTTGACAGTATCGGCGTCTGGCCATATCCGGCCCCAGCCGCTAATATTGTAATGCACAATAGACCAAGGAAAAATATATGCGGTATTACATCAGTATTGTGTCGGTATTGATGCTGTGGGCTGTAGCAGCGTTTGCCGAAATAGAAGAGGCGCGCGATTTGATGGAAGAGGGCCGATTTGTGGAAGCACGCGAGTTGCTTTGGCCTGCCGCGCGCTCTGGCAATGCGGATGCCGAAGAATTGATCGGTGTGATGTATGCCATGGGTTTGGGGGTTGAACAGGACTACCAACGCGCGTTTGACTGGTATCTTCGCAGTTCGATGAAAGGTCATCCCGGGGCGCAATCTGGTGTTGGCTGGTATTACGAAGTTGGTCTTGGCATGCCAACGCCGGACTTGATGCGCGCCTATATGTGGTATGTTCTGTCCGCGATTGGCGGAGACCCTGATGCAGCGATCAGCCAAGAAGAGGTGGTTAAAAAAATGACCCAAGAACAGATTGAAAAGGCGCATGAGTTGATCGATGATTACCGTGTGTGGCTGTATCCGTTCAGATAGTAACGATTGAAGGGCTCAATGCAACAGAAGGCAGAGCTTTAAAGAGAGTTTCGCACCCCATTTTGATTGATGCAACTGAGTATTAATCAGATTTTGATGAAAATCCTATTGTGGATTTGATTTTTACCCAGCTGACCTGAAGAAACAATTGCGACAAAACCGATTATGAGAGCAAAGCATGAGGCGTTTCTTGGCGAACCACCAAAGGTTGGCCTTTGCTGCTGACAGGTGACCACGGTTACGTCAGTTAAAAAGTTCCCAGTCTGCGCCAAATGTATGTGCGCCAGGGCAGTTTCTGTCGTTTTATGTGCCCTGCTTGATCTGACTATTAAGGCACCTCTTGGCCAAGCGCGGCGGTATATATTTCATACCAAGTTTGCCGGTCAATCGAGACAGATAGCGCATCCGATAGGGATTTTATCCGCGCGATCGAATTGGTGCCCATCACCGGGATGATCTGTGCCGGGTGCGCTAAAAGCCATGCCACTGCAACGGCCGCGGCATCAACGCCCTGCTTTGAGCCGATCCGGGATAAAAGGTTGAGAAGGGTTTGGTTCTCGGTTGCAAATAAAGCCCCCCCTGCCAGCGGCGACCAAGCCATGATCGGGGTGGCGTTCATTTGGTGAAAGGCAACATCACCGTTGGTAAGCGGGTGATGCGCCATCACGCTCAGCTCAATCTGATTGGTGACCAGTTGGGTTTTCATCGCCGATTGCAGAAGTTGCCAATCATGCGGGCGAAAATTTGACGTGCCAACTGCGCGGACCTTGCCGCTGACAACCAATTCATCTAGGGCCGCGCCGGTTTCAAAATGGTTCATTAACGGGTCGGGTCGGTGCAGGAGCAATAGATCAATATGATCGATGGCCATCAAACGCAAAGAATGATCGACCGAGGACAGTATATGCGCCCGACTGGTGTCATAATATTTCACCCGTGCCTTTTGGTGGCGTCCAACTGGGGCAATGATATCGCATTTGGTGACAATTTCGATTTGATTGCGCAGCGCCGTCCCGTGCAGCGCGTTCCCAAATACTTCCTCGGACTGATAGCCTCCATAGATGTCAGCCTGATCAATCGTGGTGATCCCTTGATCAAGGCAGGCGCCCAGCTTGTTTCGAATGTGCTCGGCACTGATATTTTGGTCGTCCGTGAGGCGCCATTTTCCATAGGCCAGCCGGGATAGCTCAAGCTGCGGGGATAGCTTAACGCGCTGCATCACTTTTTGCTCCTGGTTCAATCGGTGTTTTGCTGTTCTTTGCAGGCCCTTTGGTCTTGATTGTTAATTAGCGGTTCTAATCTAAAGAGCAAAGCCGAACCTGAAAATTATACATAATTGATGCCAAAAAATGGCTCCCAAAGATCAATTAAATTGCTTCGTCCACTTTGTAATATGGGACGTCAAAAGCACCAAAGCAACTTGGGTTGTGGCCAAATAGCCGCGCTTTTTGGGATATGCTGCATCTTTTTTTCGTCTTCTCTGCCCAGATGGGCCTAGGGATATCGCCAGATTTAGAATTTGAAATAAAGTGTGATTATTGAAGCGTTTACTGCCCTAAGAGGAAAATAAATTTGTAGCGAAAAGAACAATGATTATAGCGCCGTTCAAAAAATGATATCCAAAAGGATTAAAAATAGCAAAAAAGGGTGGAAAAAGAAAAATAAATTCTATATTCTCGGCATTATAAAAAAAATGCAGCCCACAGATGGTTGCTCGAGGTAGAGTGGATAATATTATGCAGGCGATTAAGTTCGTTGTCCGCCGGGGTGCGGGTAACTATGAGCGTGGTCTCGTCTTGAATCAAGTCGATACCGGGCAAATTTCATTAACATCGGATGGAACGGTGGCGCTAGGTTTGCCTCGGGATGTCTCGTTGCATTTGGCACGCCATCAAGTGACTGAATTTAACCGCGATGGTTCATCTTTATGGATCACTTTAGCCGATGGCCGAACCATTGAGATTGAGAGTTTCTTCTCTTTAGGCGGAACGGCTTCGAACAGGCTGTTCATCAGCTCGAACGGACAGATATCCGAGATAAACTTTGAAGCGGGTTCCGAAGGCACACTCATTGCAGAGTACCAAGGTCAAGAATCCTGGGGCAAATGGAACCCATCAGATGATCTTTTATTTTACGATGAGCCCGAACCAATGGGGCTAGCCAATGCTCCAGGAGGTTATGAAGACGAAACTGTTTCGATGCTGGGCACAGGTTTGGCTTTGGGACCGTCTATACTGACCGGTGCGGCAGCACCTGCCGCGTTGGCAGCAGGCGGCGCAGCGGCTTTAAGTGCCCTAAGCTCGGGGCAATCCTCTAATGAGACGGTTGAACAAACACCGGGGGCAAACACTCCATCGGTCTCTAGCAATGTAAGTGTATCAATTGCAACTCATCTTGTGGAAACCAATGGCATTATCAGTGCTGGTGAGTTGGCGGATGGCAGTTTTACGGTCACAGGGAAAACCGATCCCGGGGCTTCTGTCTTAGTGACGATAGGAGATACAAGTCTGCCGGCAGCGGTAGGCAGTGATGGAGCGTGGAGCGTTGACTTTCCAAGCAGCGTTGCACCTGCGGGCGAACATAGCCTTGTTGTCACTGCGCAGGCCACAGATGCCGAAGGGAACACGGCAGACGCTAATGGCACAATTGCGGTTGATACGGTGGTTAATCAGCTGACGGTGACAGAAAATGTCACAGGGGATGATAACGTCGCCAACTTTGCCGAGTTACAGTCTGGTTTGCCTTTGTCAGGTCAGGTCGAGCCGGGATCACAGGTATCTGTGGTGTTTGAGAAGAACACCTATAACGCTTCAGTGACCGCAGGTGGGGCTTGGTCGGTCACCATTCCAAATCAGGATCTTAAAGAAGGCGCATATACAACGCATTTTAACGTGCTGGCAACGGATGCTGCTGGTAATACAGCCACACTACAGGACAGCATTGAAGTCGATCGATCCAGTCCTGATGCGCCAAAAGTTGAAACGCGTACAACCTATTCAACGGATAACACCACAAAAGGGGTCAGTTTTTCTCGACAAACCGAGGAAAATTTCACAGTTGATCAGGTCAATAGTGACGGAACTGCGCAATCTTTGCAGATCACAAGCTTCGATGATACGGTCAACAGCACAACCAATATAACATTTACAACAGCGGTTCCGGACGGGTCAACTTTGGTGGTGACTGCAAAAGATAGTGCGGGCAATAGCAACTCTGCCTTGATGATCTTGGATGTCGGCTCTGGGTCCAGTCACGATCTCACTGGTTTTGATTTGGATGCCTATGAAATCACAGCGATTGACCTGGAATGGGGAGATGACACCGAGGTGACCTTAACCGAAGAGCAGGTGTTGGGCCTGTCCTCGTTGAGCGATACGGTTAAAGTCTATGGTCATGCTGGCGATAAATTGGTGCTGACGGGCGCAACGCAGGGCGAGACGGATAACGGTTTCACCCTTTATACTATGGGTGATGAGGCACGTATTTTGGCCGATGATGAATTGATTATTTCAACCTAAATACACACCAAAAGTCAGCCTTAGAAAAAGAACCGGCAAGAAGCGGTCAAGAAGAGCAGGAAAAGATGCGGTTTACTCGGCTCAGAACGGCGATTTTGATTTGCACCCTGCCTTTGATCGCAGGGTGTATAATGCCTGAAGGCAGCCTTGGCTCGGCGGCCAGCCGGCTTGGATTGCCGTACGGGCACACAACTCAGGATGCCGCCTCAAAATCCAAGTCAAGCCAATCACAGATCATTGACCAGCTTCAAAGCCGCTGGTCGGTTTTACCGCCTGACAGCAGTTATGCCCAAGTGGCAGAGGCCGTTCTTGCATCAGATGCGCAGGTGGCCGCAGCGGAATTGCGTGCCGCTAAATTACGGTCGCAAGCCGCTTCCAAAAACTGGCTGCCGAGCTTGGGGTCAGTGATCAGCCTTACATCGCTTGGTGATTTGGTGGCCAATTTGGTCCTGGATCAAGTTTTGTTCGATAATGGGCGCGCTAAAGCACAGCGCGCGTTTGCTGCAGCAGATGTCGAGATGGCCGCTGTAACACTTTCGCTTGATACCAATGCGCGGGTTTATCAGGCGCTGAATCTCTACCTGCAGGCTCAGAAGGGCGGTGAGATAGCACATCAATCGGATGTTGTTTTGGCAGAGATGAAAAAATTCCAATGGATTATGAACGAAAGGGTCAAGGGCGGTGTTTCAGATATGTCAGATCTGAACATTCTCAATCAAAAGCTTGCCGAGATAGAAGCCGAACGAAGCAGGGGGGGGCAAAACCAACGAAGTGCCTTGGCAGAACTGCAAGCAATGGCGGCAAGACCTCTGGACACTATTGAAGGGCAAACAGAAATAGAGATTATCGGATCTGAGGTCGTCCCTTTGAGTGTGCTTGAGGCACAGGCTGCAGAGCGCCGTGATATAGCCTCTGCAAAAATAGATCGATCTAATGAATTACCCGGTTTGGTTGCCCGTGCATCTGGCGGCACTAGCGATCCTTCGCTTGAGGTCGGGGTGAAATCCGAGCGGTTTTTTGACTTCGGTACCTCAGCGCGATTGCGCGCGGGCAAAGCCGCGCAAACTGTCGCAAATCGTCAAGTTGAACAAGCAAAGGAAACAGCCCATCGCCGGATGCAAGCCTATTTGCAAGATTTGACCTCTGCCGAGCAACAATTGTCCGAGGCGCGGGCTTTGCGCAAGCAGGCGTGGAATAATTTTACCCTGTTTCGCCGCCAGTACGAAGCCGGTCAACGTCAGGTCATGGATGTTGTTGGGGTTTATGAAAGCTACGCGCGCCAACAACGTCGGCTTCTTGAGCTCAAATATCAAATTGCTCAATTTAAATTGCAAATAGCGCGTGATTTGGGTCTGCTGGCAGATGGAGCGAAAATTTGAATATTGATGCTCGGTTGAACATAACTGCCCCTAAGAGTTTGCCTGTGCAAAAAAAACCTGTGGTGCAGCCAGAAGTTTTTGGCGCTGATGTGACCACCAAAATGTTACCATCGAGGGCAAAACTCATCGTGGTTTTGGCTGGATTATTGGGCCAGCGTGCGGTTTTGCATGACATAACCGTGGCGCTGAGGTCTGATCTTGTCGGCTCTGCACGAATTTCCATAAAGACCTTGGCCATCGGCCTTAAAGCTTCGGGACTCACTCCGGATATATGCGAAACAAAGGCGCTTAAGGCTCAGCATTGGCCGGCCATCGCACAAATGACCAGTGGTCAACACATCTTGGTCATGGGTCAAGAAAGCGGCGATTTTATCATCTATGATGAAACCTGCGAAGATCGGCGTGCTATCGTGCCAGCGCAAGAATTTGAGCCATTCTTTGCGGGCATTTTGTTGCGCGCTGCAGTGTCCGAGCCGAAACTTTCACAAAAACATGGTCCTCAGCAGGGATCTGAAGATTGGTTTTGGTCTGCATTTCGCCCCTATTACAAACAATTTGGCGAAGTGGCGCTCGGATCGCTTGTGGGTAATATACTGGCTGTGGCCGTGGCGCTTTTTTCGCTTCAGGTTTATGATCGGGTGATACCACATCAATCACAGGCAACGCTTTGGGTGCTTGCGGTTGGCGCACTGATGGCCATTGGCTTTGAGGCACTTCTCAAGCTCGCGCGTGCTCGGCTTGTTGATGGCGCGGGGCGCCATATTGAGGTCGCGGTGCAAAAACTACTTATGGGCCGGCTTTTGGGAATGCGCTCGGATGCGCCTCAGCGCGCACCCAATCAGCTTTTCTCTGCAATGCGCGAATTTAGCTCGGTGCGTGAGTTTTTCACCGCCACGTCTCTGGGAAGTCTGGCGGATATCCCGTTTGTTTTTGTTTTTCTTTTACTGGTGTATTCGATTGCCGGAAATTTGGTTTTCGTGCTGGTGCTGGGCGCGGTCATCATGGTGCTTCCAGGGATATTTTTGCAACGGCGTATGGTTAAAATTACGCGCGAAATGCAAGGTGCTTCTGCGCATACCAATCGGTTGCTGCATGAAACCATTGCAGAGCTAGACACGGTCAAAACCCAAAGGGCCGAAGCCCGGTTCCAAAGGATATGGAGTGAGCTTATTGCTCTGTCGGCGCTAAAGTCTTCAGATCAGCGTAAATTGGCCTCGGCGCTGACATTTTGGAGCCAAGCTGTGCAGCAGGCCACCTATATAACCGCAGTGATTTGTTGCACATATATGGTTTTTGCTGGCGAGTTTAGTGTCGGCTCTATTATTGCTGTTGGAATATTGACGAGTCGGACCTTAGCGCCGCTTACCCAACTTTCTGCAACGTTAGCCCGTTGGAGCAATGTCAAATCTGCGCTTGAAGGTCTCAGCCAGATCGCCGAGGCGCCGCAAGATACAGAGCCAAACCGCAACTATTTACGGCGTGAAAAAACCGAAGGTGGATTTGAAATCCGCGAACTTCAATTTCGCTATCCGGGAAATGAATGCCGGGTACTCGATATTTCCGCGCTGCGTATTTTACCGGGGCAGACATGCGCCATTCTTGGCAGCAATGGAGCGGGCAAATCAAGCTTGCTGAAAGTGCTAAGCGGGCTTTATGCGCCGACACAGGGATCGGTACTTTTGGATGGCACCGATATGGGGCAGCTTGCCGCAAAAGATCTGCGCCGTTTGATCGGCTACTTAGGTCCAGAAGTTAAATTGTTTAGCGGCACGCTGCGCGACAACTTAAATCTCGATCAATTGGAAAACGATGATCAGCGTTTATCTGATGCGCTTGATTTTGCCGGATTGGGCCCGTTTATAAATGGGCACCCCGAAGGCTTGGACTTAAAGATATCTGATGGGGGCCAAGGCCTGTCAAGCGGCCAAAGGCAATCAATTGGCTGGGCACGTTTATGGCTTCAGGATCCCAAAGTGTGTTTGCTTGACGAGCCAACGGCCGCACTTGACCAAACACTTGAAACCACCTTGATCAGTCGTTTAAGGAACTGGTTTGATGGGCGCACGGCGATCATTGCCACCCACCGTGTCGGGATATTATCACTGACCGAGCGCACGATGATTTTACAAAATGGTCGTTTGGCTGCAGATGGGCCGCGTGAAGCGGTTTTAGAACATCTAAGGCTCAGCGCCGTCCAGAAAAATGCAAGCGGTGTGGTATGACGGATTGGCCCTTATCCAACGTTGCGATGGAACGAATAAGCGCGGGACTACGCGGATCAAGCATGACCATCTGGCTTTGTGCGGTGGTCGTCGGGGTCTTTCTAATCTGGTCCTCTTTGGCATGGGTGGATGAAATCGTCCGTTCTGAGGGCGAGGTGATTTCCTCTTCTCGGCCGCAAATCATTCAAAACCTCGAAGGTGGAATATTGGCAGAGCTGCATGTTGCCGAAGGCGATGTGGTTGAGCAAGGTGATACCTTGGCCCGCCTGCAGGCCACGCGGTTTCAAAGCACCGTGGATGAATTGGAAAGTCAGATCAGTGCGCTGGAAATTCGCCAAATGCGGCTTGAGGCGGAAATGGCGGGTAGGTTCGAGATAGATCTTTTGCCGAAACATATTTCAAGCAGCCCCAATATTGCCGCCTCAGAGCAAACCCTGCTGCGCGCCCGGCAAATGGATTTTGTCAGCCGTAGCCAAGGGGCGCAAAATGTTCTGGACCAAGCCAAGCAGGAAACCAAACTTTTAGAGCAAATGTTGGAAAAAAAGTCGTGGCGCTTATTGAGGTAACGCGGTCGCGAAAAATTCTGGCAGACGCGCGCATAAAGCTTGATGAAATTGTTACGGGTACAGAGTTAGAGCGCGCCAAAGCCCTATCTGATGTTCTTAAGGAACTGGCCACTTTAAAGCAGACTCTAAAATCGGCGCAAGATCAACTCAACCGAACTGTTTTGATCAGTCCGATGCGGGGCGTGGTCAATGCGCTGGCCGTGACAACCATTGGCGGGGTTGTGCGCCCAGGCGAAGAAATACTTCAGATCATACCACTTGATGAGGCGCTCTTTATTGAGGCTCGGGTCAAACCCGAAGATATTGCCAACATCCGTCCCGGTCAGACCGTTACAATTAAACTCAGCGCCTATGATTATACGATTTATGGTACACTAAAGGGCAAGGTTGCGGTGATTTCAGCAGATACGTTTAAAACCAGACAGATCAGCAGCGCCGAAGCAGAGCCGCATTACCGGGTACGCATTACCCTAAACCAAGACGACTTATCCCAAACCAAAAGCCAGATTAACATCCGTCCCGGCATGCAGGTGCAGGCCGAATTGCACACGGGCGAAAAAACTATTCTGAGCTATCTGCTCAAACCACTTTACAAATCCCGCGAAGCCCTGCGTGAGCGCTAAGGCAATACTGCGCCTAACCCGGCAGGATCAGTTGGCTAAGCTGGTTGCGGTAGGCAGCAGATAGCGCGATTGGCTTGCCGCTTTGGCCATCAACTTGCACTTGGCTGAAAAAACCTTCTGCAAAAGCGTGCGGTTCATCATTTCTAAAAAGCCCGACCTCATAACGCCAAGATGAAGTGCCGATATGGCCCACCCTGAGACCGGCATGGATAAGATCGGGGTATCCAGCCTCGGCGTGATAGATGCAGCCGCTTTCAACCACCAAAAAGCGAATATCATCTCCGCTCTGGTCAAAAACCCTATGCTGCAATTGCCAATTGGTCACGGCCGTATCAATCAGCGAATAATGGATCATATTGTTCATATGGCCATATTGGTCATTGTCCATCCAGCGGGTCGGCAGGGTGCTAAAATCAAAATAGGCTTGGCGCAAAGCTGGCAGGGTGCGGGGCATCGATTAATCCTTACGTTTTGCTAAGCTGTTCACAACACAATACTAAAATCAAGCCTATGATCCCGGACGCAGGGTTATTTGTGTTTCGCAATTGACCTTGGCGTCGATTTTCCCAACATAGAACGGAAAAGGGAGATCGGGTATGCAGATTAGTGAAACAACAGTTGCGGCGGTCACAGGCGGGGCTTCGGGGCTTGGGGCTGCCACGGCTAGGGCACTGGCTGCGCGCGGCGCAAAGGTTGCCATTTTGGATATGAACAAGGATCTGGGCACAGCATTGGCCGCTGATCTTGGCGGGCACTTTGACGCTGTGGATGTTACCGACCCAGAGCAGGTGGGTGCAGCCCTTAAAAACATCAAAAACCGCCACGGCGCGCTGAATATTTTGGTAAATTGCGCTGGCATCGGAACACCATCCAAAACCGTTTCCAAAGGCGTGCCGCATGATCCGGCGCTTTTTGCCAAGGTCATTGGCGTGAATTTACTTGGATCGTTCAATTGTGCCTCGCAGGCTGCGGCGCTGATGGTTTCGGCCGATCCGCTAAATGAAGACGGCGAACGGGGTGTGATTATCAACACGGCCTCGGTGGCGGCATACGAAGGTCAGGTCGGGCAGGTGGCCTATGCGGCCTCAAAAGGGGGCATTGTTGGAATGACGCTTCCGATGGCGCGTGATCTTGCGCCAAACGGCGTGCGGGTGTGCAGCATTGCCCCGGGTCTGTTTCTGACCCCGATGCTGCAGGGCTTGCCCGAAGATGTGCAAACCTCTCTTGGCCAGCAAGTGCCGTTTCCTGCGCGGCTGGGTGCGCCCGATGAATATGCAAAACTGGTCTGTCAGGTTGTGGAAAACACCATGCTCAACGGTGAGGTTATCCGGCTTGACGGGGCCATCCGCATGGCACCGCGCTAAGCGCGCATTAGCGCGAACGGATAAACTGGAACACAGCCGAAGCTGACCAACCCGCAAAGATTGCAATCGCCAGCGACATTAGCCCGTAGGCCAGCGGATTTTCGCGCGAAAGAGCGAATAAAAACCGCTCCAGCCCAACTTTACGCACATCAATATCGGTTTCAAAGTCGCTTACCACCTGGCCGTTCCGGGTGAGGAAAATACGGGTTTTGTAATTGCCTTCGGTCAGATTTGCCGGCATTTCAATCGAGGTGCGAAACAGCGTTTGCTGATCTACTGCCACAGTATTTTCGCGCAGCTGATAAAGACCGCTTTTCTTGCGTATGCGCATTACGGCATCGCTAAAACTCTGGGCATTTTCAATGTGCATTGGCGCGCCAACGGATCGGATTGCACGGTTGATCGAAATTTTATGCCGCAAATCTTCTGTATCAGAGACCGCTTGATCCCATGGGGCGCTGGTGGCAATGGCATAAAAGCTGGGGGCTGAGTCCACCTCAACCGTGTCGGTGTTTACCCAGATGCCAAACTTGCGCTCTTTGCGCCGTACCAAAAGCGGCTTGGACGGGCCGGAAACTGCAACGATCACCTGCAAGGGGACCGGTGAAATTTTGGTTTCCCGTTTAATCGCGCCAAACACGAGAATTTCCGAGCCGTCGAATGTAGCAGTGATCGCCACCTCATCATGGCTCATCCCCAAGACAACCTCTTCGGCGGCCACTGGCGCTGTGTTGATCAGCATCAAAAGGGCAAGGATAAAGGCGCGCATCAATGGCCCCCTACCGCGCCAATGGTGTATAGCTCAGCAGGCTGCACCAGCAAATCAAACGCCAATTTACCGCAGACCGCCAAAACCATTATCGCCAGCAAAATTCTAAGTTGCTCAGCGCGCATGCGGGTGCCGATCTGGGTGCCAACCTGTGCGCCGATCACCCCTCCCACCAACAGCAAGACCGCCAAGGCAATGTCGACAGAGTAGTTGGTCGTAGCATGCGATAAGGTGGTGAAGGCTGTGACGAAAATAATTTGAAAAAGCGATGTTCCCACCACAACTTTGGTGGGCATACCCAGAATATAGATCATGGCTGGAACCATAATAAACCCGCCACCAACGCCCATAATTGCGGATAAAATTCCTACAAATAATCCAATTAAAACCGGGGGAATTGCCGAAATATAGAGCCCCGAAGTGCGAAACCTTGTTTTAAAGGGCAGGCTATGTACCCAGCCCCGCTGGCGGCGTTTATACTTAGGCGTATCGCCCGAACGCGCCCGGCGCAAAGCGCGCAGGCTTTCCACAAACATCAGGCTGCCGATAATGCCCAAAAACACAACATAGCAAAGCTTGACCAACAGATCGACCTGCCCCATGCTTTTAAGATAGTTGAACACCACCACGCCCAAAGCGGCCCCGATAAGCCCCCCGATCAACAGCACGCCGCCCATTTTCAGATCGACGGTTTTTCGTCTAAAATGCGCCAGAGCGCCCGAAAACGACGAAGCAACAATCTGGTTGGCTTCGGTGGCCACAGCCACAGCGGGCGGGATGCCGATGAAAAACAGCAGCGGGGTCATTAAAAACCCGCCGCCGACACCAAACATGCCGGACAGAATGCCCACAAGCCCGCCAAGGCCGAGCAACAAGAACGCGTTGACAGAAACTTCTGCGATAGGAAGGTAAATTTGCATATCATCCTCTAAACTACAGTATGCTGCAATTGCAAGGTGTCTGCGTGCAATGCAGCACGCAGGTCTTATATAATTATTTAACTGGACTTATTTTTGCGGCCCATGGGCAGGGCTTTATTCGCTGGTATAGGCTTTTCCAATCGCAGCGGGGGGCCGGGCACGGCCAACAAGTCCTGCAACCACAATAATTGTCACCAAATATGGGGCCATTGCCAAGAATTCCGAGGGGATGGGGGTATTTAAGATAGATAGCTTTTGCTGCAACGAGTCTGCAAAGCCGAAAATGAGCGCCGCTGCCAAGGCGCCTGCCGGATGCCACCGGCCAAAAATCATGGCAGCCAAGCCAATAAATCCGCGCCCATTGGTCATGTTTTCATCAAACTGGCCAACTGTACCCAAGGTAAACCAAGCGCCGCCAAAACCGGCAATCATTCCGGCAACAATCACATGCGAATAGCGGGTCCTGATTACATCAATGCCCAGTGTATCGGCGGCCCTTGGATGCTCGCCCACAGCGCGCGCGCGCAAGCCATGGCGGGTGGAAAACAGATAATAGGTTGAGATGGCCACCAGTATAAAGGCGCCATAGACAAAAATGGTCTGATTAAACAACAACGGTCCAAGCACCGGTATATCGCCCAAAACGGGGATCTTAATCGCCCGAAACGGCGTTGTGTTGTTTAGCCAGCGGTATTCGGTAAACACTTGGCTCGATATATATGAGGTCAGCCCAAGGATGAAAAGATTGATGACCACGCCGGCAATAATCTGGTCCACCCGATAGGTGATCACCAGCGCAGCTAAAAGAAACCCCAAGGCGCCGCCGGTTAAAATAGCGCCGGCAATGCCAACCCAGCCCCCCAAAAGCGAGCCGAAAAGTGCGCCTGAAAATGCTCCGGCAAGCAGCATGCCCTCAATGCCGATATTGATCACGGCAACCCGCTCGCAGAATATGCCTGCCAGCGCGGCCAAGGCAATCGGGGTGGCCCGCACCACAGTGGCTTGCAGCATGCCGGTCAAAGAAATGGATTTATCGGCGGTAGCCCAAACCAGAAAGGCGATTACGAACAGCGTCAGGCCGCCAGCCAATGACAGCGTGCGCCATTTGGCGCCGCCTTTCGCAAATTGCCGAAATCCTAAAACCGCAAGCACGGCCGTGATGGCAAGGTTGACCCAATAGCTGGGCACCACAAGATTGCCGATGGCCCAAACATCACGCGGTCGGGACAGTTTGAAAGTGGACTGGCTGTCAATGCCAGTATCAAGCAAAAACAAAACCACAAGCGACAGCGCAACCAATGCCCCGCCGGTGATCACAGTGCGCATATCAAGCGATCGCGCGGATGCTGTAAGGCTTTGAGAAGCGGGTTGGTTAAGATTGGTCATCACTTACACTCTTTTTGCTCGCCGCGCTGAAACCGAATGGCAATATTTGCTTCACAAGAAGCGGCGCGGCGACGAATACAATAATCAGGGCCTGCACAATACCGATCAAATCAATCGACACCCCTGCATCCACCTGCATTTGGCGCCCACCAGCTTCAAGGGCCCCGAACAGCAGCCCGGCAAGCAAAATGCCCACCGGATGTGATCGCCCAAGCAGCGCCACGGCGATCGCATCAAAGCCGATGCCCGCGGAAAATCCGGGCGAGGCGCGCCCTAAAACGCCGGTGACCTGAGTTGCACCCGCCAGCCCGGCCAATCCGCCGGCAATGGCCATGGCAAGCACAATGGTCAACCCTGCGCGGATGCCGGCATATTTTGCGGCATCAGGGTTTTCGCCTGACACGCGAAATGCAAAGCCCAGTTTTGAGCGAAACAGCAACCAGTAGATCAGCGCAACACTCACAAGCATAATCATAAGGCCCGCATGGACACGCAGATTTGGATCAATAAACGTCAGAAGACGCGGCAGTTCAGCGGTTTCCAGAACCGCTTTTGAAATTGGATCAGAGCGACCTTCCTTTTGAATGAAGGGTTGACGCAAAACATAATCCAGCATCCGAAATGCAATCAGGTTAAGCATGATAGTGGAAATCACCTCATGCGCACCGGTTGCGGCACGCAAAAACCCGGCAAGGCCTGCATAAAGCGCCCCGGCAATCATGCCCACTGTAAGCACCAGCGGCAGATGCAGATAAAACGGCAGCCCAGTGATGGCAAAACTGACGATAACCGCGGCCAGACCGCCGATCACAATTTGCCCCTCGGCGCCAATGTTAAACAGCCCGGCGCGAAATGCCAGCCCGATGCCAAGCCCCGACATCACCAGCGGAATGGAGGAGGTCAGGGTTTCGGAAACTGCCGCAAGTGAGCCCACCGATCCATAGGCCAGCGCTACAAAACTTTTGACGATATTTGCCGGCTCTACCGAGGTCGCCAGCATAATCAAAGCGCTCAGCAGCAATGCCAGAACAACCGCAACAATCGGGATAAAAAACAGCTCTCCAAGTGTGGATTGCGTACCGGCGACCGGTTGCAGTAAGTCATGTGCAGAACGGCTGGATTTAGGTGTACCTGATGTCATGCTGCCACGTCTTTTCCGGCTCCAGCCATGGCGAGCCCGATCAATTGGCGGTCCGCTTGGCCGGTAGTGTTGTCAAATTCACCCGAAATACGCCCGTCAAACATGACATAAATTCGGTCTGATAGATTGATTATTTCATCCAGCTCTGAGGAAATCACCACTACGCCGTTGCCTGCATCCCGGCATGCAATCAGCTGTTTGTGGATATATTCGATCGAGCCGACATCGACGCCGCGTGTGGGCTGGGCAGCCACCACCAGCTTAATCGACCGTTCCAATTCGCGGGCCACAACCATTTTTTGTTGGTTTCCGCCCGATAAACTTCCTGCTGGCAGAAAGACGCTGGGCGTGCGCACATCGTATTTCACGCAGGATGCGGCCGCCTTTTCATGGGCTTTTTGCCAGTCGATTTCGATGCCACTGGCATAGTCACTTTCATAATAGGCATTCAAAACCATGTTTTCAGCCACCGAAAACGTCCCGATCATTCCCGATTTTTGCCGGTCCTCGGGGATATGCGCAATGCCCAGTTGGTGGCGCTGACGCACCGAAAGGGAAGAGATGTCCTGCTCTTCGAAGGTCAGCGTGCCAGAACGGATTGGAGCCAGACCGCAAATCGCTTCGATCAATTCGGTTTGGCCATTGCCCTGCACGCCGGCAATGCCGACAACCTCGCCGGCGGCGACCTGCAGATTGATTTTTTCAAGGCAGATATCATTGGTGTCGGTGTGCATGCTCACGTCTTGGGCGCGCAATATTGGGTGGCCAGTTTTGGCGGGGGTACGCGCAACAGTGAAACTGACAGGCCGGCCCACCATCAGTTCGGCCAAATCAGCTTCGGAAAAATCTGCCGGATTACCGCCGCCCACAACCTCGCCCTGACGCAGAACATTCACATGATCGGCGATCTCAAGAATTTCATGGAGTTTATGGGTGATAAATACAATGGCCTTCCCAGCATCGCGCAACGCACGCACAATGCCAAAAAAGGCTTCTACTTCTTGAGGGGTTAACACCGCTGTTGGCTCGTCCAAAATCAAAACATTCGCAGAGCGAAACAGCACTTTGAGGATTTCGACCCGCTGCTGAAGGCCCACGGGCAAATCCTCGATCAGCACGTCTGGTGGTACGTGCAGTCCGTAGGCTTTGCTTATTTCTTTAACCTTTTGGCGGGCTTCGTTCAGATTGAGGTAATCACCAAAGCCAACGGTTTCATTTCCCAAGATCACATTTTCTGCGACGCTAAACACCGGCACCAACATAAAATGCTGATGCACCATGCCAATACCTTTCGCGATGCTTTCTCCGGGGCCGCTAAATTCTACTTCAGTTCCATCGACAATAATTTGTCCGGCATCCGGGGCATAAAGGCCGGATAAAACATTCATTAATGTGGATTTACCAGCACCATTTTCGCCCAGCAAACCAAGCACTTGGCCCGGCTTAATATTCAAATTTATATTATGGTTCGCGCGTACCGAACCGAAATGTTTGCTGATGCCGCGCAGTTCTATTTCCATCGGCGATACCAAAAACCATAAGTTGAGAAAGTGTGTTCTGTCAGGGTGTTCCGGGGCCCGTATTAAGGCCCCGGACACTCATACTTATTTAGCCGCCTACGTTGACAGAGCCGTCAATAATGCCTGCTCTTATCGCGTCAACTTCAGCTTTAAGCTCAGCTGAGATTGCACTGTCGAAGCTGTGATAAGGGGCCAAGGCTACACCGCCGTTGGCCACGTTGCCCACCATGACACCGCCGGCAAAATCGCCGTCCATGGCTTGCTTGATCACAGCTTTTACTGTGTTGTCCATGCGCTTGACCACAGAAGTCAGATACACATGTGAGCGCTCTGGATCGGTGACAGTCATATCTGCATCAACACCAACGATCTTAAGTGCATCGGGGCCCAATTCATTAGCCAAAGCAGCCGAGCCAAATCCAACAGGTCCTGCGACCGGCATCACAATGTCGGCACCTTCGTCATACAGGTTTTGTGCAAAGGCACGGCCATCATCAAGGCTTTCAAAGTTGCCGGTAAACAGACCCTCTTGGCTGGCTGGGTTCCAGCCTAGAACCTGAACGTTTGCGCCTTTTGCTGCGTTGTAATGTGCAACGCCATGTGCAAAGCCATCCATAAACGCAGTCACTGGCGGAATGTTCATACCGCCGAAGGTTCCAACCACGCCTGTGTTTGACATGCCTGCTGACAGATAACCTGCCATAAAGCCGCCTTCGTTAGTGGCATAGACCTGACCGATGACATTCGGAATAGTTGGATCATAAAGATAGTCCAAAATCGAATAGTTCTGAGCAGGGTTGGCTTCGGCCGCCGCTTTGGTCGCATCGCCCATCAAAAAGCCAACAGCAAAAATCACATCGCAGTTGTTGTCTCTCATCGAGTTTAGGTTTGGTTCATAGTCTGAGCCAGATTGCGATTCAACATAACGGCCGTCAATACCGTACTCGCTCATCGCATCTTCAACACCTTTCCAGGCGGTTTCGTTAAAACTGCCATCGTCAATCCCACCAACATCGGTGACCTGACAGGCAGTAAAGGCCATCGCGCCGTTAACCGAGGCAATGGTAAAGGCTGTTGCTAACACGGCTTTCATCGAAAGCTTGTTAAAGGTTTTCATTTTAGTCTCCCTCTGCAGTAGTGCATGATACTAATCACGCCTGACTTTAATTTTTGAAAATATGTCAAATTGACACTTAACAGAGCACCATACTGGGCACTGACTTTGCTATTGTCCAGCATAAATTTTCGCTGCAGGGATGAACTTGGATTGGGAATTATTTTCTTGCATTGCAATTGGGCACTTAGCTGCTTTGAAAAGAAAATTGATCCCTGCAGGTTTGCGCGCTTGTCAGCCGATGAACAAAATGAACGCAGAGGCCAACTGCACTTTCAAGACGCAAATATTTTGCGCAGCACAAGCGCGTCTTCTGGCGCGGCTTGGGGCGATTTGTAATAGTTTT